>Ga0247611_10008820_pt1 | contig 12315 bp, 27 predicted proteins | sample 177DNAGHGhighgp2_FD_192422 | JGI IMG/M metagenome (GOLD analysis project Ga0247611, IMG submission 192422) | Sheep rumen microbial communities from Palmerston North, Manawatu-Wanganui, New Zealand - 1770 DNA GHGhigh gp2 | ecosystem: Host-associated > Mammals > Digestive system > Stomach > Rumen... | reverse complement strand
ATGAAATCGTAGACAATCTGCTCAAAGGTAGTCAGCTCATCAAAGTAAAGGTGCTGCACTTCAAGGCCCGAGTACTTAAACCGGTCCGCAGCATTCTCACAGTGACGAAACAAAATCTTGCTGCCATTCTTCAGCCGGTACTCATGCCGACCGGCATTATATGTGGCAATCTCCTCCGGATATGAAGCCTGAGCCTCTTTGATGTCAGTATCCTCCAGCTCCTGGTATGTTCGCCGGAAAATCACCGCTGTCGTCCCTGGCCACTTCATACACCGGAACAGAGCATCCATGATCAGAGCCTTAGTCTTGCCCCCCACCGGCTGCCCCACCGTACAAAATTTCATTCGCCTTCGAAGCATGAAAAATTGCCTGCTTCGCTGTGGGTTGGTAGTTGATCACTACCGTTGACATCGCCTGACCACCTCCATTCAAAAACTCCCGGGGTTAATGGTAGCCGGGAGCTGAGGTATACGCTCTACGGGCACCGCGCACTGGGAGTCACAGTCACGTTCTGGCCCCCCGGGGTACCGGATCGGTACCCTCTCCCCCGGTCTGGTCTGGGGGGCTGGCCGCCACATTTTCCGGCTGGCTTGGCTGGGCTGATCCTGCAGCTGGCCACCAGGAAATAATGCAGAATTCACATGATCTTCCTGCTGGAAACAAATGGCAAGTAAAATCTGGTCAAGATCACAGACCATATCGGACTAATACTATACGTTTCTTGGAGTTTAACTGTTCGCTAAACCAAGGATTAACGAATAGTTACAGGAATATGGTTAAGGGACCATACCAGATCAAACATCATCATCAGGGCTTCCGATCTCTGGCATTCCCTCGATCTTGATCTGCATGGCTGTCTCTTCATTCCTGACAACACCAGTCCTGCCAGCCAGGGTCATGATGTCGTTGGCTGCCTTGTTGGCCAGCCATTCTGTGTTGCTGTTGACCTGGGCCAGCAGTCTGTTGATCGCTGCTGGCACTCTGCGCTTCACTGTGGCCTTCAGTTCATCCTGCCAGATAGCATCAGCATCTGGCCGATGACGCCAGCGGAACATATATTGTTCAGCTTTCGCCCTGTCCTTCGGATCACTGTCCGCAGTGATACCAAATATTTCTTCCAGAATCTGGTCGTGAGGTTCGCCTCTGGCCTCTGCTCTGATAAAGTTCTCGATCCTTGCAGTCATTGGAGATAAAGGCCTTGCCACTGTTATCGCCTCCTTCCCCGGCAGGGGTAGTCTCTCGATTGATTTTATGGGTGTTTTCCGTTGGTCTGGTTGCTGGCCTGATGATTACTGTGTTTCTGGGCCATTGATCAGGCCAGGAAAGAGTGGTGAGAATTAAGCCAATGAACTTTTATTTGGGATGCATTCCTCGTACCTGCTTTCTGCCGATCTGGCTGTGATGGACCTGACGGTTTCAGGGCATAAAAAAAGACCGGTCGTTTGACCGGTTGGATGTCGTTGGATGTCGTTGGCTTGCATTTGGTAGCCAATATGGATATATGGATTCCATATAGCATACTACACTGTCAAGTGCTTGCAGTCAAGAGGCTTGATTTTACTGGGTTTGCTGATCATTTGGATTATCTGGAATGCGGTTCTAATAATCTGGTGTTTTGGCCTGATCAGGATGCTGCTTGAAAAATTTTTTTGTGATCTGGAAGCGTTGATATTACTTGTGTTTCGCTGATCTGGATGATCTGAATGAAAAAATTTTTTGATTTTTTTCGTTAGTCAGGGCTAATATTGGCCTCTGATCTGGTATTTTTGAATACTTTTTGTCTGCTGGAAGCGTTGATTTTCCTGGTATTCCAGGCTTTTTGATGGATGGCTGAAAAAAAGTGCTTGACAAGGGTTTAACCCTGGTGTACTATGATGTTGCCCAAGGGGTTTAACCCCACGGGCCCAGAGAGACCGGAATAACAGCCAAGACGATGAAGGATGAAGGAGGAAACGAAAATGAAGAGCATCAACGTGCTGGACATCATGATCCAGATCAACAAGGAAAAGCCCAGGAGTGCCTGGAATCAGGGCGTCAAGCTCTATGCGATGGAAATCCTGTCGAAAATTCGCGAGGAAGGCCATGAGTGCCTGACATTCGATGAAAACGGGAAGCTGAGGCTCCAGTCCTGGACCATCTACTCCCTATCAAAGGGATTCGATCACTGGGTCGACATGAGCAAGGGTTGCACATTCCTGGTTTATGACCGGGACATCGCGATCCGGCTTTGCACCGGCTCCGAGCTCCAGAAGACGAAATGGGGAGAGCGCAATCCCAGCAAGCGCGAAACCTGGATCGAGTGCCAGGGCCGCGCCCTTTACCAAGCCAGGAACCTGATCTGCGACAAGATCAAGGAAATGGTTACCGAATAACCCGAACCGGACCAGCTCTGGCTGGTCGGTCCCAGGGCCCTGGACCGGGACCTTGGGACCGGCAAAGCCGGGAAAGAAGGAGGAGTGAAGCCATGAAAACCACAATGGACGCATATGATCGCTGCTGCATCCTGGCCAGAGAGATCGCCAGGACCGGCTGGACGAACTACTTTAACCCAAAGGTGAAGGAGCTTGTGGAGCTTGCTGATGAGAACGGCATGGAAGTCTGCTTCGATGACGAGTTCATCATGGTTGGCGATGAAGTGTTTTATCTGAATGTATGAAAGGAGAATGAACAATGAAGATGCTTCACATCAAAAAAGGCCACTGGATCGACACAGAGACGGGCCACCAGGAAGTCATCAGTCAGTACGGCGATACTTCCTACATCGTTCACAATTTCGATGAGAACGATCAGTACACAGGAGCCAGTTACCTGACGGACCGTGAAATCCTGAAGCGATATCACGAACAGACCGGAAAAGTCTTCGACTTTGTGATACTGGACACCTGATCCTGGTAGACGGGAGCTGGACCCCAGCTCTCGTAACCAGCACCAGATGCTGGAGAAAGAGGAGGACAAAACCATGGAAATCAAGAGAAGAGAAACCATCTACCTGCAGTTTAGCCCGGACGAAGCAATGCTGATCGATTCCCTGATCCGGGAGCAGTTCGGAAAAAAGACCGTCGAGGAAATCATGGACTCATTCAGTTATGTTTTCGGCTGGTACCGCGCCCTGTTCAACTTGATCCCGAGAATCTGCCACGGACAGAAGATCGAATATGATACTGACGAGTATAACGTCCTGTCCAGCATCATTTCCAAGGCCTACAATGACGGGAAACACGAGAGCCAGAAGGATATGCTGCAGAGCATCTCCGACGCAATGAAAGTGCAGAGGGATGCATTCATGGCCATCTGATCCTGGCTGTTGGTCCCGGGCTCCCGGGGCCATAAGCCAGCACCAGAGAGTGACTGGAGAGAGGAGATCAAGTCATGCTTAAGAAGAGCGTCTACGAAGAAACCAATGACACCTACAGTGTCACCATCATGGTTACCAAGGACAATGACTGCTGGGGCATCTACTACAGGATGGACGATTCGCCTTTTCTGTACGCATTCGGGATCAGCACCGACTACACCGTCAAAAGCGTCTTCGATCTGGCCCATGCGAACATCCCCTGCTACCTGGATATGTTCGAGTGTTGACAGGCATGATAAACTGATCCAGAGAGGAGGGTTAAACCGTGGGAAACTATGCGAGCGACCAAAAGAATGCCAGGTTCTTCGGTCTGAAGCTGAGCCGGTCCACCGACAAGGAGCTGATCGAAAGACTGGAGGCCCAGGAGAACATCCAAGAATACCTGAAGCGATTGATCCGAGAGGACATCAAGAAAACCGGGGATTAATTCCCCGGTTTTTCTTTTTCCTGGAGCTTTTTCATTTCTTCATGCAGCAGGACAATGTTCTCGCACATGGCAATAATTGATGTGGCAATGTCGTCGTCGTCTTCTATGATCTTGAATCCGTCGTCAAGAATCTTCACTGGTCATCGCCCCTGTTAAAATAGCAGCTGCTCTATCTGGAGAGCCAGGTTTCTGCACTGATCTGCCAGAATGTTAAGCACCTGTGTTTCTTCGTTAAGGCACCCAGTCTCCGGAAGCTGATCATCTCCACCAGGGACGTTTATGACCCTTGAAACCATGTCTGACAGAATCTTCCTCGTTTCGTAGAGATTTTTTGTCGTCTCGAGGATGCTGTTCCTTATCGATTTAACTGACTCTGTCGGTCTGCAGGGAATCGGTTCGCTGTTGGCCATTGTCGGATAATTCATAATCTCTTCCTCCCGTTTACTCCAAGCATTTTCTCTCCGGCTGCTATGAGAAACCAGCCGAGCTTATACCTGATCTTTTTCATCGTTTCCTCTCCTTTGTGCTTTCCGAGGTTGTAACAAAACTTCCATCGACATCTGACCAGCTGAGGCAATTCGATCTCACCTGTTCCCCTGGTCCCGGCCTTTTATCACAGCTCGCTTTGCACGTACTGCAGCTATGCCAATTGATTCGTTTGGCAAGAATATCCAGGTCTTTTTTGAGTGCTTCTATCGTTTTCTTCTGTTCTTTCAGCAGTTCAAGGGCATCTGCCATTAAATCCCAGAAACATCCATTCATGGGTTTATGGTTTTCTCTTCCGTAAGGGCATTGTTCATGTCGGCATTCCTTTTCTTCGTTTGTTTCATATTTCATTGGGATGCACGTTTCTAACCCTTTGATAACCTTCTCCCTGTCAGCCATCTTGATCGCCGTCCTTTTCAACGCAATCCAACACTTTTTCAACGCAATCCAACGCATTTTTCATACGTTGCAGTTTTCTTTTATGCCTCGCTTTCCTGCGATTTTTCCTTCTTCTCATCCAAGATCTGTAAAGCATTTCTGGAATCCTGAACGCATCAATCCAAACATCATCATCCCTCGCTTTCTCGGCATCCTTGATATTAATCATCCTGTCCACCTGCCTTGATCCTGGCATAGATGTCGCAGTATGTTCCGTCCCACCAGTCATCGACCTTCTCCAGGAACCAGGGCTGCTTTGCCAGTTCTGGTCCTCCGTAATAATTCCAGTTCCAGCCGCCGATCCTGGCATGGATGTACAGTACGTCTTCCCGGCCGCAGTACTTGTTGAACGTTCGGACATCCCGTTCGCGGTCTTTCCTGTTCCGTTTTGCCAGGTATTTTACCAGCTTGCGCTTCTTGCCATGGAGCTTGTCCCATTTGACTGCAATAGGATCTCCGTTGTTGTTATATGACATATACCGCCTACACGCTCTCATGGTCCTATCGGAATGCTCTGCCCAGTTCGCATTAAATTTGAAATCGCATACGCAGGCTTCCTTGCAGGCGTCTACTTCTGCTTCATCGATAATGTTCTGGAGGTCCTCCTCTGGTGCTGGCTTCTCTTCTTTCATCAGGCGCAGTCCGCGAAGCCGCGGAACCGCGATACCGTTGTCAAACATGATCTTTGAAAGCCGGTCGATCTGACCGTATGCATAAAGGTCCATATCTTCCCTCCTTAATCTCCCATTTCGTGTCTCCAGTCATAGTCTCCCCACAAGGCCTCTGCTCTTGCGTTTGCTCTTTCCACCACCATATCCAATGCTCTTCTGGAATACAGTCTGTATTCCGTTCTGTATGGGCCCTCTTGCTTATAGTGCTTCAGATAAAACCGGACACACTCTTTTTTTGTTCCAGTGCAGACTTCATTTGCTCCCAGGGTCACGACCCAGTCTTTTGCTTTTCCTCTCTTCATTCTCTTTCACTCTCCATTCATTCTCGGTCAAGTAGATTATATTCTTGCAGCTCGGGCACTTGATCTCGATCTCGAATCCTCCGGACAGGTCCAGGAACATTCTGTGCTGGCAGACAGGGCAGTGAATCCATTTATGGCGTTTTGTCATTCGTCAAGGCCCCCTTTATGAGATCGTCTGCATCTTCTTTGTTCTTGATCAACTCTGTCGCGGACAGATAGATGGCCGATCTCCCGAATAGCTTCCTGAATTCTTCTCTCGCCTTATCAGCCCCATGCTCTGCGCAGATCGGTCTGCCGTATCCAAAGCGATACCGTCCTCTCGGGAACTTCGCGTACCACTCGAATCCGATCCCCCGGAAGAATGCCGTATGTGTCGTCGTGAAGCTCATTCGCTTCAGGTCAAACGGCTGGCTGGCCGTCTTCACCTTGACGCAGACCATGTCGCATCCTTCACTGTCCGAATAATCTGTCACGGTATACAGATTGAACCTGTATCCCTGATGCTCCAGGGCGAGGATCGTTCCGAGTATTTTCTGCCCCACCCTGATCAAGTCTGCGCTTGTGAAATTGCACGTGACCGTCATGTCATAGTAAACGTCAACGACCTTCGCCTTGATCGGCAGCATCGAGCTGTTGATCATCGACTTCGGCAGGCCCAGGATCGCATTCGGGACGATCGGTGCAAACCCTGCGACGTCATCGAACCTTTTGAATCGCTTCTCTGTTGCTCTTACCTTGAGCTTTCCTTTGACGGCGTCCACTGTGGGCTGGTATCCCTCGCGGAGCATCTGGTACGCTTCTTGCCTGGTCGCGCCGACCTAACTTTTCTCGTCGTACTCGTTGCTTTTGAATTGCGAGCTCGTCTTCTTTCTCTTCTGGAGATCGTCCACCAGCTCATTGGCCGAGTTATAAATCTCCATCCGCAGATCACCCAGCAGGTCTGACTTTATTTCTCTGATGATGCTCATTCATCATCATCGCCCTTCTTTTCATCAATGGCCTGCAGGGCTTCGTCGTACTTGCTGCTGCCTCTCATTCCTTTTCTGACAATGTGGATGTCGTCCTTTTCCATGCCCTTGACCAGGCAGGTCCGGAGAAGCTCTTCTGTGCTCATCAGGCTCTCCATCTTGGCCATGCGTTCCATGGCCCGGTACGAGACTGTTACCTGAAGGCCAGCCTTGTCCACAGCCTTACGGAACCTATTGCAGAACCGGACCAGCTCCTTGTTGCCGCCGGTCACGCCCAGCGCGATCTTATCGTCATAGTCGACCTCGATCACCGCGAACCGGTCCAGGGATGCCGCGTCCAGGGTGTTACGGCCGACGTACTTCGCATCAGCACCATACCCCAGGGTATTGCCAGCGGCTACCACCCGGAAATCCGGATGCGCCTCGATCTTCCCGATTGGTGCCGGGAAGTCGAAGTACCTGTTTGCGATGGCCGCATTCAGGATGATCAGCACTTCCGGAATGCTGGCGTCCATTTCATCCAGCATGAACAGACCGCCGAACCGGAAGGCTTTGTAGAACTGACTCTCATGGAACCGGCCGTTCGCGTCGGTGAAGCCGGTCAGCTTGTATTCCTGGGTCACCGCATTGGTGAAGTAGAACTCCAGCCCCAGGGCATCAGCAATCTGCTTGCAGATGACGTTCTTTCCGGAACCGGCAGGTCCGGCCAGGTAGACCGGCACATTGTTCGTTACGAACTTCAGGACCGTATCGAACTTCTCGTGCTGGAGACCTTCCAGGTGAAGCTCACCGATGTCAGTGTGCAGCGTCACCTTCCGCTCGATCGGGCCGTAAGTTTCAGCCAGGAACTTGTCGATCCTCTCCTCGAGACCTTCCATCACTTTCTGGCCGATCTCGTCTGCCTTCGTCTGGGCTACCATGTTCGACACGACGTTTGCCAGGATCGTCATGCTGGTATTAAGCGGATCGCCGCTGGCAAACTGGGCCTGGGGCTGGGGCTCGCTGCTCTGTGCGTATTTCTCCCGGGACATACACCAGGTCTGCTTATACCAGACGCAGAACTGGTAGATGTCAGAGTATACCCATTCTCCGACAGTCTTCGTTCCCCATGTTTCCATGGCCCTGGAGATGTCGTTGATGTTCTCCCCGTTCATGTCTGCGATGTTTGCAATGTTCGCCTTGAACGCTGCGATTCCAACCGTGCTTCCCGTATAGGAAATGAATTTTCGATGCAGCAATTCTATTGTGCCGTCGGAAAGACCATAAAATGCCATGTGGTTCAAGACCTTCTTTCTTTGTTATTCTCCTATGCCGTCCTCTTCCAGGACGTGTTGCAATTCAAGCAGGGCCCAGCCATGCGCCCTGTAAACGCTGTTCCGGTCCGAGTATCCAAGCTCGTCACTGACGGACCGGAAGCTCATGCCTGCCAGATACCGGAGGGTGAGCAGTCGTCGGTATGTTTCCTGTGGAATCTTCGAGATCATTTTTTCAGCATCATCGATAATGACCTTATACGCCCCTATTTGCCCCTGTATGGCACTCAGGGTATCCACAATCCCTACCGCGGCCGTCTCGACCCTGGAAGACCCCTTAGAATGCGAAACAGGGGTATCTGTGAAGTGAGACGTTACTGTCAGACCCAAATCCTCGTAGTGAGCGAGCCTGGCACGTAGAGTTTTGATCTCACGTTCCGCAAAGGCTACTTGTTTCAGATAGTCTTTCGGATTTGTCGGTCTCGGATTCATTCTCTTCCCCCTTCTGCTGGACCGCAAAGGTCAACATCCAGTCTTTGCATCCGTTCCCGTTGAGATTCTCATTTTCACACTCGTCTCTGTCTTCGCACCACTCACACGGGGATTTGCCGTCGATCATATCCAGGATCACCTGGTTGTATGCTCTGATATCCAGTGCTGATCTCCTGCAGTGATTCTCCAGGTTCTCGATGATCTTTGCCGCTTCCCTCGCGGCTTTCCGTCCGTTCATGCTTTCACCTCCTCAAAATGGCAGGTCCTCTAAAAGTCGTCTCTGTTTGTCCTGGTATTCTCGTTCCGTGATCTCACTCCGTTCCCACTGCCGGATGGCGGCCTTGAAATCCTTCATGGAGTTTTTCCCGACCCTCCACCCGTTTGACTGGTAGTAGTCGTAGAACTTGTCCGGGTCAACGTGACTGTTTCGGGATTCACAGTACTCACGGACCTCTTCCAGGGATGGTGGAGTGAACCGCTTTGCGGTCCCCGTATTACTCTCTGAAAGAGAGTATTCTTCTTTTTCTTCTTCCCTTCTTTCTTTCTTTTTATTCTTATATTGCTGTTGATTGCCTGTTGATTGCCTGTTGCTTGCCTGTTGATTGCCTGTTGATTGACTGTTATCCTGCCTGTTATCGCATTGGTAGTCGTCGTACTTAACCACAGTAATAATGCGGTATTTCGGGCACGAGCTGTCTGTTATCTCGCCTGTTGATTTCAGGTGGTCCAGCGCGGTACGTACCTGTTGAATTGAGAGCAAGGTCTGTTTGGCCAGGGTCGGGAGCGAGGTCACAAACTGTCCTCGTTTGATCTCCCTCCCCTCGAACCGACCGTCTGTAAAGTTGGCCGACAACAGGCAGTGAAGGAAAACTCGGAATGTGTTCGGATTCTTGTACCACTCCCACTCGGTTATCTTCCTGTGCAGTTTAATGAACCCGTTGTCGTTCATCATGCCACCCTCTTGTATTCTGTGTACCAAACCGGCTCACCGAACCGGTTATACCCTTTCGTCCGTTTGTGCTCGATCTGCATTCCGGTCGTTTCCAGTTCCTTGATCCTGGCGGCCAGCCGCATTACTCCCAGGTCGAAGAAGGCCTGTATTGGAGTGATGCTGCCGAACTCGATGAGATACCGCTTGACCTTCTGGCACTGGGTCTGTTTCATGTGTCTCACTCCTTGTCGCAGCCCAGGTCCTCGACGACGAAAGCCAGCTTCCTGGAAATCATCTTGAGAAGCTCCGTCTGTACCTTCTCATGATCCCTGATTTCCCGGAGGAAACCGATCATCAGGTTGATCTGGTAATTAGATGGCGTACCATCCACGACATTGTGCGGAGGGATATCGTGAACGTTCACTTCCTTGGCCTTCTGCTCAGCTTCCGGCTCAGGCTTCTTCTTCGCTGCAGCCTTCTTCGCAGCGGCGGCAGCCTTCTTCGTTTCGCTATACTGGAAAACGATATTCTTGTATTCCTCGATCGTCTCCGACTTTTTGATGAATCCGACAGTAGCAACGGACAGTTTCATATAGTTCGCAGCTTCTTCCCTCGTCGCGCCGCCCTTCAGCAGAACTTTCACGGCATTAAATACCGACGGGGTAACCTTACGATGATAATTTGCCATTACTTTCTTTCCCCTTTCAAATACTCGAGCAAGACCTTGCCAGTCGATCTGCCGTCACAGAATCTGAACTTGACACCGTACCGGTCCTGCATAGTGATCATCGCTTTCCGGAGAACCTCCGGATCAAACTTGTACTTTGGTTTCCCGTCCCTCCCCAGGGGAGACCGCCAGTTATTCAGGCGGCCTCCCGGGAGAGCTTCTTCGATCAGGACAATGAGTTGGATATCGCACTTCTGTGCCATTTCGCACTCAGCGCGGAATCTCTCATGGTCGTGGAATATGTTCCCGGCTATCTCAGGAACGCCAAGTGTTTTGGTATCCGCACTGATTCCACCAGAACCAGCACCGGTCAACATATAATCACCGACAAGGAGCTTGGTCCTGACGATTTCGATTCCCTGCTGTTTGCAGTAGGCCTCGATGTTTTTGTGCTTCCCGGGCTGGTTCCTGGTGTCCTCAAGCAGGATCATGCGTCTTTGCCACCGTCCTCAAGGGAAGATGCAAGCGCGGCCTCAAACATACCAGCCATGTTGTCCCTTTCCTTGTGCTTCGCGTCTTCCATCATGATCGCCATCCTGCAGGCCATTTCGGTCTTCGGGGATGCAGCGATCATGGCTGCGATGCGGAGAATGTTCTCGTTCAGAATGAGGGTCTGTGCGCTCTCATGGTCATGATCACCGATCATGAGCAGGCCTTTGTAGTAAGCGCAGCCGCCTTCTTCCTCGAAAATGTTCCTCTTCTCCTCTTTGGTTTCCGGATCAACCTCCGTGATCTGGACCTTGAACAGCATATTCGCCTGTTCGGTACCACCCATCTTGTTCATGTTTTTACTCATCTCTTTCTTTTTCGTTAAAACGGAACTTCATCCGTATCAACCTGCATGAATCCTGACTGCTGATCCCGAGGCGGCTCGTAGGCGTCGCTCCTGGGAGTCATCGGCAGCATGGTCTTCACGATCCCCTGCCTGACGTCTCCGACGATCTCCAGGCGGCCGATCTTCGTGAACTCGCTGCCGTTGTAGGTCCCCTGCCGGACGTTGATGCCGACCATCAGGCCGACCAGGCCTTTTTCATTCCAGTCCCAGTGATATCCAGGATTGCTCTCCTCGATACGATAGATCGCATCATTGAACTTGGTCTTGTCGCTTTCCGGATACAGGGCCTTTTTGTTGTCAGGGTTCGGGACGCGGAGACGGAAGTCGCCCTTGTACTTCGCAGGATAAACGCTCTTCTCGTTCTCGCTGTCATGCTTATACCGCTTTGCATAGTAGCCCTGGTATTCGCCTTCCGCGATGTCAACACGCAGGATCAGCGTCTGATCGGGTTCCTGGCCTTCCAGCTTCACGGCCTTAATACAGGCAACGTATGCCCCGGGAGGCAGCTGCTGATAGGCCTTGCCGCTTGCTTCACTCTTGAATCCTTCAAATGCTTTCATGTCTTTTTCTTCTCCTTCTCATTAATAGGTATGTGCCTTATTCTCTTACCCCTTTATTTCGGCACCGGCCTGCTTATCCACGGTCATGGATCAGTGCTCGCAAGAGACACCGCCTTAGATCGCGGCTCCCATAGTCGGCCATGACTATCTGTCCGAACTCCCCATGCCTGATACGAGTTTCTCAGGGGTACAGGTCGGGTCAATCTCATTTATTCCCATTCTTCAGGATCGCCGTCATAGGACTCATAGTCCTCTTCGTCGCAGAACGGGATCTCGTCTTCGTCGTCGAATTCCCCCCTCGCTTTTTTCTCTTCTTCCTCGATGTCCCTGGCGTCTGCCAGGATGTCCTCGATGTGGTAGTACTGGCAGCAGTCTTCAGGTTCGAGATCGTCGGAGCCCTGCTTGTAGCAGAACCTGTCATAGCGGCATTTGCCATGGCATTTCGCTTTTTCTTTTAATTTCTTCACTAAGTTTCCACTCCTCGTAATCCTTCATCCAACTTAGCTTTGTGTCACCAAAGTCGAACCTCAACTCTCTTTCCAGGCTCTTTACGCTGTCCATCAAATCTTTCATCAGGGTTCCGGCTTTCTTTGCTTCTCCAGCTTTGGGCCCATCCTGGTGTCCATCCGTCTTTAAACCAGCTTCCCTTATCAGAACGGGATGGTGTCGGTGACTTCCACTGCTGCTGGGGCATCCTTCCGGGCTCTGGCTGGGCTGCTGCTTTTTTTTGGTTCGCTCTCTTTCTGGGCTGCAGCCTCCTCTTCCGGGAGGTCTTCCCCTGCGTAGATGTAGAGGCCGAGTCCATGCCTTGCTACGGCCTTCGTCAGGGACCGCTGGATGGCCTTGTTGACATCAGTGCTGGTGACTTTG
>Ga0247611_10008819_pt1 | contig 12315 bp, 9 predicted proteins | sample 177DNAGHGhighgp2_FD_192422 | JGI IMG/M metagenome (GOLD analysis project Ga0247611, IMG submission 192422) | Sheep rumen microbial communities from Palmerston North, Manawatu-Wanganui, New Zealand - 1770 DNA GHGhigh gp2 | ecosystem: Host-associated > Mammals > Digestive system > Stomach > Rumen ... | reverse complement strand
CACAGCCACGGCTGCCAGACGCTCGTCCTCTGCGTCCGTACTGGGCTTACCGGCCAGAAGGGGCTCCTCCGGTGCGGGGGCCACTTCCAGTACGCGTGGACCCTTGGCATGAGGTGCCTTTGCTGCTATCACGCTGAAAATATGCAACACGCCCACCAGCAGGACAAGTATCACGAACACCACAGCCATGCTGATGCCAGCCATCATCCATGTGGATTCTGTTATTATCAATGTTGTCATAATCGTAACGTTTTATTCCTCCGACACTCTGTTTTTCTTACAAAGGAATGTTACCATGCTTCTTGGCAGGGTTGGTCACTCTCTTGTTCTCCAACTGTGCCAGAGCGCGGCAGATACGGAAACGTGTGTTGCGAGGCTCTATGACATCATCGATGTAGCCGTACTTGGCTGCCTGATAGGGATTGGAGAAGAGATTCTCGTATTCGGCTATCTTGTCGGCGAGGAACTGTTTTGCTTCCTCCTCTTTGCCCTCATCCTTGAGAGCCTTTGCATCCTTGGCATAGAGCACAGAAGCTGCACCGCTGGCACCCATCACAGCAATCTCTGCAGAGGGCCATGCATAGTTAGCATCGCCGCGCAACTGCTTACATGACATCACAATATGACTGCCGCCGTAGCTCTTTCTCAGTGTAATTGTCACCTTGGGCACGGTGCACTCTCCGTAAGCGTAGAGCAACTTGGCACCATGTAGAATCACGGCGTTGTACTCCTGACCCGTACCCGGCAGGAAGCCCGGCACGTCCACAAGAGTGACGATGGGAATATTGAATGCGTCGCAGAAACGCACGAAGCGGGCGCCCTTGCGGGAAGCGTTGCAGTCGAGCACACCGGCCAACTGCTTCGGCTGGTTAGCCACAATACCTACGGTTTCACCGTTGAAACGGGCAAAACCGATAATGATGTTCTTAGCGAACTTAGGCTGCACCTCAAAGAACTCTCCGTTATCCACGATACCGGCAATCACCTCATACATATCGTAGGGCTGGTTGGGGTTATCGGGCAATATCTCGTTGAGGAAGTCAGCCTTGCGGTCGATGGGGTCTGTGCACTCCACGCGGGGAGTCTTCTCCAAATTGTTCTGGGGGATATAGCTCAACAACTGCTTCAGCATTGCGATGGCCTCTTCTTCGGTGGCAGCCGTAAAGTGTGTCACACCGCTCTTGGTGGAATGCACCGATGCACCGCCCAACTGCTCCTGAGTCACCACCTCGCCCAGTACAGCCTTAACAGGGCCGGGACCTGTGAGGAACATGTAACTGCTGTTCTCCACCATGAGAGTGAAGTCGGTCAGCGCGGGAGAATACACCGCACCGCCGGCACAGGGACCCATGATAGCGGAAATCTGGGGGATAACACCCGAAGCCATGATATTACGCTGGAAAATCTCGGAGTATCCGGCCAGCGCATTGATACCCTCCTGCAGACGTGCACCGCCAGAGTCGTTCAGACCGATTACGGGAGCGCCCACCTTCATTGCGATGTCCATCACCTTGCATATCTTTGAGGCAAGCATCTCGGAGAGTGAACCGGCGCTCACAGTGAAGTCCTGGGCAAAGACATACACCAGACGACCGTTGATGGTACCGCTGCCGGTCACCACGCCGTCGCCCAGATAGTGCTTCTTCTCCATACCGAAGTTCGTGCAACGGTGCTGCACAAACATATCCATTTCCTCAAAACTGCCCTCATCGAGCAACATGTCGATGCGCTCGCGAGCTGTGTACTTACCCTTCTCGTGCTGCTTTGCAATAGCCTTTTCGCCACCGCCCAGACGAGCCTTGGCACGGAGCTCAACGAGTTCCTTGATTTTTTCTGCCTGATTGCTCATTGTTATATAAATTTTATACTTGTTTAAATTGCTATACCGACTGCAAAGATATAAAAAAGTTGAGAGTTAAAAGATGAGAGTCGGGAGTTTTTTTGGACAAACGGAATAATTTTGTTACTTTTGTCTGCGAAAATGGAAAAAAAATACAAACGCGTACCGACTGAACTTGGCGAGAAGCCCGTAGGAACCCTGCTGTGGCAATACGCTCTACCCGCCATCATAGCTATGACGGCCACTTCACTCTACAATATTGTGGACCGCGCCTTTATAGGCCATATCGTCGGCAAGCAGGCTCTCTCCGGACTGGCCGCCACATTCCCCTTCATGAATCTCGGCGCAGCCTTCGGTGCAATGGTGGGCGTGGGAGCCTCCACCGTGATTTCTGTGCGCCTGGGACAAAAGGACTACCGCACGGCGCAACAGGTTCTGGGCAATTCCATTATGCTCAACCTCATCCTCGGCATCCTCTTCACCGTTGTCTTCTGGATATACCTCGACCCAGTGCTCTATCTCTTCGGGGCATCCGAGGCCACGATACCCTATGCCCGCGACTACATGAAGATTATCCTGGCATTCAACGTGATATGCCACAGCTACCTCGGTCTCAACAGTGTGATGCGTGCCGCCGGACATCCGCGCACCGCGATGCTATGCACACTCATGACCGTAGCGGTGAACGCCGTTCTCGACCCCTTCTTCATGCTGGTGCTTCACATGGGCATACGGGGTGCAGCTATCGCCACCGTCATCTCCCAAGCCATCGCCCTTGTCGTGGTGTCATCGCTCTTTTGCCGCAAGGACGAACTGCTCCGTTTCAAGCGCGGCATCTACGGCCTTCGCCTCGACATCGTGCGTCAAACGCTGTCCATAGGCATGGCACCCTTCCTCCTTAATCTCTGCGCATGCCTTGTGGTGCTGCTCATCAATCAGGGTATGCTGCGCTACGGCGGCGACGATGCCGTGGGAGCCTACTCCATCGTCAACAGCGTGGTGTTCTTCTTCCTCATGATTGTGATAGGTCTGAATCAGGGCATGCAGCCCATCGTGGGCTACAACTGGGGTGCCCGCCAGGACGACCGTGTGTGGCATTGTCTGCGCCTGGCTCTCCTTGCCGGCACGGCTATCACTTTCGCGGGATTCCTCATCTGCGAACTCACACCCCGCATCCCCTCTCTCATATTCACCACCGACGAACATATCATCGCCCTCGCTTCGCGCGGCTTCCGCCTCTGCGTGAGCATCTTCCCGCTAGTGGGGGCACAGATGGTCATCTCCAATTTCTTCCAGTCCATCGGCCATGCAGGCAAAAGCATCTTCCTCAGCGTGTCGCGTCAGATGCTGTTTCTCGTTCCGGGACTTCTCATCCTGCCGCGCTACTGGGGTCTCGACGGGGTGTGGCTCAGCATCCCCATCGCCGACTTCGTATCGATGTGCGCAGCCTCCGTCATGCTTTGGCTCACAATCCGACACGTATGCAAATCCTCATAGATGATAATTTTGCCGGTTTCACCGAGGAAAAGCTTCTTCGCGACATAGCCCTCCTACCCGATTGGCGCAGGGAGCAGGCCATGCGTTTCAAGCATCTCGAAGGACGTCGCAACTGCACCCGGACGCTTCTCCTCCTGGCCGAATGCCTCGGCGTGAACGCCGCCGACATACCCCCCTTTCAATACAACGAACACGACAAACCCTCTCTCAACTCTAAACTCTCCACTCTGAACTTTAACCTCTCCCATTGTCACGAAGCAGTGGCCTGCATGGTGAGCGACGTGCCCTGCGGCATCGACGTGGAGAGTGTCGGACGCTACAGCGACAGCGTGGCGCGCTATTCCATGGACGGGGAACAGATGCAGCAGATTCTCGGGAGCGGTAACCCCGCCCTTGCCTTCATACGTCTGTGGACGCAGAAGGAGGCGTACCTCAAAGCCGTTGGCACTGGTATTCAGGACAATATGCGCGACATACCATCCTCGCTGCTCCGCCGTCTCACCCACACCGAGGTGCACACCGACAAAGGCTACGTCCTCTCCTGGTGCGAACTGCCTCCCGACTGCAAATCTCTAAAACCTGTATCATAAGATGAAATTTATCTCATGGAATGTCAACGGTCTGCGCGCCGTGGCCGGCAAGAACTTCTGCGAAGCCTTCGAGGCCCTCGACGCCGACTTCTTCTGCCTGCAGGAGACGAAGCTGCAGGAAGGTCAGATCAACCTCGACTTCCTCGGCTACTATTCCTATTGGAATTATGCTGAGAAGAAGGGGTATTCCGGCACATGCATCTACACCAAGCACCCTCCCCTCTCCGTGCGCTACGGCATGGGCATCGGGAAGCACGACCATGAGGGGCGCCTCATCACTCTCGAGTATGCCGACTTCTTCCTCGTCTGCTGCTACACGCCTAATTCCCAGGACGGCCTGCGCCGTCTCGACTACCGCATGCAGTGGGAAGACGACCTGCGCAGCTATCTCATGGCACTGGATGCCAAGAAGCCTGTCATCTACTGCGGCGACCTCAATGTGGCGCACAAGGAGATAGACCTCAAGAATCCGCAGACGAATCACGAAAACCCCGGTTTCACCGATCAGGAGCGCGACAAGATGACCACTCTGCTCGACAGCGGTTTTGTGGACACATTCCGCTATTTCCACCCGGATGCAGAGGGCCAGTACTCATGGTGGAGCTACCGCATGAGAGCCCGTGAGAGAAATGTGGGCTGGCGTATCGACTATTTCATCGTCTCCGAGCGCCTGTGCAAGCGACTTGAGAGTGCAAGCATCCATCAGGAAATCCCCGGCAGCGACCACTGCCCCGTGGAACTCGTCATTGAGTAATTGTATTTAACTATAAAAAAAACGCCCCCCCGGATTACCCCGACGGACTCATCCGTGAACTGCTGCGTCCCGCTTACCGCAGATGTTTGATTTTGCATATACGTACATGAACTTATATGATAAAATTAAAATTGCAGCAAAGGTGCAAAAAAAATCCACTTACTCACTTACTCACTTACCCACTTTTGATATTTACATTTTTTCGCACCAAATAGATAGAAAGAAAGATGTTTATATTAATATTAAATTTTATAATATATGTTTTGTCCATACTGAAAAACCTAAATGTCCGAAGTGAGTAAGTTGTAAGTGAGTAACCTTTTTTGCCTATAAATGCATTTTTACTGAAAATAAATGGTAAATAATTTGGAATTTGCAGAAAAAAAATGTCGTACCTTTGCACCGTGATGCAAAAGAGACTGAAATGCATCGCATTTTTGCGAGTAAGTCATCGGGGAAATTTTTCTTAGTGCACGGGAAAATGCCCCGTCACCCAGCCGCAGAAAACGAGAATCAAGGAATAGGTTTTAAGGAGTCGGAAATATTTTTTACACCCTTAAAATTAATGAAGAAAGAATATCTCAAGCCGGCATCCACCATCGTTGCCGTTGCACCCGTGAGTAAGGCTCCCCTAATCAGGCACGGGAAGAAAAATAATCCTTCAACTGGCTGAGGGCTTCGGCGGAGGAAGAGAAGGTGCTGACAATTTTTCCTCCCTCCATCAGGGCAATGCGAGTGGAGATATCAGTGACATGATGAAGGTCATGCGACGAGATAAGCACAATGGCTGAAGGATGCTGCTGCACATATGAAGACAGGAAGGTCTTGAACGTGTACTGCGAAGAGGGATCGAGGAAGGTGAACGGTTCATCGAGCACCACCAACTGCGGCCGGCGCAGAAAAGCGGAGGCAAGGCCCACCTTCTGACGGTTGCCCGCAGAGAGCGTACGGATGAGAGCATCGGGGACGCCCTCCAGCAAAGGAGCACACAGCTGCAGCGACTCCTCAAAGACGGCGTCCGGCATAGCGGAGAGGCTGCGTGAAAGGTCGAAAAACTCCCTCGGCGTGAGATAGTCGATGAGGAACGACTCGTCGAGATAGGCACCAGTGAAACGCTTCCACGCCTCGCTGCGCGACACATCCTCACCGGCAACGCATACCGTGCCTGCATCGGCACCGACGAGGTCGAGAAGCAGACGGAAGAGAGTGGTCTTGCCGGCACCGTTGTTGCCCACCAGGCCAAGCACCTCGCCGCCTTCCACAACGAAACGGGGCACATCGACGGCGGTGACCGGGCCGTAGGTCTTTCTGAGATTGCTGATAGTAATATCCATAGTTTCAGGTTTCTGGTTTCAAGTTTCAGGGTTCAAGAGTGTCGGGTGGCGCGGAAACCCTCCGCGAGAGCATGGCGACGCAGCATGAAACGACGGGCCACACAGGCAAGCCACAGACGATGGCAGGCCACGCCGGCAAAACCCAGAAGCATCAAAGCCGCAAAGCCCCACACATCGCCGAGAAGCCAGCGGGCACCGCGCTCCAGGGCAATGGGCACGGAGAGCACAGCCATAGCAATGAGGCCGTGAGGCCACGTAAGCGAGGCACGCACACGGCGCTGACGGTGCAGAGCACGCGAAGAGGTATTATAGGGAGCGCGGAGAAAGAGCAGAGGATATATCACACCAGCGGTGATAAACATATAGGCAAGGCACTGCAGCAGACGCACGCTGCCCTGTATCACAGCAGGCATGAGTATCAGAAACGGCAACAGAAGGAAGAGCACGTTGAAGAGATATTTCGCCCGCAAGAGACGCTCCACACTCCCCTGCTCCATCAGGAGAGCCTCGAAATAGTTGCCCTCGTGACTCATGACATCCACCAGCATCAGCATGCCGGGCACGGCGAAGCAGTAGAGGCAGGTGAAGGATGTCATTAGGGTGTCGGCATCGGGTTCCCCGGTATGGGAGAGGCACAATAGCACCATGAGGCACAGGATGGAGAGCTGGGCCCTGCGCACACGGCTGTTGCGCCAGCGCAGCAACCACTCCAGCGAGAGCAGCGGGAAATGGGCGGAGAACGGTGTCAGGGCAAGAGTGTCTGCAGCGGACATCCTATCCTCGCGGAGAGCACACACGACACGGAACACGGCAGCATAGGCCACAGCCACAGCCGCAAAAGCGGCGGGAACAAGCCACAGAGGCAATTCAGGCAGAGCGTCGGCACCCATGCCCCACAGCACGGCGGCAAACAGAAGCACCACATGCAGCGCAGCCACAGCAAACACCCACAGGAAACGGCGACCGGAAAGCAGGCGCACCATCTGATAGCACAGCGCAGAACAGGCCACCAGATCGCACGAGAGGAGCATCCACACGGCAAGGCCCGCCCACGAAAGCCGGGGCAACACGCACAGCAGACCCAGCGGCCAGAAGAAGCAGAGGAGCCAAAAGAGATTGTAGGGCGTAAAGAGAGACTGCAGGAGGAAATGGTGGACGAGCAGCGCACGCGGCACAGACATCAGGGCACAGGCAGAAGTGCGCAGTTCGGGAGACTGCAGGAAGACAAAGCGCAGCCACAGGTCGATGACAAGGAAAACGAGGGCTGCAGCCCACAGTTCAGCACGCAGAACGCCAGAGAGGACGGCAGAGGCAATGTCGCGAACAAGCGTAAGCAGTGTCACAGCATAGACTGCCGTCATGAGCCAGCGCACGAACATCATGGCATGGTGGCGCCCCCAGAGAGGGTCGCGCTGCCGGCACAGACGCTCATTGTCCTGCAGGAGAAGTAAGATCCTCAGCGTGCGCACAGAGGGATAGAGAGAAGGGACCGCTTACTTAAGGTATTTGGCCAAAGGAGAACGGTTGTCCCTGAGACCCTTCGCCACACTCCTGGCATTGATTTGCGCACCGCGCAGCGACGTATGAGTGTGGTCCTTGATATAGCAGCTCTTAGCCTCCTCGCGGCCCATGGCATCCATGACATCGGCAGTGATGTTGTGCAAATCGACAAACTCCACACCAGTTGGAGCAGCCACCTCGCGATACCACTTACCGAAGGAATCGTTGCGACGCTCGATATGCTCGCCGTCAGGCCATTCGTTGCGAGGCGTGAGGGAAATAAGTATTGGTGTGGCACCCTTCTCGCGCACATCGTCTATCATTTTGCGGAGATACCAGCCGAAGGTGTAAACCACTTCGTTGCGCACCTCACTGTCGGTCTTCACGCGATATACATGGGATGAGTCGGCCGTACCGCTGATCTCGTTACGGGCCTTGCCGTAGTCTATCTCACGACCGATATCGTTGTGGCCGAACTGTATGGTGACGAAGTCGCCGGGTTGGAGGTCGTTGTACACCTTGTCCCAACGGCCCTCACGCAGATAGCTGCGGCAGGAACGGCCCGCCTGGGCAACGTTCTTTACAGTAATCTTTTTGGTATTGAACACAGTAGCAGCCTGAGAGCCCCAGCCCCACATACCGTTGGTGGAGTCTCGGTCCTCGTTCTTCACCGTAGAGTCGCCCGTGATGAAGAGCACAGGTTTGCGCTTCTCACGCTGCACGCCGGTAGTGGGCAGAGCAGTGTTTGTCATCATCTCCTTGAGAGGCTGCACCTCGGGATGGGTGCACTCCAACAGACCGTCCACGGCACTGCGGCAGTTGAGGCGCGCGCCGAAGGCAGAGGTGTGGATGTTGTCGAGATAGAAATGATAGCCGAACTTCCAGGGCGACATCTTCTCATACTTCAAAGCCGATATCTCGTTGAGGTCAATGAAGGGAACGTCCATCTCCCCGGCCACCTGCTTTGCCCACAGCCCGAACGAGTTGTCCACACGCACCACACGGCCCGGTTCACCATCTGCGTAGGCATGGCGCGGAGTGAGCGACATGAGTATTGGATGTGCACCCAGTGCACGCGTCTCACGCACGAAACGGCGGAGATACTCTCCGTAGCTGTACACCGTCTCATACTCGCCGGTCTCCTTGATGACAACATTCATGGAATCGGTAGCAGAGATGCCCTTGATGGTGGCACGGGCGCGCCCGGAGTCGAAGGGGCCGTTGTCGTTGTGGCCGAGTTCGATTATCACCCAGTCGCCCGCCTTGATGCCCTTCTTGACATCTGGCCAGAGACGGCGGTAGAAGGTGCGCGAAGAGGTGCCGCCGAGAGCCTGGTTCTCAACGGTTATCTTGTTCTCGTCGAAATACTCATGGGCGAAGCGTCCCCAGCCCCACTGGCCGTTGTCGCCGTTGCCGAGGGTGCCGGTGCGCATGGTACTGTTGCCCACGAGAAACAGCACGGGGTTGTCACCCTTGCGTGTACTGCCTGCCACGGGGCGTGCTGTGGCTGCCTTGTCGAGAGAGTCGAGGGTGAGGTCAACAACCTTGTTGACATCCTCCATACTCTCATATTTCTGCCCGAAGGCAGAGTAAGCTATCAGAATGCCGATGACGGCAAATAAGGTTTTCTTCATATCTTCAATGCTCTTGAGATTAGGTCGTAGAGACTGAGCCAATGGGCCTTTGTGGCGGAATCGGCAGCGAGGCGCGAGGCTGCCATCGTGCGGTTGCGCAGACGCTCCAGTGTCATCAGTATGACGGGACGGTCGGGGTCGGTGGCATCTGAGCCCTCGAAATTGTTGATGAGCGACTGCACGAATCTGTTCTGCAGCTCACAGCGGTAGCGCGATACACGGGCTCCGCTCTGCGACTCCTTCATGACAAGGCCGCTGACCTTGCCCATCACCTCGGGCAGAGGCCAGAGACGGTTGAGACGGTCGCTGGAGAGGCGGTTCATCACACGCATCATTGCCACACGGGCCACAATGAGGGTAACCTCCTCCGGATTGACCGTCAGCTGCTGGAGATAAGGCACGTTGCGAAGCCATACGGGCTCCTGGAAGCAGTGGCGGTCGATGAAGTCGAGGGCAGCCTTCTGACGCTCCAGCGGTGTGGGCTGATAGAGCGTGCCGCCTTGATAGGAGGTGCGAAAGGTCTCGCAGGTGCCGCCGATGTTGTTGGACACATGACCCACGTAGCGCAGGAACTGGCTGAGTATCTGATTGTACATCAAAGGCAGGTTGACACCGAAGTAGTCCGTCGTCTCATCAGTCCACTTGGGCAGAGCCTTCAGTTCGCGTTTAAGATTGCGGATGCCGTATTCGCTGGCCTTCACGGCATCGTCGCCGAGATCCTCCGTCTGGCGGCGCGGGTCGTTGTGATAAGTCTCACCGTCGCCCCACCACAGGCGCGGGTTCTGCTGCGCCTTATAGGTGAGCGGTTCCTCCAGCTGGTGGTCGAGGTCCTCGTCGATGGCGTAGCGTATAGGACGGTAGCCCCACTCTATGGCCCACATGTCGTAGTCGCCGATGCGGGGGAAGATGCCATCGCGGCCGATACCGTCCTCGGGCTGTGCCACGTAGTTGAAGCGGGCGTAGTCCATGATGGAGGGCGTGTGACCGTGGCGGATGACAAACGACTTGTTGCGCAGGGAATCGACGGGCACGGTGCTCGACGAACCGAAATTGTGGCGCAAGCCCAGTGTGTGTCCCACCTCGTGGGAGGAGACGAAGCGGATGAGTTCGCCCATCAGTTCATCGTCGAAATGCATCTTACGGGCAGCCTCATCAATGCTAGAAGCCTGCACCATATACCAGTCGTGGACGAGAGACATCACATTGTGATACCAACAGATGTGGCTCTCGAGAATCTCGCCTGTGCGGGGGTCGCTAACGTGAGGTCCGTAGGCGTTCTCGATGGGAGAAGCCAGATAGCGGATGACACTGTAGCGTGCATCCTCCATCGACATGGTGGAGTCGCCCTCAGGCCATTCCTCTGCACGTATGGCATTCTTCCATCCGGCCTGTTCGAAGGCCTTCTGCCAGTCGTTGACACCCTGGATGAGATAAGGACGCCAGCGCTTGGGGGTGGCGGGGTCTATGTAATAGACGATGGGCTTCTTGGGCTCGATGAGTTCGCCCGCAGCCATCTTGTCCCAGTCCTCGTCGCTCTTGGGCTCGAGGCGCCAGCGGCAGATGAACTCCTTGCCCTTGACACGCTGCTGGTCGTCGGAATACTCCGTGAAGGAGTTGGTGAAATAACCCACACGGGGGTCATAGTAGCGGCGCAGCATCGGCACCTCGGGCAGGAGAATGAAGCTGACGTTGAGGCGGAAGGTCATGCGTCCCGTAGAAGCAGCCGAGGGGGTGGACATGCCGCGCGTGACGAAGGTCTTCACCATCTGCACCTCCACATTACCGGGGAAGGTCTTGATATCCTCGATGTAGGAAAGACCGCCGTGGCTGCCGGCCAGGGAGAAATACTGCTTGGCAGACTCCGTGAAACCCAGAGCGGGAGCGTCCTCCAGAAAGAACTGGTTGACCTTAATCTTGCGGGCCTTGTTCTTGTGCTCCGTCACCTCGAAGATGCCAATGATGGGATTCTCGTTGGCAACAGTCACTGCACGGGAGATGCGCTGCGTGGTGTCGGCCACGTTGACTGTCATGCGGGCTCTCAGGACAAGCATGCTGTCGGGATTCAGTTCCCAGTAGACAGTCTGCTCCTGCAGCTGCTCTCCGCCGAACTTACCTGTGGAGGGAGGAGTGGAGATGAAACGCGTTGTAGTGAGCATGTCCTTGCCCAGGAGGCTGTCGGGGACGACGAGCACCCAGTCGCGGGCCACTTTCTCCACACCCATCAGACCACGGCGGACAACAGAGGGTTTCGGAGGAGCTTGCTGACCGTTGCGCTGAGCAAAAAGGGGCAGCGCCGAAAACAGAAGCAACGCTGCCAGGAATCTGTTTTTCATAAGACTAATATCCAAAAGTTTTTTCCAAACGCTCGCGTTCCTCAGCCGTGATGGGGATGACGGAACCGTGACGGGGAGTGAAATTACCCTTCGTAGGCGTATTATGTACGAACGTAAAATTCTTCAGGTCGGTAGACTCACAGAACTGATAATAGCCGTCAGTATAGCAGTCGTACATAAGAATCCATTTCTCGCCGCCGATGAGGGGGAATACGCTGGAACCCTCCACGGGGAACTGTCCGGGCTTGTTGATATGTCTCCACTCTATAGTGTAGGGACCTGTGAGGTTCCTGGACGTAGCGCGCATCACACCCTGACGGGTCTTGAAACCGTTGTTGTCAACACTGCGGCCCTCGTCCTTGAAGAATAGGACATACTGGTCGTTCTTCTCATCGCGCACTATGTCACCGTCGATGGCTGCCGTACCGAAATCGAAGAGCAGCTTGGGCTCGGTGATGTCTGTAAAGTCCTCGTTGGCATAACTGTAGAATATCTTGAAATAAGGCTGATAGAACGGGGTCTTCTCGCCTGTCTTTCTGTCGCGGACGCTGTCGTTGGTGATATACTCCCAGTCGTGACGGCCGATGCTGTAGTATATCATGTATTTCTTCTCCTGCGGGTCCCAAATGGCCTGCGGAGCCCATACTGCGTGCAGGTTGTCACGGTCGAAGCCCTCCAGGTCGGGAAAACGCGTGGGGAAGTCGATAGCGGTGTGCTCCCAGTGTATCAGGTCGGTGCTCTTCATGAGGATGAGACCGTCGTTCGACTGCCAGCCGAGAGAGGAACGCATATCGGTGAGCACCATATAGAACGTCTTGTCGTCCACACCGCGA
>Ga0247611_10008817_pt1 | contig 12319 bp, 6 predicted proteins | sample 177DNAGHGhighgp2_FD_192422 | JGI IMG/M metagenome (GOLD analysis project Ga0247611, IMG submission 192422) | Sheep rumen microbial communities from Palmerston North, Manawatu-Wanganui, New Zealand - 1770 DNA GHGhigh gp2 | ecosystem: Host-associated > Mammals > Digestive system > Stomach > Rumen ... | reverse complement strand
AGCAGAAGATTGTGAGTATTTTAGAGCAAATGTAGTGGAGAACATAAAGCTTACAGAAAGCCCTAAGTGGATGCAACAAAGGTTACTTAGTGTGGGATTAAGACCAATAAACAATATTGTGGATATAACAAACTATGTTTTGTGGGAAATTGGGCAACCACTTCACGCTTATGATTATAGCCAAATAACTGGTGAAAAAATTATTATAAGGCAAGCAAGTAATGGTGAAAAAATAACTCTTTTAAACGAACAAGAATTAACTTTAACAGAAAACAATATGGTTATAGCAAACACTAAAAATGCTATGGGTCTTGCTGGAGTTATGGGCGGAAAAGATTATTCTGTTGGCAAAGGCACAAAAAATATAGTTTTAGAGAGTGCGACATTTAAAAAAGAGAATATAAGAAAAACATCAAGAAGTTTTGGTCTTAGAAGTGATGCTAGTGCTAGATATGAAAGAGGAGTGGAATGTGTTAGCTGTAACCTGGGTGCGGAAAGAGCTTTGGCTTTAATTGATGAACTAAAGGTTGGAACCATTGAAGAAAAAACTTATATATCAAACACTGCAAATGTAGAACCAAAGGTTTTAACAGTTTCATATTCTAGAATTTTAAGATGGCTTGGTGTTGATATTCCAGTTAATGAAGCTATAAAAATATTAAATAGTTTAGACATAAAAACAACATATAAAGATGATAACTTGATTTGTGAGGTTCCAGCCATTAGGGCAGACATAAAACACTTTGCTGACATTGCTGAAGAAATAATAAGATATTATGGTTTTGAAACAATGATAAGCTCATCAAACACAAACACTCAAACAATTTCTGGTGGATATGAAAAAATTGTAGAGCAAGAAAACTTTTTAAAGAATGTTATGCTTAGTTCTAATGCAAATGAAATAAAAACATACACTTGGCATTCACCTGATGAATTAGAAAAACTAAACATCGATAAAAATAGTGAACTTTATTTAAAACAAGTTAAAATAAAAAACCCATTAAATGTTTCAGTTTCTGTTTTAAGAACGCAAATGCTTTCAAGTGTTTTGGGTGCGGTTAAATTTAATCTAAATCACAAGAATAGCGAATTTTCTTTGTTCGAGATTGGAAAAGTGTTTTTTAACAAAAATGAAAACTCTTTGCCAGATGAGAAAGAGTTCTTATCTTATGCAATAAGCAGTAAGAAAGCAGACTTTTTTGATGTTAAAAAAATAGTTGAAATGATTGCTGCAAGGCTTGATTTAACTTTTGTTTATGAAAAAGACTTAAATCATAAAAATGACTTAGCAAAAGCATTTCATCCAAATATTTGTGCAAATATTGTTTGGGCAAACAAAATTGTTGGAACAATTGGAAAAATCCACCCAAAAGTTTTAAAAAATTATGAAATTTCTGGTGATGTTTATTATTTTGAGTTAAACATAAATGATTTTCCATTAAAGAAAGCAAGAAAATTAAAAGAACTTGCAAAATATCCTTCTTCGCAAAGAGATTTGGCATTGGTAACCAAAAAAGATTTGCCAGTTGGCAAGCTTTTAGAACAAGTTAAAAAATCTGCTGGGGTATTGTGTGAAAGTGTTGAGTTTTTTGATGTCTATGAAGGAGAACAACTAAACAAAGATGAAAAGAGTGTTGCAATAAGGCTGGTGTTTAGAAAAAAAGATGGAACACTAACTCAAGATGAGGTAAACAAACAAGTTGACATTGTTTTAAGTGAAGTGAAAACAAAACTTAATGCAAGATTGAGGGAATTATGATATATTTTGATAATGCAGCAACAACCAAAATCTATTCAAAGACTTTGGAATTTATGAAAGAATATAGTGAAAATAATTTTTACAATCCATCAGCTCTTTATACGCCAGCATTAAAAGTTTTTAATGACATAAAAACGGCTAAAGAAGAATTAAAAAATCTTTTAAATTTCAAAAATGGAAAAGTTGTTTTCACGGCAAGTGCAACAGAAGCAAACAATTTTGCTTTGAGGTGTTTTGCTTCGAAAAACAAAAAGATATTAGTATCTAGTGGAGAGCACTCTTGTGTTTATCAAACTTCGCAATACTTAAAAGAACAAGGTTATGAAGTTGATTATATTTTGTTAAATGAAGATGGAACAATAAATCTAGAAGATTTAAGCAAAAAATTAACTCCAAACACTGGGCTTGTGTCTGTTATTCATGTTAATAATGAAACCGGCTGTATAAACGATTTAAAGGCGGTGTCAAAGTTAATAAAACAAAAATGCCCACAGGCACTTTTGCATTCTGATGGCGTTCAGGCATTTTGCAAAATAGATGTGAATTTAACTGATTTAGGTGTTGATTTATACACTGTTAGTAGTCATAAAGTTCACGGACCAAGAGGTGTTGGGGCACTTGTTTTTAATTCAAAGTTAAATCCAAAACCACTTATTTTTGGCGGTGGACAAGAATATAACTTGCGTTCAGGAACAGAAAATGCGGCAGCAATTTTGGGATTTTTGTTTTCAGCCAAACAAATGCACCAAAATTTAGCTTTAAATTATCAGCATTTAAGCAAGCTTAAACAAAGTTTATTAAAAGAAATAGAAGAACTAAGTCCAGTGATTAACGGAAGTTTAAGCAATTCTTCGCCAGCAATTTTAAGTGTTAGTTTTGAAGGAATAAAAGGCGAAGTGCTTGTTAGAATGCTGGATGAAAAAGATATGTATGTTAGCACTGGTTCAAGTTGCAATTCAAAACATAATGGCAACAGGGTGATGCTTGCTATGGGCAAAAACAAACAACAAGAAGCAGGAAACATAAGAATAAGTTTTTGTGAACAAAACACTCAAGAAGAAGTGATTGCTTTTTGCGCAGAATTAAAGAAAAATGTTAAAAAAATTAGGGAATTAAATATATGGAAAAAGTAATTTTATGTAGATATGGAGAAATCCATTTAAAAGGTGCCAATAGAGGTTATTTTGAACACGCACTTCTAAACAACATAAAACAGGTTTTAAAAGAATATAAATCCAGCATAAAAAGAGTTGCCGGAAGATATGAAGTTTCAGAATTTGAAGATGAGCAAACTGAAGAAATTGTTCAAAAACTGAAAAAAGTTTTTGGTCTTCACTCATTAAGTGTTGCATCAAAATTCAAAACTTGTGAACAAGAAATTTTAAATATTTGTTCAACAATAAAATTATCTGAAAAAACTTTTAAGGTTGAAGTTAGAAGGGCGGACAAAAGATTTCCTATAAAATCAATGGAAATGGCAGGGTTATGTGGAGAACAAATTTTAAAAAATAACAAAAACATTAAAGTTGATGTTCACAATCCAGAAGTTGTTGTTAAAATTGATATTAGAGAAGATGGCAACACATATTTATCTTTTTTAGATGTTTTGTGTGCTGGTGGTATGCCTGTTGGAACAGCTGGCAAGGGTTTACTACTGCTTAGCGGTGGAATTGATAGCCCTGTTGCGGGTTACTTTTTGGCAAAGCGTGGAATGACTGTTCACGGCATTCATTTTCATAGTTATCCATACACAAGTTTGCAGGCAAAAGATAAGGTTATAAGGCTTGCAAAAATAATGAATGATTATTGCCTTAATATGAAACTACATATTTTATCTTTTACAAAAGTTCAAGAAGAAATTAACAAAAATTGTAATAGAGATTATATGATTATTTTGATGCGCAGAATTATGATGAGAGTGGCAGAAAAACTTTCTGAAAAAATTGGAGCAAACGCTATAATAACTGGGGAGAGTTTGGCTCAAGTTGCCAGCCAAACAATAGAGAGCATCACAGCAACAAACAGTGTTGTTAAAATGCCAGTTTTCAGACCTTTGATTGGTTTTGATAAGTTAGACACCATAAAAATAGCAAAAGATATAAACACTTATGACACATCAATTGAACCCTATGAAGATTGTTGCACAATTTTTTTGCCTAAAAATCCTGTAACAAGACCTCAAATTGAAAAAGTTTTAGAAGAAGAAGCAAAGCTTGATATTGAAACTCTTGTTAAAGAGTGTTTAGAAAGCGATGAGGTTATAAACATATAAAAAACTGCTTTCACCATTTTGACAAAATTTTGGAAAAAATAGAATTATTATCTTTTTCAATCACAACTGTTTGCAAATTGCTTTTAACTTCTTTATTGGTATATTTATTTTTGGCAACCACATAGTATGTGGTTGTTTTTGTTGGTAAATCAATACTGATTTCTGGCAAGCAATCTTCATAAATAAGTTTTTCATCAGCATATAAAAAGTAAGTTAAAAAATCTTCGAAATTCCAGTGAAAAACTAATTTTTCATCCGTTTTATCAAACGAAAGTGTTATATCAGAAATTTCCTTAAAATTTTGGCTAAATTCAGTTGGTAAAAACTTTTTGTTGAAAATATCACAAACAATATAGCTATTAGGTGTGTTTTCTGTCGCCAAATTTAATAAGTGTTTTTCATTATAATCTATTAAATCAATATTTGTTTTTATAACGCCATCAGGCTTAACAAACCAATTCATATTTTTATCACCCAAAGCTTGCCATGCAATTTTGTTTAGATTAGCGCAAATTGTTCCACCATTTTGCGTGCTTTTTAAGTTATTTTCTGCTTTTCCGCTTATGTTTCCAGTCCAAGCACAAATTGTGTTGTTTTGATTATAACTGATGCACCAAGCATCAGTGTTTCCGTTTTCTTGCCCAACAGTTCCTGTTTTTGCTGAAACATCAAAATCTAAATCACTTAATCTTTTTGCTGTTCCAATTTTTGCGCAATCTTTTAAAATATCGTTTATAAGATAAGTTGTTTCTTCACTAAATACTTTTGTTTTTGAGCTGGTGCATTCATAAATTGTTTTGCCAAAATTATCAACAATCTTTTTTATGAAATGGCAATTTTCATATAAACCATTATTTGCAAAAGTGCTATAATAAGCTGTCATTTTGATAGGGGAAACACCATATTTCATAGAGCCTAAACTTAGAGCCAAGTGATTATCTAAATCATTAAAAGGAAAATTCATTTTGTTTAAATAACTTTTTGCTTTGTCAATTCCAACATAACTAAGGGTTTTTATTGCAGGAATGTTTTTAGACTTGTATAATGCTTGCCTAACGCTTATATAGCCATCAAAATCATTATCGGCGTTTTTTGGTGTCCAGTTTTCAAAATTCATTTCACTGTCATCAATCGGTGTTAGTGGAGATAAAATTCCTTCTTCAAAAGCTGGAGCGTAACATAAAAGTGGTTTAATTAAACTTCCGGGCTGTCTTAAAATATTTGTGCTTTTTGGTGAAATCATAGCAACAACGCCACAAGTTTTGTTGTCTAAAATAGTTATTATTGAAGATTGAAAATCATTTAATGTGTTAAAATGAGACTTACAAGAATTTATTAAATTGTTTTGCGCAGAGTTCTGGAGCCAGGTATATATTTTATAACCTGATAAGGCTAAGTCTTTTTCAGAAATATTTAATATATTTTCAGCTTCAATCAAACAATTTTTAAAATAGGGGTTATTATCAATTATATTTTGTTGAAGATTTAAACCAAGCTCAGAATTTTTTGCTTTTTTATAATCCTCATCTGTTATATAACCATCTTTTTTCATTTCTAATAAAACCAAATTTCTTCTTTCAAAACAATTTTCTGGATTTTCTGTGGGGGAATAATAAGTTGGAGATTTTATAATCCCAGCAAGAGTTGCACTTTGTGAAATGGTTAAATTTTTTGCATCACAATCAAAATATTTTTTTGAGGCATTTTCTATTCCTATACAGTTGTTGCCAAAGTAAATAACATTTAAATATGCTTCTAAAATCTCATCTTTTGTGTATTGTTTTTCAAGCTTTTTGGTTAAATATGCTTCTTGAATTTTTCTTTTTAATGTTTTTGAGTTTGATAGATGAATGTTTTTAACAAGTTGTTGACTTATTGTTGAAGCGCCTTCTTTTGCGTAACCACTAAAAATATTTGTTACAAAAGCTTTTAAAATTCTTTTTAAGTTTAAACCATTATGTTTATAAAAATTTTTATCTTCAACAGAAATGAAAGCGTATTTAACATAATCGGGCATATCATCTAATTTTGCAATAATTTTTCCACTTGAAAAAGTGCTATCCAAAATCTTTTCTTCATCATCATAAAAAGTTAAATTTGCAGAAAAATTATCCAAAAGATTTTGTCCTGAAATTATCTTTTTATCAATTTCTGAAATGCAAACATAAGCATACACACTAAAGCCAGCACAACTTAAAATAAATATAGCTAAAAATATGAACAAAATTTTAAAAATTTTTTTCATTTTATTTCCTCTATAAATTATATTATGCAATAAATATTGATGTTTAATTCTAATTTTTGTTGAGTTTTGGAAAAATTTGTAGTATAATGCAAAAAAGGAGTTTTTATGCAGATAGGAAAATATTATATTTTTACTTATGGATGCCAGATGAATGTGCATGAATCAGAAAAATTAGCAGGGATTTTGGAAGAAAGAGGTTATGTTCATTGTGAAAATCCAGAAGATGCTGATGTTTTGGTTTATAACACTTGTTGCATTAGAGAGGGGGCTGAACAAAGAGCAGTTGGAAACATTGGAAACGCAAAACCAATAAAGAAAAAGAATCCTAATTTAATTGTTGCTGTTTGTGGATGTATGACTCAACAAAAAAATGTTGCAAACAATCTTAAGAAAAAGTTTCCGTTTATAAATATTGTTTTTGGAGCAAACAATGTTGAATTTTTTGGTGAATATTTAGATTTGTTTTTAAAACAACGAAAATATCAAAACAAGATTTTGGAAGACAAAAATTATCAAAGCAACACAAGAAGTGTAAATATTGTTAGAGATGATAAATATTCAGCGTATGTGAACATTACTTATGGTTGCAACAATTTTTGCACATATTGTATTGTGCCGTATGTTAGAGGAAGGGAAATAAGTAGACCTGCAGAAGAAATATATAAAGAAGTTAAAGATTTAATAGAAATTGGGCATTATAAAATAATCACTCTTTTGGGGCAGAATGTAAATTCATATGGAAATGATTTAAAAGATAACAAGGTAACATTTCCAGAGCTACTTGAGCATATTGCAAATTTTGATGGTGATTTTGAAATAAGATTTATGAGCAGTCACCCAAAAGATTTGTCAGATGAACTTATTGATGTTATTGCCAGAAACAAAAAGATAAGCAAAGCTGTTCATCTTCCTGTTCAAAGTGGAAGTAACCATATTTTAAAACTTATGAACAGAAATTATACAAGAGAAAAATATCTTGATATAATCAAAAAGATGAAAGAAAAAATTCCAAACTTATCTTTATCAACAGACATTATTGTTGGTTTTGTTGGCGAAACAGAGCAAGATTTTCAAGACACAGTTAACTTAGTTAAAGAAGTAAAGTTTTCTAATGCTTATATTTTTATGTATAGCAAAAGAAAGGGCACTGTTGCTGAAAAGATGGAAGGGCATTTGCCTTTGGAAGTTAAGAGAGAGAGAATACACAAGCTTTTAGAAATACAAAAAGAAATCACAAACAATCATTTTGTTAATTTAATTGGAACTGTTCAAGAAAATGTTTTTCTTGAAGACGAAAAACAAACTTTTTATTTAGGAAAAACTCAATGTGGCAAAGTTGTTAAAATAAAGAAAGATAAAACACTAGATTTAGGCAGTTTTTGTAGTGTTAAAATAACTGATTATTCAGGTGGGAATTTGTATGGGGAGGCTGTATAATGGCAATTTCACCAATGATGGAACATTATTTGCAAGTAAAAGAACAAAACAAAGATGCTATAATATTTTATAGATTAGGTGATTTTTATGAAATGTTTTTTGAAGATGCAGAACTTGTTTCTTCTTTGTTAGGGATAACCTTAACAGGAAAAGATTGTGGATTAGAAAAAAGAGCCCCAATGTGTGGAGTTCCTTTTCATAGTGCAGACACATATATAGCTAGGCTTTTAGAAAATGGCTATAAAGTTGCAATTTGTGAGCAATTATCTGAACCTCAAAAAGGAAAAATGGTTGAAAGAGATGTTGTTAGAATAATAACTCCAGGAACAGTTATGGAAGAAGATATTTTAACAGCAAACAACAATTTTATTGTGTCTGTTTATATGAAAACAACGCAAAAAATTGGAGTGTCGTGGCTGGATTTGTCAACAGGTGAATTTAATATGGCAACTTATAATGGAGTTAATGCTATGTTAAATTTAAATGACCTTTTAACAAGTTTAAAGCCAAGTGAAATAATAGCTTCTTCTGTTGCTTTTTTAGAAAGTGAAAATCTTGCCTGTGTTAAAACAAAATCTGTTCCAAAATTTTATCAATATATTGATTTTTGTTATGAACTTAAAAATGCAACACAATCTCTTTTAAACCAATTAAAGATTGGAAGTTTGGCAATTCTTGACTGTAATGGAAAAGAAGAGGGAATATGTGCTTGTGGTGGGCTTTTGGAATATATTTCTCAAACACAAAAAAGAAAGTTAGACCACATAAACAAATTAAATATTGAGCGTGATAATTCATATTTATATATGGATGCAAATGCAAAATTAAATTTAGAATTAACAGAAACAATTTTTGAGCGAAAACAACAAGGTTCGCTTTTTTGGGTTTTAAACAAAACTGTTACAACAATGGGAAAGAGACTTCTTTTAAATTGGCTGGATAAACCATTAAGAGATAATAAACTCATAAATGAAAGGCTTGATGCTGTTGAAGAATTGATAAAAAATAATATTGCAAGAGATGATTTGTATGAAATTTTAAGAACTTTTGCTGATGTCGAAAGATTATGCGGTAGGCTTTCTTATGGCTCTATTGGACCTAGAGGGTGTTTAGATATTCAAAAGTCACTTTCAAAACTTCCTCAAATAAAAAATTATACTTTAAAGTTTGAAAGCAATTTATTAAAAAGATGTAATGAAAACATATTTGATTTTTCAAAACTAACAAATATGCTTATTTCTGCTTTTAAAGATGAAGTTCCAGTTTCAGCAAAAGATGGCAATTTTATAAGAGAAGGCTTTAACAAAGAACTTGATGAGCAATATTCTATTATGAAAAATGGAAGGCAATGGATTGCAAATTTGGAGGCAAAAGAAAGAGAGCAAACAGGAGTTAAGCTGTTAAAAATAAAATATAACAATATTTTAGGTTATTTTTTTGAAGTTCCAATTTCGCAAAAAGATAAAATTCCTTTTAGATTTGAAAGAAAACAAACACTGGCAAATTGTGAAAGATACACATCAAAAGATTTAACAACACTGGCTGAATCTGTTGTTAATGCCGAAGAAAACATAACTTTGTTAGAACAAAAAATATTCACTCAAATAAAAGATGAAATAAAAAGTCATATTGAAGATTTGCAGAACACTGCAAGGCAAATTGCTATTTTAGATGTTTTGATTTCTTTTGCAAATATTGCAATTCAAAATAGATATATAAAACCAATAATAAATGATAAAATAAAGCACACAAGTATAATAGGCGGTAGGCACCCAGTTGTTGAAAAAATAATCAAAAATCAAAGATTTATTCCAAATGACACTATTTTTTCACAAGATTGTCACACAATGATAATAACTGGGCCAAATATGTCAGGAAAAAGCACATATATGAGGCAAGTGGCACTAATCACTATAATGGCTCATATAGGTTGTTTTGTTCCAGCAAACAAAGCTGAAATTGCTATTTGTGACCGAATTTTTACTCGAATTGGTGCAGCGGATAATTTGGGTATGGGGCAAAGCACTTTTATGGTTGAAATGATTGAAGTTGCCACAGTAACTCAAAATGCAACAGAAAAAAGCTTGCTAATCCTAGATGAAATTGGAAGAGGAACTTCAACTTATGATGGCTTAAGCATTGCTTGGGCAGTTATAGAATACATAACATCAAAAATAAAAGCTTGCACATTGTTTGCAACTCATTATCACGAAATAACAGCTTTAGAAGGAAGTTTAGAAGGTGCTAAAAACTTCCATATAGCAGTTAAAGAATATGACAATAATATAATTTTTTTACACAATATTTTGCCAGGAAGTTCAAACAGAAGTTTTGGAATAGAAGTTGCAACTTTGGCTGGAATAAATTCTGAAGTGGTTGAAAGAGCAAAAGAAGTTCTGCATACGCACGAGCAAATGGATTTGAATGGAGCATATCACACAAGTGATGATAAATCTATTTTAAGAAAAACAAAAGATAATGAAAACAAAATAATAAACGCAATAAAGAATATTGATATAAATGTTTTAACACCTCTTGAAGCTATTGCAAAACTTGCTGAGTTAAAAGATAAAATAAAGGAGTAAGAATATGTCAAAAATAAATGTTTTAGAGCCAAATGTTTTTAATAAAATTGCTGCAGGTGAAGTTGTTGAAAGGCCAGCATCAATTGTTAAAGAATTGGTCGAAAACAGCATTGATGCAGGGGCAAAAAATATTGATATTTTTGTTATCGATGGTGGGATTTCTTATATTCAAGTTACTGATGATGGTTGTGGAATTGAGGCTAGTGAAGTTAAAAAGGCTTTTATGCCACACGCAACAAGCAAAATAGAAAATGCTGATGATTTAGAAAGTATTGGCACATTGGGTTTTAGGGGTGAGGCATTAGCTTCAATTGGTTCTGTTGCTCAAGTTTCATTAACAACAAGAACAAAAGATGAAAACATTGCTTCATACCTAGAAGTTGATGGTGGAATTTTTTCTGAAATAAAACAAATAGGTTCACCTATTGGAACTGAAGTTAGAGTTAAAAACATATTTTATAACATACCAGTTAGGCGAAAATTTTTAAAGAAGCCAAAACAAGAAGAAAATGCCATAAGCGAAATTGTTGCAAGGCTAATATTGGCAAATCCAAACATAGCTTTCACTTATTCTGCTGATGACAAAGTTGTTTATCAAAGTTCAGGCAAAGGCAAAGAAGATGCTTTATATAGCGTGTATGGTTCAAATATATTAAAAAATGTTATTCCAATTTCAGTGGAAGATGATGACATAGAAGTTTCTGGGTTTGTAAGCAAGCCAACATATTCAAAGCCAAATTCAACATATCAAACTGTGATAGTTAACGGAAGATATGTTAGTTGCAAGCTTATAAGCACGGCTGTTATGAGAGTGTATGAAGATTATATGATGACAAGAGCATATCCATTTTTTGTTATATATATAAATTTGCCAAACACTGATATTGATGTTAATGTTCATCCAAACAAGCTTGATATAAAATTTTTAGATTCTCAAAGAGTTTTTGCTTTAATCAATCATATTATTGATAACACTTTAATGGATTTTAGAAATAGTAGAGAAGCTGCTCAAGAAGAGCTTTTAAGGCAGCAAGCAGAAAACACAATGTTTGATTATAATTCATTAAATCTGGCTATGAAAAACAATCAAAACACAGCTGATAACATAATATTTAAAGAGCCAACACAGCAAGCTTTTATAAATCAATCCAGCGAAGATAGCAAATTAAGTGAAATTGTTATACAAACTGCAAATAATGAAAGCTTTGATAACAAACTTGTTTATAACCAAAAAGATATGTCTGTTCCAGAACCAATACTTCAGCAAAAAACATTGTTTGATGGATTATCAAAAAATTTTGATATGATGACCGTGAAAGTTGTTGGAAAAATATTTAACACTTTTATTATTATTGAAATAGAAGATAGAGTATTTTTAATCGATCAACACGCAGCACACGAAAGAATTTTGTATGATGAACTTATGGATGTTGTTAAAGATAGAGAATTAAAGATTCAACCACTTCTTCTTCCATATATCTTAGAAACAAACAACTTAGAGCATCAGTTTATTATAGATAATTTAGAAACATTTGTAAGACTTGGTTTTGATATTGATGAGTTTGGAAGTGATAGTTTTAAAGTTTCAGGAGTTCCATACAATTTGCCAAATCTAGAAATTGGAGTGTTTTTTAATGATATTTTAAAAGATATTAACACAATTTTAACGCTCAAAAATGAAGATTTAGTTGCTGAGTATTTTGCTCAAAAAGCCTGCAAACACGCAGTTAAAGGTGGAGATGATTTAAAGACATCAGAAATAATAAATTTGTTAGAGCAAATAGCAAGAGATGAACCACAACTTCAATGCCCACACGGAAGACCTTTTGTTGTTGAAATTAAAAAATATGATATAGACAAGTGGTTTAAAAGGATTGTGTGATGAAACAAAAATTATTATTGATTGGTGGAAGTACTGCTGTTGGAAAGAGTAAATTTGCCCTAGAGCTTTCAAAAAGCTTGAAAATCTCTTTAATTTCTGCTGATTCTATTCAAGTTTATAAAAACCTTGATATAGGCAC
>Ga0247611_10008814_pt1 | contig 12320 bp, 7 predicted proteins | sample 177DNAGHGhighgp2_FD_192422 | JGI IMG/M metagenome (GOLD analysis project Ga0247611, IMG submission 192422) | Sheep rumen microbial communities from Palmerston North, Manawatu-Wanganui, New Zealand - 1770 DNA GHGhigh gp2 | ecosystem: Host-associated > Mammals > Digestive system > Stomach > Rumen ... | reverse complement strand
AAAAGGCATGGCCTTCATGCCGGTCGAGGGACCGCAAGAGGCGAGGAGCAGGGCTCCGGAGAGGAGCAACAAAGTCTTATTCATTAGGTGTTTCATATGCTTCTCACTCCCCATAATTGCCCGTATTGCCGTAATAGCTCGGGGTCGTTTCGTCGAAATAGACGCTGTCGAAGCAGCGGATCGAGAGGTCGCTGACCTTCAATCCCGCCCCTTGGTCGAAGAAGGCGATGTGATCGCTATCGCCATACCACGGATAAACGCGGGTGGTCGTCGAGGTCTTATCGTCGATATAAATCTCGACGGAAGAATGGTCGACGAGCACCGTCAGATCGAATTCGCGATCGGACCCATAGGCGTAATCCCTGGTGTCGTGGCGCTTGACGTAGTTGATCTTGGAGGAGAGCAAGCGATCGACGTAGAAGCGGTTGTTCTCGAAGGTGAGGCCCGTGCGCTCGCCGTCATAGACTTCCTGCCCTTTCTCCGCCGCTTTGTTGTAACGGACATAGAGGCCGCCTTTATAGGATTCGGCGTTCTCCGGATCGAGGGTGATCTTGCACTTTAATTGATACGAATCGCCGCGGAAATCGCCGATCAATTCGTTCATCTCGGAGGCGGAAAGCGGGGCGCCGTCATAGTCAAAACGGAAATCGTTATACGCGGATTCGAGTTCCTTGATCGGCTCGCGGAGGACGGTGGTGCCGTCGTTATCCAAATGGAGCTCTAAGGGCATCGCCAAAGAATGGGCCCAGCCGGCATAGATGTTATGCCCGGTGCCGGAATCCTTGCCCTGGGCGATCGCCATCAAGACGGTGCGGCCATCTTCGTAGCGCGTTTTGCCGTTGCGGATATCTTCCTCGGTGCGGTAGCAGAACCCGGTTTGGCCGGTGAAGATGCCATGCCCCAAATCGAAGAGCTTCGGCTCATCGTCATCGGGGATGAATTTGCAGGTATTCTTGTCGAATTGGCCGATCCAGTAGAGGCAATCGACGACATAGCCGTCGACGTCATACTGCGGGCAATCGAAGAGGATCCATTTTTGGATGGAACCGTCTTTGGATTTGATCGGGAACATGACGACGCATTCCCAATGCGCGCCTTGGATCGGGTAGCGGTCGAAGGGGCATTCATAGAGATAGCCATGGTGCTGCCAATCGCGCATATCCGGGGAGGTATAGACGTTGGCGCTGCCGCCCTTGCCGGGGATCGAGGTGGAGACGAGCATGTAATAGAGCTGCTTCTCATCATCGAACCAGACGAAGGGATCGCGGAACTGGTGGCGTTCGCCTTGGCTATCGTCGTTAGGCTGGGTCAAAGAGACGCGGTCTTCGACCACCCAATCGGTGAGATAGGGATCATCGGGATCCACGCAGTGGGCGTAGGCGATGTTTTGGAAGGTCCAGGTGGTCTGCTCGGGGGTTAGGCCCGCGGTGATGATGAGCCACGGGGTGCCGTCGGGGCCGATGACCGAGCCGCCGGTCCAAACGCCATCAGGGCAGACGCCCGGGGTCGGGACGACGGGGTCTTTGACGCTGGTCCAATGGATCATGTCGGGGGAGGCCCAATGCGCCCAGCGGATCTGGCTCCAGTACGGGCCGATCGGGTCATGCTGATAGAAGAGGTGGTACATCCCTTTGTAATAGATCGGGGCGTGGGGCTCGTTCATCCACACTCCGGGCGGGATGCCGTGGTAGATCGGGCGATAACGGTCGCCTTCGTATTGGGCGCGGTCGATTTTGACCTCGTCGAAATCCAAGGAGGGATGGTTGCCGTTGACGCAGCCGCGGAGGTATTCCTCGCGGATTTCCCGCGGGGAAAGGCTCTCGCTATAGATGCGGACGTTATCGAGCAACCCGGCGGGGAGCTGACGGGTGCAGCCGAATTCGAGCTGCGGGTCGTTGTAGTAGCCGATATAGAGGTTTTCGAAGCTCGGGATCAGCGTGCTGAATTCGAGTTCGGGGAGCAAGGCTTCATAAGCGGCTTGCCCGTTATAGAAGAGGGCGAGGTAGCCGGTTTCCCCGTCATAGCTCATCGCGACGTGGTTCCATTGATAGAGCTCGAGGCGGTGGTAGGGGTCGACGACGGATTTCATGAATTCCTCGCCGGTGTATTCGTTTTGTAGGCATAGCTGCACGCCCCATTCGCCGAGGTAGCCGTAGCCGAAGGTGAAGCCTTCGCCGACTTCCATGTTGCCCTGGTTGATGAGGGAGGTGAAGCGGCGGTTGCCCCTGGCGAAGCTTTCCTCGTTATAGAAGGCGAGGTTCTCGAAGCCGCGCGGGGCGATCCAGGCGGAAAGGGTGAGCTTATTGCCTTCGATATATTGATCGCGGAGGGCCATCTTGGTGCTATGGCCGTCCATATAAAGGGACTTGCCCTTCCCGCCGACGCCGGCTTTGAATAGCGGGTCGCTCGGGGCCTTGAAGATGAGATCGGCGTTCGATTCGTTGAAGAGGTAATCGATTTTGCGCGAGGAATCGTCGTAGGCGTTTTTGACATAAGGCCCTTCATGGCTATCGAAATCGAAGTCGATGAAAGGGGCTTCCTGCGCGGGCTCTTCCGAGGAAGAAGACGATGTCGAGGAAGAGGAAGAAGAGGAGGAGCTAGAGGAAGGCTGAGGCTTTTTATGCCCTCCGCAAGCGGTGAGCAGCATGACCCCCAGCAAGGGGAAGATGATGCGAGTGGGTTTGTTCATAATTTGAGTCCTCCTGCGCCGAAGCCTTTGACGATGTAGCGTTGGGCGGCGATATAGACGATGAAGATGGGGATGGATGCGGTGACGAGGGAGGCCATGACGTGGCCGGGTTCGACCCCCGGGGTGTCCTTGATCGTGGTAAGCGCGGCCTGGACCGGGAGGAATTCGTCCTTGGTGAGGATCATCGTCGGCCAGAGATAGTCATTCCATACGCCGATGAAGCAGAAGACGGCGACGGTGGCGATGATCGGCTTAGACAAGGGCAATATGACCTTGAAGAAGATCTGGATCGTCGAGGCCCCGTCCATCCTGGCGGCCTCTTCGTAGGCCTTGGGGATCGAGGAGAAGAATTGGATGAAGAGGAAGATGTTGAACACCGAGATCGCCGAGGGGAGGATGATGCCCAATAACTGGAAATCCCCTTTTAGGTTCAGCATGTTCTTGCAGATGGTGAGCAAGGGGATGATCGAGGTCTCCACGGGGACGATGATCAGGAACATGATGATGGCGTTGAAGAAGCGCTTGCCGGGGAAGCGGAGTTTGCAGATCGCATAGGCCGCGAGCCCGTTGATGACGATGTTCAAGACGATGGAGATCGCCGCGTAGATAAGGCTGTTGAGCGCGTATCGCCCGACATGGTGCTCTGTGAACAACGTCGCATAGTTATCGAAGAAGTGGTCGAGGTGGGCGAAATCGGGGAGGAACATCAGCAAGGTCCCGTCGTGTTGGGCGATGAGCTCCTGGCTCTTCGTCGAGGCGGCGAACATGTAGAGGACCGGGAAGATGAAGCAGAGGGAGATCGCCGCGCCGACGAGGTAATAAATCACCTTGCCATAGATACTCTTGCGCGGTTTTTTGACGATGGCGACTTCATCGTTTTGGATGAGCGCGCGGACTTTCTTATCGGTCATTGTTGCGCCCTCCTAATAGTTTTCTTTGCAGCAGCGTGATCGTCCCGATGAAGATCGTCATCAGGAAAGCGACCGCGGAGGAGTAGCCGACGTGGTAGCCTCTGAAGCCCTCATAGAACATGTAGTAGCTCAGGGTGACGTTGTTGTCTTGATAGCCTTTGACCATTAACATCGGCTGGATCATGATGCGGCAGGCCCCGATGAAGACGGTGATGAGGATGTAAAGCATCGTCGGGCGCAGGCCGGGCAACGTGACTTTGAGGAAGCGTTGGAAGGCGTTGCAGCCATCCATGCGCGCCGCTTCGTAAAGCTCTTTCTTAATCCCCGTGAGGGCGGAGAGGAAGATGAGCATCTGATACCCCGCGCCTTGCCAGGCGGAGAGCACGACGATCCAAATCATCGTCATGTCGGGGTTATCGATGATCGAGTCCTGCTTCGGGAGCCCGAAGAAGGAGAGGATCGAGTTGATGATGCCGTTCTCGCTGGGGGAGAGCAGCTGCAGCCATAGGTAAGAGGTGACCGTCAAGGAGACGGCGACGGGGATGAAGAAGCAGACTTTGAAGATGACGTTGCCTTTGGCTTTGACGTTGCAGAATAAGGCCAAAGCGAGGGCGAGGCCGATCTGGATGGGGACGACGAGCGCGACGAAGATCGCCGTGTTTTTGATGGCCATCGTGAGCTTGCCGCCCGAACCGATGGCCTTGAAGACATCGATGAAGTTGTTGAAGCCGACGAATTCGGTCTCTTTCCATTTCAAAAGGTGGTAGTTCGTGAAGGAATAGCCAAGGGAATAAAGGATCGGCAGCAAGACGAAGAAGAAGGCGAGCGCGGTCGCGGGGAGCAGGAAAAGGAAGGCCGTCAGCGCTTGGCGGAAACGGTATTTCTCACCGTGCTTCCTCGCTTTGCGGACGTCGAGGGCGACCACGACGGCGTAAATGGCGGCGAAGACGGCGAAGATGATCAATGCGGATTCGAGCATTTTCTCTCCTTCCTAAAGGCTTAGTCGCGGTCGAATTCCTTCTGCAGATCCGCGGTCACTTTGTCCACGACGGCGTCCACGGTCGAGTTGCGGAGCCCGTAGATGATGTTGGAGAAAGCGGTGGTGAATTGCGGGTAATGGACGGTGACGGGGCGCTCAATGCCGGTCTCTGCGAGCTGATCGAACAGGGTCTTCTCGGGGGAACCGGGATGATAATCGGGGTTGCAGGATTTCCGGCAGGGCAGCATCCCGGTGGCGTCGGTGACGGTGGTGCAGGAATTGGTGGAGCTCATCCATTTGAGCAATTCCATCGCCGCGGTCTTGTCCGCGGTGCCGTTATCGGTGATCGCATAGGACCAAGAGCCGGTGGCGGAGGCGCGCCTAACATCCATCGGGTAGGGGAGCAATCCCCAGGAGTCACGGTCGGGAAATTGCTGAGGATATTTGGAGTCGAGCTCGGGGATCGTCCAACCGGAGGAGAGGTACATGCCGGTCTTGCCGGTGACGAAGTCGCTGGCCCCGATGTTATAGGAGGTATACCCCGCCTCGACGAGATCTTTGAGGAACTGGAAGCCGCGCTTGGAGGCATCGGAATTGAGATAGCCTTCCGCGGTTTCCCCGTCGGAAGAGACCATCTGGGCCCCGGCGGCGTGGATGATGGAATAAAGGAGATAGGTGCCCATCTCATCGCCGGTCGCGTCCATGCGCATGTCGACGGGCATGGTGCCATAGGTCTTCAATTTGCCGCAGACTTCCTTGAATTGATCGAATGTCCAAGGATGCTCGACGGTGTAGCCGGAGACGTCGATCCCCGCCTCGCGGAAGATCTTCTTGTTGTAGAAGAAGCCGGCGCTCGATTCTTGGATGGGGAGCCCGTAGATCTTGTTTTGGTATTTGTTGATGGAGAGGAAATCGCTTTGCTCTTCGGCGCTCACTTCGGAAGTGATATCCCAAAGCAAACCCGCATCCGCGTAGGAAGCACAGTTCGGCGCGTCGAAGGTGATGATGTCGTGGAGGGAGCCGTCGAGCTGAAGTGAGGTCAGGTAGAGCTCGTAATCGGTGCCGCCAGAGTTCCTGGACTTGAAGGTCGGGACGGCGCGGAGGCCGACGTCTTTATAGACGGCGTTGAACGCGTCGATGCGGCGTTGATAGGCTTTGCCTTCCGCGGTGCTCTTATCGACGTGGAAGAGGATTTTGATGGCCTTTTTGCCGCCGGAATAGGAAACGCTGACGGAGGCGTCGGAGTCATCGAGGGAGACGCTCACGGGGTCATAGCTTTCCGATCCGCCGCCGCAAGAGGCGAGGAGCATCGGGGCTACGAGAAGCAGGAGATTTTTGGCTTTCATGGTTATTTATTTCCTTTCTTTATTTCCGGGTCGTTTGGCCGAGGATCGTTTGGGTGGGGATGATGTTGCGGGCTTTCACTTTCTTCCCCTCGATGAGGTCTTGCAGGAGGAGGAAGGAGGTTTCCGCCATCGCTTGGATGTCTTGGCGGAGGCAGGAGATCGAGCCGTCTCCCCAGACCGGGGACACCCCGTCATAGCAGATCAGCTCGCAATCCTCCGGGAAGCGGATGCCTTGGGCGAGCGCGGCTTTGCGGAAGAGGGTGGCCACGATGGCGTTGGAGGCGAATACCGCGTCGAGGTTTGGGCATTCCTTCAAGAAGGAAGCGACGAGTTCGCCTTCCTTTCCGTGGTCGACGATTTCCCATTTGTCGAGGGAGGGCAGGCCCTTTTCTTTGACGAAGTCGTCGTAGGCTTGCTTACGAAGCGAGACTTCGGATTCGACGCTTGGCTCGGTGCCGAGGAAGCCGATGCGCCTCGCCCCATGGGCATAGAGGGTTTCTAGGGCTTTCCTCGTGGCTTGGTAATTGTCGGAGGACACCAGCGGGATTTCATCGCTTAGGTGACGATCGATGGAGACCAAGGGGCAGCCCTCGAGCTCTTCCTTATCGTGCTGGTAGTGGGTGACGAAGATCGCTCCGTCGATTTCTTTTTGCTTGATCTTCTTGAGGATCTCCGCCTCTTTCTCTTTGTTCATCTGCGAGGTGACGAGGAGGAGGGAGCAGCCGTTTTTGTCGGCGATCTCCTCCACTTGCTCGACGAATTCGGCGAAGAAGGGGTGGTTGATGACGGGGACCATGACGGCGATGACGCCGCTATGCTTTTTCCTTAGGCGCGCCCCGTTGACGTTGGGGACGTAATGGAGATCGGCGATCACTTTGTTGATCTTGTCGCGGGTGGAATCCTTGACGGATTTGTCCCCGGAGATCACGCGGCTGACCGTGCCGACCCCGTATCCGCTTTTGCGGGCGACGTCGGTGATGGTGACTTTCTGCATTCTATCTTCACCTCCGATTAGGCCGCGCTAGGCAGCGGGATCACGTGGATATGGAAGGCGGCGCCCCCGTTGATGGAGACGAGGTTATCTTCTTTCGTTAACGCGGAAGCGGGGATGCGCAGGCAGGAGTCTTTGACGACATAGCCTTCCAAAGCGGCGCCGTTAACGGTGAGCGAAGTGATTTCCCTGCTACCAACGAAGACGATGGCGTCTAGCCCTTCTTGGACATTCATATCCGCGAATTCGCTATAGGAAACGCCGCTGATGAGGACGGTGAAGGTCATCGCGGTGCCTTCCCGCATGGCGTAGAAGTGGTAGGCACCCTCGGGATGATGGAGGGTTTCGAAATAGGCTTTCGCGATGACGAGGGTCTCCTCTTCGACGTGGTAGAACTGCGGGTTCACGCGCGTATTCTTCAAAGTTTGGTTATAAAGCGCGGTGACGCGTTGCCCGCCTTCGTTTTCGATGACGAGGTCGCTTTGCCCATCGTATTCGTAATCGGATTTGGCGAGGTGGATGCGGTCGAAGATCGCCTGCCCATCAAAGACGTTGAGGCCGAGGTATCCGGCGGTCGGGGTGGAGAAAGGAAGGGAGGCGTGCAGCGCTTTTTTGCCGTTGAGGGAGATGTCCAGTTCATTGCCAAGGAGGCTCACGGAGTATTCGATATCCTCCAAAGAGGAAAGCTCGACGGAAGCGCGGGCGAGCTCGCCATGCGGGGTGAAGACCTTGACGATTTTCTCTTTCGCGTCGAGGTTGCACATCACGAAGTCGCTTAGGTCTTCTTTCGCGCGGACCAGCAACCCTGCCGCGGTGGCTTCAAGAGAGAAGGAGGCGGAATAGGAGAAATCGGAGGCCATGGTGGGGCTTACGTAGTAGCCGTCCCCGCCGCGCATAGCGCCGATAAGGCCTTCGTCGGATTTGCGCCAGGTTCCGGATTTCACTCCGGAAGGAACTAACGGATAATCGCAATCGATCTCGGCTTCGTTGACGTGGACGTAGATCGAACGGGTCTGGCTCGCGGAAACGGCGCGCAATTCGGCTTCCCCGTTTTCTTTCGCGGTGATGCGGACGCCCTTCTTGATGGGCTTATATTCGATGACGCCTTCCCCAGAAACAAGCTCATAGGAGATTTCCTCATGGTTGGAGGAATAGACGTGGACGTCCTTGCTTTGGCATAGCGACAAATCGAGGGAGAGGTCATCTTGATCTAGATATAGGATCCCTTCTTCTAGATCGGCGTCTTTATGCCAGATCGAGCCGATTTCGTTGACGGAAAGCGAGGTGATGGTGATGTCGCCGCTATTGACGAGCTCGGCCCCGATCGAGTAGGGGGCGGCGAGGGTATTCGCGTAGAAGGCGTAACGGAAATCATCGCAGAATAGCTCTAGGCACCCATTGTCGGAGAGGGCATAGAAGTCGAGGTTCTTCCCGTCGCCTTTGTTGGTGGCGAATTTGGAGCTATAGAATTTTTGGAAGGAAATCCCCGCGGTCGAGGTGTGGCGGCGGTCAAGATAATACCCGTCTTCCTTATTCCAGCCGAAGGCGGTGTATTCGTCATCGCTTTGGGCGATGCGGAATTCGACGGATTCTTCGTTGGGGTTATCGATTTGGGCGCTAAGCTCAATGACATGGGAATTCACCGACCCCAGTACGTCGTTTTCGCTGGAAACGGCTTCGTTAGAAAGCGAAACGATGTTTGTCTTTTCGAAGGCGTCGTTATCGAGGGTGATCGGCTTCTGGGTGAGGGAGAAATCGCCCCCTTCGTCGATGAGGCCAAGCTCGACAGGCATCGTCATGCCCCCGTTCCAGGGGTGGCGGACCTGCGGATAGAGGCCGGACTCGGCGACATCAGGCATCCCGAAATTCCAGTTGATCGCGATGGTTTTGCCGTAATATTGGCTGGCTTCGTCATCGATATAGAAACCCTGCCCCGCATAGGAATCCAAGGCCTGGTCGGCTTTCTTGAAATAGCTTTCCCCAACCGCGGAATAATCGCGCCCATCGGGAAGGGTGAAGAAGACTTGCTGGGTCATCCCGTTATAGCCGACGTAGCCGACGGCATAGGTGCGGCTGGAGACGACGAGGCAGTGACGGGTGCTCCCGCGGTTATCCTTCAAGGAATAGACGGAGACGCATTCGGGCCAAGTGTAGCCATAGCCCCCCGCGTAACTCCAATCGAGGAGGTTTGTGGAAGTGAGGAACCAGAATTGGTTCTGGGTACCGCCGGATAAGGCCATGCCCCAACGGGTGATCTTGCCGCTGGAATCCTTTTCCAAAGAGAAGATCGAGGGGTCGCGACAATCGCATTTTTCCCCGGGATGGATGAGATATTGAGAGATGTGTTGGCGCTTCGTCCAGGTCATGCCCCCGTCGTCGGAGGTGATGATGACTTGGTCCTGGGCCGCCCCGTCGCGGGTGTAATAGCCAAGCAGCCCTTCGCCCCCGCCATTAGGGAACCAATTCTTCTCGTCGATGGCGGCGGACATGCCGGGATGGTAGACCATCGCGATGCCGCTCCAGGCATAGCCGACGCCTAGCCCGACGCCCTGCGTCCCGTCATCGGGGAAAAGGCAATAGGGGAGCTCTTGCCAGTGGACGAGGTCTTTGCTCCTGGCGTGGCCCCAATACATATGGTCCCAATATTGGGAGTAGGGGTGGGTCTGATAATAGAGGTGGTAATAGCCTTTGTAATAGACGAGGCCATTGGGGTCGTTGTTCCAATGGGCGAATTGCGAATAGTGGTATTGGTTGCGGTAGGGCTCGGTGTAATAAGCGTAATCGCTTTTGCCATAGGTGAGCTCGGAGAAGGTCGCTTCCGCGGCGAAGACGTTATAGCCTAGTGCCCCGCCTTCATAGTCCCAGTCGGAACTAAGGGCGTTCAGATCGATCTTCTCGTCGACCCCGAAGCGCTTGATGTTGTCGATGAAGCATTCGGCGTAGGCGTGGCCTTCTTCGACGGTGAGGACGACCTTGAGGTGATATTGCGGGCATTCGCGGACCTTCGGGCGGATGACGTTAAGCTCGCTTTCGGTCACTTTGTCATTGCCGATGTAATATTCGCTGCGAAGCTCGGTGGCGACGCGGCTGCCATCGACCTGATGGAAATAGAGCAATTTCGTCCTATTTTCGTAACGGTCGATATTGAAAACGAAGCAACGCTCCCCTTCTTTTCCGCCGAAAGAAAGCGCGGCCGCCTGCCCGGAACGGAAGTCGATCTGGGCGGTATAGACGAAGGATTCCTCAGCCCCGTAGACTTGGCTCGAATAAGCAAAAGCGTCGCCTTCCCCTTTCAAGGTAACCGGATCGAGGGCTTTTTTCTGGATGACCGGCGAGGCAGTCAAAGTAAGGCCAAGCGAGGCGAATAAGGCAAATAGACGATTCATTTATCCTCTCCTCTCCCGAGGATCGAATCCCCGGTTTCCGCGTCAAAGAGATGGATTTTCTCTTCGGGCATCGCCAGATGGAGCGTGTCCCCGGACTGGAAGCCCGCGCGCTCATTGACGGAGACGATGTAATCCTTATCGAAGCCGTCGAGGTGGACGAATAGGTGGGTGACCGAGCCGAGGATCTCATAAATCGAAAGAATCGTGGATAGCCCCTTATCGGAAAGGGCGATGTGCTCGGCGCGGATGCCGAGGGTCAAAGCGTGTTCTTCCCCGTCGAGGTAACGTTCCTCGATCGGACGCATCTTCTTGACGTTGAAAGAGAGGGTCTCGCCGTTTTCGAAAACGACATCGAGCTTATCCTTATTACCTTTCGCGCGCACGTTGAAGAAGTTCATCTGCGGGGTGCCGATGAAGCCGGCGACGAAGGTGTTGCTCGGGTAATCGAAGACGTTGGTGGGCTTATCGACCTGCTGGACCACGCCGTCTTTCATGACGACGATGATCGTCCCCATCGTCATCGCCTCGACTTGGTCATGGGTGACGTAGATGAAGGTGGTTTTCAGTTTCTGGTGGAGTTTGACGATCTCCGAACGCATCGAGGTGCGGAGTTTGGCGTCTAAGTTGGACAAGGGCTCATCGAGGAGGAAGAGCTTCGGCCCGCGCACGATGGCGCGCCCTAAGGCGACGCGCTGCTGCTGGCCGCCGCTCATCTCACCCGGCTTGCGCTTCAATAGTTCCTTGATGCCGAGGATTTCCGCCGCCCATTGAACCTTCTCGTCGATCTCTTCTTTGTTGAGGTGGCGCTTATGGAATTTCGGATTGCCTTTTTTATCGAGGAGCGGCTTCCCTTCTTTGTCGAGGGAGGGTTCTTCGATCTTTCGCATTTTAAGGCCGAAGGCGATGTTGTCATAGGCGGAGAGGTGGGGGTAGAGGGCGTAATTCTGGAAAACCATGGCCATATCGCGGTCCATGGGGTCGACGTTATTGAGAAGTTTGGAATCGAGATAGAGCTCGCCGGCGGAGATCTCCTCCAAGCCAGCGATCATGCGAAGAGTGGTGGACTTGCCGCATCCGGAAGGGCCGACGAAGACGACGAATTCCCCATCGGGGATTTCCAAATTGAAATCCTTGACGGCGACGAAATCCTCGGGGGCTTTCGGCTTTGGTTGGCCTTTCTTCTTGAAAAGGCGTTTGAAAACCGAGGGTCCCTTGTCACGGGATGGATATACTTTATAGATGTGTCGTAAGGAGAGATTGGCCATACTCTTACTCCTGAAATGGAATCGTTTCCAAGCGTATTATTCTCAAGTCGGGAATCCTCGTCAAGAGGAAAATGTAAACGCTTTCAAAGAAAGAGGGGCGAAAGAAGGGGGCAAAAAGAAAACGCCCGATCGCTCGGACGTTTCTTTCGATGATGGTCCCCCGCCTGAGGCTCGAACTCAGGACCCCTTGATTAAAAGTCAAGTGCTCTACCACTGAGCTAGCGGAGGACGTGGCTGGGGTGGCTGGGATCGAACCAGCGCGTCAGGGAGTCAAAGTCCCTTGCCTTACCGCTTGGCTACACCCCAAGAAGGTGGTGGGCGAAGATGGATTTGAACCACCGAACCCGAAGGAGCTGATTTACAGTCAGCCGCGTTTGGCCACTTCGCTATTCGCCCACATTAGGACCTTGCACGCGTTTTTGCCCAAATTTGGTGGATGCTGCAGGGTTCGGACCTGCGACCCCCGCCTTGTAAGGGCGATGCTCTCCCGCTGAGCTAAGCATCCGCGGGGCGCCAAAAACGCGCTTTAGAAATATACCATTGCCTAATAGGGCGGTCAATCGAAATTTAACCAAGAAGAAAGCCCGCCTTCCCTTTAGGGAAAACGGGCGATCGAGAAGGAATAAACCCCTTATTTTTGATAACCGGGTTTGCCGAGGAGGCGGAACATGTTCTTCTTGTAGACCTCGACGCCGGGCTGATTGAACGGGTTGATTCTGTTCAAATAGGCCGACATGGCGCAGGCGCGGCAGA
>Ga0247611_10008812_pt1 | contig 12321 bp, 14 predicted proteins | sample 177DNAGHGhighgp2_FD_192422 | JGI IMG/M metagenome (GOLD analysis project Ga0247611, IMG submission 192422) | Sheep rumen microbial communities from Palmerston North, Manawatu-Wanganui, New Zealand - 1770 DNA GHGhigh gp2 | ecosystem: Host-associated > Mammals > Digestive system > Stomach > Rumen... | reverse complement strand
AAATTAGACAAAAAAGATGAATATCACCAGAGAAAACTTAGGGGATTTGGACCTCAGTATCAGGGTTGACATTGCAGAAAATGACTATGCCGAGAAGGTTGCAAAACAGTTAAAAGAATACCAACACAAAGCCACCGTCCCCGGCTTCCGCAAGGGTATGGCCCCCATGGCACTGATTCAGCGCATTTACAAGTCCGCGGTCGTAGCCGACACCGTTCAAGACCTCCTGGGTGAGTCTCTCTACAAATACATCGACGACGAGAAACTCGACATCATAGGCTCTCCCCTCTCCAACGAGGAGAAAACCGGTACCCCCGACTTCGCCAACGGCAAAGACTTCACCTTCTACTTCGACGCCGCCCTCTTCCCCGACATCAACATCGAGTGGGACAAGGTCGACGCCAAGCTCTATTCCGTCAAGGTGACCCCCAAGGACATCGACTCCCAGATTGAGGACATCACCGAGCGCTACGGCAAATTCGAATCCCCCGAAGCCATCGTCGAAGGCGCCCAAGTCTACGGCAAAGCCATCGAGCTCACCAAGGAAGGCACCGACAAAGAAGGCGGCGTCTCCACGTTCTGCTCCTTCAAGCTCACCGACATCAAGGATCCCGAAGTCGCAGCCCTCTTCATCGGCAAGAAAGCCAAAGAGTCCGTCACCGTCAATGCCGCCAAGGCCTTCACTCCCTCCGTCATCGAGCGTGTCCTCCGTCTCGACGCCGCCGAGGCCAAGAAATTCAAGAGCGACCTCCGTTTCGAAATCAGCGGCTGCTCCCACATCACTCCCGCCGAGCTCAACGAAGAGCTTTTCCAGAAAGTCTTCCCCGGACAGGACATCAAGGACCTCGACAAATTCCGCAAAGCCGTCTCCGCTCAAATCGAGAAAGCCAACGACGAGCAGTGCCAGATCCTTTTCGTCAACCAAGTCCGCAAACAGCTCCTCGACAGCTTCAACGCCCCCATGCCCGAAGCCTTCCTCAAACGCTGGATCCTCTCCCGCAACAACGACAAGAACGTCACCGCCGAGACCATCGAGAACGAATGGGCCGACACCTACCTCCCCTCGCTCAAATGGGAACTCCTCGACAACTCCCTCAACAAAATCCAGTCCATCGATCCCACCCAGAATGAGATAGTCGACTACGTAAAAGACATCCTCCGCAACTCCGGCTCCAAGCAGGAAGACGAAGACGACGCCAAATACGAAGAACGCCTCGAGCAGTCCGCTCGCACCATCGCACAGGACCGCAACAACGTACGCCAGATTATCGACAAACTCACCGTCGACAAGACTTACGTCCTCTTCAAAGACAAAGTCAACCCCACTGTCGAGAAAATCTCCGCCAAGGAGTTCGGCGAAATCGCTCGCCAGCAGTAATCGCCCTCCACGGGCCTTTACGCTCACACCCATACCACGGTCCCTGCCCCTTCCCGCAGGGACCTTTCTTTTTGCCCCTTCTCCCCGTTTCCCATCCGTTGTCCTGACCCGGCTGTCTCCCGTCGCTCTCCCTTCACTGCCCATTCTCGCCATTCACATTCACATGCCACATTATCCCAATTATAGTTAAGAAAAACATTCCCCACCATTATTTTTTGCCTATATTTGAAAAAAAGTGTATCTTTGCATAACTCACACAAAAGATACAAAACAATGCAAATATCTATCAAAAGGATAAAATAGCTTACCTTTCTATTACCAAAACATGGACAGAAAATGCTCAATACCCGTATCGCCCCCAACTGCTGCCACAGCACTTCTTCCCTATTTTTCCCCAGTCTCCTGCCCTCTTTTTCTCGTCCTTTCAACCATTCCTTATCCTGCATATAATCTTAACAACAACCTCTACAAATACAACCTTAATGACTAAAGCCGATATTATCAAACAAATCAACTCCCGCACACGGATTCGCAAACAATCCTGCATCACCATCGTCGACGCCCTCCTCGACACCATCAAGGACAACATGACCCAGGGCCACAACATCTACTTCCGTGGTTTCGGCACCTTCACCATCAAACGCCACCACGAGAAATCCGTCTACAACATCAACCGCGGCTCCCACACCACCATCCCCGCCCACTGCTCTCCCTCTTTCAAGCCCGGCAAAGAGCTTCTCCACTCCGTCAAATAACCCCTCTCCGCTGCGCTTCGTTTTTTTTCTGTTCCCACGCAATAAAAAGTGACTTCCTCCGTTTAGCCTTTTAATTAAAAAAGGCCAAAAACCCCATGCGGCAACCGCCTTGCCCTTGCCGCACATAAAACAGCACACTATGAAGCGCACACACCGCATCGCCCTGCTTGCCCTCCTGCTGGCTCTCTGTTCCCCGGCCCTCTCCCGTGCCGAATCCTCTTCCCTCTTGCCTTTCCGCAAGCAAAAACCTGCCTTCTATCTCAAACTCCACTACTACACCCCCACCGGCGACTACCTCCGCTCCCTCACCTCCGATTTCAACCAAGGCAGCATCACCCTCCTCAGCCACACCTCCCTCGGCTTCGCCTACCGCCAGCCCATATTCCGCTCGTTCTACATCCAGCCCGAGGTCCACTACGGCATCGCCACCGACTGGCAGGAGGCCGCTCTCAAGCCCAACTTCTTCAGCGGCCTCACCCACGCCTTCAACATCCGCCAGTACAGTTTCTTCGATGTCCCCCTCTACCTCGGTCTCCGCTGGCAGCCCATCACCCTCTTTGCCGCCCGTCTCTATGCCGGACCGCTCATGCAGTTCTCCCTCTTTCAAAAACAATTTGGCATTGTGGGCCAGTACTCCCTCGCCGGTGGCATAGGTCTCGACCTCCTCAACTTCTTCTCCATCGACCTCGGCTACCGCGTAGCCATGAACGAGTTCACCTTCATCGAAACCTCCAGCACCTACTTCCTCGCCCTCAGCCTCAAGCTCTGACCCCTCCTTCTCCCGTCCCTCCAACCATTCAATCCCGTCACCCATGCAATTCAAGCACTGCTTTCAACGCCTCCTGTGGCATTTCGACCGCTCCCTCCTCACCCGCCATGCCTGGCGCACACTCCTCTGGCCTTTGGGGTTGGGTCTCTTTTTCCTGCTCCTTTTCTGGCTCATCGGCCTCCTCTGGCCCGCCACACCCCTCTCCCTGGCCACCGCGGGCGGACAGCCCCGCTGGGCCGAGACGGTAGGTCTCTTCTTCTCCGGCGCCCAATTCCCGCTCCGTTCTTCCCTCCCTCTCTTCTTCCAGCTCCTCATCGTCCTCATAGGACCCCTGCTCATCGCCGCCTTCCTCACCGCCGCCGTCACCGTCATCCTCCTCAACCGCCGCGACAACCTCCGTCAGGGCCGCGCCCGCTACCACTTCGCCAACCACGTCCTCGTCCTCGGCGGCAGCAGCCAACTCCTGCGCCTCCTCGACAGCGTCCACAATAAGCCCGAGCTCCAAGGCCGCCCCTGGGTCATCCTCTCCTCCCAGCCCACTCCCACCCTCCGCGACCACGTCATGGCCGCCCTCCCTCAGGCCGCACGTTCCATACCCCTCGTCTTCTACCACGGCCTCCCCACCGACCCCGACGCCCTCCGCTCTTGCCAAATCGAGCTGGCCTCCACCATCCTCATCATCGGCGAAGACAACCAACCCGACAACGACCAGTGCAACATCACCGCCTGGAACCACCTCCGCACCCTCCGCAGCAGCGCCACCCTCCTGGCCCAATGCTATCTCTATGTCGACGACCTCCTCTCCCTCCAGCTCCTCCACGACCTCCCGCCCGAGTCCCACACCAGTCTCGAAACCACTGTCATCAACCGTTTCGAGACCATCGCCCGCCAGACACTCATCAGTCCCGGTCCCGACGGCGCTCACCTCACCCTCGACCGCTTCCTCCTCTCGCCCGACAGCGACCGCCGCGTCCACCTCGTCATCGTAGGCATCACCCCCATGGGTCTCGCCTTTGCCTCTGCCGCCGCACAGCTCTGCCACTACCCCAACTTCAACCCCGACTCCGCTCGGCCTCTCCGCACCTGCATCACCTTCATCGACCCCCTCGCCCAGCAAAAAGTCGACCTCTTCAAATCCCGCTATCCCGGCCTCTTCCAGCTCTCCCACATCACCCTCCGCTCCGACGACAGCGGCTGGCAGTCTTCCCGACCCGACCCCGCCTATGGCGACTTCCTCGACATCGAGTTCCAGTTCCTCAACGGCTCTGTCCACCAGTCGTGGGTGCGCCTGCAGCTCACCTCTTTTGCCCTCGACCCCCACCAAGTTGTCTCCGTGGCCTTCTGCGCCGACCAGCCCTCCCACAACCTCTCCGACGCCCTCAGTCTCCCGGCTCCCTTCTATCCCATCTCCGACTCCGACGACCCCTCCACCGCCACTCCCCTCATCTATGTCTACCAGCCCCTCGACGCCCTCCTGGCCCGCTCCGCGCAGACCGAAGTGCCTCGCTTCCACAATGTCGTCCCTTTCGGCATGCCCGACCCCTCCCTCGACCCCTTCGAGTCAGCCCTCACTCTCCTCGCCAAGCGCATCAACTATATCCACCACAAGATCGAAAGCGGCAAACCCGTCGCCACCATCCCCTCCGAGCCCGCCTCGCTCAACAACCTTTGGTGCCAGCTCTCCATAGCCCAGAAACACCAGGCCCTCCATGCTGCCTCGTTCGTCGACTCCCTCCTGCGCTCCACAAGCAGCCTCGCCGTCAACAACTCCGACCCTGCCGACACCGACCCCCTCACCCTCGCCTTCGCCCATCTCGAGCACAACCGCTGGATCATGGAAATGCTGCTCGACAACTATATGCCCCTCCCCGCCAACCAGCGCGCCCTCCTCAACCAAGCCCTCAACTGCGACGACAACCAGACCCGTCAGGAAGCTGCCATCCTCAACAAGCGCCATGCCAACCTGCGCCACACCCTCAAGGACATAGCCCCTTTCCAGCAGCTCCCCGCCGAAGTCCAGCAGCACCTGCTCACCGTGGCCCAACTCTACCGCCGCGCCTTCTGAAGCTCCCTTCCCCTCGCCTTACGGTGCCCCTATCGCATCCACGATAGCCCGCAGCTGTGCCAGGGTTATGATGCGCTGCTTGGGCTTGTAGCCCAACTCATGCAGACGGTCCAGCAACCCCGGATACAGCGCAATCTCCTGGTTCAGCCAATTCAACGCCACCCGTTGTGACACATTCGCTTTGATATACAACAAAGCCAACTCGCTCTTGCCATAAGGCCTGAATACAAAATCCTTTTCCATAACTCGTTCGTTTTTATTCGTTAATATACTTCATTTCCAACTTTCCGCAGCCCCTCAGCCGCACTATCCGCTCCGCCTGCGGCACGATGGTGCGCACCGCCGCCAGCCACACGGCCTCCACCCGTCGCTCCTGCTGGGGCAGCCGCGACAGCACCTCCTCCACCAGGCTGTCATCCACCGGGTGCTGGTATGCCACCTCCTCATGTATCAGGGCATATACCCACTCCGGCCGGTAGCCATATTCGCGCACCAACTGCCGGGCGCGGTCGTCGGCCATCTCAGCAAACACCAGCCGGTGATGCATCCCGTGGTCATCTTTCAAAAATACACTCAACTGCTTATGTTTTATTACAACAATCATAATGACTTAATTTTTAAAGGTTAAACTGTTCATTTTTCCCATTGGCACTGACCACTCCAACTCCCCTCCCCTCTCCCGTCCTCCCACCCCGCAGGATCCTTCGCCCAATCATCCGGTTCCTTCCCCATTACGGATGCAAAAGTAGGTGCTTCGTCGGTGGTGCGGACGGCATTGTTCTGCCCGCTACCCTCTGTTTCCGCTTTCGTCGCCGATGGGTCGCGCTCCCCCTCGTCCGGGGTCCTGCACAGGCTGCTGACCCATTGCTTGGCATACTGTTCCTCCCTCCTTCCCCGTTCCTTCATCGTTCCCCGAACGATGAACTGACGGGGATTTAACGATGAACGGGCGGAGAAATGGCAGCAACAGAGGGGTGGCGCTCTGGAGGTTTGGGGACTGGGGGCGGAGGGAGCTGCCGGGATGGGGCGATTGGGGTGTGTCATGATGTGCTTTGTGTTGTGTTTCCGGCTGCAAAGATATGTCCCTTTGGTGGCTTACAGCGGCCTTTCTGGACAACCGCCACTTGGGGTGGTCTGCCCGCATGCAAAGGGTTGTCTTCAGGTTGTCTTCGAGTTGTTTTTAACCATATTTAATATCATGAAAAAAGCTTATATGGTTTAAAAAGCTTATCTTTGCGACGGAAAAAATGTATTAATTCGGTCAACCTGCCCACCTTTAACCCATTTGTGATCAATGAATTCCGCACGTGGACATAGTACGTTCGTATCCACCATTTCGGCCTCGGAGCAGCCGTCGGAGGACTTCTCCGTCCATGAGGCCAAGTTGCTGGGCATGACCACGCGGCAGCAGTTTATCGATTATTGTAATAAATTGGACATCAGTCTGCCCCGGCAGAAGGCGATGATTGAATTTTTCAGGCTGAAGCAGAAAAATCTGGACTTCGCCAAAGAGCTGAAGGACTACCGCAATGACATAATTGCGTATATGAACGACTGGGACGACGTCGGCACCACCGCGCGCCAACCCCAGGCCAACGTCGATTCGGAGTTGACGACGCCGCCCCAGCCGACGGTGGCCGAGGAGGTGCCGCAGGGGCCGATGCAGCATTTCATTCTTACCCCAAAAGGAGTTGAAAAGGGGTTCGATGCGTGGAACGATATGCTGAAGGCCATGGAGAATCTGGGAATTATCCCCGCCGACGAACATGGGTTGTATTTAGACCTCCTCGGGGTGAACCACAGTTTAAGCACTTACCGGCCGCTCACCCAGAAGGTTCATTTCCACCGGGGGTACAGAATCTTGGCACTCTGGATAGGGCTGATGATGGGCAAGGATGTCTACGGCTCCGTCCGGATGCAGCCATTGGGCGAGCGGGAGCCGAGGGATGTGAGGTTCCAATGCCCGGAACTGATTATGGCTCCCGGAGGCCACCAATGGAAACTGTTGCAGAAAAGTATGCTGGTGAATGTGAAGGACGAGGCATGCCCGATAGTCAGCACGCGGTCGCTCACCGAGGCACGCACCAACCTCGTGGACACAGAGACAGCTTTGAGCATATTCCGCTGCCTGAAGCCGCTGGGGTGTCGGCATAAGTAAAGACGCGGCAGCCCGCGCCGCCGTCAGTCGATGGAGCAGCCGGGGCCGAACAGCTCTTTGCAGTAGGGGGTCAGGGGCAGGTGCTTCGAGAGCCAGAAGATGGGCAGGACCACGGTCTGTATGCCGCAGGCGTAGGGCGCTATGTCGTAGGTTTGGAAAACGAGGTTGATGACCGAGCGGGAGGAGTCGATGTAAAAGTCTTCCGGCACGGCGATGCTCCCCACGGTGCGGTATTCGTCGAAGAGGCATTCGTTCACTGCCTGGTTGGTGACGAGGTCTTCGATGGCGCGGAGGATGACAGGTCCCAGCTGGGCGGTGTCGACAAGGTCGTTGAGGTGCACTATGCGCTTGGTGTCGAGGTCGATGACGGTATAATGGGAGGTGTAAAGGCCGTGGGCGGCATAGGCGGTGTAGGTCTCGGTGTTGAAGATGAAGGTGACGAGGTTGCTGTCGCGGCGCAGGGTGCCGGTTTTCTTGGCATAGCTGAAGGGCTCCAGGCTGCCGAGGCTGTCCACGCGCTGGGAGCGGACCAAGTGGTCGAGGTCGTCGTAGAGCCAGAAGTTGTCCAGCCAGCGGTCGGCGGCTTGGTGGAAGGAGGTGGCGGTGCTGTCGGCAAAGCAGCGGCGCAGCAACTCGGCTTCGGCCTCGGGGGTGAGGGTGCCGCTGGCGGGCCACTGGATGCAATAGCTGTTGTCCACACCGAGGGCGGGGCCGTCGGGCCAGACCTGCGAGTCGGCGGTCAGCACGTAGCAGCGGTGGTCCTCATAATTATAGGCTTTGAAGGGTTGGGGCTGTTGTTGACAGGCGGCCAGCAAGAGACTGGCCAACAGGGTACATAGGACGGTTCTTTTCATGATGTGTGGGTGTTGTTTGCGGTTGCAAAGATACGAAAAAATATCGACATCCGCACCCCGTCGATGCCAACTGCCCACAAGTGGGCTTCTTTTACCCTGCAGGGCAATAATTAAAGGCTTTTGGCGTTGTTTTCTCAATAAAATTGAGCAGAACCGACTACGTTATGATTGCAGACGAGATTAAGATTCTCATCGAGAATGTGTTGTATGTAAAAGATTATTAGGAGAGCCTGGAGGAGCCATAGCAGCACAAAAAGAAGACTACAGCCGTCTTCACAACCTCAACTCACTGGCGGCAGAGGTATGTGTATTTGAGGGCGCGGCAATGATTACGAACAAAAGAAAATAAATTATCGATACATTGTTATGAAGAATAACAAGAAGGTTATCCTGATTACAGGAGCGAGCAGCGGCATAGGATTTGATGCCGCACAGACATTGGCACGGCAGGGACACACGGTGTATGCCGCCGCAAGGAGAACGGAACTGATGGAGCCGCTGAAGACCGACGGGGTGAGGACGATGAGGATGGATGTGACGGACGAGGCCTCGATGACGGCGGGCGTGAAGGCCGTGATGGAGGCTGAAGGAAGGATTGATGTGCTGGTGAACAACGCGGGATATGGCTATTTCGGGGCGGTGGAGAATGTGACGATGGAGGAGGCCCGGCGGCAGGTGGAGGTGAATGTGTTCGGCCTGGCAGAACTGTGCCGACTGGTGCTGCCTGTGATGCGTAAGCAGGGCGAGGGAAGGATTATCAACACCTCGTCGATAGCCGGGAAGATGGTGATGCCTTTCGGGGCTTGGTATCATGTGTCGAAATATGCGGTGGAAGCTCTGAGCGACGCCCTCAGGATGGAGATGAAGCCTTTTGGAGTGGATGTGGTGCTGATAGAGCCCGGCGGCATCAAGACGGACTGGGGCATCATTGCCGCAAGGCATCTGGCCGAGTCGTCGAAAGGGACGGCATACGAGAAGGAGGCCCTACAGGAGGCCGACCTGCTGCACGAAGCCTATGCGGGGAAGTATCTGTCGAGCCCGAAGGTGGTGACACGCGCCATCAGCCGCGCCGTGAACAGCCGCTGCCCCAAAGCACGCTACAGGATTGGGCGATTTGCCACGACGGCTATATGGGCGCACACGCTACTGCCCGCCCGCTGGTGGGACGGCATGATGCGGCAGGGAATGCAGATGAAGCTGCCCAACGGGATGCAGAACGGCGGGAAGCAGACTGCATAATGACTGAACGGAACGATTCAGCGTGAGGGTTCGGACTGGGGGAGACGGACTTTGTGATAGGTGCTTTGTGAGGTGCGCCAGTCCCACCCTTCGACATAAAGCCACCCGTCAGGCCCCCAAAAGCTATTGATGCCGGAGGGAACCCAGGCGGGCGTGGTCTGATAGACGTAGGGCTCGGCGACATGGCGGCTGTTTTCGGGATAGGGATAGATGTAGATGAAGGCCGGAACCTCGACTGGTCCTGCTCCTTCCTCGTGGGAGATGCCGGAGAACAGATGGTCGCGGGAGAGCTGCATATTGCAACAGGGCATGAGTGTGGTGTCGGAAAGGAGGCGCGTGGCACAGAAGTCGCCCGCTCCCAGCTCGATAAAGGCAGGACCGCCCTGCCCAAACTGGCCTGAATAGCTTTCGCCGAGGACTATCTGGAAAAGGATGTTGTCGGACTGGGCATAGCGGTGGACAGCGGCGGTGTCGGCAGCGGTGGGCTGTCGGTCGAGCCGCTGGAGGTTGTAGCGCTGGGCATGGGCCTGGGCGGTGAGAAATTCCTGATGGGAGATGACGAGGTCGTCGAAGATGCAGTTGTCGCGGAAGGCGGGGACGGGAAGGAGGACTTTATAATAGTCGTAGCCGCCCCGGAAATAGAGCCATCCAGAGGAGGTGAAGTGGAAATCGTAAGGGGTCACATGATAAGCATAGGAACGGAGCGGAGCAAGGTCCCAGCCCCGCAGGGAGAAGAGTGAGAGGGTGGACTGGTAGAGGGAGTCGCTAAGGGTGGAGAGAGCCAGAAGACCCGTGCGCGAGAGGGTAAAGACATCGCAATAGACATAGTTGTAGATCATGCCGTTGGGGTAAAGACGGCTCTGGCCGTATTGGGGATGGCGGATATAGACGGCTTTGATTCCCGAAGGGGTGAAAACACCCACTTGGATGGAGAGCTGGCGACTGGCGAAGAGGGCGCGCTCGTGGTCGTCGAGGGCTTCGTAGTAGTATAGTTTGACGGTAGCCTGACGCTCGGACTCGGAGACAAGGAGCGTGTCGAAAAGCTGGTTTTGGCTGTGGGAAGCATGCCGCTGGTACTCGGCCTGGGTGACACGGATGATGTCCTGCGCAGCAGCAGAGACGGTCAGGGCAACGAGAAAAGGCAGCAGCAGGTGTTTCATAGTTTGGCAGGAGTAAGGAGGCCGTGGGAGAAGGTGTAGAGGGTGCTGTCAGAGTGTTGCGGGTCGGTGTATGCGATGATGCGGGAGAGCCCGTCGGGCTGGGTGGGAAGGGAGAGCATGTCGAGGGGAAGGCGGTCGATGCGGAAGAAGCCAGTGGGGTCAAAGTCGTAGAGCGGCGAAAGGACATACCACGTCTCGGCTCCGTAGGTGGAGCTGATATCATAGGTGCGGAGGATATAGGCAGGGATGCCAGCGTGGAAGGAGACGGTGTCGAGTACGATTTCGCCCGTGGCGGAAGTGCAGTAGTTGGCATTGCCGAGGGTCATACACTCGTCGACGGTGCCATCACTTTGCAAAAGGCAGAGGGTGATGAAATTGAGGGAGTCCGCACTGCGGAAAAGCTGGAGGGTTGAGTTGTCGGACAGAGAGATGGTCTGCACCGGCTGGAGGAACGAGGCCATAGGGTCGGGCTGCTCGGTCTGGGGAGGGCAACAGGAGACGGCCAGCAGGAGGACTGCGGAAAGGAGAAGGATGTGTTTCATGACGTGCTACTTATTGTTGGATTGTGATTGACGTTCGTGCTCGATGGTTTTGATGAGCTGGATGTTGAGGGTTTCGATTTCGGAGAGGGGCTGGGTGGCAGGGGTGTTGAGCGCCTGGCTGTACCAGCGGCCTTCCTTTCCGAAGAAGGAGACGAGTTTGGGGTCGGAAAAGCGGTAGCCACGACGGGCAAAGATTTCGTTACGGATGAGACGGAGCACCTCGAGAGGATAGGCATTGAGGTAGCCACGGGTGAGGAGACGGGTGGAGGCTTCGGGCCAACGTCCGGGGACGGGCTGGTCGAGGTTGGTTTTGGAAAGATGGCAGAGCAGTTTGCCACGGGTGACCCAATCGATGTCGTCCTCATGATGGATGATGCCATTGTAGAGGTCGATGCCGTCGGGGGTGAAGGCGATGTCGAGGTTGCGGCCATCGCTGAGGATGAGGATGCGCTCGAGATTGTCGAAATTGCCCCACCGGAGGTTATACGCGAACGAGGTGGGACGCTGGTTGCGGGAGCCGTGTTTGCTGATAATGACGCTGTCGGGGGTGATGGTCCAGGTCTGTCCGTTGGTGCGGTAGGTGCCTATGATTTGGCGACGAACCTCGGACTCGAGAAGGGTGTCGAGACCATGGGCGAAGGTGTAGAATGAGTTGCGGGAAGTGCCGTCGTAACGGATGAAAATGTCGAGGAGGGTGCGGTCGTAGCCATACAGAAGGAGCACTTCCTGTCGGGCGATGGTTTTGTGAATGATGCTGTCACGGAAATAGATAATGGTGTCGGTCCAGGCATTGCCAAGCTGGTTGGGATGGAAAAAGAGGTCGGGAGAAGAAGTCTTGAGAAAGGGTTGGGCATCGGCCCCTTCGTGGAGGGTGCCCATGAAGGTGGTGTAGGTGCTGTCGGTCTGGTCGGGAATGGAAATAAAGTTATACCCGTTGTGCCAAAAGGTGTTGACAAGAGTCTGCTGCGCCTGAGCGGCTGTAGACATGACGAGCAGAATCGATGCTAAAAGAAAAAGTTTGCGTTTCATAAAGATGCTTTTTTCTTATTAACGCGACAGCGGGTGCTTTATTGCATAAGGCAGAGTTTCTTTTGATTGAAGTGTACAGATACAAAAAAAGTAGGACATAGCTAAGAAAAAGTTTCCAACTTAACACACACACATCCCTGCGATGGAAAGAAAAACCAGCGGGGAAGCCGTTCCCGGCTCCCCCAAAGACAGAAAAGAGGACCGGCTCCCCGGCACCTGGCAAAACAAAAAAAGGGAACCGAAACCGGTTCCCTTTAAAAAGATTGGCGGCGACCTACTTTTCCACGAACAAGCGCAGTATCATCGGCGATGCGGGGCTTAACTTCTCTGTTCGGAATGGGAAGAGGTGGACACCCGCTCCATAGCCACCAA
>Ga0247611_10008811_pt1 | contig 12322 bp, 9 predicted proteins | sample 177DNAGHGhighgp2_FD_192422 | JGI IMG/M metagenome (GOLD analysis project Ga0247611, IMG submission 192422) | Sheep rumen microbial communities from Palmerston North, Manawatu-Wanganui, New Zealand - 1770 DNA GHGhigh gp2 | ecosystem: Host-associated > Mammals > Digestive system > Stomach > Rumen ... | reverse complement strand
TACAGGATGGTACTCTCAACTATGCTGGATACGCAGCTATCGTAGGTGCATCAGAAGCAACAGTGAAGCGTCGCCTCGGAGAGTTGAAAAAAGAGGGCGCTATCATTCGAGTTGGTAGCAAAAAGACTGGACATTGGGAGAATAACAAAGAGAAATGTGTGTAAGACATATATTAGGCATATCAAGCGGTAAGGATAGCGTAGACCGAGTCGAGAGCAAGCCGAGACCTTCGGGAGAGGTTCGAGAGACATTCGAGAAGCCAAGCCGAGGGTAAGCCTAAGGTGAGAAGAGGGTAAGAAGACCCCAAGAATACAGTAAGAAGTAAAAAAACGAAATATAATTCTGATGGATTACGACAATGGATTCATATTGCAGAAGGCGGTGGACTGGTCGTTGCTCAATGACGGGATGACCATTCCGGTGTCGGTGTGCTCGCTGTTTACACCTCACCACATCGACTACTTCACCCGTTCGCAGAACAACGACTCCACGAACATCATTATCATCAGTCCCAATTACCATCGTATTATCCACAAGAATAATCCTATGTTCAATCGCAAAAAGTTCCAGTTCGAGTTCCCAAATGGTGAGGTGTTGCGGCTGAAGCTGTATGAACATCTGAAATTTTGATTGCCTATGGAGATACTTTCACATTTCAGAACGATAGAAGAGCTTACGAAAACACTCTCGCGTGAACAAGGGCTACTGAGTGAGATGTTTGAGAAACGAAAACTTATGAAGTTTCCGTTAGGACTGGCTTTGGAACTCGTGGGTGGAAATGAAACGCGGCTGAGAAGGCTCGTGGACTATGGTGTGCTGGTGGAAACGGGGAATGCCATAGAGATTGAAAGCGACTACCTGAACTTCTTCGAGGAAGTGCTGAATGTGAACGAGGAAATCAGTGTGCTAAGCGTTCAGGAGTGTATCAATACGCTGAAAGAGTATATAGGCTATTTCCTGCAAGAGAGTAATACCAATCGTAAAGCCGGATATCAGGATAGTGTAAGCCAACTACTGAAAAAGACCGGATTTAGAACGCTGAAGAATGTGGTGGACTTGAAGCGCAATATGGATAATGCGTATAAGCAGGAGCCCAACTACATTATCAAGAAAAAGAAACTGCAGAATCTGGACGAGAAGAGCCACAGTATCCGCTCGATGATACGTGAGTGCGAGAAACTGATGGATAACGAGCACGCTTTCTTTCTGATGGCCAACGACCCACATATGGCCAAGACCTGTAGCAATGTAAAGCATGACTTTGTGGAGGCCTATCATGCGCTGATGGAGATTGACAGACAGATTATTGTCTATATCAATCAGATTGAACAGCAGAACCAACTCTACAAGAAGATACGCAAGCTGAAATATCTGCAAGACCAGTTGCTCATCAAGACTGATACAAATCTGTTACAGGTGTTGGAGAATAGTAATCCGCTTTGGATGGAATCACGGCAATACAGCAAAATCCGCCTCTCGTTGGAAATGCTGAGGGAGAATGACCAGACAACAGTCATTCTGAGGCGAATAGCTGAGCGTAATGGTTTGAAGAAAACAGCCAGGACAGAAGCTGAACCACTGACAGACGAAGACTTGCAGGAACATACTCAAAGACTGAAGGAGGTAGATCCTGCTGAAGTGTGGAATGCATTCTCTGCATCAAGTTACAATCTGTTTGATTTTATCCTGAGATACGACTATAAGGCGAAACGTGATATAGAAGATCATGCAGCGCTCTTTTGCCAGTTGGTCATACTTCATCCAGACGAATGTAGGATGACAGGCAAATACGCAACTTATCAAGACATCGAATATCCTATCATCTATGCGAAATAACACCCAAAGAATATACGAACGACTGAGCCGTGGAGAATTCCTTTCGGTTGACAGTACTGATTCCTCTATCCGTCACCTGTATGAGGACATAGAGGAGAATGTTGAAGATTATGCAGACTATTTCAAGGAAATCGGTCTGCAACTGGAGTCTGGTATTGGCTATTTCTATTTCTCGCGAATAAGCGAGGGAAAACAGTCTATTGAGCAGAAACTGGACAGCTTTTCCAAATGGCTTGACTACTTGGATTTCCTGAAGTGTTATAATCAGTCGTTCACAGCCGGCTATCAGTTCCGCAAGAGCCATTTGATTGAGCAGATAAGTCTGGACATTGAACTAAAGGAGAAAGCTGGACATCTGTTTAAGAAATACGGAGTTGGTTCCTATCTGGAGATAGTAAACAAACTGCTTCAGGAGATGCTTAGTATGGGCTTTGCCGAGTGCATCAGCGAACAGGACGAGACCTATAAGATTACTTCGGCATTTCGCTATGCCGAGGAATTGGTAAACATGATTCAAATAGCCAACGAAGATGAAATACCTGAATAAAATCATATTTATCAATAGTGCCAACATACCGTATGCGGAGATTTCTGTGGATGGCAATGTGCATTTTACAGGAACGCAGGGCGTGGGCAAGAGCACCGTATTGAGGGCTCTGCTATTCTTCTACAATGCCGACAAGCATCGTTTGGGTATTCAGCTGGGACAGAAGTCGTTTGATGAGTTCTATTTTCGGCAGTCTAATTCACATATCCTTTATGAGGTGATGCGCGACAATGGGGCCTATACCATTTTAGTGAGTAGATATCAGGGGCGTGCTTCTTGGCGATTCATAGATGCACCTTATCAGCGCGAATGGCTAATCGATGATGACAAGCAGGTATTGAGCGATTGGGTAAAGATTCGTGAACGTATCGACAAAAGCGTGGCTGTCTCTGCAAGGATAGACTCTGGCGTGATGTTCAAGGACATCATCTTCGGCAACACCCACGACCATAAATATATCCGTTATGCACTGGTGCAGAGTGCTCACTATCAAAACATTCCGCGAAGCATCCAGAACGTCTTCCTGAATACCAAGCTGGATGCTGACTTTGTGAAGAACACCATCATACAGTCTATGGCGGATGAAGATTTGCCCATCGACCTGCAGACCTACAGACGATTGGTGACGGATTTCGAGCGCGAGTATGACGAGATAGACTGCTGGTTCCGACAGACACGAGATGGTAATTACCCTGTACGCCAGCAGGCACTGAAGATTGCCGAACAGGGAAGAAAAATAGTGGCTCTTGACCAACAACTGTTGGATGTGTGGCATAGACTGAATCATGCTGTGGCCGATAGTGAACAACAGATACCGCTCTTAGAAGCAGAGGCAACAGAACTGAAAACGAATATAGAAAAGGAACGCAATCGCGAAAAAGAACTCACTGCCGAATATGACAAAGAGAAAGATGCCCTGAATCAGGAGTTGGGAGCAAAGAAGAGCAAGCTGAAAGAGATAGCACAGGCAAGAAAGAATTTCGATGCTATGGGCATTGAGGACAAACTTGCCCTTGCCAATCGCGAGGAGACTATCAAGCAGGAAGCAGCCGACAAACAGATGCTGTTGGACGACCTTCTGAAAACCCATGCCTCGATAGAGGAGAAATACAATATTGCACGAGGAAAACTGGAAAATGCCCAGCAGACATTTGAGAATAGCCAGAAAGAGGCGTATTATCAGAAGCAAGCCACGTTGCAGACAGAGCGTAAGCGCCTGGAAGATGAACGTACGAAATACAGAAACCAGTTCGTGGACGCCTTCAATAGCTGGCGACATGAGTCTGACGAACGTCTGCAAATGTTGTTGGCAGAACAGCATAGAGCCGACAGTGCATTGAAAGAACTCCGTCAATGGCATCCTATGGCTGAGGCTATCCAACAGGTGACGGAACAACTGCGGCAGTTGGCTGTGAACGAGAAAGAGAATGATGCTCAGCAGACTGCTGTGAAAAGTCAGATTGCTCAGATTACAGCTGAGTATGAGATGAAAGAGGCTGAGCTGAAACAAGCGTCTCAACGTGAGCAGGAACGTCTTGAGGAAATACGTACTCAACAACGCGGGCAAATTGAGAAAATCAATGAATTGCTTGCTCATCTGGATGGTTCTCTTTATCATTGGCTTTGCGAGAATGTGGAAGGTTGGGAAGACACGATAGGCAAGGTGGTTGACGAAGAGCGAATCCTATATGCCGGGGGCCTTGAACCTCAGTTGGGTACTGCATCTGACAGCCTGTTTGGCGTACGGCTGAACTTGGGCCAAATTGACTCAGTGCATCATACGCCTGATGAATACAGAGCGGAGAAGAAGACTTTGGAAGAGAAAGTGCAGCAGATAAACCGACAACTCACCCAACTGCCCGTTACCCTTCAGGAAGATATTTCGAAACTTGGAAGGAAATATGCTCCACAGCTTAATCCGCTACGGCAGAAGGCGACATTATTAAAGGTTGAAAAAGAACAAATACCCGTCAAACGGCAGAATCTGCAAAACCAACAGCACAAGCTGGAGATGGAAGAGCAGGAACTCGTCACAAAAGAGAAAGAGACTCGTGAACGCGCCTTCAATGAAGCACTTTTGAGCGTGCAGGAAGAGAAAGATGTCCGTGAGAAAAAGGAGACCAAAAACAAGAAAGACCTCAAAGACCTTGATACAGCCTTTAATAAATCTGCAAAGGCGCTCGACGAAGAACTACGCATATTCAAAGAGACGCAGGCATCAGAAGCTGCTGTCAGGAATCAGGAGTTTATAGCCCAGAAAGCCCAGCTTAACGAACAGCAGAAGGCAGAACTGGCAGGAAAGGGTGTGGATGTAAAACTGCTTGAACAATACCGCAAGGCGCTGGAGGATTTGAGAGCGCTGTTGACGAAGATTGAAAAAGAGCGCCCAGACGTCATCAGATACCGCGACGCAGAGCAAAACCTGTTTGCCAAGGAGCCGGAGATCAGGAAGACCATCAAGGACATCGAGCAGCAACTCGCTATGATGCGTCAGCGCTATGAAGACAAGCGGACGCGGATAGAGAAGAAGCGGCAGGAATTGGAAGAACGACATAAGACGGTTGTCAAGAATCTGACACACAGGCGGGAGGGGTTAAACCTTTATCATCAGGTGGTGGAGACTGAACATCTAGTGCCTGATACTTTCCTCTCTGATGATAAGACGATAATCACCAACCAGGATTGCCAGCAGCTGTTGAGCCAGCTTCGCGGAACGGTGAACCAGAAACGGGAGTCGATAGACAAGCTGAAAGATACGGTCGTCAGTTTCAATCGCAATTTCAAACCGCAGAATGCCTTCCATTTCAACACGATGCCTGTGACGGACAACGACTACCTACAGATTGCTGTTGACTTGCAGGACTTCATGGACAACAACAAGATTGAGGAGTTCCGCCGCCGTACCAGCGAGCACTATAAGGACATTCTGGGACGTATCTCTACGGAGATAGGTGCGCTGATGAAACGGCGTTCGGACGTGGACGGAGTGATACTTGACATCAACCGTGACTTTGTGGAAAAGAACTTTGCCGGAGTCATCAAGAGCATTGAACTAAGGGCGAATGAGTCATCTGACAAACTGATGCAGTTGCTCATGTCCATTCATGAATATACTGTCGAGAATGCGCTCTCCATAGGTGAACTCAACCTCTTCTCAACTGACAATCGTGATGAGGTGAACCGCAAGGTGGTGGACTATCTGAAGAGCCTCTCTCATCAGTTGCAGAACGAGCCCAACCGCCCAACGGTTTCACTTGGCGATGCCTTCCGCTTGCAGTTCCGCGTGAAGGAAAACGACAACGACACCAACTGGGTGGAGCGTATCAACAATGTGGGGTCTGACGGTACAGACATACTGGTGAAGGCTATGGTCAACATCATGCTCATCAATGTGTTCAAAAAGAAAGCAGCCAGGAAGAGTGGTGACTTCATTGTGCATTGTATGATGGACGAGATAGGTCGATTGCATCCTAACAATATCAAGGGTATCTTGCAATTTGCCAACTCACGTAACATCTATCTTATCAACAGTTCGCCAACGTCGTATAATCCGTATGATTACCGCTATACCTATCTGCTAAGTAAGCATGGTGTGAAGACGCGAGTGGAGAAATTGTTGAAACGGATCAAATAGGCTCAATTATGGCAATAAGTGCATCTATACAAGCTTTGATAGCAGGCGAACAGGTTGCAGGTTCTCGTATAAGCAGAAAAATGCTTGAAGAACTGATGGATGAGGGTTTGCTATCTGTCGTGACTCGTGGCTCAAGGAAGTCTTATCGGGCTCGTGACATTGAGGCATTAAAGAGATTCCTCATAGACAAGGATGAAAGCTATCGTATGCTTGATATTAATGCATCCGATTCTCGCGCTTCAATGGCAGCGGAAACAGGTAATTCCAAATTGGTGAAAGTCCGCTCGTGCCCAGGCTTTCCTGTGAATACCTTCGAACCTATAACGTGTAAACTGAATGCTATAGATATCGTTATCAATCCTGTTGAGGGAATTTTTTTGTTTATCACAGATTGGAAAGTGTTCTCCATCCCTGAGGACGTCGTTGTGGTAGGTGTTGAGAATATGGAGAACTTCCGGATGATTCGCCAACAGCGAGCGTTATTCGAATCAGAAATAGGCAAGCATCGCTTCTTGTTTGTTTCCCGTTATCCTCAATCAACCGACTTACGTTCCTGGCTCCAATCTATCCCTAATAGATATGTTCATTTTGGTGACTTCGATTTGGCTGGCATTCACATATTCTTGACAGAATTCCATCAATACCTTGGGGACCGTTCATCGTTCTTTATTCCGTCAGACATTGAAAAACGATTGGCAAAAGGATCAAATGCTCGTTACAACGAACAATATGAGAAGTATCATAAACTTCATTGTGATATCAACAAAATACAAAATCTTATAGACCTCATTAACAAATATCATAGAGGTTATGACCAAGAAGGGTATATTGAATAATAGCGACAGCAACAAAAACGTTATAAGAATATATGGCAGCACGAAGATATTACTACTCGGATTCCATAACGGACTTCCTGTCTCGGAGCAATAACGAGATAGTGGGGGCGTTGACTCTGGCGTCGCAGCATGATGTGAATGATGAGACATCGAAGTCGTGGGTGGAGGAGATTGAGACGATGCGCGAAGTATTGGCAGCGTATGAAGGAAGGGGAAGCGTGTACTTCGAGTACAATATCCCCCGAATGGGTAGGCGTGTGGATGTGATTGCTGTTATCGATGGTATCGTCTTTGTGCTGGAGTATAAGACTGCTGAACGGAAGTTCTCACGGGAGGCGCTTGTGCAAGTATGGGACTACGCTATCGACCTGAAGAATTTTCAGGAAGGTAGTTTGGAGAGGATATTGATTCCGATTCTGGTGGTTCCTGCGGAGAAAGGTTCTCGTTGCCAGACGGCGTTGAAGCATTTTGGGGACGATGTGTATGAGCCGCTGCAGGTGAACTCAAAGCGGTTGGCTGAGGCTATCGAGATGGTGCTTGGCGCTGTCCGTTATGATGTGGTGCCTACGCAAACAGATGACCAATGGGCTAAGAGCGGTTATTCGCCTACGCCTACTATTATTGAGGCTGCCATTGCGCTGTATGAGGAGAATACGGTTGAGGACATCACGAAGCATGGTGGAGATATTGACAAGGCGTCGGTTGAACTTTGCAAGATAATAGACCATTGCAGGGCAAACAACAGGAAAGCCATCTGTTTTATTACGGGTGTGCCTGGAGCAGGCAAGACGCTCATTGGTCTCAATACGGCTATAGACCAGTTTAATCGTGGCGAGAAGGCAGTGTATTTGTCGGGCAACTTCCCGTTGGTAGAGGTGCTGCAGGAGGCGTTGACTCGCGACTATGTGCGTCGGGACAAGAAACGTGCCAAGGATGAGGGTCGCAAGGCATGTACCAAAGCTGAGGCCAAGAGTAAGGTGAAGGCGTTCATCCAGATGATTCACCATTACCGTGACTTGTATCTGGAAGGGACTGAGGTGAAAGGGAAGAAGATTGTGCCCATTGAAGGGTATTTCCAAAGTCATACGGACAAGGCTTATATTCCCGTGGAGCATGTGGCCATATTTGACGAGGCACAACGGGCCTGGACGAAGGAGGAACTGCAGCGGTTTATGCGCGAGAAGAAGGGCATTCGCAATTTCCCGTATTCGGAGCCGGAATACCTGATTTCGTGTATGGACAGACAGACGAACTGGGGACTTGTGGTGTGTCTGGTTGGTAATGGACAGGCCATCAACAAGGGTGAAGCAGGATTGAAGGAATGGATAGAGTCCATTCACAGAAGTTATCCTGACTGGGATGTCTATATGTCGGACTATCTGATTGAATCGAAGGATATCTCTGCGGAAGAGTTGTCGTTGATTAGCAAGCAGCTTATTTCGAAGGAGAACCTGCACCTGAAAATGTCGATGCGGTCGTTCCGGTCTGAGAAGGTGAGCATCTTTGTCAATCAGTTGCTAGCACTTCAAAAAGATGAGGCTGCGGCCACATTGAAAGAATTGGAAAAATATCCTATATTCCTGACTCGCAATCTTGATGTTGCCAAGCAATGGCTTCGCGACCATGCAAGAGGAAGTGAGCGGATGGGACTGTTGGCCAGCAGCAAGGCTGAGCGACTAAAGGCTATTGGCATCAATGTGCGTTATCAGCCCAACTTTGTTCATTGGTTCTTGGAAGATGATACGGATATCAGAAGCAGCAACTGCTTGGAAGATACATTGACGGAATTCAAAGTGCAGGGGCTTGAGATTGACTGGGCTTGTGTGACGTGGGATGCCGACTTGCGACTGAAGGAAGACTGGTCGGCATGGCAGCATTTCCAACTGCGGAGTGGTACCAAGTGGCAGAGAATCAATAAGGAAATCAACAAGGAGTATCAGATAAATGCTTACCGAGTATTGCTGACAAGGGCTCGTCAAGGTATGGTGATAGTTGTTCCCAATGGGGATAATAGCGTACCGCCAGACGAGACACGCAAACCTGAGTGGTACGATGGAATATATGATTATCTGAAGTGGGTTGGGATTAGGGAGTTATGAAACGCATAGAAGTCGTAGCAGCAATCATTCGCAAAGGAAATAAGATATTCGCCACACAGCGAGGATACGGCGAGTGGAAAGACTGGTGGGAGTTTCCTGGCGGGAAGATGGAGGCTGGGGAAACACCAGAGGAAGCACTGAAGCGTGAAATTTGGGAGGAGCTGTCTGCGGAGATTAGTGTGGATGAGTTCCTTTGTACGGTGGACTATGACTATCCGCAGTTTCATCTTACCATGCATTGCTATCTTTGTTCGCTGATGACAGATTCTTTGCATCTGAATGAGCATGAGGCAGCAAAGTGGCTCACTAAGGATGAGTTGGATGGTGTGAAGTGGCTACCTGCGGATGTAATAGTCGTTGACAAGATACGTCGCATGTATGAGTCGGCAACGGCCAATGGATTCACCAGTTTTGCAGAAGCGTAAAAGTTTTCTGAATGATATGAATTGATTATTCAAGTTTCGCAAGTTAATAATAGTTTGAGATAAGGTCGCAAAAAAGAGCACAGGGATTTCCGTATGTCGCGGAAATTTTGTAACTTTGAAGTGCTAACAAAAAAGTACAAAACCCTATGCTCAGCGACAAAGGTACAAACATTTTTTCAGAGATCGGCAAGTTTTTCAAAGAAAATGATGCCACGAGTGCAATGAATGCGATAATTGACATGACAAGGGCCCTCCGGCTGTCCGAAAAGCGGTTTTTCGGCAGCGAGAGCAAGTGCAACTGCAAGTTGACGCAGCTGCAGGTGCTTGGATTGTTGATGCTGTTTCCCTGTTTCATGATTCGCAATGCTTATAACTACAGTAAGTCCTCGCTAAGCGGCCTGTTTGACTGCAGGAAGGACGTGTTCTATCGTTTTATCTCCAATGAGTCGTATGACTGGCGCAAAATCCTTGCCACCGTCTCGCTCCAGCTTTGGAACAAGACTCAGGAGAAGCGGACGACTGACAGCACGGAGCCAGTCTGCCTGATGGTCGATGACACGGACTATCCCAAGCGCGGCATCCAGACTGAGCTTATCGGTAAGATATACTCCCATGTGACGCACTCGATGATGCTCGGCTTCAAGGGACTTTTCATCGGCATTACCGACGGCATCAGCCAGATGCTGCTTGACTTTGCTATTGTCGGAGAGGAAGGCAAGAAGGGAAACTACGGCCTAAAGCAGAAACAGCTCGATGCCCGTTTCTCCAAGGAGCACGACAAGGAGTCTCATACAGCCAGACGCATCGAGGAGTACAACCAGAGCAAGATTGCGCTGATGATTGAGATGATCCGTCGCATTATCAAGCGCAAGATTCATTTCGACTATGTGCTGGCCGACAGTTGGTTTGCCTGTGCAGAGGTCATCAAGTTCATCACTTCCCGCCACGTCAGATGCCACTATCTCGGAATGATCAAGATGGGCAAGACGAAGTACATATATAAAGGTAAGGAGTATACGGCCAACCAACTCGCAGCCCTCTTCGACAAACCCAAGAAGGGACGCAAGTACAGCCGTCGTCTGGGATGCTGGTACATCACTGTGGATGTCATCTTTGCAGGGCGCAATGTCCGTCTGTTCTTCACGAAGCGAGATAAGCGTGGCAAGTGGAGCGGACTCATTACCACCAACCGCAAGCTCGACTTCTTCGAGGCCTACAGGATCTACTCCATGCGCTGGTCCCTGGAAGTCGTTTTCAAGGAGAGCAAGCAGAACCTGGGACTCGGAAAGTACCAGATGCGTAATTTCTCCTCGCAGATTGCCATGACTGCCATCACAGCCATGCAGTATAATCTGCTCTCCACCGCCAAGCGTTTCTCTGACTATGAGACCGTGGGCGGACTCTTTAATGATGCTGTCAAAGGCAGCGTGGAACTCACTCTCACTGAGAGAATCTGGGATATGATACTTGAGTTGGTCCGCATGATTGCAGAGTGCTTCCATATCGAGGATGAGGAAATCTTCAATACGCTCTTGAATCGGTCGGACAAACTCAGTCATTTCATTGAACTTTATCAATTAAAACTGGCAAGTTAGGAACTTGCGAAACTTGAAAAAAAATATATCTTGGTAAGAAAAGTCACGATTATGCATTGTCTGTTTTGAACCTATCATCCTACTATAATTTGGCTGCCGATTATGAAAATGCGATTAATTGGGGAAAGCTAAATCTTACATTATGTGAAGAGTTGTTAGGCACAAAAAATGAAACTTATGGTATTTCATTGCTAAATTTGTCTTCGTATTATCATTCTGCAGAAAAATACGATGATGCCTTAATTTATGGACGAAAAGCAATTGAATTGTTCCTAAATCTATACGGTGAGGAACACAAGCACTATGCTGAGGCCATTAGCAATTATTCAGAGACCTTGTATGCAAATGGCCGATACCAAGAGGCAATAGCACTTGCGGAAAAAGGCTTAAATATTAGAGAAAGGCTCTTTGGAAAAAGAAGTGTCGAATATTCCATGTCTTTGCATTGTCTTGCACTTGATTATGCTGCAGTTGGTGACATTTTAAAAAGCGATTAAATTAGTTAATGAAGCTTTAGATATTAAGAAAGAATTATTGGGTGAGCTTGATATAAGTTATATTTCTTCGCTTAATAATTTGGCTAGTTTTTATTCTTTAAAGGATGACTATTCATCTGCAATAAAGACAGAGTTGGACGTTCTTAAACTTTCTGAATATGTATTTGGAATTAATAGTCCAAAATATGCGATGTATGCAGAAAACATATCGGGATATTATCATAAAATAGGAAATAATGTAGATGCTGACAGATATTCGGGAATAGCCAAAAAGATTTTTGCCCAAGTCTCATCTGAAGAAAGTCATTCACGAGGAATTCATTTGAATAATATAGCCATGAATTATTTTTATCATAGTGACTACGCTAATGCTATAAAATATGGGGAGAATACCTTGAAGTCAATAGATAAAAGCCATCCCGACTATGGCGTCGCTTTAGGAAATATAGCCTTGTTTTACTCTAAAATATCGGACTTCTGCAATGCTGTTAAATATCAAAGCCAGACAATAAACCAATTAAAAGAACAAATGCTTAAAGACTATTCAAATCTTGATTTCGAGTCCAAATATATTTACTGGCAATCAAAACACTCATTGATAGACGATGTATATCCACTATATGTGTGGAATTGTAGCAATGACTCATCACTTGTTAACTTATATGATGAGACCGTTTTCTCTAAAGGAATAGTATATAGGGAAGATGTTTTCAATCATCCAAGATGCGTAACTACTCAGCACCCCTTACGACATGAGTAGTTGTTTTACTGTTGTACTACAGCAAGTATGGCTTTGAATTTGGAGTTTCCGTTCTTCATCGCAGTTTCTGCAATGGAGTGTAGCTTGGCAAAA
>Ga0247611_10008810_pt1 | contig 12323 bp, 17 predicted proteins | sample 177DNAGHGhighgp2_FD_192422 | JGI IMG/M metagenome (GOLD analysis project Ga0247611, IMG submission 192422) | Sheep rumen microbial communities from Palmerston North, Manawatu-Wanganui, New Zealand - 1770 DNA GHGhigh gp2 | ecosystem: Host-associated > Mammals > Digestive system > Stomach > Rumen... | reverse complement strand
TTAAGACAAGTTATGACAAAAAGTCAAATATATCAATTGCGTAACAAATTGATAAAAGCTATTGCAATTTACTTCAAATAGTAGTAACATATAATCAAATAGGGTTGCGACCGAACGCAAGATTATTTATTCGCATAATAGCATGAATAAGTAAATAGGAGAAATATTATGAGTTTAGCAGACAAGAAAAAATCATTTAAAGGAAAATCAATTGACTTTATGGAAGGCAGAAAAGCTGGTAAATTGAAAGATTTACTAAACAAGGATGTAACAATAGTTGATATTGATATAATCAAATCAACTAAAAGAAATGATGAATTTGCTGTATTCATTATAGATGAAGATGCAGATAACTATTATTTTGGAGGTGAAGTTTTAACAAACTTTGTGAGAACATTAGATGATAGCGATTTTGAAGAGATAAGAAGAGATGGATGCAAGGTTAAATTTACATCAGCTAAATCTAAAGATGGTTTTACATATACAAATGTAGATTTTTTATAAAAAGGAGTTATTAAATGAGATCAAATGAGGAATTATATAGCGAATTATTTAGACTAGCAAAAAGAGCTAATCAAAGAATTTTAAGACTTGAACGTGAATTTGGAAAAGACTCATTTGCAATCAAAAATTTAAGAAATAGGCTTTCAAGTCCAGTTGTAAGTGCTTGGACAGAATCTGGCAGAATTAGATATAATAAATCAATGACAGATAGTCAAATGAGAGCTACAATAAAAGCAACAAAAGACTTTTTAGCATCTATGCAATCAAGAGTATCTGGAGCAAGGAAAATAAGAGAATATAGAAGAAAACAGATTGCTCAAGCATTTGAAGTAGAGGATGTGGATGTTGATAAGTTTTTTGATATTCTTGAAGATAGGAAATCAAGTATATTAGATAAATTAGATCCATCATTATTTTTTACTTTAGTTAAAGAAGCAAGAGATATCAATGCAACATATGATAAGTGGGTTGAGTTACTAGAGCAATACATATTAATCGGAAATGATGTTGATTTAAGACAAGATGCATTAGATTTATATAATAAGTATGTTATTAGTTAGGAGAACAAAGGATGATTCATTGGAGCTTTTATCATGGACATGATCAAGATATAGTAGGAAAAAAGAAAAAGCATGATAATACAATATATACATTTGATATCGAAACAAGCTCCATTATAATTTTAGATGGAAAAATATATCCAGCAATCAATTATAAAGATTTGAATGAAAAGGAGCAAAAAGAGTGCTCCTTTTATTCATTTATGTATATTTGGATGTTTGGGATTAATGATACAATTTATTTTGGCCGTACATGGAAGGAGTTTCAAATTTTTTTAAAAAAAATTGATGATGCAGCTCCAAAAGAGAAAATTGTACATGTACATAATTTATCATTTGAGTTTCAATTTATAAAATCATATTTTAATTTTGAGGATGTAATTGCCAGAAAATCGCACCATGTAATGCAATGTACTTTAAGTGATTATAATATAATTTTTAGATGCACTAAATATATGACAAATTTAGCATTAAAAAATATTCCTAAAACATATGGATTAAATATATCTAAAAAGGTTGGAGATTTAGATTATTCGCTAATTAGAACAAATATAACAGAATTAACAGAGGCAGAGATGCGGTTATTGTGAGGCTGACTGCCTTGTATTATATGAATACATCAAAAAAGAATGTGAAACATATAAAGATGTTTATAAAATTCCAATGACTGCAACTGGAAAAGTAAGAAAACAATTAAAAGATTTAACTAGAAAAGATTGGAATTATAGAGGAAAAACAAAAAGAGCAATTAATGTAGATCCTCATGTTTATAATATGTTAGTGAGGGCATTTGCTGGAGGATACACTCATGCTAATTGGCTATATACAGATAGAGTTCTAATAGATGTTGACTCATATGATGAGACATCTGCATATCCTTATGTTTTAGTATCGCATAAGTTTCCAATGACTAAATTTTTAAAATGTAATATTACAAGATATGAAGATATGTTACAAAGTTTAGCATATTTAATAAGAATAAAAATGATAAATGTAGAATCAAAATATTTCAATAATTTTATTTCTAAATCAAAATGTGAGGAAATTCAAGGAGCAAGATGTGATAATGGTAGAGTAATATCTTGTAAATATTTAATTATTACAATTACAGATGTTGATTTTAGATTATTTAAAATGACATATGATTTTGATTATGAGATACTAGATTGTTATTCAGCAATATATAGATATCTACCAAAACAATTAATTAATTTTATATTAGATAAATATGTTGAAAAGACAAAACTAAAAAATGTTGAGGGTCAAGAGGTTGCATACAATTTAACAAAAGGGATGTTTAATAGCATTTATGGAATGTGTGTAACAAATACAATTAGAGATGAGGTTATATTTGATAATGAGAATGGATGGAAAGAGGAAAAAATTACAAATGCAGAAATATTAGAAAAATTACTAAAGCAAGAAAAAAATCCATTTCTTGAATTTTCTTGGGGTGTTTGGTGTACATCTTTTAGCAGATATAATCTAATCACTAATATAATACAGCAAGATGAGTTTTGTACATATGCAGATACAGACTCAATGAAACTTATTCCAGGTTATAATAAAAATGCAATAGATGAGTATAATGATAGTGTTAGAAAAAGAATTGAAAAAGCATCTAATATATTAGATATTCCTATGGAAAGATTTGAGCCAGAAGATATAAAAGGAAATAAGCATCTACTAGGTTTATTTGAGTATGAGACAACATCAAAAAATAATAAATCTCATACATATCATGAGTTCATAACTCAAGGAGCTAAAAAATATGCATATAGAGATATGGATGGCTCTTTACATATAACAGTTGCTGGAGTACCTAAAGAACGGTGCTAAAGGATTAAAAGATTTAAATGAATTTAAAGATTCTTATATATTTAGGTATGAAGATACTGGAAAATTATTATTATCGTATTGCGAAAATCAAGAGGGATTATATGTTACAGATTATCAAGGCAGAGAATCTTTTGTTACAGATAAATCTGGATGTTGTCTAATTCCAACAACATATGAATTAGGAAAAGCATTAGATTACATCGAATTAATTGAAGAAAAATCAAGTGAACGAGCAATATATAAAGAATAGGAGGAAATATGACAGATTTAGAATTTATTAAAAGTTTTTCAAAAATTACAATTACGGATACATGCAAGGAGCTTGGTGTTAATAGAGAAAATTTATATAAAGGAAAAACCACCAAGAAAAATGAAATGAAAGTTGCTCTGGCATTAATTAAAAAATTTTATAGTATATTAGATGAATATAATAAAGATAATGAGGATATTAATTATGAGTAAGCAAATACATTATAATCTAGATCCAATAGATAAAATTGGAGCAACATATAATTTAATATATGGAGAAAAGAGTAACGGAAAATCATGGCAAGTAAAACACAAAAAAGGAATATTAAAATATTTAAAAACTAAAAAAAGATTCATTTTACTTAGAAGATGGTTAGATGATATCAAGCCTCAATGGATTGAAAAATATTTTAGTGATGTTGATATCGCTGGACTTACAAATAATAAATACACTTTTGTTACCTGTTATAGAAAAGAAATATTTTTAGCTTATTTAGATGATAACGGAAAAGTTAAAAAAGGTGATAAAATTGGTTATGCTATGAGCTTATCAACTGAGCAGCATGAATCAGGAGCAAGTTATTTAGATGTTGAGGATATTATCTTTGAGGAATTTATGGAGCGTGGAGTATATCTAGCTCATGAATCTCAAAAGCTCATGGCCTTATATTCTACAATAGATAGAAAAAGAGGTGTAGTAAGGCTTTGGCTTGTAGGAAATACTATCACCAGAGTTAATCCATATCTTAGAGATTGGGATTTACAAAAAGTAGTAAGAAGACAAAAACAAGGTGATATCAATGTTATTGATATACCTACAGAAGATGGCTCTACTGTAAAACTTGCAATTGAATATTGCAAGAGTTCAGGTGGTAGAACTATGACAATTGGTTCAAGTTCTAAAATGATTGATAGTGGAGCTTGGCAGAGTTTTCCTCAACCACATTTGCCAAAAAGTAAAAATGATTATATAATTAAGTATAGATTTGTATTTCAATATCAAGATTTTAGATTTTTGTGCGAATTGCTAGTAGATAAAGAAGATAGATCTAATATAGCATGGTTTATATCCCCAAAATATACAGATATAAAACCAAATACACTTGTAATAAGTGATAAAATCTCTACATCTCCATGGTGGCAAAGAGATATTTACAATTTAACAATTAGAAATGAAAGACTCAAAGAAGTTCTATCAACATTTAGAGAATCCAATATTTTTTATAGTGATGATCTAACTGGTACAGATTTCAAACAATTAATAGATTTTTCTATAAGGAGGTAGCATATGGCTATTCAAAGTGAAATCTATCTAGCTAAAGGAATAAGACTAGATAGAGATTATAATAATGTTTTATCTTATACTCCACAGCAAACACTTGCATATGTACAAAGTAAACAGACTGCACATGCAACTAATTATTCATTCATTAGAGATGGAGCAATTTCTGTAGGATTTCAATATAGTACTTGTTTAGAATCAAATTATATTGCATTTCAAAATAAAAATTATTCTAATAGATGGTTCTTTGCATGGATTGATGAGGTTAGATATGTAAATAATGCAACAGTTGAAATTAAATATACTGTAGATAGTTGGTCAACATTTTTCTGGAATTTAAATACAGATGGTGGATGTTATGTAATAAGAGAACATACTAACGATGATACAATTGGAGCTAATACAATAGATGAGGGATTAGCAGTTCCAGAAGTTGAGCAAATTAATGTTCAAGAGACCAGCACCATTGATAATGAATTATATATCTGTGTATCAACCAATTGGGATGTATCTGTTAAAAGAGATCCAGATTCACCAACTGGTGCTAATGCAGTTGGTACAAAAGATGGAGAAGGATATAATGGTGTAAGTATGTTTAATAATAATACATTCGGTTCTCTTCTTTGTTTATTTGATTTTAGTGATACTGGATTAACTAATTTAGAGCGTTTTTTATTAACAACTAATAGTCAAGGACATATTGAAGATATACATGATATCTTTATAGTTCCTAAATGTATATTTACATCTCAAACAGATTTAATCACAAAAAATATTACATTCTATTATTATAGAATATCTACTCAACCAATTGTAGAGATACCTTTTTCATATAAACAAGTATCATATATGAGTTCTAATAGAGATAATGTATATTTTTCTAATGTAGAGTTTACTCCTAATTATTCATATGGAGATTACACAGTTAAGAATAATAAATGCTATTGTTTTCCTTATAATTATTTAATGGTATCTAATAATATAGGAAATCAAAATATATACAAATTAGAAGAGTTTGATGATGTTGAGGGCTTTACTGCTGGAGATAAGATTCTGCAAGTTCAAATGAGTTTATCTATTGGAATGAGTGGTAGAATAGTACCAATAAGATATAAGGGTAGACAATTTGATTATGAGGATTCATTAACACTTGCTAAATTTCCTACATGTTCATGGTCTGCAGATTCATATACTAACTGGCTTACTCAACAGAGTGTAAATTCATCAAATCCTGCTTTATCACTTGGAGCAGATATAGTTGCTGGAGGTAGTATAATTGGAGGGTTAATTGCTTCTGCTGCTGGAGAAATAGCAACATTTTATGGTGGTTATAAAAAAGCTCAATTATTACCAGAGATTACTGGTGGTCAAGCAACTGGTGATGTTAATTTTGGTAATAAAAATAATCATTTTACATTGATACAATATAGAATAAAATTGCAGCATCTAAAACAAATAGATGATTACTTTTCAAGATATGGTTATAAAACTTTGAGAGTTAAAAAACCAAATGTATTTGGTAGAACAAATTGGAATTATATTCAAATAGGCTCTACAGAGTCAATTGGTTTTGGAGATGTTCCAGAGCAAGATTTAAATAATATAAATAGAGCTTGTAGAAAAGGTGTAACAATTTGGCATAACCATGCAAATATAGGAAACTTTAATTTATCAAATACAATTACATCATAGTTTCATGTGAAACAAAATAAAGAGGTGCAAATGCACCTCTTTTAATCTATTTCCCAATTTTGAGGATTATTATTAGAAAATTGTCTATATACATGTCCAGTAGGTGATACTCCTATAGCTCCATCTTGTCTAGCAAAATCATCATAATATTTTCTTCCAGTTGTATCTTCTGCAAATAATTCTAGCATTTTAACACTATTATAATCTTGAACAGAAGTATCAATAAAATGTTCAAATATAACATACTCACCATTAGAATTTTTGTAATTAATATTTGTTACATTATAAGTTGTTCCATCTGGTAGATATACAGTTATTTCTCCAGTTGTATTATTAATATCATATCCAACTATATAATCAGTTGTATCATTTAATCCACTAAATGTACCTGTTTCTGTATTTGTTAAAACTTGATTATCAAAGTATCCAATATAATAATTTGTTTTTCCTATGTTAATATGGATTGATTTATTTGTAACATCTGTTATATAACTAGATCCATTTGGAGTAGAAATTAAAGTAATATATCCACCACCTTGAAAATTAATTTTAGCTCTAACTTTTGTTATATTTCCATCCATTTTTACTCCAGTATAATCACCATTATTATATGCTCCATCTTTTCTTTGACATCCAACTAAAGCTTTATTTTTAATATAAGCTTGATTATAAATAGTATAATCATTTGAATATTGTTCGTTTACAACATCTATTTTAGCATCATCTCCATATGGTACATAGTTTTGAGGTGTTACTGTATTTGTTACCATTATTTGAGTAGTAGTTGTTGACATTGTAGGCTGTGGAGTAGCTGGAAAGAATTGTAAAAATACATATTGTTTAGTTGTTACAAAAGAAAGTTGAGTTTTAGGAGTAAGTGTAGAAGTATCTACATAAGTAGTATTATCTACTCCTACTATATTATTAGCACTTGATAAAGTATTTCCTGAAGCTTCTATTTTATAAAAGAAAGGTGAATTAATTTTTACGCTTACATTTTTACCTATTCCAATATTTAAGCAATAAATTCTAAATCCTCTACTATCGCTATTAACGTGACCGTTAACATCGAATAAGGCTTTATTCATAAAATAATCTGTAGGATCTAATAAGTTGTTTGATAATTTTTCGAAGTTTAATCCGTCTACAATAATATCAATTTCATTTTGTAATCTTGCAACCTCATCTGTATTTACTGTTGATTGATATACTCCGCCTTGTTGCCAAGTTGTACCATTATAATAATACCAATATCCATCTGTTGTATTTACATATATTTTAGTTGTATCTGTCATTCCACTTGTACTTGATGCTGCTAATGGAGAGCCACTAGCAACTCTATTTACTTTTGAATTGATTTCATCTATTCTAGCATCTTGTCCATCTACTATTGGTTCTAAATAAGTATCAACATAAGTTGATAAAATTGAATTAAGTTCACCAGATTCTGTCATCTCGTTTAATTTATTATCTATTTCATCTTGTACATCTAAATTTTCAAAATAATCATCCACAAAAGCTTTTAATTGATTAAATTTTTGTATATATAAAATCATATCATCGTTTAGATTATTATTATTTTTAACAACTTCATTCATTTTTTCTGCTAATTTACAATATAATCCATAAGCAGTTAATTGGTCAAAATCTTCTGCTATAAAAGGAAATGATTGTAACAATTGATATTTGAATGGTTCAATATATTTTAATTCCTTTTCACTATTATCACTCATTTTATACCTCCTTTATAATAATCCATAAAATAACACATCTAAATCTTTATAGATTTGTGTCATTATATTTTCTATATTTTCAAATTTTAAATAAGAATCAACTTTATTAGAAATAGTTCTATTTATAGTTTCTGATAGAGTTCCCTCTCCATTAGATTCACTAGAATCAGTTCCAGATCTTGTATCTGTATCAAAGTTATAATCAGTTACATATTTTTCAGCTCTTAAGTTTAACAATTCCTCTTGAGGCAATGCAGAATATCTTCTATCACTCTCACCACTTGAGCTAGTTTCACTTTCATTAGTAAGATTAGATGTTGTCTCTTGTTCTCTTGTTATACTTTCTCCATCTGTAAAAACAGACCAATTATGCATCATGTCAAACATCTTATTATACTTTGGCATTATTTCATTAAGTTTATTTTCTAGAGCTATTTCAAATGCAGTTGGTGTATCAAATCCAAGTCGCCTCATAATAAAATGATTTAAAATTTGTTTTTCAAAATCTTCTCTATTTACATTTGTAGATAATGGATAGTTAAAATCAAATATAGTTGCTCTTGAGTATGTAGCAAGTTCTCTCGTTTTTTTCTTTTCATTTTCTGGTTTTCCATAATTTACTATTGAATCCATATATGAATATAATGTGATTGGTTTAGTGTTCCATGCTGGTATTGGTGGTAGCCACATTGGTAATATCATCTAAATCACCTCCATTATCTAAACTTGTTAAAAGTCCATCATAAAATTGTACTTTTATATTTGTACCAAATTTTTGATTAATCATTTTTATAGCCTTGTCTCTCGGTTCAAATCTTGAAAATCTACTAGCAATTGTACCTCCTTGAGATGCTAATACCTCATCTTTAATGTTACGTTCTTTTTTCTGGAAATTCATATTAGATATACCAATAAGTCTTAAAAATTCATTCCAATCTTTTTCTTTATGTACATCTAATTTATCTACTACATATGGTGGAGCAATTAAATCAACATGGATATTATCTATACTCATATTATCATATGTAATAATTGTACTTTCAAATCCATCTACATTATTTACTAAATCTTTAATAGTTTTTTCTTGGCCATGTGGTACTTGCCACAGTCTCATATTTTTTTGCTGAGCAATGTTGCAATCAATCGTTCTAGTATCTAATGCTATGCGAGATGCATATTGCATAATATCTCCCACTATAGAATATCTACCATTATTATCATACATAATAACATAGTCATTAGGTTTTAAATATTTAGTATATCCATTAGATCCTAATACTTTAATATAGCGAGGTCTGTTATATACATCAAGTTCACCAATACAAGTATAAGGTAAAGCTAATAATCCCATAACATCATCTTTAAAAAATGCTATTGAACCTTGCTCTAACAAAATGCTATTCAAATATGGTATATCAATATACTCTGGCATATCTTTAAACTCAAAAACATTTTCAGCAAGTGTAATCATTTGCCTTAAATACATATTAAAAGTAGCATTATTAGATAGTTGAGCATTTATTAATTCTAGTTTCATGCTTTTCCTCCTTTTCTTAAAAATAAAAGGGATTGGGATTATAATCCCATATCCCTTTGGAAATAATTATTTAATTAAGATACAGTAATAACAATTGCTCCAGTAACTTTTGCAATATTAACTGTTTTAGTTGTTGAATTATATGCTGTAGATGTTACAGCAGATCCACCCATTGTAACAGCAACAGTATCTCCAGCAGCAACTCCAGTTAAGTTAGTAGAGTAAGAAGTACCCTCAATTACTTTTTTAGCTTTGTTGCTTGATTTTACTCCTGTTTTTAATGTATATGTAACTGTAAATTCTTCTACAGTACCATCACTATCCTCATCACTTGCTACTTTAAATGCAACTGCATTTACTAGATTTGAGTATGCTAAAGTTTGCCATACATGTAAGTAATAATTTCTATATAATCCTTCTGCATTTTCAAATTCTTTAAACAATACTAAATCATCATATACTTGGAAAAACATCTCATCTACTAGACAAGCTCTAATTGATGGATCAGGAAAAGCATCAATAACTATTTTTCTAGTGTCATTAAACTCAGCAACAGTCATATTAAATACAGATGCTAATACATCAATTGCAACAGATACATCTGTAGCATTATCAATTATTAATACTTGTTCAGCCTTTGGTGTATTTGTAATAATTGGTTTATTATCTACAGATTGGCTTGTTAAATATGCATTGTTATTAGCATTTGCAAATACCATATCTCCAGATACTATCTTAACTGCCTTGATAAATGCTTTTGCATTTGATTCACTTGTTGTAGGATCTGCAACTGTAACAACTTTCATTGCATTATTATCACATGCTTGTTTAATTAATTGTTTCATCAACACAAACTCATCTAATTCGCTAGAATTATATAATGTATTAATTATAGATTGAATAAATGATGCTAATCTCTCATAAGATGAAAAAGCTTTTTGTATCATTTCTGGAGATACTGTAATCTTATATTTATCTTTTCTATTCATTCTATGATATACAGCTTTAACATCTGGCAACTCTCTAGTAAGTAAATCAGCTCCAGTTGGATCATAACCTTTAGCTTGTACAAAGTTAGCATAAACCTCTTCAATTGTATCTCCTAATGGTTTTGTACCCTTCTTTAGTGATTTAAGTGGATCAGAAAAGAATTTTGTTATGATTACTTGTTTGATAATCATGTTCAAAAGTGTATTGATAAATTCATTTGTTACGACTGCATTATTTGGATCAGTCATTCCAGCTTGGATATCTTCAATATTTGTTCTTGTAGCTTCTGGTATTCTCTCTCTATAGATATCACTAGCATTGTCTCTAATTGTGTTTAAAACTCCTGTTAAATCCATTATTTTAGTTCTCCTTCCTCGTTGAATAAATCCTCAAACTTTCTAGGCTCTTTTGGTTTTTCAACTTCATTTAAAATAGTATTTGTTGGATTTTGTACAATAGTATTTTCTATAGTAGGATCTTTAGTTAAAAATCTTTCTTTATACTTTTGTTTTAAATCCTCTAGCTCTCCAGTTAATTTCTGGATTTGTTCATCTTTTTCTGTGTCATTTGATGCATCTTGCCATGAATCTTCAATGTCTTCTAATAAAGCAATAGAAATATCATTGTCTTTAATTGTTTCAGCAAGCTTGTTTTTTAGTTCTTCTTTTGATAGTTTCATTGGTTTCCTCCTTTTTCGATTTTATTTTCAATCAAAAGTAGTCTGTTATCCATACTCTCTAGAGTTGATAACATTTTATTCATTGTAGTAGATTGGAAATAAATAAGATAAGCAACACATACAATTCCAATGCCATTGTTTGTGATTAAGTTAATAAGATCTTGCATAGGTTTAACCTCCAATCTCAATTATAATTAAATTATAATATTTTTTTGTCATTATGTCAAATATTACAAAAATAAAAAAATAGCACGTATACACGTGCTATCTGGTCAAATTGGAAAATAGGCTAGAAGAATATATAATATATCCCTCCAGTAAGCTCAATGCGAAAAAACACAAAAAACACATTGAACTTATTGGAGGGATATGGAAAATCATTGAATTTTCATCACAGTTCTATCAAAAGACTCAAACATGAACAAGCTCATAATGATTATATATGATTAATATCTGTTTGTCAAATTTCTCCTATTTCTAATATTTTTAGTGAACGTTTGCCAATTAAATCTATGTTTTTTCTTTGTTACCTCTGGAGTTGGTGGCTCTGGTGGTTCTGGAGGAGTTGTTTTAGATCTTAACCATCCTAACACATTATTATAATTTGCATGAGGCTCTAAGGATGTACGTTCATGTATTGTCCAGTTTTGGCCAAAACATACAAAAGAAGCATTTGTTATATCTTTATATGCTATAGATATATGTCCTGCTCCTCCACCTACTGCAGTTGACCAAACCATAATATCACCGTTTAAGTGGTATATTATTTCCATCATATGTTATTCTATCAAAATTATTATATAAGAATGGTATATTATAAAAATCATCATAATATGCATGTGCATTTCCTAAACCAGTTTGTACTTGCAGTCCTAATACATCTTGCATATATTGTTCTACTAAATCAACACATTGATAGAAAAAAGCTCCATCAAATTCTACTTGCTGACCATCATATGTTATTACAAATTCATCTAATGTCATTTTTATTTATCCTCTCAAGTTTTTCTTTAATTTTTTTCATTGATATTTCAAAGTAAGTAATAGCTCCAATCATAATTATAGCACAAATAATTAAAAATAATTTCATAAATATCACTCCTTACTTTACATAGATTTTATTATTGTATATTGCACAAATATAACCAGATGGTATCTGCATCCATGTATTACCATCTACAATATGAATAGCTTTGCATGTTACTTTTGTGCCTTTTTTAAGAGTTGCATATACTTTATTAGTACTATGTTTCCTTCC
>Ga0247611_10008808_pt1 | contig 12323 bp, 6 predicted proteins | sample 177DNAGHGhighgp2_FD_192422 | JGI IMG/M metagenome (GOLD analysis project Ga0247611, IMG submission 192422) | Sheep rumen microbial communities from Palmerston North, Manawatu-Wanganui, New Zealand - 1770 DNA GHGhigh gp2 | ecosystem: Host-associated > Mammals > Digestive system > Stomach > Rumen ... | reverse complement strand
GCGGCAAAGGAGCGCAGGCAGGACGCAAATGGAGCACTCGGCCACTTCATCACAGGAGGACAGCAAGGTTTGAGGGATTACTACCAACGGCTCGCGGATGCTGCTCTTGAGAGCAGGAGCAGGTATACCGCAGGCAGCGCCGAATGGAAGAAAGCGGATGCGGAGTACAAGAAGAACAGGGAGAAAGCAGATGCCATTGATGACGAAATCGCTGGCATCCAGGCTACACAAGCGGCTCTTGAAAACCTGCAAAAAGCGGCATCTGTCCTGTCTGACTTCTTCACGGAGATAGCCAGTGAATCCGGCGAAGGCGCTGCGTTTGGCAGTATATCTGGCGGTGCAATGAGCGGCGCTTCCGCATTGTCCGGTTTGGGGTCGTGGGGTCTGGCCGCTGGTGCGATACTTGGCGGTGCAACGGCCATGATACAAGAGGGGGATAAGGCTGCCGAGAGGGCGATACAAGAGCTTCGCGGCGATGTCCAGGCTATTGAATCAAACACGGAAGAAATATTAAGGCTGCGTGAGCGAACTCTTGGATATGACAGTGGTAAATATCTTGCGGATTTGTATAAGAACCAAGCAGCGCTTGTAAGCGAGTATGTTGCAAACCCGTTCGATAGCGAAGAGGCAAAGAAGTCTTTCCATGCGTCCTGGGGAGCTTCAATCATGCGTGATTGGTATAAAGAGCTTTACGGTGGTGCTTCCAGCGGCTACGAGGCTCAATACAACAACCTTATCGAACAACGGAAGAATTATCTTGCGATTCTTGATGAACAAAACGAAAAGAAGCACAAATCCGACGAAGAAATTGCCGAAACCAAGTCGAAAATCGCCGAGCTCGACGACCAGATCATGAATTTCTCGCAAGACCTCGCCAAGGAATTGTGGGGCATCGACATCAAGGGTTGGGCAGACCAGTTGAGCGATGCACTGGCTTCGGCCTTTGAGAACGGCGAGAACATGGCCAAAGCCTACCGTGACACCGTGACGAGCATCATCCAGCAGATGATGCAGAAGATGATGCAGATGGCAATCCTCGAGCCTATGTTCGAGCGCTTGCAGAAGCAGCTCTTCGGCGAGAACGGCAAGGGCGGCGTGTTCGACCCGAACAACCCCAAGGGCAGCATGAGCAAAGTCACCGCAATGATCGGTGATTTCTTCGGCAAGGGCGGCGAAGGCGAGAAGGCGATTACCGCCTCGATGGAGTTCATGACCGCATTCCAGCGCGGCATGCAGAACGCAGGGCTGACAGTGCTCAATGAAGCCAGCAACACCCTCTCAAGCAGCATGCAGGGCACTACCGAGGAGACAAGCGGTCTGCTTGCGGGCTACGTCAATGCCTTGCGCCAGGATGTATCCGTCAACCGCATCCTGCTGACCCAGTTCGTGTCGCAGATGTGGCCGGACTACATCGAGACGTTTGCGAGCCAGGTAACCGCCGTGCAGAACATCGACACCAATGTCCAGGTCATCATGACGATGATGCAGATGGGCTCGGGCGCGATGTACAACGAGATTGCCGCATTGCGCTCAAGGATCGACAACGTTGTATTGGGAATCGACAAGTTCAGTATCAAATAAGTCCCATATCTTTCAAAAACGGAAGCGGCGGCTACCCTCACGGGCGGTCGTCGCTCTCTCATTTACATGCCTAAAAATCCAAATAAAGAAAAATAAAATGGTTAGCTACTTCAAATAGTCGTATTCTTCCAGTATGCGCACGCCTTCCGATGCGTTTACGCACACGTTGGGCGAGTGCTTGATGACTGCGACCTTTGCTTTCTCGGATTGCCCGACCGTTGCGCGGGCATTATCGAACAGATGAACGATAACTAGCCCGTCACCCCTTGCGGTGATGCTTACAAACGACTTGTCGCGCACACGGATATTGCCGTAGTATTTCCCGCTGTAGCGGTAACGGATTCTTGAGTCGCCCAATACGAGGCTTTCCTGTACATTGCAGGCACTGTACTCGTCGTCAACGAATACGCCTTGCCCGCGCAGGAAACCGAGCTCGAAATTCTTTTTGATGAACCCGTTTGACGGCCAGTGATGTTTGAGGCAGAAATCTATGCCTTTGAACATTCTCTGCACGAGTTGTTCTTGCGAGTAGTCCCACTTTTCGTTGTAGAACTCGTCGCACATCCCGAGGAACCGTCCTTCTTCGCGCAGCGTATTGTTCAGTTGTTTTATGTCCATACCGCAAAGATACTGTGGTATGTAGGATAACGGTTTGTCATTCAAAAGATTTTACGGCAGATTTCACAATGTACAGAAAAAAACTACCCACATAAAGCGTAATTTCGCAAAACAAACAAATTAACTATGGCAAAGATATACAAGGCTTACATACAGCAGCTTTGGTTTGATGGGAGGAATTATGCAAAAGGCAGCGTTGTTGACCTGTTGGAAGATTACAACATTGCCGTCATGGAGTTCCCGTTCAAGAAAAACCCCAAAGTAAAAACCCTGCCTTCCCGTGACTGGGCGGGCACGGACGGCCTTGATGTCTATGTCCCTGTTGACGGCCTTCCCGTAAACTCCTACGACCTTGAAGTCACATTCATCTACGTTGGCACGGAAGGCACCATCAGGGAGGACTTGTCAAAGTTCATCGATTTTCTCTGCGGAAGAATCCCGGGGAAAAACACCGATTCCATCCAAAGCGGAAGGCTCGCCATCTATGACGAGCATGTCGGCATGGGGAGGAAGGATGTTGTGGTTTCCGAAGTGGACAACGAGCTTTTCTACTGTTCCGAATACGACAAGGATGCAGTAGCCAAGTTCAAAGTAAAGTTTACCGTCTATGACCCGACGACAGATGTCAGGGAGTCAAAGACGGACGGCGTTGTTGTGAACCTGTCATGGGGATTGTGGGATTAGACATATACAGGACGGTCGACGGAACCGAAACCCTTGTTGCCAAAGTCAACAAGTGGAAGTTCCAGGACACGGTGATGGGCGAGCAGTTCATCACCTGCACCGTCACGTCAGAAGTCCCCATCGACTGGTCCGTCGGAGACCACTGCGAGTTCCGTGGTGAAACATACACCCTCAACTACAACCCTTCCGTCACGCAGAAAGCGCCGTCCAATTCCGTCCAGGATGCCTATACATACGAAAACGTGAAGTTCGACTCGCAGCAGGACGAGCTTACGCGTTGCATGATGCTTGATATCACACCGACAACAGGGGATTATGTTGCTGCCCTCGGCACAAACCATACGGGCAGCAGCAGATTCCAGTTGTATTGCGGAGAGACGACGGCCAACGGCTCGACACTCACGCCGGTGTGCGCTCTCGCCGCAAAGATGCAGGCAAACCTCGACAGGCTCTATCCGACAAACGGATGGCGCATCTATGTTGACTTGCAGACGACTTATACCACCGCATCGGGAGAAACGCTGCTTGTCACGCATACCGACTCGAAACTGCTCACTTTCGACAACTCCACGGTAGCACAGGCATTGGCACTCGTGCATACAGAGTTCAAACTCGACTACTGCATCCGTGGCCGTAACATATACATCGGCTATTCCATTGACAGCATCGACCCCGAAAACCCGATCATCGACCTTACTTCCGATACGATTGAAGACAGGTTCGTGTTCGGTTACGGCAGGGGTTATCCAGATGCCGTCAACCAGGGAAAGGGCCTTTTCCAAATCAAGCAGATAGCCAACAGCCAGCAGAAGATTGTCACCCGCCTTCGCGCATTGGGCTCCACGAAAAACCTGCCGTACAACTACTATTTCAAGAAGTACGGCTTGCTCTCGCAGGCGCTCTTCCCCAACAACCTCCAGCTTCCTGGCACATTCCTGCCCCTTGGCCAGCCTACCGATACGGCCAATACCGACGGTACTACCAAGTGGGCGCAGAACAATGCGCGAAGCCCATATCTTCGCAAGGTGTTGGGTGACACCAACGACTCGTATATCGACAAGAACGACAATGCAGCCGCATGTCCCGAAGGCATCCGCGAAGACTGCGCCCGCTGGGACGGCAGCAACGGCGACCTTCCCGAAATCTACCCGACAATCGAGGGCGTCACATTCGGTGAATTGCGTGATGCAGGCGTACCCGACCAGACCGGTGCGACCGGCGACGGTGCATACCAGGAGGGCGAGACCAAGCCGAACGGTGACCCCGTTCAGCCAGACCACGAGCGCATCGACTGTCTTCTTGCTGTAGGATATACCGATAACGGAGTGCTTATCGACGATGCCAACATCGGTGACGGCATCATGCCGGAAAACGAGGTTGTCGACACGGGTACGCATTTCGCTATCGGTTTAGGTCAGACAAAGCTCACTTATAACGCACAAAGCGAAAAGGGCGATTTCGACTACTCAGACCTTTTCCTTGAAGGTGCCGAGCAGACATTGTTTACCGTCAAGGATGTTTCGCCGGGCGAGTATTTCATGGTTCCAACCGGCCCGTCATATTCATGTGTCGCATACCGCTTTTCCGTCAACGCGCAAGGCAATGCGTCGGCTGATGTGGGCTTTGTGGTGAGGGTCAAGCAGAAAGTCGGCGACACATACACCAATATCGCCACCTGGTACTCCGATTTCGTCACTGCGGGGACTTCTACGGGCGAGAAGGAGATGTACCTTCCAGAGCTCCCTGACCAGGGCACGACAAAGCAGGTGGAGCGCATCATGGTCACCGAGCTGTCTGATGTCGTTGTCACGTTCGCCCCGCTTATCGAGAACATCACCGCAAGCGGCCAGATCACGCTGACGTACCAGGTGGGCAGGTCGCAGTCCGGGGAGTATGACCCTGAGTACACATGGGCATCCGTCCAGGGTGATGTCGCTTCAAAGTATCCGTTCCATGTCTTCATCAAGGACATGGGTTTCGACCTCACCACCACGTTCAACGGAGAAACGCCTGTAATGGCAATGAAGAGCGGAGCTTGCGTAGGCAGGGAGTTTGAAATCGGAAAGAACGTGCAGAGGGCTACCGTCAACGGCATCCGTGGCTATCTGCTTACCCTCAACAGGGTAGAGGACAGCAACCTGCACACCTACTATCCCAACCAGTACTACCAGCTTGCTGCTGGAGACTATTTCGTGCTGCTGAACATCAATATGCCCGATGCCTACATAAGAGCCGCCGAATTGAGGCTGCTCGTTGCGGCTACCGAGTATTTGGCAGACAACTGCGAAACGAAATACACCTACCAGCCGTTCATCGACGACATCTATCTCCAACGCAACATCGACGCGATGGAGATTGCGGGGACCAAGGAAAAGAGCATCTTCTGGCGGCTGTATGCTGGCCTGAAGCTCCCGTTCAACGGAATACCTTCAAGCTATGACGCGCCGCTTCCTTCGGTCAATATGACCATCGAGCAGGTGTCCATCACTATGGGCGATGGCCTTACCCCGAAAGTCGAGCTCACGCTCAACGAAGATGTCGAGCAGACCACCTTGCAGAAACTCACCGTTGCCGTTGACCGTATCTACAACGGGAGCATCTTCAGCAGCGGCGGGGTAGGCACAAACCTTGAAGCGGTTGCCGACATCTGCGGCAAACTGTTCCTTTCCAAGGTTCATGATGACATCGCAAACGGGAGGATCACCTTTAATGATGCCGTCACGTTCCTTGGCCTTGCCAAAGCCAAAGGCGGTATCAGTATCGGCGACTTCCTCCCCGGTTTCCTTGGCAGCGGCGCACACATCGGTGGTGATGGTCGTGCCGAGTTCGAGTCCGTCAATGTCCGCGGTGCCATCCGTGCGGCAGAGCTGGTGTTCAACCAGATCCGCGCAGAGGGTGGCGAAAAGATAGAGAGCATCGGCTATGGCGAGATATTGACCGTTGACGAGGAGAACATGACCGCGACCCTGAAACTTGACGGTGACGAATGGGCAACCATCGACGAAGGCGACATCTGCCGCGGCCTTTACAACACCATCGGCAAGGACTATGACAATGCCGATGCTGACGGCGAGGATGAGAACGGGTTCCGCTTGAAGGCGGGCTTCTTTGCCTCCTATTTCAAGATAGAGGAAGTGCTCACCAATTCCAAGGGTGAGTGCACCTTCCGCTACTCCTTGCAGCCCGGCACTACCGAGCATCCCTGCCCGCTGATGAAGTTCGCCGTTTACGGCAACTCAAATCCCACAAAGAAAGAGCGCCAAAGCAGCATCTACACCACCGCTGTTGGCATTGCGCCGAGGATGCTCTACCTCGCGGGTGTCGATGACTGGAAAATCAAGCCCCAGAACATCAAGGTCGCCATCGGCAACATCGAGGGCGTACTGGTCTATGAACTACTCAACGGCGCGGCTTCGCTGAAAGAGCTGCACGGCGATGCAGGCATATTCGTCGAGGACAACATCTATCTCGGCGGCATCATCAACCAGTTCACCGCAGCCGACTGGCAGGCCATCCAGGACAGGCTCGGTCAAGGCATCCATGCCCAGTTGCTGCGCAGCAGCGACAACATCGTCGTTGACGCGCTCGGCAACATCGTTGGAGGCATCTATGAGGTGTTCACCGACGGCGCCACCGTCAACAAGCGGTACAAGCTGCACACGGGCATCATGGTCTATGACAGTGGCAAAGGCATGTACCTCACCGCAAAGGACGGCACCGAAGGTTCTCTGTCGGAGAACGAGTACTTCATCTACGCCTCCTGCAACGGCTGCGATGTCCTGCGTGACGGTGCCGACTTCTACATCACCAATATCCACAACACCTACAACGGGTATAGCGGTTCCGCATTGAGCGACGACCAGTTGGCCATCATGCGCGACACCGACGAGTGCTCAATCAACTTCGTCATTGTCACCGCAAACGGCTGGAAGACGATGATGACCTACACCGTGAGGCTCGTCCACCTCGATAAGTCCTACATCGCCTTCGACCTTGACAACGAAATGGACTCCATGTCCTTCCGCACGCAGACAAGGACGTACAACGGATTGCCCATCGAGACCAAGATCAACGCCATCGTTGACGGGATTGTCATGGGCGATGCCGCCTTTGTCTCCGCCACCGTCGAGAGCAACGCCTTTACTGGCTCAATCACCTCGGACAACATCCTTGAGGGTGTGGCATACTTCGGTGACTCGCCTTCGCTGTACGGCCTGAAATGCGGCATCAGGAAGAACGGACTGTTCAGGATTGAGCCTTATGGCCGCAGGCATAACGATGTCCCAGACGACAAATACTGGTTCGACATCTCCTGTGTCGTCAAGTACGCGGGCGTGAACTACACGAGTCCCAAGAAGCGCTTCATCGTCAACGAGGCCACCAATGCCACCCTGTACAAACTCCTGCTGTCGGCAAACGCCATCAGCAAGGACGGCGACACATATACGCCCGACACCATTGATGTCAAGGTACAGGTCATCGACAGCAGCGAGTCGATAATCTATACCGAGAGCCAGTTGGAGGCGCTCGGCGACATCAAGGTGTGGTACCTCAAAGGGGCCTACGACCCCACCTGGAGCAGCGCGACGCTCATCAGCAACAAGGTTGACACGCTGCCGTCCTTCCGTGACCCGCAAGTCACCAACTGCATCACAGTCCTTGCCGTTGACGTTACAGAGCCAACCGCGCCTGTTATCCTTGACATCGAGAGCGTTACCATCAACTCCGTCGGGCGTGACGGCGCAGGGCAGCCGTGGGTAAAGGTCACCCCGCAGCAGGTAGTCATCGACTGCGACAGCACCGGTGCCGTACTCGCTACAACGCCCATCACATTCAACGCCAGCCTGTTCTGGGGTGACGAGCAATGCGAACTTGACACCACGGCATGTGCAATGGGCTTCGACGACGAGCAGAGCGACACGCCGTCATACTCACCTTCGGAACGCCCCGTGATCGCCACAAGGAGCTACACCTTCAACCAGGGCGACGTAATCACCAGCAAGTCACTGAGCATCTCCATTGTCGGGTTTGACGGCAACGGCGACCCGCATTCGGCAGGCACAAACGTCTATGTCACCGCAAACAGGCGCGGGCCGCAGGGCGTACAAGGCAGTTCCGGTGCATCGACAAGATACCGCGGCGTATGGCAGGCCGACGCCTTCTATGTGTGGGACGACACCTTCCGCGACTGCGTCAAGATAGGCAGCACATACTACCTTGTCAACGTCCCCGCCGACGGCACCGAGCTGCTCGGCAATCCAGAGACAAGTTCCGACTGGAAGGACATCGGCGGCTACAATGCCATTGCCACCGAGCTGCTGCTTGCCGAGAACGGCACCATCAACCTCTTGTCGAGCAACGTCATCAACCTGTTCAACGGCAGCGGCGTCAAAACCGCGAGCATCAATGCCGACGGCAACGGTTCCTACTGCATTTATTACCCGAGCGGCAACAAGATGATGGAGTTTTCCCATGAGGGTTTCATCTACTACTATAACGACAACAGCGAACACACGCTGTCCTGGAAGCTCGGCCACGGCGGTGACATCACCAAGAGCGAGAGCGACGACTGGCAGCCCATCCACCTTGCGCACATCGCAGTCGATGAGGTGCCGACAAGCTCTTCCGTTTATTCGAGGGTCGAGTACTTCAAATTCATCAGCGGCTCGGGCGGTGAGTTCGCCGCGCAGGACGGGCTGATTTACGGTTCTATCCCGCGCAACAGGAACCCCCTTTCGCCAGACCCGCCCATGTCGCCCATCAGCGACGGCTACTACACGCCCAACATGGCCCCGTTCCACAAGGTTGACGAAGACGGCGTGAACACGAAATACTCAATCACCGTCTATCGCATCCAGAACGGCAAAATCAACTACAGCCAGTCCTTTGTCCGCACGAACAACGGCGACGGCACACATACTGACGAACCACTATAAAACAAAACGATATGGCAAATGAAATAACAACCGACAATATCAACACCAAGGCGCAGGAAGTGACGAGCATTGGTGACGGCGATTACGTATATGTCTTCAAGAACGGGGCGAGCGGCTTCTCGCGCATCGAGAAGAACCTCTTGTTCCAGGGCATAGCCGGCTCGTCGGCCAATGCAGGCTCATTCGTCAATGCCAACGGCAATGTGCCCATGCGTCTTTGGGTCGGAACGCAAGAGCAGCTCAGTGCGCTCAACAACAACTACGAAGACGATGTAGTTTACATCGTTGCCGAATATGTCCACGGCTCGTCAACTACCGTTCCAGTGACAGGTGTTTCCATCAGCGAAAGCACAAGGAACGGCAACAACGTCCGCTTGACCGCTGTCATATCGCCGTCAAACGCCACCGACAAGAGCGTCACATGGGCTATCGACAACACAACCGACTTCTCGATTACGCCAAGCGGTCTGTCCGCTACGCTGACCGTCAAGGATTCGGCGACTACCGCCAAGTCAGTCACCGTTACCTGTACCGCAAACAACGGAGTGCAAGGCACGCTGCCGCTGTCGCTTGCCTACGACGGGGGCTCCACGGCACCGGCAATCACGCAGATTACCTACGCATCGGCTGGCGAGAACCAGTTGCAGTTCAGTGCGACCATTTCCGACGGCTCAAGCATCCCCGTCACATGGAGCGCATCGCCTTCGAGTGTCGCCACGATCGACGCATCGACTGGCCTGCTGACCATTCTGCGGAGCGGCACAATATCCGTCACCGCTACCTGCGCGAACAACACGCTGACAAGGAACGGCATTCCCGTCACCTATGACGAGCCCACACCTGGAGGCGAAGACGGCATCAATGCCACGCGCACGGCTGCGAACACGATGTCGCTCACCTCGGTGTACAACGGCTCGACGCAGCCGGGTGCCACCTATTCCTTTGTCGGCACCGTTCCCACCGTCAAGCATCTTGAAAACGGCACTTTGGCCGATGCCCCTGTCGCAACCATCAGCGGCAGCACATTGTCCTACAAGGAGGACTGCGCCGTGACCATTCAGAACAACATCGGTCAGACCAAGACCATGAACATTGTCCACGACAGCGGCGACTATATCTGGTTTGAGGACGATGAAGTAAGGAATGCCTTGACAGGCGGTGGCATCGGCAGTAGCGGAGGTGTTACCTATGCGCAAGCGGCTGCAACCAAGACGTTTAAAATTGGCAGCACACACCTGTTCCAAAACAATACAGCAATAAGGCGCTTCAATGAACTGAGGTATTTTGGCGTAACCGGCATCGGGGTCGGGGCCAATACTTCGTGCAGGCTTGACGGATGCACCGCTTTGCAATGTTTCATTGCCCCGTCATCGGTTACATCGGTTGTGGCGCAATCTTTAATCTCATTGACTGCGCTTGAAGAATTTGAGATTGATTGTACTCCCACCACAGGGTGCGTTACAGTAGCGGGCAATCCTTCACTCAAACGAGTAAAGATCGGCGATGCAGGCTCTGTCCCGAGCGACTTCTTGTCCGGCTTCAGCCAAATCACGACCGTTGACTTCGGTACTGGGATTTCTGCATTGCCGCTCAGGGTACTTAAAGATACTGGTCTGACAAGCCTTACGTTGCGATACAATGGTAAGGTGACGATTGGGACGCAATCTTTGGCGGGCATAGACGCAGGCTCGGTTGACCTGTATGTTCCCGCTGCGGTTGTCAGCGAATACGAAAACTATGACGATGCGATAAAAGAAGTTCACGCAATAACCGACTAACTATGGCATACATCGTAAGAATATCATCAGGCGGTAACGGCATCACGCAACAGGAGGCCGAAACCATGCTTGCCACGAAGCAGGACAAGCTGTACAGTGGTCAAAACATCAAGACCATCAACAACACTACTTTGTTGGGTAGTGGCAATATACCCGTAGGCACTAACTGACATGGCATATATAGTCAACATACCGGACGACAGCGGTTACACGAGGGATGACTTCGTGGCTGCCCTGCAAGGCAAGCAGGACAAGCTGTACAGCGGCCAGAACATCAAGACCGTTGGCGGCAAGAGCGTGCTCGGCAGCGGCAACCTTGACTTTAGCGGCCAGGGCGGCGGCCAGGAGTACACCTATGACTTGACCGATTACGAAATCGGTTTGAAGAACGGCGTACTGCAAAAGCTCGCCCAACTGAACCCGCAAGGCAAGTATATGACGTTTGGTGTGATAAGCGACACGCATACCTGCCCGACAAAAGCTGAAATTGATTCATTGGGCGATAACGAGATGCAAAGCGTTTGTCAAGAGATAATTGACGCAGGCATTGAGTTTAGGGGAGAAGGCGTCGATGATGCTCCCAGCGCCGTTTCTTTCTTAAAAAACAACTGGCCTCAAACTGTGCCTACATATAACGGGAAAACGTGTGAGCCAAATGTCCAGTTACTCGGTTCTATCGCACATGACTTTGGGTTTGATGCCGTTTTCTGCGCTGGCGACCTGGGCGCTGGTGGATCAAGTGACATGCTGTACGATTGTAACACTTACTCCATGTGGCTCGTTGGCAAGATGTTTAAGAAATACATTAGTGTTCCGATGTTTTTTACTGATGGAAATCACGATAGATGGTATGACATCAGCAATCACTCGAAAGACACCCAGCGATGCAGAGGGTGTGTGGAATGGATAAAATGGCTGTCTTCTTTAAACACCACAGGAAGAGCAAATTTCCCTGCCACGGATAATGTAAGATATAGTGACGGCAATGGCAACTTCTATCCAAGTAACACATATAGCGTTGATTTCCCTGACAAAAAGGTAAGAGTAATCGTGCGTTCTGAGTACGAAAAGCAGGAGTATGTAGGCAACGCATCAAACACAGGCGACGGACCTTTCTTTAAGTATCTTAATGAGTGCCTGACGCTCGCAAATCCGAATGATGCTGATAATTGGACGCTTATGTCGGTGTCGCACTATAAACACAGTAGGACAGATAGCTATTTGGAGTGTTTTCTAAATGGCACAGCACATAGCACTGGTTCTGGGTCTGATAATTTCACTTTTACAGCCCCAAACAATGGCAATAGAGGCAAGTGTGTTGTTGGGGAAATATATGGTCATGTGCACCCGACTATTGTTGCTCCGACTTTTACTGGTGGGAAACTAAAAGATACGAGTCTTCTCAATGCAGGGCAATTCATAAAAGCCAATCTTGCAACACAAAGGAACGGAAGCGACTATTATTGTTTTTCTGTGTTTGTTCTTGATGACGACAACTTCAACCTTCACGAGATAAAGGTCGGTTATCAATACAACACAGATTCCTCTGCTTATGATGAAACAAACGGGATATTCACTTTCCCATTAAGACACAACTGATATGAACTGCAACAACTGTAACAATAACAACGCACTTGAGAGGCCGAGGATAAAGCACGTCTTCGGAAATGTGCTGCGCTTGGCGATACCTCTAACCCTGCGCACGGTAGAGCTTGTCGATGGCGAG
>Ga0247611_10008807_pt1 | contig 12324 bp, 10 predicted proteins | sample 177DNAGHGhighgp2_FD_192422 | JGI IMG/M metagenome (GOLD analysis project Ga0247611, IMG submission 192422) | Sheep rumen microbial communities from Palmerston North, Manawatu-Wanganui, New Zealand - 1770 DNA GHGhigh gp2 | ecosystem: Host-associated > Mammals > Digestive system > Stomach > Rumen... | reverse complement strand
ATAAAGACTTGAATTTTTTGGTCAATTTTTTATAAAAATTTTAACTAAATTTCAGTCAGATTTTTTGAAAAATGAAAGTAGTAACAAAGAATAAAAGAGCATACTTCGACTATGAATTTTCAGCTGATTACACAGCTGGAATAGTTTTGGCGTGACATGAAGTCAAATCTATCAAAACTTCACATGTAAATATATCCGATACCATTATTTCTATTCAGAATTGAGAACTATTCATTTTATGAATGGATGTGCCATTATATTCCAAAACTTCTCCAAATTTAGCCCCACATTATCAGCCAAAGCAAAAAAGAAAACTTTTGGTAAATAAAAAAGAGCTTTCCAGAATCGCAGCTCAACTTGATAAGCCATGAATGACGGCTGTTGCTTTGGAAGTTTTGATTACAGATAGAGGATTTATCAAAATCAAAATCTGAATTGGTCGCTTAAAGAAAAAAATAGAGAAAAAACAGATTCTCAAAGAGCGCTCTCAGGAAAAAGAAATGAGAAAAGAAGCTAAGTTGTTTAGATAAAAATTTTATGTTATAACTTTAAATTACAGCTGTCTAATTTTTTCCATTAATTCAGGTAATGTGGGTACATTAGGTACATTAGTTGCATCAAGATTTTTCCTATTTGAGTTCGATACATCATCAGTTCCTTGATTTATATTAGAATGCTTTTGTTCTCCAGTAGTATCTAATTTGCAATTTGAAAATGTATTAAAAATCATAGTTGAAAAAATAATAGTAATTATTACAAATTGCTTTTGTATGAGTGATATCAGTTCTTGTTGATAAGGAGCTTCTCTCATTATATAATAAAGATGTATAATAAAATTTACTTATATAAGTATAGATAAATATAAAAGAAAGTCAAATGTAAATTATACGAAATTTATTTATAAAATAGTTATGTGGTAAACTTCACAAAATTTGATTATTAAAATATCATATAAAATAATATAATTTAAAAACAAAAAAAGTCAGATTATTAAATGACTTTCACAATGAAAATAAAAATGAAGTTAAATAATTTAGTTAAATTGGTAAATTTCTATCATCTTATAAGTTCAGAATTATTAATCAGATCACTTTGTTGTAGAAATACTATCATTAACGTTAGCTTTGGGAGTTTTGTTGATATATGTTGTATCAGATTTTTGTTCGGAAAAATTACATTCTTGAGGTGAATAACTCAAAAGAGCAACTAAAGCAATAGATACTAAAGCAGGAATAACTTTATCTCGCGAAAATGGATTATGTTAATCAGGCGCATTTTCAAGCATTAAAGACAATTATGAAAATAAAACGCAGTAATTATATAAATCAACATAAAAAAATCAACATCAATATTAATCTGGTACAATATTCACAAATGTCAAATCTTTTGATAAAAAATTTAATTAATGCATTTCTTATTCGATTCTCTTGAAAAACATAAAATTATTTCTATATAAAAACTATGATAATGTCCTTTTATTTTATTACCAAATATACACATGTGAGGATTAGTTGGATTTGTTGTTTTTGTAGTCATTGTGATACTTATAGCATGACTAAGAGTAGTAAACCAGTATGAAAGAAAAGTTTTATTTACACTCTGAAGGTATTCAGGAATCTTGAATCCAGGACTCAGAGTGATTATTCCTTTCATCCAAACTACACAAACAGTAGATATTAGAGAAAAGGCTGTAGATGTCCCTAGTCAAGAGGCTATGACAAAGGATAATATTTCTTGTTCAATTAATGCTGTACTTTATTACAAAGTGAAAGAACAGGAGGTAAATAAGGCCGTAATCAACGTTAAATATCTGGATTATGCAATGACACAGTTTGCTCAAACTACAATGAGAAACATCGTTGGACAGTTCGAACTCGATGAATTACTTGCAAAGAGAGAAGAGGCTAGTCAAAAGATTAAGGCAATCGTTGATGAAAAATCTGACAGTTGGGGAGTAGATGTACTTTCAGTAGAATTGAAAGATATTATTATTCCTACAGATCTGCAAAGAACTATCGGAAAACAAGCCGAAGCTGAAAGAGAGAAGAGAGCTAAGATTATTACTTCTGAATGAGAATTGGCATCTGCAGAAAATTTAGTTAAAGCTGCTAATATGCTTTGAACTGCTCCTGGAGCTTTGCATTTGAGAACATTACAATCTATAAATGACTTATCAAGTGATCAATCTAATACAACAGTTTGGATGATTCCAATGGAGATACTTGAGGCTGTTAAAGGATTTGGAGATGCTGCTAAAAAATTTGCAGATAAAAAATAATTCTAAATATTAATTCATAAATAAAAAGCTGATTCATAATTGAGTCAGCTTCATTTTATTCTCATAAAATTTACATCTTATTTCATTATATTTCCTGATATCAAAAAATGCTTATATATTTTAATCTGACTTTTTATAAAAAATAAGATTTAGAATCTGTTTTTCATTATTTAATAAAAAATACAAATAAAAATACCTTGACTTTTATTTAAATATTTATATTATATATAAATGTAAAAAATTTAGATTTTAATTATTTATTAATGAATCCTGAAACATCTAATAAAACACATCAAACACCAGAAACACCACAAATATCCAAAAATCCTGAAACTCAAGATAGAATTGTATTAGTTCTTAGAAAATTTTCTAAACCTTTGCAAAAAATAAAAAATAATTTTACTAAAAGATTTCAAGAACGACTTGAATGACCACTCGAAGTTGAAAAAATTCCGGAAGAATTTAAAACTTTTCTCAGTGAAAATGAAGATGGTCCGATACTTACTACATATAATGGTAGAGTTTTACTTGGAAATAATAGAAATAATATAAATGAAAGAATTTTAGATATTGCACGCGAAACTGATTTCCTAGTTATAGTTAAGAAAAAAATAAGAACTTGAAATAAAGAAAAGGAAAAATACGAAGTTTATGAGTGGGATTGATTGAAATTAAGCAATCTAAACAAGCTAAACAAACACAGATTATATGATAAAATAAAAAGAGATAAAAATGCAGCATCAGTTATATTTAACATAAATTGAGAAGGTGATTTTTATAGATATGAATACGCAGCTTACCAATATAAAAAATATGAGGAAAAATGGGAAAATAAGATAAGAGAAGAATTGAATAAAATAGTTAAAAATTACGAATTAAGTATTAGAAAAAATCTATGTTTATATGAAACGAAGGACGAAAATGGTAAGCATATTTTACGAGGATTACATTACGATGGTGAATTAGAAAATTTAATATCCAGTAAATCTCCTATAGAAATAATAGATAAAGGCCCAGATCTATATCTTATAAAAACTGAAGAAGAATTTAAACTAATAAAAACAAGAGGTGATAAGTCTAATTGTGAAATTTTAGCGGCCAGTAAATCTCCTATAGATATAAATAAAGTAGGCTCAGATCTATATGTTATAAAAACTAAAGAAGTCTATAAACTAATAAAGACAAAAGGCTCTAGTTGTAAAACTTTAGATACTGGTAAATCTCCTATGGTAATAAATGAAATAGGTTCAGATTTATATGTTATAGAAACTAGACAAGGATCTAAATTACTAAAAATAGAAGGATTTAATTGTGATATTTTGGATGAAGGTGAAAAAATTAAACGTATAACTTATTATGATGATAAAAACGGTAAGAGTTACCTATTAAATTTGATTATAGTAAAAAAATCAGATAATAATTTTAATATTTATGAACGAAAGAATCATGAACTTAAGCTAAAAATTTCCTGAGTTACAAGTGTACGAGAATGACGAGGTATAGGTAAAGATCAAAAACCATGCCTTCAAGTCGAAGGACCTAATGGTACTGAATATTTACCTTATGGTGAATATAGAAAGGATACTGAAGTAATTGATTCAAACGATAATCTTTTAATTTTGAAATATAAAGTAAAAAATAATAAAAATATTTATTATCTTGTAAAAGAAGGTAGTAAAGATATTTTATTAGAAACAGAGAATGAGTTAAAATTTTTAAATGATACAAATTTCATCTTCGAGAAAACAAAAAATGGTCAGAAAGTCTACTTCCGAGATGCCGATCCTAAAAAAGGTAATAAAGCAGGTTTATACCAATTATGAGAATTTAGTAATATAAAATTAAAGAATTGAGTTTTAGAATGCTATAATGAAAGAGAAGTTTGAGTATATTGTTATCCTGTTAATTATGATCCTAGTAGTAAATTATCTGTTAAGCCAATAAAACCGAGATATAATCCATATTTTGTAGAACACCACAAATCTCCAAAGGGTTTCAAGTAAAAAAAAGAATAATTTGAGACATATTTATATATATGTCATAAAAAATATTTTATAATTTTTAACCTATAAAAGCTCTACATGATTTTTAGTTGTAAAATTTTCATTTATTTAAAATTATGACAAATAATTTTCTATAAGTGTATGTATCAAGTTTAATCTATTTATATGTAACCCCATGAAAAGATTTGTGACTACCTCAAGGTTTTATCCACATAGACCATGCATTTAGGAAATCTTCAGATATATTGTTAAATGTTGCTATAGTAAATGGTCAATCAGGAGATTTAGAAGCTAATAATATATCTTTTCAAGAAAAAGTTCTTCCATGTTTTATATAATATTCTTTTCATTTTAAATATATCTTATGAGCTTCAAATATGTTATATTTATCAGAATATACAAAATCCTCAAACACGCAAATTGAATCATCGTGAACATATCATTCTCAGTCAGAAAATACAATATAATAGTCTCTATTGAATATTCATCCTCATTTTGAATGAACTACTAAATTTTTCTTTATATTATTATTAGTTTGAAGAACTTTCTTATCAAGTCTGCTTTTATCCTTTATATCCTTTATACAATCAGTAGAAAACGCATAAACAGCCGAAATTGTATCTTTATTAGTAGCTAAATATAATGGCGTATTATTATTTCAAATATAAACTTTTAAAATATCATATTTCTTTCAAGAATCCTTGTATTCAAACGGATCGTCATATCTATTTATTTTGAAAGTTTTTGAATCTTGTTCTCTTTCATGTATATTATATCATCATTGTCCAGCATAATACGTATTATTAATTAATTGTTTCATTATAAAGCTATACGGACGTTTGGCACCATATTTTTCCATTAATCTTAGTCAATATTTCCTCCAGTATCTTGATATTAATTCTTCATGAGAAATTGAATCTTCTTTATGATTATCAGCATATGAATTAAAGTCAGAGTTAACTTGTTTTCTATCTTTACCATCTAATTTATCTAATCAACAAGCTGTAAAAAACTCTTTACTTATTTGAGTGTCTGATGAATAATCTGTAGTTTCATATTTACCTGTTGTTAGTTCTTTCTTTATTTCTTTCTTTTCTTGATGTCTTTCATAAAATTTATATGCCCCATATAATAAAAGTGGAAATATAGCTGCTATTGTAGCATTTCTAATTGTTTTTATTAGTGGCTTTTTTTTTGTTGGTTCCTTATCAAGCAATACTATTGAGACCCCATCTCTATCTATTGTTGGAAACCTAGTAATACTACATCCACTTTTTTTAAATAAATCTTCAATTCCCTCTTTCGTAAATCTTCTTGAATAATGTATAGTAATTTCTTCTCATTTCCTTACTTCTATTCATAATCTTTTAATAGTTGTATCTTTCAAAGCTCTTATCCTTCACTCTATTCTTCAAGGGAAAGGCCCGTCTTTTCTACCAATATCGTCTTTTACATATTTTGCATAATATTCAAAATTACTCATTAATTCTGATCATAATAAATTTTCCATTCCATTTTCATGAAATAGTTTATTACTTTGTGAATTATAAATATATTCTAATTTTTTAATTTCTTCATCAGAGTTTGGAGCTGTATAATATGATAGTAGAATTTTATTTCCATTGATTAACGAATTATTATCCATCTTTTTTAACTCTTCTATTATTTCACCATCTGACATATTACATATAGAACCTCATAAAAATAGGTACATATGGTTATCTAGATCTCTTGTTAAAAGTTTTTTTCAATTTACTTTTATAAATTCTCATAAATTTACAGAATCCATTCCTGGAGTATCATTAATAGCAGATCTAATTGTTTTTTCAGCGCAATCTAGCATCCCATAACTGCAATCTGTAGCATGATAAGTTCAATTTCGTTCAGTTTCTTTTAGTAATTCAATAGCTTTTTTACCATTTCATACTCGATGGTCAGTTATATTTTTTACTGCTTTAAGTGTTTTTTTAAATTTAGGATTTGAGCGCAAATCTTTCAGACAATCAATCTCAATCCTAAAATAAGGGTAACTTTCATCACTACATATTTCGTTATACAAATCAGCTCATTTTTTTCATCTATACAAAAGGGAAGAATCGAAATCTTTATTATATAAAAATAAATTACGGACAAATTCGAGTTTTTGCTCATCTGTGTACTCTTCATCGGAAATAGGTTTATTATGAATTTTCTCCATCTCTCCGCAATAAATCAAATAAAGATGTTAGCATGTCATGTATAGATTTGTTTTGAACTAATAATCAAAACATCTTAATTCTAATCAATTAAAAACTCATATAATTATATTTAGAAATAAATATTCTGCAAATTTTTAATAAGATTTTTTAGATATTAATGGTAAATTCTTTGTTATTTTTATAAAGTTAATATAATTATCTAAAAAATAATTATAAAACAAAAAGTCTGCTCAATTAAATAGAGTTAGTTTTTTTATTCATATTTAATAATGTGTATTTCGTAAATTTTCACAAAACTCTTCTCCTATTTTATTAAATAGTGTAGTAGTGAATGGTCATTTAGTCGATTCGGATGCAAATCATATACTCTTTCATGAGTAACTTTCTGCCTTTATAATATAATATTTTTTTCAACTCACATACACCGTTTTTAAAGGAACATTGTATAATTTTGTTGTTAATATAATTTCATCTTTATTAGAACTTTCCAAAAGAAGTTCAGTATTGATTGGAATTCCATGTGAATCAATAGCAGTAGTTACTCCAAAATTTCATAATTGAATAGTATTTGATACAATCTTAGAATCTAATCAATTACCTTTAATATGATTAATGATATTAGTTGAAAAATTATAAGTAGTGTAAGGAAATTTTTTTTCTTTTTTCTTAGCACCTAGATATATATAAGTTGGTATACCATTTTTAATTATTTTAGTTTTTAAAATTAAATATGTTTCCGATCAATCATTATATTCAAATACATATTTATTTGATTTTTCATGTACTTTGATATAACTACGAAAAACTCAATAATCAGTTTTTCAATCATTATCGAAGTATACTCTATCATCGCTAAAGTATGTTGGAGTGAGAGATAATTCATGACCACTTGTTTCAAATTTCTTAGTAAATTCAAACAAAGGAATATACGTACCAAAAGTTAATGACTTTGAAATTCCAAAAAAATCATAAGGCGCATGGGTTAATCAAAAATCATTTATCAAAATTGATCAATATTCTTTATAAAATCACATAATTAACTTTTCAGTAGACGCTCAGCTTTCTTTCTGATCTTCTATATATTTATTAAATAAAGAAATAATAGTTTGTTTATCTTTTTTATTGTTTAATTCATCTAAGTTTAATGCACTAATTAACTCAAGACTTTCTTGATGATGGTAGACTAATCATTCACCTTCTATATCTAATCCCATATTCAATTCAGTTTGTTTAAGTTCTTTTTGTTGCTGATTATGTACGGTAATCCATGATCATGATCAGACTCATATTCACAAAGCAACCAAAGCAGTTATTAAAAGTTTTTGATATTTTTCAATAAATGCTTTTGTTTTAGTTGGTTCTTTATTTAGAAGAGATATAGATACTCCTTCCTTAGTGTGGGTAAAATTAGTTTTACAACCACTCTTTTCAAATAATTCCTTGATTTTTTCTTCTGTAAATCTTCTAGAATAATGCAAAGTAAACTCTTGTCACTTTTTTATTTCTTTTATTCAATGGGTACTCGAAAATATCTCTCAATCTTGTTTTGCTCTAATGATTCATTTTATTCTTCATGATAGTGGTTTTTTTAATGAGTCATTTAGTTCTCATTCATATGGTTTTAATTTTCAATTTTCTAATTTTAATTTAGTTCAATTATCTAATTCATAAATTGTATCATATTCAAAATCATCTTTTGATAATCAGAGCATATCCATACCATTTTCATGAAAGTCTTTATTACTTTTAGAATTATAAATTTCTATTAATTTTTTTATTTCATCCAATGAATTTGGAGCAGTAAAATATGATAATAAAATTCTATTTCATTTAAAAATTCAATTATTATCCATTCCTTTTAGCTCATCAATGATTTGCTCATCCGACATATTACAGATAGTTCATCACAAAAAAAGATACATATTGTTTGATAATTGTTGTGATAAGTGTTTTCCATTATTTAATTTTTGGGAGCTTCATAAATTTAGGTCGGGAAGGCACTTTTTGATAAAATTCTCTGCAATATCTATCATTTTTCGACTATAATCTTCAAGTATATATGTTCATTTTCGAAATAACCCTTTTAATAAGGCAAAAGCTTTTTGTCCATCTCAACATCCTACATCTGTTATAGAATCAGTCTTATTTAATATTTCTTTAAATTTTTTATTGAGCTTTAATTCTTTTAATCAAGATATTTCAATATCAATAAAAGGATAATTTTCGTCTTTGGAAATTTTTTCATACAGTTCAGCTCATTTTCATTTATATAAAAAAGCTGAATCCAATTCTCATTCTTTTCAAAAAAATAAATCATTAAAAATTTTAAAATTTTCTTTATCACTCAACTTTTCCACTATTTTTTCTTCATTTCATTTAAGCAATTTATCAAAAATTCAAAGTTTTTCAGTATCAGATAGATTTTCCAGTTTTTTTTCATCTCAAATAAATAGTCTTTCGAGAATTTTAAGTTTTTCTTTATCAGTTAATTTTTTGAATATATCTTCATTTCATGCTAGGTTTTGGAGTATTTTATGTCTTTGTTCATCTGTAAGGATTTTAATATACGAAGGGGCTAAGTAATAGTTAATGTTGTCATCGATTATTTTTAATATATTTGAAATATTTGGAATATTAAAGCTAACAATTTTAGCTCTTTTATTTTGTTTTTTATCCGGTTTTCGGATTCATAACGAATTTTCACTATAAGAATGAGTTTTAAGAGCTCAAGTCATCTCAATTCTTTCGTAATAAATCAAATAAAGCAGTTAGCATATCGTGTATGGATTTGTTTTGAATTAATAATCAAAACATTTCATTGGTTCCATAAAGCATAATTCAGACTTTATTTTCATCATAAATATCAATTTCATTATTCATGATAAAATTTTCATCTGAAATATACTTGATTTCTGTAAATTTCTTTGAGTCTTTTTTGTTGTCATTTGGTTCATATCATTTATCTTTTCTCATTGATATTGGCATCAAGATTTTTGCATTTACATTGTTTTTTTCTCTTTCCTTTAGATGAACTGTATTTAGGTATCTTTGAAGATATTTATCAGCATTAGTATATCACAAAAACGCCTTAATTTCTGATTTTTCTTTTTTGATAGTATCTTGATACAAAAATTTTAGTCAATCTTCTCACTCAAAAAGAGAAACTTTAGGTTTATTCTCCGCTCAATTTCGCAGAGCTAATAATTCAGGCATAGCTCACATCAATCTTTGAATTTTTCATTTTTGAATTTCTAATAATTCTTCAGGAGAAATAGCAAAATAATTGGTAATTTTGTTCATTGTAACAGATTTTACGAGTCATTTCTTCTCCAAAGTCTCCAAAGTATAATAGGTAGATTCCCTTCATTCTCCTATTTTACGTGCAATCTTGCTCACAGGAGCAGTTCATAGTTCTAGAGTAGCTAAATAAGCTTTAGATTCTGATTTACTCAGTCAGTGCTGTTGTAAAATGTCGTTTAACATCTTTATTTAGGTTAGATAAAAAGTCCTTAGATTAATTATATTCAGAAAAATTTTTTCTGCAAATTTCCGAGGACTTTTTTCAGTTGCTAACAAATAATTCAATACTATGTAAAAATAATTTTACAGAATTTTAATGTATTATATTGACTTATATAAGAAATATTATATAGTATAGGCGTAAATAAAAAATAAACATTAATATTAACAAAATAAAGAAAGGGTAAAAAAATGAAAAAATCAGTTGTTTTAATGGTCGTGATGGTCCTGTTGTCAATTTCAGTGTTTGCTCAAACAGACAGTGTAATTGTTAGTTTCTCAGGAGATGTGGCTTACTACAGCAAGAATCTCTCGACATTCACTGGACTTATGTTCGGTGAAAATCCGTCAGTGGTTACCCACGTGAATGTGGGTGCTGATTACAAAAAGTTCAACATTTCAGCCGCATATAGTGGCCAACTTGGAATCCAACATCTGACAGACGGAGACAGATTCAATATGCTTGATCTATCACTATCTTACAGTGTTAGTGAAGAACTTAATCTATCTGCCGGTTATGAGTTAACCTACACAGACAATGAACATGACGAATTTGGTCATGGCGTGTTCGCCATGGCAATGTTCCACAAGGATAGAGTATCATCAACGGCAATCTTCTTTGCAGATCCTAAAATACAGAATACCTATTATATAGGTTCTGTTGATCTACAAGTGGGAAAGAATGTTGGCATCTACACTCTCGCAGGCTACACAAACACGAAAGATACCCCATTGTACGGGTTGATCGGATTGAAGTATAAAAAGGGTGGTTTCTTTGCCGGTACCTACTGGGTATTCGACAAGGACAACCCAGGTCCTGTTGTAAGTGTTGGACTCTCGTTCTAGTGGCGAAGTTAATGTATTTATGAGCTTCCGTAAGGTTTCTTGCGGAGGCTCAAATTTTTTATTAAAAATATTTTTCTAAAAAATTTTCATAATTTTATCTAAAAATATCAATTCAAAACTAGATATTTAATAATATGTAAAATTAATTTTACAGAATTTTGATGTGCTTTATTGACATTTATAAGAAATAATATATAGTATAGATGTAAATAAAAAAGAGAAACAAAAAAATATTTATATTATTTCTAAATTATCACAATGAAAAACACTATAGAAAAAAAACAATGAGTTAATGAAGGAACTCAAAACATCAATTACTGTAAAAATTATCTTCGCACATGAATAATTGCAGCTTTAATGGGTTGTAGCATATGAATGGCACAAGAGGTTGAAGCTCAAAATCAAACTAGTACACAGACAGAGGTTGTAAAGACACCATCATTCTCAGTACATGGAATGGTAAGTTTGTGAACAAATGGAGTGGCGTGAGATGCAGCAGATGTATGCAGTACAAATCCTACATTCATTGGTATGGTAAATGTAAGTCATAAGAGTTGAGTTGGATTGACAGCTATTAGACTAGATGATGGAAAAAAAGATCCAAATCAGAAAGCATCAAAATTAACACTTATAAATTGATCGGTAACTAAAGAGTTATGAAGAAATTTCAAAGCTGTTTTAGAATGAAAATATATAATGTTTGATAAAAATCCACAAGGAAACAGCATTTCAACTAATGCTAAATTATTATACACAAAAAACGATTTTAATGCTGAAGTAATGCGAAATCATAATTTCAAAAATTGAAATAATTTAGTTCGTTCAACTGTAAGTAAAAATGTAGGTAAAAATACAAAACTTACAGCACAGTGATGATATGGAATAGAAAATAAAAGTCCTTTTTGGCGTGCAATAGCAGATCAAACTGTATGGAAAAATCGTAAAAATCCTAATAATAGAGTGGTTATACAAGGAAGTTTTACTGGAAAGAATAAAAAAATAACACCTAATTTATCTGTAATTGGTTATCGATAGTTCTAACTTTCTTATAATATTAAAAGTAAAGAAATATTTATATTTTTACATAAAGTACAATGAAAGAAAAAAATAATAAAGCACTCTCAAATTGGAGAATGTTTGCTGTTTGTATAAGTGTAATTATGATTTGGAAAGCAGTTTGGGATTTTTGTGATATGTTTATATTTCCTAACAACATAATTATGAGTGATATCGTATGTTTAGTAATTTGAATTATAGTACTACTTCTCGATGATGGTAAATTATGTGAGTTGCTGTAATCAAACCATTACATGGTGATTTTACTATGCATTTTTAGGTAATTATCCATCTTTAGGTATTTCAGTAAATTGCTAATTATATAGTTTTTGAATTTTAAATAAAACAAATCGACTGATGTACAAAGAAAAAACCTAAAGTTATGATAAATGAGCAGTCAAATGAATTTTTACATATTATATAT
>Ga0247611_10008806_pt1 | contig 12327 bp, 13 predicted proteins | sample 177DNAGHGhighgp2_FD_192422 | JGI IMG/M metagenome (GOLD analysis project Ga0247611, IMG submission 192422) | Sheep rumen microbial communities from Palmerston North, Manawatu-Wanganui, New Zealand - 1770 DNA GHGhigh gp2 | ecosystem: Host-associated > Mammals > Digestive system > Stomach > Rumen... | reverse complement strand
TGACTGCACATCCTACAGGCGAAACACCTACAGTCTTGTCTTCCATACCCATCTCTTCGATGACTTCGGCAATGAGTTTATGCACCACACCGTGACTACAGCCCGGGCAGTAGTGCATGTTGTTGTCGTTCATCAGCGTCGGCTTCTTGCAGACGATGTTCTCTGGACTAACTATCTGATTTCTATCCATAATTCTTTTCTTAAGAAGTTAGATGAAGTTAGAAGAAGATATGTGGCATCGCCACGAAGATAGAAGACATTTGTCCTTTATCTCCATCTATCTCCTTATATCTTCTTATATCTCCATTATTTTCTCTTTCAAAGCGTCAACGATTTCTTCGGGATCGGGCACGATACCACCCAGACGGCCGAACTGCTCAACGGGCACAGCGCCGTTGACAGCCAGACGCACATCCTGCACCATCTGACCGGCGTTAATCTCTGCAACGAGAATGCCTTTCACCTTCTTGGCGAGCTCGGCAATCTGCTTCTCGGGGAAGGGGAACAGCGTGATAGGGCGGAACAGTCCGACCTTGATGCCCTGCTCGCGGGCTATCTCAACACTCTTCTCAGCAATACGTGCAGCAGAGCCGAAGGCAACGATAGCATAGTCGGCATCGTCCATCTGCTGCTGCTCGAATCGCACCTCGTTTTCCTGAATCTTGCGATACTTCTCCTGCAGAGCCAGGTTGCGCTTCTCCATAGCCTCGGGCTTCAGTTCGAGCGACGTGATGACCACGCGCTCGCGGTTCTTGGGCTTGCCCGTCGAGGCCCAGGGGCACTCCTTAATCACCTCCTCGTCGGTACGACGGGGCTTGAACGGCGGCAGCACCACCTTCTCCATCATCTGGCCGATGACACCATCTGAGAGAATCATGGCGGGGTTGCGATACTTGAAGGCAAGCTCGAAGGCGAGGTCAACGAAGTCGGCCATCTCCTGAACTGACGATGGTGCCAGCACAATAACCTTGTAATCGCCGTTGCCGCCACCACGCGTAGCCTGGTTGTAGTCGCCCTGCGAAGGCTGTATAGTGCCCAGTCCGGGGCCGCCGCGCTGCACGTTGATAAACACGCCAGGAACCTCGGCACCAGCCATATAGGTGATGCCCTCCTGCATCAGGGCGATACCAGGCGACGATGATGAGGTCATAGCGCGCTTGCCTGCACCGGCAGCACCATAGACCATATAGATAGATGCCAGCTCGCTCTCAGCCTGCACCACCTGCATACCTGTGGTTTCCCAGGGCTTGAGTTCTGCCAGCGTCTCAATCACTTCACTCTGCGGAGTAATAGGATAGCCGAAATAGCCGTCGCATCCGCATCGGATAGCAGCGTGGGCAATAGCCTCGTTGCCTTTCATCAATACAACTTCTCTTTCTTCTGCCATAATTATTCCTCCACTTTTTTACGATACACGGTGATACAGCCGTCAGGGCAGACGATGCCGCACGAAGCGCAGCCTACGCAGGCCTCTTCGTTGACAGCCTCCACATAGGGATAGCCGTGCAGATTAACTTTGTTGGCCAGGGCGATGACCTTCTGAGGGCAGGCGATGATGCACAGCTGGCATCCCTTACACCTCTCGGTATTCACCTCAATAGCGCCTTTTAATTTTGCCATAATATTACGTTTTATGCGTTCATTCTTATAAAAACGGGTGCAAAGGTACTAATATCTTATCAAATTGCAAAAGTTTTACCGTTTTTTCTTTCATTTTAGCACGAATCAGAAATTTTTCCCAACATTTCAATGGGCAAAGAGGGCCATCAAGACACCAATACCCACGCCTACCAGCAAAATACCCACCACACAAACAATGATGAAAGCTATCACAACATTGAGTAGTGTACGCTTGTAGCTGTAGCCTGACAGCTGCTTCAGCGGTATGAGGGAGAGTAATGCAGTCAGGAACTCCACGTTTACCCCAAGACAGAACAGGCCACAGACGATGGAGGCTATAGTCATGAGGTTGGTGGTATAGACCATAGCCACGAAAAACTCCGAGTAGCGGATGTCCGGGATGTTGGGGCTGCGACGGAAGAAGAAATAGAGAGGGGCCGAGAACACCAGCAGCCAGAGGAGCTGGAAGATGGTCTGGTGGTCCTGTATCCAACGAGAAGTCTCCCGCATGGTGTCCAACACCTTCCTGCCCATCTTCTCCGACGTCTGATTATCTTTACTGACCTTAGCGCCATTCTCCGTCTTCTGCTTATTCTCCGTCTTCTGCTTATTCTCCGCCTTCTCGTCGCCATCATCCTGCAGGTCGTCTATCTCCAGATTGGCCGTATAGCGGTCCACCGCCTTCTTCATCTCTGTGTCGAAACGGTTTTCGAGCTTGATGTTAAAGCCGGAATCGACAATGACGGAGAAAGCAACGAGCAGGAAAAACATCTTGAACGGCGGGAAGTAGGCCATCTGCATACCCTGCAGGTAGTCGCGTATCATGTAGCCCGGGCGCAGCAGCAGGTCACGCAGGGTGCGGAACATGCCGCGGTTGCCCAGTCCCCAGACGTCGAGAAACAGCAAGAAGGCGTTCTTGAAAGAGTATCGCCCGATGGTCGATGCCTGTCCGCAGCGGGGACAGTAGTTACCGCGATAATGGGTGCCGCAGGTGGCACAGTCGTGCTCTTCGGCAGAGAGCGGCTTCACCTGATAGGGCTGTTTCTGCCACTCACGAAACCATTGGTACTTCTCTTTCAAACTCTCTGTCATGGTGCTATAAATTAGGGATTATACATATCCTTGCAGTAGAAGGCCATGATGTCGTCGAGCATACGCTTGGCCTCGACAGCAGGACTGTCGGGGTCGAGTTCAATGGCCTTGATGTAGCAGTTGATGGCTTCGTGCCATTTCGACTCTTTACGCAGGGCGTTTCCCTGTTCGTACCACTCCTGGGCGGAGGCCGGCTCTAAGTTCTCAGTTTTCAACTCCTGACTTATTTATAGTATTCCTTCTTGCCTGCGGCGAGCGTGTTCTTCATCAGCGAGCAGATGGTCATGGGTCCGACGCCTCCGGGCACGGGTGTGATGTATGAGCACTTGGGGCTAACCTCGTCGAACTTCACGTCGCCGGTAAGACGGAAACCGCTCTTACGGGTAGCGTCGGGCACACGGGTGGTGCCTACGTCGACGATGACGGCACCGTCCTTCACCATGTCGGCTGTCACGAACTCCGGACTGCCAATAGCAGCAATGATGATGTCGGCTGCACGGCACTCGTCCTTCAAGGTTTTCGAACGCGAGTGGCAGACGGTAACAGTCGAGTCGCCATACTGCTTCTGCATCATGAGCTGGGCCATGGGCTTACCCACGATGTTCGAGCGACCGAGGATGACACACTTCTTACCAGAGGTCTCAATGCCGTAGCGCTTCAGCAACGTGATGATACCCAGAGGGGTAGCCGAGATGAAGCAAGGCAGGCCAATGGCCATGCGTCCCACGTTGATGGGGTGGAAACCGTCCACATCCTTGCGGTAGTCGATGGCCTCGATGATTTTCTGCTCGTCGATGTGCTTGGGCAAGGGCAGCTGCACGATGAAGCCATCGACATCGGCGTCCTTATTCAACTTGTCGACACACGCCAACAGCTCTTCCTCCGTGACATCGTCCTCGTAGCGAATGAGCGTCGACTTGAAGCCGCAAGCCTCGCACGCGAGTACCTTATTTTTCACGTAGGTTTCCGAGCCACCGTCGTGACCTACCAACACGGCTGCCAGATGGGGCTGCTTGCCGCCACGAGCCATAATCTCTTTCACTTCCTCGGCAATCTCAGCCTTGATGGCTGCTGCCGTTGCTTTTCCGTCTATCAGTTGCATCTTCTAGAATTTAAGAATTGAAAAATTGAAGTTCACGAGCCGCAGAGACTTCCATTCTTCAATCTTTCAATTTTTCAATTTTCCTAAAACGGTTTGCCGCCTTTCATCTTCATCGCCGCAGCCATCTGGGCCATACGGCTGGAGCCCATGCCAGACACCATCTTCATCATCTTGCGTGTCTGGTCGAACTGCTTCAGTAGGCGGTTGACATCCTCCAGTTTCGTGCCTGAGCCACGGGCAATGCGCAGCTTACGACTCTGGTTGATAATGTCGGGATTCTGACGCTCCTTCGGCGTCATCGAGTTGATGATAGCCTCGATGCCCTTGAAGGCGTTGTCGTCGATGTCCAGGTCCTTAATCTGCTTGCCGACACCGGGAATCATCGCAGCCAGATCCTTGATGTTACCCATCTTCTTGATCTGCTGTATCTGACCCATAAAGTCATCGAAGTCGAACTTGTTCTTGCGAATCTTCTTCTCCAGTTTCTTGGCTTCCTCCTCGTCAAACTGCATCTGTGCACGCTCCACCAGTGAGACGACGTCGCCCATGCCGAGGATACGGTCGGCCATACGCTCGGGGTGGAACACGTCGATGGCCTCCATCTTCTCGCCTGTACCCACAAACTTGATGGGCTTGGTGACAACGGTACGGATAGAGAGGGCTGCACCACCACGGGTGTCACCGTCGAGCTTCGTCAGCACCACGCCGTCGAAGTCCAGACGGTCGTTGAACTCCTTGGCCGTGTTCACGGCGTCCTGACCTGTCATCGAGTCGACCACGAACAGCGTCTCGTCGGGGTTGATGGCCTGCTTCAGGTTCGATATCTCGTTCATCATCTCCTCGTCCACAGCCAGACGACCGGCAGTATCGACGATGACGACGTTGTAGGACTCTTGCTTGGCCTTGCGGATAGCGTTCTGCGCAATCTCCACAACATTCTTGTTACCCTCTTCGGTATAGACATCAACGCCCACGGTCTGGGCTACGACCTTCAACTGTTCGATAGCAGCCGGACGATAGACGTCGCAGGCCACCAGCAACGGATTCTTGTGCTGGCGCTCCTTGAGCATCTTGGCCAGCTTACCTGTGAACGTGGTCTTACCAGAGCCTTGCAGACCCGACATCAGGATGATGGCAGGGCGCGACTCCAACTTCAGCTCGGCAGCCTTGCCGCCCATGAGCTCCGTCAGTTCGTCGTGCACAATCTTCACCATCAGCTGGCTGGGCTTCACGGCTGTCAGCACGTTCATACCCATGGCCTTCTGCTTCACGGTGTCCGTAAACTGCTTGGCTACCTTATAGTTCACGTCGGCATCCAACAGGGCCCGGCGCACGTCTTTCAGCGTTTCTGCAACGTTAATCTCGGTGATTTTTCCTTCACCTTTCAGTATCTTGAACGACCGTTCCAGTCGTTCGCTCAAATTCTCAAACATCTAATTAATTGACTATTTGACGATTTACAATTTGGAGTGCAAAGGTAGTGCAAATCGAGTGAAAAACCAAGAGAAAAACCTTTTTTCTTTTGTTTTTCCGAGATGCAGCCTACCTTCGACGTCAGTCAAAGGTACGAATAAGTGAGCAAAAAGCCAATTTTTAATTGGACTTTTTCGAGCGAGAGTACCTTCGACCAAAGGTCAAAGGTACGAATAAGTGATCAAAAAGCCAAATTTTAATCTGAGTTTCTCATCGAAAACTCACAGCCACAATACAGCTGATTATAGAAATTATATTCTCGCAGCAGTTGGTTGCGACGCTCCTGCAGTCCGCCCTTGCGCCAGTTCTGTGCCCAGAAGTGACATTGACCATTGACCATTGACCATTGACCATTAACCAAGGCTTCAGCCTTCTCCCCTGCCCTGTTAATCTGCTCCAGACTCTTCCACCGGCTGGAGGCCAGTGTCGTGGCAAAGTAGCGAATGCCCAGTTCTTGTGCCTTACGGGCCGTCGCCGTCAGTCGCAGCGTGAAACACTGCTCACAGCGGAGTCCCCGTTCGGGCTGGTCCTCCAGTCCACAGACGCCACGGAGCCACTCCTTGTGATCGTAGTCGCCGTCAATCCAACGAATACCCAGACTCTCGGCATGCCGCTTGCTCTCCTGCTTGCGTATCTCGTACTCCTCCAACGGGTAGATGTTGGGATTGAAATAGAAGATGGTGGGGCGTACGCCATTCGCCAGCAGCCACTCCACAATGGCCGACGAACACGGGGCGCAGCAGGCATGAAGAAGCACCTCCTTGCAGTCCTCTGGTACGATGATGGCAGGTTGTTTCATTTTTTCTTTCTTTTTCCTACAGTCCGCGTGCCTTCCAGATGCGGTCCTTCGCCGCATTGATTTCCTGGAACTTCTTCTCAGCAGCCTTGCGCACGTCCTCGCCCAAGGCAGCCACCTTGTCGGGATGGTGCTTCAGCGCCAGACGACGGTAGGCCTTGCGGACCTCGTCGTCAGTAGCGCTCGACGAGATACCCAGCACCTGATAGGCGGACTCAAGGTCGTCCTTGCCCAAGCCCAACATGGAGTCGACCTCGTTAGGCGACATGCCGAGCCACTGGGCCGTCTCCTTCAGAGCCGTTATCTCGCTCTGGGGCAGACTGCCGTCGGCCTGGGCTATCATCACGAGGAAGTTCAGCAACTGCAGGCGCTGCGAGTAGTCCATGTGGTGACGAATCTGATTACAGCACTGGCTGACGGTCTGCTTGAACTGCGCCCAGCCCTGCCGTTTCTGCTCTTCGAAGAGCTTCGTCAGGATCTCATTGCCCTGACTGACGGCCTGAGGTCCGAAGTTCTGGCGCAACATCTGGCGCACCAGTTCCATTTCCGAGTGCATCGCGCGTCCATCGGCCTTGATGATATACGATGCCAGCACCAACAGCGAGAACAGGAAACTGTTGCGATTGCCTTGTTGCTGGTACACTTGCTCATAAGTATGGAAGCCTCCGCCACGGCCAGAGCCTGCACCAAAGGTGCCGGAGTTCTCGGCTGTGTTCACGGCATCGAGGCCCTGTTCAAAGAACGAGCCAAGCAGATAGCCTGCCAGTGCCCCCAACGGGCCGCCTGCCATCCAACCGATGATGCCTCCAATCCATTTTCCTACTGCCATATCTTCTTTATTCTGTCTTCAAAACTACGTTTTCAGGTAATTCATACATCACCTTGGCGTGGTTGGTACGGATGAGCTGACTTTCCTCACAACGTCCTGTGGCACAGTCGATGACGTCGCGAAAGACCTGACCGTTACGATAGATGACGCCGTCTTCGCGTGAGAAATATTCGTTCTCTGCATGAATATGGTACGTGTAAGGCTGATGCTCCACAGCACGCAGTTCGCCACAGAGGTATTCGTCGTCCACCTTGAGCCTCAGCTGATAGACGTTTTCCGTTTCGTTCTTGAAGCGATAGTCCAGATAGTTGTACGAGATGCTGGTGCCCGTACCGAAGGGGATCTGCCGACCATAGTCAGGAAAGAGGTCCAGCCCGTCGTGATGATGGTGTTCCGTAATCGTCAGTTCACTATGCAGGACCAGCCAGTGAATGAGGTTCGACAGCTGGCACATACCGCCTCCGATGCCCTTCGACGGCTGTCCCTTGGCGATGGTCAGTCCCTCTTTGTAGCCCTTCCGCTTGGTGGTTCGTCCCACCAGCTTCCAGACGGAGAACGTCTCCCCTGGCCGTATGAGTAGGCCATCGATATGCTTCACAGCCAAAGCCAGATTCGTGGCCTTGTTCTCCTGCAGTTGCATATTGACGTTGCCCAAGCGGCGACGAATCAGCGAGTTATGGCGATAGACAAGTATCGGCAATGACTCCGTCGTCCGTTCCTTAGCAAAGTGCGTATCATGAAGATGATCCCTCAGATGGCGCTTCAGTATTTCCTTTTCCATCGAGAGCCGATAGGTGAAGGGGCATATCTCGCAAAACAGTTTACGCTTCATGTTTCTCCTGTGTCGGTTTTGTCACAGACTAATCCTTCAGCGAATAAGTAATGGTGGAAACCACACGGACCTTCTTCTGGTAGGGAATGTCGGCCTCCTCAATCGAGAACTCGCCCTGTCCGGCCTCAACAATCTTGTTGATGGTCGAGTGGCTGTTCTCAGCAAACTGCTGGGCCGTCTTCTCTGCAGCGGCAATGGCCTCGCTCATCATCTCGGGCTTCAGCTCTTGGAACTTGGTGTATTCGTAGTTGGTATAATTGCCCTCGAGCATGATGCCGCGCGTCAGCAGTTCGTCGCCGCAACGCTGACTCAGTTCGTTGACGAACTTCGTGTCGTTCGACGAGATGACGAGTCGGCGCGTCACGGAATAGCGGTATGTCGGACGGCGCTCGCTCCAGACGTTGGCGTTATTGTCTGTGATGTCAAACGACTTGATGCTTACCGTGCCCTTGCCGTCAATGTTGTTTTCCTTCAGATACTTCTGTATCGTCTTCACATTGCCGTTCAGCAGGGTGAAAATCGATTCGAGGTCGTCGCCCACGGCAGCCACCGAGAGGTTCCACGTCACCTTGTCTGCATCCACCACCTTCTCAGCCAGTCCCTTCACGGTCACGCGACGGTCCTTGTTCGTAAAGTTGTCAATACCACTCTTGATGCAGAGTCCGAGCAGCAAGAGACCAACGGCCAGAACTACGGCCTGAATCACTTTCCCATACTTTTCCATAATCGTTACATATTAAGTTTCTGCAAATATAGAAACTTTTTCCAAACAATGATTCAAGAAAAGCATTATCTTAATATCTTTTAAGAGTGCCCGCCTTTTGTTCACGCATTTTCAAAAGTATTCCCCATCCCACTATTGGTTAGTGAATGGCTTCGAGCAGCTGGTTACAGATGCTCTGCATGCCCTTGACGGAGGGGTGGCCGTTCTGCTTCTCGATGTCGTGCAGTTCGATGAGCTGCACGTTGTAGTGCTTGCAGACCTCGCGCATCGACTCGTTGATGGGCTCGCGGAGCTCGGAGTTCAGAAGCGAGTAGATGGTGGCCTTGGGGTAGCGCTTCTGCAGCTTGTCGAGCAGGCAGGCCAGCGCGGGACGGAAGTTCTTGCAGTCGTCCTTGGTCCAGTCAGCATACTGGTACTCGCCCACGGGTGAGTTGGCCCAGGCGTCGTTGGTGCCGCCGAAGACGAAGATAATGTCGGGGCTGCCCAGACTGTCAACGCGGGCTATGAAGTTGTTGCGCGAGGAGTCCATGCGGCCGTAGCCGGTGCCGCAGATGGTGGTGCCGCCCCAGGAGTCGTTCTTCTCGAGGACGTAGCCCTTAGCCTTGATGTAGAGGTGCCACCAGGTCTGCTCTACCTGGGTGCAGTCGTTGCGGTCGTTGGGGTAGAAGGATGAGTAACTGGCGGGAATGATGCCCTGAAACGTGGAGTAGGAGTCGCCGAGGACTGATACTTTCTTGGGTTGTGCCGAGGCGACGGCGCTGGCGGCCACCATCAGCAGGAGAATGAGTGTTTTTTTCATTGTTTTATTGTTTTGTTATTGGTTGAATAATGTTGGTTGTTGGCTTGTTCGGCCACAAAGGTACAAATAAGAGAGTGAAATGCAAAGGATTTGCAGACTTTTTTTGGTCACTCCCCCCGAAAACCGCTATTTCTTCTTGCGGTCGGCCAGATACATGCCGACGAGTATCAGAACGGTGCCGAGTAGGAAGAATACGGTGATTTGCTCTGACAGAATGGCCCAGGCAAAGAGTATCGTGGTGACGGGATTGAAATAGACGTAGTTGGTGGCCACGACGGCTCCCAGCTTCTTCAGCACCCAGTTCCAGGCCAGGAAGCAGCCCATCGAGGCTATGCAGCCAAGGAAGAGAAGGTTGAGGAGAATGGGAGAATTGAAGAATTGAAAAATTGAAGTTGTTTCTGAAGAACAGAAGAACTGAAAGACTGAAGATGTGAAGATCCACGTCTCCTCAGGCCTCAACATATAATAAGGTATCATCGAGAGCAGACCATAGAAAAACACCTTACGCGTGATGAATGCCGTGTCGTAGCGCTGTCCGGCAGGAATCATCAGCAGCGAATAGAAGCCCCAGCAGAGTGCTGCGCCAAAGGCCAGCGAGTCGCCCAGTGGCGACAGGTGGAGCACGAAATGACCGTTGAGCACCACGATGACCACGCCCAGCGCTGCCATCAGCGTCCCCACTATCTGTACGCGGTTCAGGCGCTGTGACTGGTAGAACAGCGAGATGAGAAACGTGGCCACCAGTGGCGACAGACTGACAATGAGCGACGTGTTCGTCGTCGTGGTGTAGTTCATCGACGAGTTCTCCGTCAGGAAGTACAGCGAACCGCCGGTCACGCCCAGCGCCACCATCAGCAGCTCGTCGCGCCACGAGTTGCAGAAGAGACGAGAGGCGAAAGACGAGAGATGAGAAGTGAGAGATGAAAGATGAAAGATATGATTACTCTTTTTCCACTCCCTGTAAACCGTCCAGCCCAGCAGCAGCACGTAGGCGATGATGAAGCGCAGCGTGAATATCTGCGCAGGAGTCAGACCAGCAAGCAGTAGCAATTTGGTGAAGACGAACGTCGATCCCCAAATTGCTACTACGATGAAGGCTGTAACGTGATACAGCAGTTTACTGTTTGATCTCGATGTCACGCTTTACGCTGAACTTCGTTCGACCTTTTCTCGCCATGGCAGAGCTGAAGCAAGCTTCGCTCTGCTCATTTGGCTAATCGAAAACGTTGTTTCGAATCTTAGTGAGATAGCCCTTCATGCCCGCTGCATCCTTCTGGTCGATAATCTCGAGCAGTTCCTTGAGCTCCGTACGGATCTGGGCCACCTGGTCGTGGGTGTAAGGGTTGAAGAGGATTTCCTGAAGCAGGTAGTCGTCTTCATTGAGCACGCCCTTGGCTATCTTCATGTGGCGCTTGAAGGTGGTGCCGGGCGCGTCCTGATGCTTCATGACGGCGGCGAAGACAAATGTCGAAACAAACGGGATTGACAGCGAGTAGGCCACGGTGCGGTCGTGCTCGTCGAAGGTGTACTCGTAGATATTGAGACCCAGCTTCTGGTAGAGGTCCTTGAAGAAGATGCGGCCCATGTAGTCGCCCTCGCTGATGATGATGGCGTTCTCCTCGGAGAGCTGCTGCAGATTGGCAAACGTGGGGCCGAACATGGGGTGCGTGGAGACGTAGCGCATGCCCGTCTGCTCGTAGAACTCCTTCAGGTCGGTCTTCACAGAGGCGATGTCGCTAATAATACATTCCTTGGGAAGGTAGGGAATGACCTCCTTGAAAACAGGGATGGTGTACTTCAGCGTGACGGCATTGATGAGCAGCTCGGGCTGGAAGGCCTGAACCTCGTCGTAGGTGGTGAAACGCTGACAATTGTAGGTGAAGCGCATGCGACGGGGGTCGCGCTCGAAGACGGCTACCTCGTGGTCGAAACTCAGCAGGTCGATGAAGAAGCTGCCCATCTTGCCTGCGCCCATAACTAGTATTTTCATATTAAAACCCACCCCCTGCCCCTCCCGAGGGGAGGGGAGCTTAATCACTACGGGGGTGCTCCTTTTTTATTTATTAAACCTCATAACGTATTCCCATCCTCCAGTCTATTCAGACTCCCCTCCCCTCGGGAGGGGCTGGAGGTGGGTCTTTTACTTGTTAATGATTTCAATCTGCTGGCGCACACTCTCTTCGTGGATGCTCTCGAAGACCTTGGCAACGAACTCGGGACCCATGCCAAGCAGGGAGCCCTGGGCACCACGCTTGTCGAGAATCTCGTTATAGCGCGAGGCCTGCAGCACAGTCATGTTGTTCTGCTTCTTGTACTCGCCAATCTCACGGCAGACGCGCATGCGCTTGGCCAGCAGCTCCATGAGCTGGTTGTCGAGCTCGTCAATCTGCTTACGCAGCGACGTGATGCCCTCGGTGGTGGCGTTCTCGTCGCGGATGACGAGCAGGCCCAGGATGTAGTCAAGCACGTCGGGTGTCACCTGCTGCTTGGCGTCGCTCCACGCCTTGTCGGGATCGCAGTGGCTCTCAACAATCAGACCGTCGAAGCCGAGGTCCATAGCCTGCTGACAGAGGGGTGCGATGAGCTCGCGACGACCACCGATGTGCGAGGGGTCGCTGATGATGGGCAGATCGGGTATGCGGCGGTGCAGCTCGATGGGTATCTGCCACATCGGCGTGTTACGGTAGATTTTCTTGTCGTAGCTGGAGAAGCCGCGATGGATAGCACCCAGACGCTTCACACCTGCCTGGTTCAGACGCTCCAGAGCGCCAATCCACAGCTCGAGGTCGGGGTTCACGGGGTTCTTCACAAACACGGGGATGTCAACGCCCTTTAGGGCATCGGCCAGAGCCTGCATGGCGAAAGGGTTAGCCGAGGTGCGGGCACCAATCCACAGGATGTCGATGCCATACTTCAGGCAGAGCTCTACGTGCTCGGGCGTGGCCACTTCGGTGGCAACGAGCATCTTGGTCTCCTCTCTGACCTGCTTAAGCCAGACGAGGGCGGGCTCGCCGTGGCCCTCGAAGCCGCCGGGCTTGGTGCGGGGTTTCCACACACCAG
>Ga0247611_10008805_pt1 | contig 12327 bp, 10 predicted proteins | sample 177DNAGHGhighgp2_FD_192422 | JGI IMG/M metagenome (GOLD analysis project Ga0247611, IMG submission 192422) | Sheep rumen microbial communities from Palmerston North, Manawatu-Wanganui, New Zealand - 1770 DNA GHGhigh gp2 | ecosystem: Host-associated > Mammals > Digestive system > Stomach > Rumen... | reverse complement strand
CTATTACTACCCTATTCTTAAATTGCGGAATGCGTTTATCTGAGCTTGTTGGAATAAATTTGAATGATATTGTTTGGGATGAGTATCAATTAAATGTTATAGGAAAAGGAAATAAAGAAAGAACAATTTATTTAAATAAAGCTTGTGTTAAGGCTTTAGAAGAGTATATAAGAGTAAGGCCAAAAACTCATTTAACAGCAGATGCAGAAAAAGCCTTATTCTTAAGTGAAAGAAAACAACGTATTTCTCGCAGAATGGTTCAAGAAATTATTTATTCAGAGCTAAGACAAGCTGGACTTGATACTTCCAAATATTCTGTACATAAATTAAGACATACAGCTGCCACTTTAATGTATCAATATGGACAAGTTGATATTCGTGCTTTGCAAGAACTTTTAGGTCATGAAAGTATTTCAACTACAGAAATTTATACTCATGTAAGTAATAATCAGGTTAGAGATGCAGTTGAAAGAAATCCTTTAGCAGATTTGTAAGTTGGTCAATTGGTCAAAGGGGACGGGAAATTTTGACCTGTTTTTTGTCAAAATTCCCCGTCCCATTTGACCAACTCCGTCAACAAAAGAGACTTTCCATCCATTTAATTGCATTTTCGTATGTTTCTACATCTTCTAAATCCACATCAACCATTTTTAAAAGTTCAACTGATTTTTTTGTGCAACCTTGTTTAAGCATATCTATGTATTTTTCAACATATCCGGGCTTTCTTTCTAAAATATTTTTAGCAATTATAATTGCAGCTGAGACTCCTGTTGCATATTTGTACACATAAAATGGTGTATAGAAATGTGGAATTCTAGCCCATTCGTATTTAATTTGCTCATCTATTACTACATCTTCTCCAAAATATTCTTTATTTAAATCATAGTAGATTTTATTCAAATCCTCTGCTGTCAGCATTTCTCCTACTTCAATTTTTGAATGAACAATTTTTTCAAATTCTGCAAACATTGCTTGTCTAAAAAATGTAGCTCTAAACATTTCCATTAATTCATATAATATTTCTTTTTTCTTGTTTTCTTCTTTTTCATTATTTATTTGATACATTGCAAGCAAAATCTCGTTAGTAGTTGAAGCGATTTCTGCTACCATTATAGTATAATTTGCATCTATTACATTTTGATTTGTGTCTGAATAATATGAATGCATTGCATGTCCTAATTCATGAGCAATTGTACTAACATCTCTTTTTTTGTTCACAAAATTTGTTAATACAAATGGATGCACTCCATAAACTCCCATATTATATGCTCCACTTTTTTTGTTTTCTTTTTCATATACATCTATCCAATTATTCTCAAAAGCTTCTTTTAGTTTAGAGACATATTCCTCTCCAATTACAGAAAGAGCATCAAGCACTTGTTTTGAAGCCTCTTCATAAGAAATATTATCATCTTCTACTTCTATTGGATTAACATATATATCATATAAATGCATTTCTTTTTTACCAAGTAAATCTTTTTTTATTCTCATAAATTTGTGGTTAACATCTATATTTTTATGAACAGCTTCAATCAAAGCATTATATACCTTTATTGTAGAGTCATCATTATCAACTGCTCTTTCTAAAGAAGAATTATATTTGCGTAATTTACTTGTAATCGTTGCATATTTAACTTTTGTAATATATAGCTCACCTATTGTGTTTAAAAATTCGCTATATTTTGTATACATTAAATTAAATGCTTGCTTGCGAACTTCTTCGTTTTTATCTTTTAGATAATATGTGTAATTGCTATCTGTAAGCTCAACCTCTTCTCCATTTGCTTTTTTTAATTTACCAAATTTAAACTCTGTATTTGTTAAAATATCAAATGTATCTTCCATACTAGAAAAAACTTCTGAATAATTTGCTAAAAGCTCCTCTTCTTTTTCAGATAAAATATGCTCTTTATCTTTTAAAATTTCTTCCAATTCTCTTCTATATCTTTCTAGTCTATTATCATTATTCATAAAAGATAAAAGTTTCTCATTTTCAATTCTCGTGATTTCTGGAGTAATAAATGCAGTAGCTTTTTCAAATTCTGTTCCTATGTTTTCTGCTGTTTTATATAGCTTTATATTATTTGAATTTGCCATATCTAAATGGTAAGTAAGCATTCCATAACTATAAAGCTTTTCATATATCTCTAAAGTAGATTCATAAAGTCTGTAGCAGTTATACAGATTATCTGCATTTTCTCCAAGCTTTCCTTTATACTCCTTTATCTCTTTAAGTTTATTTTGTATTTGCTTTTGAGCATCATAAAACTCTTCTCTTGTTTTATAAATATCTTCTAAATTCCAATTCATAATAACTCCTTTCGTGCATTTGGGACCGGTTCTTTTTTGCCCGGACATTTGGGACTAGTTCTTTTTTGCCCGGACATTTGGGACTAGTTCTTTTTTGCCCTTGTTTATCTATATAAATCTAGGTTACCTTTTTCCCCGTCACAAAATTAACTTTTCGTAAGCTCATATATGGCTTCTGCATATATTTTGCATGCTAAAACAGTTTTTTCTATATCTACAAATTCATTAGCTTGATGGCACATATCTTGGTCTCCTGGAAAATTTGCTCCAAAAGATATGCAATTTTCAAAAGCTCTTGCATAAGTTCCACCACCTATTGCAATTGGTTCTAAATTTGAATCAGTTTTCTTGTTAAAAATTGAGCAAAGTAATTTTACTAATGGGCTTTCCTTTGAAATAAATAAAGGTTCTTGTACTCTTTCAAGATTCGTTTCCAAATTATACTTTTTACATTCTGCAGAAATTTTGTTTTGTATTTCTGAAATCTCTGATTTTACAGGTATTCTCAAATTCAATTTTATTTGCATTATATCTTCACAAAATTGTATATGCCCTATATTTAAGGTAAGTTTACCTGATTCATCTTTTGTTGCTATTCCCAATGATTCGCCATTATATTCCATTCCAATATGTTTTTCAAAAAATTCTAAAAAATTTACATCAAAATTAAAATGTTTATATATTTTATTTAATATAATAAGCATTTGAGAAATAGCATTTTTCCCAAGTTCTGGATGTGCAGAGTGGGCTTGAATTCCTCTTGATATAATATCAATATCATTATCATTTGTAGTATATGAAATATCAAAGTCTAGTTCTTTAATAATATCACTTAAATAATTAAGACAATCTTCTAAATCAATTTTTTTAGAATCTATATTTAGTTTTACTGCACAAAATTTTGGAACAACATTAACAGCATTATTTTTACAATCAATGTATTTAATTTTTATTGGTAAATCATTATATTTTGAATAATCTTCTTTTACATAAATAGTTGCAATTCCCTTTTCTGCATAGATACATGGAAATTCTGCATCAGGGCTAAATCCTATTGTTGGGAATTCTTCCTTTTCTTTATAGTGCTTTATACATTTCCAATCTTTTTCCTCATTTAATCCTAATATTAAACGTACTCTTGAATTTATTTTTAAATTATCTTTAACTGCTTTCATAGCATAAAGTGCACTAATTACAGGACCTTTGTCATCAATTGCACCACGTCCAAAGATTTTTTTGTCTCTTATATTTGCTTCAAATGGTGGTGTTTCCCATCCATCTCCGCCTGGTACTACATCTAGGTGCCCTATAATTCCAACTAGCTTTTCTCCTTCTCCAAATTCAATATATCCACAATAATTATCAATGTTTTTTGTGCTAAATCCAAGTCTTTGTGCCAATTCTAATGTATAATCTAATGCTTTTTTACATCCTGCACCAAATGGCATATCAGGATTTCCAGTTTCTTCAGATACACTTTCTATATTTATTAAGTTACATGTTTCTTTTACGATTTCTTCTTTTAAATTATCAATGTATTCATCAAACATTTAACCTACCTCCTATGTTTTTGATTATATTATAATTTATATTATTTTACAATACAATTATTAAATTAAACGAATCATTTATATAATTTCAAAATATATATTTTTATTTTCGTATATTCAAAACAATAAACAAAATTAAAACATATTATATAATATATTGTAAAACGAAAGGAGGAAATGTAAAATTTGGAAGTAAAAAATAAAAAAATAGGATTTGTATTTACAGGATCATTTTGTACATTTAAAAAAACTATTCCACAAATGAAAAAATTAAAAGACCTAGGTGCAGATATTTTACCTATAATGTCTTTTAATAGTTATAATATGGATACCAAATTTGGAAAAGCTAAAGATTTTAGAAAAGAAATTGAAGAAATTTGTGAAAAAGAAATAATTCATACAATACAAGGTGCAGAGCCTATCGGTCCAAGTCACCTAACAGATATTATGATTGTTGCACCAGCAAGTGGAAATACTATATCTAAACTTGCTAGTGATATTATTGATACACCTGCTACAATGGCAGTAAAATCACATTTAAGAAATAACCTACCTGTTGTAATTGCCCCATCAACTAATAACGGGCTTGGAGCAAATATGGCAAGTATTGGAGCTTTAATAAACAGAAAAAATTACTATTTTGTTCCTTTTAAACAAGATAATCCTATTACTAAACCTCGCTCAATTGTTTTTGATCCTGAATATATTGTTAAGACGGTTGAACTTGCACTTGATGGTGAACAAATTGAGCCTATATTATTATAAGAAAAGTAACATCACTATATTAAAATATTGCTTCTCAATTGCTCAAAACAGCAAAAATTGATTTTGTTACTTAGAAAAAAATTGTTATTATTTATTAGTAGAAATGGGCTCACAATATGGAGCCCTATTGTAAAGTACAATTATTTAAGGAACATTGGTAACAGAACATAGTATTATTATATTTTTTAAATAAAATTTGTAAATGCATTAAAAACTTCTTTAATTATCAGAATCAATTCAAGCTAATTTTTAGTAAGAAAATGAAGTTTTGCTTATGTTGAGTATTTAAAAAGTATTATTTTACTATGTATACGTTTTTTAAGGCTATGCTAGTATTTGTATTGATACGATATGTGGAACTATCCGACTAATTTATAAATTTTTTTGAAAATATAATGTATTTTCCTTTTATTATTGTCATCAAAAATTTATAGATTATCTTGTTTCTGTAATTTTTTATTTTAACAATATTTAATATAAAGATTTATTAAATCTGCCTCTGGATTTTTTAATAACTCTTTTGCCATCTTGTCTAAGTCAATTTCAGCCATATCTTCTAAAAATATAAATAACGAATCTCGTTCAAATACCTTTAATTCGCCTTCTGTCCTTGTCATCACTTTTTTTATTTTTTCAGGTAACTTATCAATATAATCTTGTATTTCATATTTATCTTCAATTTCACCTTCAAGAACACTAAAATCATTTCTTTGATTATTAACCCATTCGGCTAAATTTTTACTTGGTGATACACTATTATTTTGAATATTTGCTATGTATTCTTTATCATTTCTATTAAGGATTTTATCTATATCTATTAATTTATGATAAAATAAATAATCAGTTATTAAATGTAAAAAATATCCTCTTTTTCTGCTATTTTCTATGCTTCTTCCATTTTCTTGTAAATATTTTGCTGGATTTGCCCATGCTGAGTGTAGACCATAATGAGTACTTCCTTTTTTAATTGAAGGAACCATATCTGGTTCAAGTGTTCCTTTAATAAATTCTTCTTCGTTTTCTTCTGGATGAGCTTTTAAATATAATTTAGCTACTGCTAAATGCATTGAAAAACTTGCCATTTATTATCACTTACCTTTCTGTAATTATATATTATTCTTTTAAAACAATTCAACAATTGCATGTAATTTGCTCTCATCTTGACTTTTAATTGTTACAATATGTTTATTTTCTTCCAAAGTATAATATATTTTTACTATTTCACCTAATCTAATTTGATGTTTATATGTAATTCTTAAATTATTTGGTTCATCGGCAGAATATACATCATCCGGTAATACTTCATTTGCTATTTTTAAATAAACCAAGTTGTTTACGTGATTATTTACATCTATATCTGATCTTCTTACCTGATATTCTATCATTTTTTTGTAAGATGTTGGCTCTTTTAATCTACTCACTTTTTCTTCAGCTTCTTGCAAATTTCCTTCAGGGGTAAAAAGATTAAGCAAATTTGTATCTAATTTTACAATCTTTTTTTGCTCAAAATTATAAAATAACCATTTTGATGTAGCTTTAGCTATAAGTTCATCATTTTCATCATAAATTTCAAAATTACGGTAACAATTAAAACTTGGTTTGTCTGTAGGAAGAGCATAAGTTTTTACTTTAATTGTATCATTAAAAGAAAGTCTCTTTTTTACCTCTAAATACCAATCTAGAATTAAAAATGCACCTTTATTTTTTTCTACATCATTAACTCCATATCCAACTAAACCTGAATGATATGTAGCAATATCTTCTAAAAAGGCCAAAATGCCATAATTAGTTAGTTTATTTTTCATTCCTATTTCTCTTAATCCAAGTTTATAGATTTGTTCTATTTTCATCTTTTAAATCAATTCCTCTCTTAGGGTTACTTTTAGGGACGGAGGAAAAAAGTAACCTCCTCCCCTTTACTGTTAGAAAAATATAATTATTTTTCAACTCTAGTATCCCGGTTTTTCCAACAACCTAAACATATTTTTCTTATACTCTTCTACTCCAGGTTGATTAAATGGATTTACTCCTAAAATATTTCCAGATATTCCACAAGCTAACTCAAAGAAATAAATCAATTCTCCTATATTTTCTTCATTAAGTTCATCTATAGTTACCATAATATTTGGAACTCCACCTGTAACATGAGCCTCTATTGTTCCCTCCATTGCTTTTTTATTAACATAGTCCAAATCTTTTCCTGCTAAATAATTTAATCCATCTAAATTGTCGTCATCAGAATTTAACCTAATGTTTAAATTTGGAGTTTTTACATTAATTACTGTTTCAAATAAAATTCTTCTACCATCTTGCACATATTGTCCCATAGAATGTAAATCAGTTGTGTAGTCAACTCCTGCAGGGAAAATTCCTTTTCTATCTTTTCCTTCACTTTCTCCATAAAGTTGTTTCCACCATTCTGTAAAATAATGTAGTTTTGGTTCATAGTTTACTAAAACTTCTATTAGTTTATCACTTTTATATAAAATATTACGTGCAATAGCATATCTGTAGCATTCATTATATTTTAAATCACTATCTGAATATTTTTCCTGAGCAACTCTTGCACCATTCATCAATCTATCTATATCTATACCTGCAGTTGCTATTGGAAGAAGTCCAACAGCTGATAAAACAGAATATCTTCCACCAACATTATCAGGAACGACAAATCTTTCATATCCTTCCATTTCTGAAAGTGTTTTTAAAGCTCCTCTTTCCTTATCAGTTGTAACATAAATTCTACTTCTTGCCTCATCAATTCCATATTTATTCTCTAATATTTCTCTAAAAATTCTAAAAGCTATTGCAGGCTCTGTAGTTGTTCCTGACTTTGAAATTACATTTATCGAAAAATCTTTATCTTCTAGTATTTCTATTAATTCATTAAGGTAATTAGGGCTAAGATTATTCCCAGCATAAAGAATAGTAGGATATTTTCTTTTCTTATCTGATTTCATATTTGTAAAAGAACTTGTAAGTGCATCTATAACAGCTCTGGCACCTAAATATGAGCCTCCTATTCCAATAACTAGTAAAACATCAGATTCTTTTTTTATTTTCTGAGCTGCTTTTTTTATACGTTTGAATTCTTCTTGATCATAATTTGTTGGTAATTCTAGCCAGCCAACAAAATCATCTTCATCTCCTGCTCTTCTGTGTAAATCCTTATGAATGTATTCAACTTGAGATTTATATTGCATAATCTCCTTTTCATCTATTTTTGCATTTTCTAAATTTAATTTTATCATAATTTATTCCTTTCCGTGCATTTGAGACCGGCACTTTTGACTGGGCATTTGGGACCGGTTCTTTTTTGCACACTTAATTGTTACAATTAATTTTATCAAAATATAAAAAAAATAGCAAGTAATTTTATAATAATTTAAAATTACTTGCTTACTATTTTGACTTCTAATTAAAGTTCTAAATAATCTATTTTTATTGAGCACTTGCCACCGTATCTTCTACTACAGGATATACACTAACTTGCTTTTTGTCTCTACCTTTTCTTTCAAATTTTACTTTACCATCAACTAAAGCAAAAAGTGTGTCATCACTTCCAATTCCTACATTAGTACCTGGATGTACTTTTGTTCCTCTTTGTCTTACTAATATATTTCCTGCAAGAACAAATTGACAATCAGCTCTTTTTACACCAAGACGTTTAGATTCACTATCTCTACCGTTATGGCTACTACCTTGACCTTTTTTATGAGCCATGTTTTTTCACTCCTTCCAGTTTTTCGAATTTATATACAAATTGTTAAATTCTAAATTTTAAATTATGCATTAGCTTTAGCTTCTACTTTAGCTTCTGATTTTTTTTCAACAGTTGACTTAGTTTCTACTTTTTTTGTTTCAGTAGTTTTGGTTTCTGTTTTTTTAGTTTCAGTTGCTTTTGTATCTGCTTTTTTTGCTGTTGCTGATGAGATTGATGTAATCTCAACTTTTGTGTATGGTTGTCTGTGTCCTTGTTTCTTTCTTTCATTCTTTTTAGCTTTCATTTTGAAAACAATTATTTTTTTGTGTTTTCCATGAGAAACAACTTTTCCTTCAACCTTAACACCTTTAACATAAGGATTTCCTACTTGTACTTTTCCATCATCTGAAACTAAAACTACATTTTCAAATGAAACTTTTTTTCCTTCTTCAGCTTCTAATTTTTCGAAAAATACTACATCTCCTTCTGCAACTTTGTATTGTCTTCCACAGCTTTCAATTATTGCGTACATTTAAAATGCACCTCCCTTTTTCGTATACTCGCTAATCCTTAAAAAAGGTAGTTATTTATTTCATAACATTTATGTACCTTGACTAAGCGGATTACAGTTTAATATTATATAATATAATTTACAAATTGTCAATAAATTTTTGGTATATTTTTTAAAAAAATTCATAAAATATTAAAAAAGCACTTGACAAATTATATTAAAAATATTATAATTAAGTATGTTAAGCACAAAAACATTTAAATATCGCGGGGTGGAGCAGTTGGCAGCTCGTCGGGCTCATAACCCGAAGGTCGTAAGTTCGAGTCTTACCCCCGCAACCAAAACAAAACCTTGAAAACTAATATTTTCAAGGTTTTTTACGTTATTATGCAATTTTAAATTAACTACTTAGAAGTTTTCTTTTTTCTTAAATCCTTATTTTGTATATATATAATCATAAAAATATATATAAAAATAATAGCTAAACAAATATAGTCCATAACATCTGGATTTATTTTTGTTAAATAACTTATTATCATGTATAATACTCCTACAATCATTGCTAATGTGGAAGCATAAATTGTATTCATTAATGATTTTTTAAAACTCCATTTGAATACAAACATTTTTGTTACAAGCCAAACACCAACAGATACAAATAATATATATAGTAGGAAGACAAAAGTGATTCTTAAAAAATATAAAATAAAGAAATATGCTAAGAAATAAGCAATTGATGTTCTTTCTCTAAAATATTTAATTAAATCTTGCTTACTATATTCAGAGTTAATATTTTTTATATATCTTGCAGAAACTTCAGAATATTTTTGAGATTTAATTCCACTTTTATTTTCATCTTGTGGTATATAATCCTCTGAAATCATTACATACTTTTCTTTTAAAAATACGATAACTATTTTATTACTTTTTGCTAAATCTTTATATTCATTTATTGCTTCATCTTCTGTGAGAATAGTGTTAATTACAATAGGCATATTAAAGTAATCTAATATTTTTTTATCATCTAATATTATTGTATCTGAATTTTCAAGGCTTAAAGTATTTTCTTTAAAAGTTATTTCTGGTAATTTTTCTTCTAAATAATTAATTGCAGTATTTGCAGTATTGTATGACATACATGTTTCAAGTATAGCTAATAGTAAAGCTAAAAGAAATACGATTGTAAAAAAGTATTTTATAGCTTTTTTTACACCAAGTTTATTTAAATCTTCATATTTACTTGGTTTAGTAATAGAATACCATATTTTTTTTAATAAACCAATTTTTAGATTTTCTTCCATTTTTTAATCCTTTCTAATTTTTTTTAAAACAGCATAGCCAAATAGCCATGCTGTTAGAATTTTATTTATATCTATTCAAGAATAAATCCATCTTGCTTAAAAACTCATCATTTGTTTTTGTTTTAACCATTTCTTGAATAATATGCTCTGTAACATCTGCAACTGGAAGATTATTCATAGCTTTTCTAATAGCATAAACTGTTTCAAGTTCTTTTTTTGATAATAATAAATCTTCACGTCTTGTACCAGATTTATTAATATCTATAGCTGGGAAAATTCTTTTTTCTGAAAGCTTTCTATCTAGATGAACCTCCATGTTTCCTGTTCCTTTAAATTCTTCGAAGATTACATCATCCATTCTGCTTCCTGTTTCAATAAGAGATGTGGCAAGTATTGTAATACTTCCTCCATGCTCTATATTACGTGCTGCACCAAAGAATTTTTTAGGCTTATGCAATGATGCTGGATCAATACCTCCTGATAAAGTTCTGCCTGATGAAGGTATTGTTAAGTTATATGCTCTAGCAAGTCTTGTAATACTATCTAATAATATTACAACATCTTTTCCATGCTCTACAAGTCTTTTTGCTCTTTCTATAACCATTTCAGCAACTTTTGTATGATGTTCAGGTAGTTCATCAAAAGTTGAATAAACAACTTGTCCTTTTATAGAACGCTCCATATCTGTAACTTCTTCAGGTCGTTCGTCTATTAGAAGTACAATTAACTCACATTCAGGATTATTCTCTGATATGCTGTTTGCAATTTCTTTTAATAATGTTGTTTTACCAACTTTAGGTTGAGCAACAATTTGACCTCTCTGCCCTTTTCCAATTGGAGAAATTAAATCTATAATTCTAGTTGCATAATTTGTAGGTTTTGTTTCTAGTCGTAGTCTTTCATTTGGATAGATTGGTGTTAGCTCGTCAAATCTTTTTCTTCTCATTGCTTTTTCTGGATGCTCGCCATTTACTTCTCCAACAAAAATTAAAGATGGAAATTTCTCACCCTCTTTGCATCTAGAAATTCCTTTGACTAAATCTCCTGTTTCAAGTCTAAATCTTCTGATTTGTACTGGTGATATATATACATCTTTTGGAGTTGATAAGAAATTTTCACCTCTTAAAAAGCCATATCCATCTGGAAGTACTTCAAGAATTCCTTCTATAATTTCATCCTCTTCATTATTTACTTGATAAGAGATTACTGACTCTTCAACGTTTTCTTCTAGTTCAGCATCATTATCTGCATCATCATATTTTCTCTTTTCAGGTGCACTTTGAACTTCTTCTACTTCATCTAGTGATTCTTCTTCAAGAGATTCTTCACCTACTTCATCTATTTCTTTTAAGATGTCTATTAATTCTTCTTTTTTTAATTTTGATATATTTCTTATGTTGTTATCCTTTGCCAATTTTTTTAATTCAATTAATGTCATGCTTTCTAAATTTGACATAAATTTTATCATTCCTTTCAGGTTTTATTATTAAATTTCTAATGGAAATGTAAATAGAAAATAAAAGTCTTTGATATTTAACGTAAATATTATATCACACTTAAATAAATTTGTGAAGCCTATTTTGGAAAAATTTTCAAAATTTCTTCTAATTTTAAGGTGTCTTGTTTACCTGTTTCCATATTTTTTAAGGTAACAACATTATTTTTTATCTCATTTTCACCAATTACAATTACATATTTTACATTTAATTTATCTGCATATTTAAATTTTTTAGCTATTTTTTTATTTTCAAAATCAACTTGAGCTTTTATTCCATTTTCTCTTAATGTTGAAGCAATTTTTGCGCATTCCTCATAATTATTATCCATCGAAATAACTAAGACATCTGCAATTGATTCATTTTCTGCAGAAATAATTTTACTATCTGTTAACACGAAAAACAATCTAGAAAGTCCTATTGAAATACCAACTCCCGGCATTTTTCTAGTTGAGAAATATTCTGTTAAATTATCATATCTACCACCAGAGCAAATACTTCCTAAGTTTTTGTATTTGTTTAAAAATGTTTCGTAAACGGTTCCAGTATAATAATCTAACCCACGTGCTATTGTTAAATCTATTTTGAAGTTTTCTTCTGGAACCATAAAGATTCTTATAAATTTTACAACTTCTTTTAAATCCTCTAATCCTGAATTCCATGTTTCATTTGAAATATCCATTTTTTCAAG
>Ga0247611_10008804_pt1 | contig 12330 bp, 7 predicted proteins | sample 177DNAGHGhighgp2_FD_192422 | JGI IMG/M metagenome (GOLD analysis project Ga0247611, IMG submission 192422) | Sheep rumen microbial communities from Palmerston North, Manawatu-Wanganui, New Zealand - 1770 DNA GHGhigh gp2 | ecosystem: Host-associated > Mammals > Digestive system > Stomach > Rumen ... | reverse complement strand
CTCAACTTGGAGCAACTTGGCCAAGTTGCCTCCAACTTGAAATCAAATAAACAAGTCGTCTTTTATCGGAGGCTTACAATTCTGCATAGCGCAAGAGATTATCGTTTCTCGTTGATAACTTCAGGGATGAAGGCGATGGCGCAAAGAATGTAGACAAGAAGAAACATAAAGCAATACCATTAATGAGGATGTTTTCCATTGACGGTACAAAGGTAAGGCAAATGTGTGCAATATATTTGCGTTTCTATTATCGTAGATGCACTCCAGATATTCGCGATAACATTAGCGACGTTAGATGCGTCGTTCTAGAAAGAACATCATAGAATGACATTGCATCTCGAATGGCAACATTCTCGTCTTTTTGGTCACATCGATTCTTATAGATCTTCTCGGCATCAAGATGCACTTCCGCATCGCGCACATCTTTCCACCAAGAGTAAGATGCTTTTTTGAGCAGGAGGTCTTCCAACTCATCATAGAGCACTTTCTCCGTCTCGTTCATCAAAGGAACCAATTCCTGAATCTCCTTCCAGTATGCATCTGATGATAATTTGACTTGTCCAGTTTTCTCATTTACGAAACCATACAAACGCTTGAAGCTCTCATTCATTAGCGGGTATAGTTTTGCCATTGCATACTTTCTTTCATACAAGAAGTCGGAAGAGAGGAACTGATGGAACAGTACCGCGAAATCTCCGGAAAGTAGGCTCGCATATAGGGAAATGTCATACAGTTTCGCTATAGCGACAAACCTTTCACTATTTACAGACGATAACGCATAGAACAGTTTTTTTGTAGCATAGATTTCATCTACACTCTGAGGCATCTCCCTTAAAGTATCTTCAAGCAATAGCACCAACTCTTCTTTCGTCATTTTCCAACGTTATTCGGTAATATTTAAATAATTATCACAGTGGCAAGGCTATGAATTCGTTGAGTTTCTGGCGGAGGCTCCTCCAGCCGGGAAGGCGCTGGTTCATTAGGGCCTCAAAGAGTTTGTTGTGGTTCTCGATCTTCAGGTGCGTGAGTTCATGGACCACGACGTATTCTATGCATTCCTTCGGGACGCGGGCAAGTTCAAGGTTGAACAGCAGGGAACGGCGCTTGATGCCACAACTGCCCCACATAGTTTTCATTTCCTTCACTTGCCATGTCACGTTAGGCTCCTCTAGTTTCTCTGCCCAGCGTTCAACCAGAGGGCCGATGTACTCCTTGAGCCGCTCGCGATACCATTCCATCATCAGTTCTGCCCGGCGCTCTGTGGTGGATTCTTTTCGGACGCGCATAGTCATAGTGTCGCCATGGACTTCCACGGAATTTGCTCCGCTGGTGATGTAGTTAACACGTAGCCTATACCGGACGCCAAAGAAGTAATGGTTCTCGCCGGAGACATACTCACGCTTGGTCTGCCGGGCCTGAGCAGCAATCTCATCCTGCTGCTTCCTGATCCATTCCCACTTGGATATGACGTAGCTGCGGGCATCCGCCTCGCTCAGATAATCCGGCAGAGACAAATGCACACGGCCATCCGGCGGATACACCGACAGATGCATATTCTTGATGGGCTTGCGCTCAACCTCTATTTCCAGTCCGTCGATGTTCATCAGTTGCCAAACTCCGGATTATGGATGACGATGTTCAGAATCTTCTCAGGGTCGAATGATGTCCCGGCGAGAGCTGCCTCTATCTTCTTCAGCAGCTTAAGCTTCCTCACCTCACTGGTACGGAAGCCGTGAGCAGCATTGGCCTCAATGACGCCGTTGAGCATCAGAGCCAGGTCCACATTCTTACCCAGATTGTCGTAGAGCGCTTTCTTGCCCTCAGAATTGATACGGGGGTCAACCTCCTCGCCCTTGCGTATTTCCTCGGCAAGAGCCTTGATGTTCTTCAGCAGTTCTTTGTATTCTATCTTCTCCTGCTGGTACTCCTCCAGAAGACGGTTGATTCGCTCGGAGAATTTCTTGTATTCTTCCGGGTTACTCTCCCTCTTACGATTGATTACCCGTCGCACATTAGCCGCCATCGTCTCCGCCACGCCTTTCTTTCCGCCCAGTTCAGCCTCAACGCCATCAGCCACTTCCACATCACCGTCCTCCTTGATATCAATGATGTCCAGGAAGGAGAAGTCGTCCAGTTTTTCGAGAACCTCGACGCGGGAAGATACCACATAATCGTCGAGCAGCGCCCGCATCTCAGCATCAAACTTCTTCAGGTCTACATAGTCACCACAGCGTTTAGAAATGGCATTACGAAGTTCGTCATAGGTTTTGACCTTGAGATAGATCTTGTCGGCTTCCTCATCGGTATAGCCGGCATCCTTCATCTGCATAGCGATAGCCGTGTATCGGCGCACCAAGGCATAGCAGGCATCGTAGAAGTCCTCACGCTTACGGGCATTAAGGATAATCTCAGCCTGATGTTCTTCCTCGGTACCCTTATGCTGGTCATAGCAGAACCAGTCGAAGAATTCGTCCACTCCCTTCGGGTCTTTGACCGGTTCTGAAAGCCTGTCGCAGCGTTCCAGGGCAGCATCCAGATCCTTCCGGCCTTCCTCTACCTTGCTCTTGAGCAAACCTTCAATATCGGCCTTGTCATAGCCGGAGAAAGCACCGTTGGTATAGTCCTCAATAGCCCCCTCGATATTCTCGAAAAGGTGCTTATAGTCCACGATATAGCCGTACTCCTTCTTCTCTCCATTTACACGGTTAACACGACATATAGCCTGAAACAGGTTGTGGTCACGCATCTCCTTGTCGATGTATAGATACGTGGCAGAAGGGGCATCGAAGCCGGTGAGCAGTTTATCCACCACGATGAGGAGTTTCATGCTGCCGGGGTGATTGACAAACTCGTACTTGGCCCATTCCTCGAAGTCCTCGGGCGTCTTGTCGCCCAGCATCTTCTTGTTGGTGTTGTACTTATAGTCGGCCTCGGTCTTCTGTTCGCCACTGTACCCTTCTTCCAGCGAAGGATCTGCTCCATCGTAGCTGGTCACGACGGCGCATTTCCCGGCCAATGCGGTCTCTTGGAATGCAGACCAGAAGCGGTATGCCTGATAGATGCCTCCCGCCACCAGCATGGCGTTACCCCAGCCCTCCTTAAGTGCCGGAATGAGCTGGAAATCCTTGATAATCTGGGCAACTATACGATTAACGCGATCCTTGCTTGAGAACAAACTCTGCATATCTGCCCAGCGGTCCTGAAGGGCCTTCTTGGCCTTCGGAGTGAGTCTTTTGGTTGTATCCTCAAATAGTTCATCAAAGGAAACATCATCGGAAAGAACCTGCTCCACGTCCCTGGCTTCATACCGGAGGTCCAAGATGACTTTATCCTTGACGGCCTCATCAAACTTGTAGGTATGAATCCAAGGGCCAAAGTTCTCACGGCTGGTGAGCCGCCCCTTTTCATCCTTGAGCAGCGGCGTACCGGTGAAACCAATGATCATCACGCCTTCGCCCATAATCTTCTTCATGGCCTGATTCAGAATGCCGCCTTGCGTACGGTGGCATTCATCCACAAAGACATAGATATTGCCCTTGGCAGAGAAACCCTCCGGCAGTTTGTCGGCAAGGTCACGAAGGTACTGCTCCGGAGAACGATTACCGCGGAGTTTGGAATCCCTTCCCTCAATCTCTTCCGGATCATCTGCAAGCCCGAACTTGTGAATCAGTGTACAGATAAGCGCAGGCATCTTTTCCTCACCACGACGGTCATTCTTGCCCTCCAACATCTTAATGAGATGCTCGCCGCTTTTGGCACGGATAGGATGCTCTCCGGCATCCTTAAAGCCATTCTCAATCTGCTTGTCCAGCTCATCCCGATCTGTGATAATCACAACGCGGCTGTCATCCACATTCTCGCGAATCCACTGCGCCAGCCAAACCATCGTAAGACTCTTGCCGGAGCCCTGGCTATGCCAGATAATGCCGCTCTGCTTGTTCTTGATGCGCATCTTGGAAGCGACAATGGCAAAATACTGATTGGGCCTTGCCACCTTCTTTACTCCGCCGTCAAACACGACGCAGTCGTGTATGAACTCAATCAGTCGGTCAGGCTCCAGCATTTGCATCAGAGAGCGGTCCAGTTCGTTCGGGAACTCCTTCTGGCCATATATGGATGACGAGACGGGATACTTCAGATTGTCATACGGATACCCTTCACCGGCAGGTTCCTTCCAATGCAGATAGAACTTAGGAGGCGTAAGGGTAGTGCCATAATAGACACCTTGGCTTTCGCTGCCGGCCATCAGCAACTGTGCCGTGGAGAAAAACTGCGGAATCTGCCCTTCCTGCTGGTTGCGCCAGTTCTGGTTGATACCATCCTCCACGCTTACCGTGGCTTTCTTCAGTTCAATGATAGCCACGGCAATGCCATTGATATAAATCACCACGTCCGGCCTGCGGTGCTCTTCGCCAAGCGTCTGCTTGCGGACGGTCACTTCCTCGGCGACATAGAAATCGTTATCGCCAGCATCTTTCCAGTTGATAAGCCACGCCTGCTTGTTAGGAAGACCTGCGCCCTGGCTGACCGAAACTGGATAGCGCAAGGTGTTGTACACCGCCTTGTTGCTGTTGTAGAGAGCATCTTTGTTAGCGCAGAATGCGGACTCCTTTAGTTTGAGGATGGCTTCCGATGCCTGGGCGTTCGTGAGATGCTGTTTCTCACTAAGGAACTTCCTGAGAAGGTCTTCACGGATATTGGTATTCTCATAGTCCTTGAGATTGCCAATGTACTCATAGCCGTTGTACTTGCCCAGGAGTTTGATAATCCTGTTCTGAACGGCGCGTTCAGAGTTGGTGGAAGGATCTGGCATATTACAATCTGGTTTTACCGGTAAATAATTCCTGCATCATCCCTTGTTTGATTAGACGATACTTATAGCGTTGACATTCAAGCCCATTGATTTCATCATCAGCTTTACACAAAATATTTGCAATTGCTCGCTGCTCCTGTGAATCGGATGGAACGAAAAACTTAAGCGATTCTACAGCGGCGCCATTAAGATTATTGATAGCAGAGCCTGTAAGAATGTCATCGAGTAGTTTTCTATAGTAACCCGTCTTAAGCAATTCACCAACAAATGGGCATACGGTGCTATCATTACATCTAAAGACCCCCATAAATGCGCCGAAAGTATATACTCCCGATCTGGTCAACCTCGCTGCCTTACCTACAAGTTGCTTACTGCCATTGGCCATACAGATGAGAATATCCCCGTTTTTCATGTACTGATAATCAGCAACATTTGCGCTCTTAACGTAGACATAATCAGCATATACCATTTTGCCTTCCTGAATGTTGTTTGAGCGTAGCAGACGCACATAACCATCTTCTGGCTTCAAAGAACTATCTTCCGGCTTGTAGGAAACCCCACGAATCATATAGCCGAATTCCTTTAATTCAGCTTCTCTCCATTCCCGATCGAACCCTGGCAGCCGAGTTTTGCCTGTCAGAAGTTGCTGCATCAGCCCCTCCTTAATCTGCTGTTTCTTTGTTATGGCTTCGTCCAGCGCTCCAATCATATCATCAACGCCAGAAAGGGCATCAGCAATCTTCTCCTGTTCTTCAAGCTTCGGGAAAGGTATAACGACATCGCTGAGCTCTTTTGCATGGATATGGACTACAGCATCACCTTGCCCCATTGAGGCCTTTTGATTCACTGCGGTTGCAGCATTTAAAACGTATCCCAAGTATTTGGATGATGCCCCCTCATTAGGGGAAAGGATAATAATATCGCCACCGGCATATGCCTCTTGGTCTCCAAGAAAAGCAACCGCCTTGCCGATTTCTTCTTTTGTTTCACCTGAACCGGCGAACAGAACATCTCCTTTCTTCAGCTTGGTCGCTGTTGCTGCAACCTCTGGTGAGATATGGGAATAAAAGGTCCTGATATAGTCATTGTGAGAGGTATATATTTCGCCATACCTTACACACGGAATAATACCCGACTGCGCATTGGCACGCGTAACACCCTTGCCTTTGGAGAACACGCCGATTTGTGACAAGGATTTCGCGTCCCAGTCTTCAGGAATCAGCCCAATGGAGGTCGTCTTCATCTTTTGGTTGATAACCTTCTCCATAGATACTACAGCTTAATTCCCATCGTTTTCAAGAAACCTTCTACCTCGCCGCTCAATTTGGCGATATCCTCGTTGATTTTCGGTAGCGGCTTGGCATAGCGCTCATTCAGCACCGACACCTGGCTAGAGATGGACTCGCAAACGCGCTTGTTCTCCGCCTCGCTGCGGCCCTTCAGTTCCTGCAGCCACTTGTCGTTGATGACCAGATCGCGGATGTCATCGGCAGTAAGCGCATCGTATTTCTTACGAACTTTGTCTGTGAGCGCCTCCACCTGAGCAGCAAGTATCTTGGAGGCCTCTTTCTTCTTGCCACAGAGACTGAGGTACTGATTCCACGCCTTCACCGTATTGGTATCAGCGTCAACAGTGTGCTTCTTCTGGGCAGCCACGGCTTTCTTCACATTGGCCTCGTTCACCTTCTCCAGCATCTCATAGAGACCCTCGTCGAAGGCATCCGGATTCTCTTCCGGAAGGGCATCAATCTCGCCACTGAGCTGCTCTACTTCGCCTCGCTTGGTGAGGATACTTGCATAATCGGCGGCAAAGAACTTGTTCACCACCACGCTGACCGGCAGCAAATCGCACTCCAGGTCCTCGAACGTGGATTTCTTCTTGGTGTCCCGGAGGGCAACCTTCCAACCGTCGCGGCTCACCATATAGCAGTCATCCTGCATGGCCTCAGCCCAGTAGTTCATCAGAATCTCGTACACGTTGTATGGGTCAACCAGTTTGAGGTCGGCCTTGGCGCTTTCCAGTAGCATTCCGCTCCAGCGCTCAATGAGGACCTTGGGCTCGCATTCCTCCTTTACGGAGGCCAGCATATCGATGGCAACCTGCTGGCACCAGTCTTCAATCACTTTGGCATACAAGGCGTTCTGCTTCTGGTAGGAAGCGTCGGCATTCACGGCACCGGAGATGCTGTCCGGAGCAGGCACAAGTCTGTAGTAGCCGTTTACCTCTTTATGGAAAAGATGGTCCTTCAGGCTGGGGCAAGCTTCCCAAAGTGGAGCAAGGACTTCCTCCACATCGTGAGCGGGAAGACCGCCGTGAAGGTGCGCATAGATGTCCTGGCGGATTTCCTTATCCTCGGGGGCCACATAACGCGGGATGTTGAGGTTGTAGTCGTTGGCCGCGATGTCGGCAAACGGAACGAACTTGGCGTAATGAGGGACGGCTTCGTGCGCTTCCCAGGTGTCCACGATCAGCTTGATGTCTTGCTCGCGGAGGCGGTTCTTGGCTCCGTCCTTCTGGAAACCTTCCTTGGCATCAATCATAAAGATACCCTTGGAACCGGGAGCATGCTCCTTGTCAATGATAATGATGCACGCCGGGATACCGGTACCGTAGAAAAGGTTTGCCGGCAAACCGATAATGCCGCTGATCCAACGCTTTTTCACGAGGAACTTGCGGATTTCCGCCTCTGCACCACCACGGAACAAAACGCCGTGAGGCAAGATGCAAGCTGCGTGACCCTGTGTCTTGAGGGACTTGATGATATGCAGAAGGAAAGCATAGTCACCGCAGCCAGGAGGCGGTACAGGAGCAAAGCCCTCGCCGAATCCCCAACGGCCAAAGATATCCTGTTCTTTGGCGGACTTTCTCCAGCCCTTCATCGAAAACGGAGGATTTGCAACCACATAGTCGAAGGTCTGCAGGGTGGTATCATTCTCCTTGTGAAGCGGATCATTGAGCGTGTCTCCGTGGCGAAGCTCTGCATCGTCCACGCCGTGGATAATCATCGACATACGCGCCATACCGATGGTGGCCAGGTCTTTCTCCTGACCGTCGATACTCACGTTATGCTTGGCCTCGGCCTTGGCGCGGAGTAGCAGCGAGCCAGAGCCGCAGGTGGGGTCATAGATGGAAATCATCTGGCGCTCGTCCTTTCCGATGCCAATCACTTTGGCCATGATGCGGCTCACCTCGGCCGGCGTATAGAACTGGCCCTTACTCTTACCGGACTCGGAAGCGAAGTTCTTCATCAGATACTCGTAAGCGTCACCGATGAGGTCATCGTCCGCCGCCCGGTTATTGGAGAAATCCAACTCCTCACGCTGGAACACGGCAATCAGCTTGCTCACCGTCTCAACCAGGTCCTTGCCCTTGCCCAACTTGTCCTCATCCGAGAAGTCCGCATTGGTAATGACACCGGTGAGTCCGTTGGCCTCAGCCAGCTTCGCAAGGATTTTGTTCATCTCCTCGCCAATGTTGGTCTTGCCCTTAAGCGCCACCATATCATCGAAGGAGCAACCCTCCGGCACCGAAATAAGCATATCTGTATCCTTCTTCGCCTTGTCCGAGATGTACTTCACGAACAGCACCACCAGCACATAATCCTTGTACTGGCTGGCGTCCATACCGCCACGCAGCTCATCACATCCGTCCCACAGGGCGCTGTATAGTTGAGATTTTTTGATTGCCATAGTTATTGTTTATAAACCAAGGTATTTATGTTCTACATTATATGATATACAGGTCTTTTGCTTCGACAAAGTCGGATAGGTAGATTCCCTCTGTGTCGTTCCTGTAACCGTGCCTGTTCGGCGAGGACTTTAAGATATACGCATACGCCCCCTCCTCCAGTCTATCTATTCTTTGAAGCTCGAATTTACCGACATAATAATGGTCGAAAGACCTTTCATAGACTTTCTCCTTCTGATACTTTACCTCCCCTTCTCCAATTATTTTTTCTTTCCACGACCAAATGCTATGATCGAAATCTGTTTCGATTGTCTTTTTGTGCCAAAGGAGCAGGTCCATCGCTATGTACAATACGCTACGATACAGATTAATGTTCTTGTTGTCAGCGACGTACTTATCAACGGCCAGCTTCAGTTCCTTGTTGCTATGGGAACCGTCTTGAGTTATGTCCAAAAAGAATTTTAGCGAACATATCAAAGGAGCAGGCATAAACTCCTTATCCTCAAGTTTGAAGATGGGGTGTTCTCCTTTCAAGAATTTATAGAAGCCGTTTGCTTGAGTAGAAGGGATGGGAGGAATAAGTTGCTCTTCCTTCAAGGAATCCATTATCTTCTCGACGATTTTTCGAAGTGGAGTAAACAAATCCTGAGCATCTATTGTTGAGCTATCCTCATTGTACTCAAACAGCAATCCCTTGATGAGAATATCGCTGGCATCGGGAATCTGTTCTGCGGCGGCGAATTCTTTCTCATAACGGCTCCTGATCTTAAATTCCGGAGTTTTAATAAGTTCAATCTCTTCAATCAGAGCATCGAGAACCTTTCCTGTGGTATGCCTCCTTTTGTCGAAAAGAAGCTTGTGCTCTTCAAAGTAACGCAATTCATGACCTGCTTTGCACCACTCCTTGAGTTCGTCCAACTTTCTGGCGGTATATAGAGCAAACGGAATTTTAGCACCTTTCTTCCCGTACGTCTTGAGAAGATTATGGACGCAATACTGCAAACCGGAGATGTCATGTTCATCTTCGGGATCATCGCCATCGACGCTGAAATTGGCATCAATGATAACCGCATCTACAAAGTTGAGGTTTTCCTTGATGCGTTCCTCAAGTTCCTCGGCGTTTGTCGCTGTGGCTATAATCTTTACATCCTTGCTCTCGAGAGTATCGGCAAGTGATTCATATGAGGCATCGTAAATGCCAGTATCGTCATCGGCCCAGATGATGTTATACATAGTCTTCAGAATAATACGTTAAACTAAAGTCAGAAATAGTAGAGGCGGCTACAGGAAGTAATACATCCAGAATGAACGGCCACTCCTTATCCGTTCGCAATGAAAGGATTCCATTGAGACGGTTTGTGATATTATAGACGTGATTCCCACCCAACCCGCTACGCCCGGTTTTGGCATTGTACCTACGGCGCGTAATGTAATCATGAATTGTAAAGCTGGGAGCAATAGGCGCTCCATTATTCATGAACGAAATCTGAACAAACCGACCTTCGTTGAAAATAACAGGAGACACTCGTATGCGCACTTCGTTACCACCCTCAACCTTGAGAGTGCCTTTATTGAAACTATGGCGCCAGGCGTTTTCCAAAACAGTGTCAAATAGCACCATCAACATGTCAGGATCTGCGTCAACTGAAATGTCGGATTGGGTGTTATCCTCTAACACGATGTCATATGTCTCTGTGCGTCCAAAGTTCTTGCACGCTTCGAGGTATTTGCTGACAAATGACGAGATGTTCAGCTCCTCATTGAAGAACTCTGCCTTAGACAAGTCCCCTCCAGTAATATTTACTATACGCTGGATGTACTGGCTCACATCAACGAGAGCCTTTACCCGAGCATAGTACTTATCGGTCCCCTGCTTTTGCATGGACAAAGACTCAATGATATCGTTTTGCCGCTTTATCGGAAATCCGAGCATATGCCCCAAATCCGATGTCGCACGGGAAAAACCACGACGGGCATCTTCGGCGTCACGCTCCTGGCGATACATCTCGTCTTCCTCATCAAGACGGCGCTTTACGTCTTCTTCCTGAACACGCAGGTCACCCAACTGAATTCTAAGGGTCTCGACAGTTCTGAAAAGCGACTTACTGCGTGCAGCACATATCTCGGAGAAAATAGCCGACAAGTCCTTATCCTTCAGGAAATATAAGGCAATATAAGGATAGGTCGTTAAGTCCTCGTTTACAGAGAACACAAAGAAGTCCTGCTGGGCATAGAAGTCTTCATCCGAATTATGGAAATAAAGCTTAATACCGCCCTTAAGGAAGTAGGCGATTAATTTTTTGCCAGAATACTGCCGACAATACTTTATGACCCTCTTAGGTAAAGGCCTGTTTTCAGGATGTAAAATGGTATAAAGATTATCGGATAGATCTTCTCTACTTATCAACTTCTCTGATTGGCCTGTATGATTAACAGCAATGCCCGGGTCATAAGTAATGAGTGAACCGAATCTGACAATATCATTGCCGTCAACGTTCTCAAGGTTCGAGTTAAGGTATAAAGTGGAGACCAAGACAAAACCTTGCTCTTTCAGTTCTTCATACCTGACCTCCTTTACATATTCGGCGTCGTTGGTGTCAATGACATTAAGAATATGGTCAGCATCAAGGATGACTTCCTGGTTGCTGAATTTCCGGCAAAGCGTTTCCGCATTGACGAAACGCACAGTATCCCGTTTGCTATCGAGCGAAAGGACGATAATGGATGTCTTAATAGCAGTGTTATTAAAAACCCCTGAAGGTAATTCAATAACTGTATCAAGATAGCCATGCATACATAGCCTCTTCATCATACTATTACCCGAGGGGGAATAGCAGTACGGACGCGGAACAACAGTAATAGCCTTTTTTACCGAGGGGCCGGACATCATCACCTGATTAAAAAAGAAATCTTCGCCAGATTTTACATCAGGTGAAAGGAACGGAAGATACTCGCTATATTTATATGAAAGCTTAAGGCCGAAAGGCATCGTGGCCACTATAGCATCTGCACCACGGGGGTTCCATTTCGAGATGGAATCCTCAAGAGCAATTTCGGTGTTGCGAATGGAGTATGCATCTAACCTTACCAACGCGAAAGCACGGGTAATAGGATTGAGTTCCTGAGCATAACACCTCACATCAGGGTCAAGAGCGATTGGATAGGAACAAAGCCCAGCAAAAGGATTGTACAGACTCTTGTATTCGCCGCCTTTGATGAAATGAGTAATAATATCAGTAACCTGAACAGGTTGGATATAATCCACCATCCCCGACTTGCCAAAAATGCGGGGCAGGAAGGCAAAAAAGGCGTCAACGGAATGAGGGTAGTTTTTTTTAAAAGCGTCATTACCCGATTCGTGTGACATCTTTTCCATCAGAGGAAGAAAAGATGCGTCAAATTGTAATGAGGATGCTTCTGTTATAGCTCGAAGGACAGGATGCTCTTCGAGAACACTGTCAGAAAAAACCAAACGTGCAGTGGAATGCATAGTATGATCGACAGAGACTTTACAGTCATGCGCCAAACAATACAGTATGGACAACCATGCCATCGCGACATTCATGTCAAAGCGGTCATTACCTCTGATCTTATCTGCATATTCCCAGAAGTAATTTCTAACAATAGATATTTCTTGATTCGACATGATGAAATGCTTGTTGGTTTGTTTGACGCTGCAAAGGTAGAGCTAATCTATGCAATACATTTGCGCATCTTCTATTCCTCCTGTTTTTCTATAATGTTTCGTATACGGCCTAACATCTTGTTTCTAAACGGCTCGTCCCCCAGAATTTTGGCGGTATCTGCATACCTTAGCAGAATTCCCTCT
>Ga0247611_10008803_pt1 | contig 12330 bp, 27 predicted proteins | sample 177DNAGHGhighgp2_FD_192422 | JGI IMG/M metagenome (GOLD analysis project Ga0247611, IMG submission 192422) | Sheep rumen microbial communities from Palmerston North, Manawatu-Wanganui, New Zealand - 1770 DNA GHGhigh gp2 | ecosystem: Host-associated > Mammals > Digestive system > Stomach > Rumen... | reverse complement strand
TTTATTACACGCCCGACACGCTCCACCCCGTCATGGTGGACGTGCAGCAGATTAAGCCCGACGAATGGGACAGTCTAAAGCAATTCCACGGAATCAGTTGACAAAGCGCTTTCTGCGCGGTAAAATCAAAATTGAAAAATCAGAAAGGAAACAAAGACAATGAAAAAGGAACTTATCGAAAAAATCATCAAGAACGGTGGCATCTATGACACGGCAAAATATCGGTACAAGGCCGACGCTGACGGCAAAGTCAGGCGGGCAAACCTTGACGATATCGGCACGACCGCGATCCTCGATAATAACGCCTGGACGGTTGTCGGCGATTATACCGGCTTCGGCTTCGGCGCGAAGGAGAACAAAAAAATGAAAAACTACAACCACATTAAAAACCCCGAACTGAGACGCATTTCGGAATACTGCGACGCACACGGGTTGCGCGATGTTTTATCCCATATCGGGACGAACAAAGACAAATCATTTGACAGTCGGTCGGAGTTTAAGGTCTACGAAATGGAATCATACGAAGAATACGCGTCCGAAGGTGCGCTGCCCATTCTGCCGGATGGGAAGTACTATGCCAGAATCGACAAACACGGGAGCGTGTTCGTTTGCACCCGCCACGGCGGGAAGAGACCTGTATATCCTGATGACTTTGAAATCGTCGCCCCGTAAAAAAAATGGAGCGAATTGACCGCCCCTCCGGCGGTCTTTTTTTTGTGCCGTTTCGCGCCGTATCTCATAACATTGCCAAAATTGCCCATTATTTGCGTTTTACCCTATATGGTATAGTTTGATGGGATAAGCGTAAAACATTAAATTTGCCCATGTTTTGACAGCGCAATCGGCATATGCATGGCAAAATCGAATCTCGGCGAGTAAATCAGCGAGGAGCAGACCGACTCAGGACGCGCAAAACCGCCCCAAAATAAAACGAGCCGCAGCGAGGAGCGACGTCCTGTTGCGGCTTTTCCGTTTATTCGGCGCTTTCTGCGCCTTCTGCGACCTCATCGACGAACTCGACCTCGATTGCATCGAATGGGGACGATGCTTCCGGCAAGGCGGGCGCGACCACCGAATCAAGGTAGCGTTCGCGGATCTCGGCGGGGTCTCCGTTCTGCATTTCTGTTGACGGCTTGACCACGATTTCGGACTGGTCTTTATACCCAAAGTTATTCTTCATGAGGAATATGCCGGAGACCGGATTTATCTTGCCGTTCTGCATATAATCGACCATTTGAGCGTCCAAAATTTGCACCGCTTTTTTGATAGGTTCTATACAATGTGTATATTTTTTTACATTCCCGTTTACAATCTGATAGAGCCAAGCCCTTGAAATTCCGAACGCGACAGCCAGCGAGGCAACGCTTGGTTTCATATCGGCTTCTGCGGCCATTTCAAAGTAGGTGCGGATACGCTCGTTGACTTGATCCAGGTCGGTCATGTCGATTTTGGGCAAGTCAGCCAATGAAAGGGAGAACAGGATAAACCGCCTGTTGTCTCCGGGGTTCACTTCTGGCAATCGGTCGGGTCGGTTCTGTCGTTTCTTTCCTTCTGCGGCAATAGCCTCGATTTCGTCGGGGTCGGAGGATTTTTTCATAGCGTCCGTCATGCGTCGCGCTTTGGAAGACATAGGGCTGTTCCCCTCCCTTAAAAATGGTAAAAAATGGCATTTTCCATACTACATTTATGATTCTTTCTGAAATCATCAATAATATGTATGGTAACGAGTGGTAGCGTCACGAATCAGCACCGTCCTTCTCTTCATGGCTTTTACGCCCGGTGATTTCGGCATTCCATGATGCGATGTCCACGCCAGCCTCAAAGAGTTTGGTTCGGCACACATAGGCGGTATCATTTCCCATCATGTACTTTTCACGGAGATCCTCATAATATTTGCGGAAGTTCTCGTAAAAGCGACGCAGCCGTGCATAGCCATACCCTTCGCTTTCACGGAGTACCCACAATACAATGGCGTCAAAATCGTTATTCAGGGCGTCGTGCTGTTCAAAGACGGCTTTCATCGCGGCGGCTTTCACGGCTTCTCTCATTTCTTTGGGTAAGCCTGCGTCCAATCTTACTTTCATTGTTATACCTCCTTATCTTAATTTCAGCGCTTCCGACAGTTCCGTCATGGTGTCGCTGATGTCGTTCGGTTCGGTTCGTCTCGATTTGCATTTCGTACGCTTGATGCAGTTAAGTTCGCGGCATTGCCTCAGGAGCAGACAGTCTGTACATTGAGGCGGGATCTTGTCGGCACAAGTCATATTATGTAAGAGCATTTGGCCCCTCCTTCACAAGTTCTTTCATGGCACACATCATTTTGGGACTCGGCGTGTTTCTGCCGGAGAACCAATGCGATACGGCTGACTGTGATACGCCGAGTTTGTTTGCTATTTCCTTGTGCGTATACGGCAAACTGTATAACATATCATAGAAGCGGTCGCGCTCTTCCTTCTTGCGATTATAAAATCGCTCTCGTTCAACCGCCTGTTCCTCCTGTACGCCCATCAGCCGCCTTACCTCGCTGCGTAAGGTTCGTATTTCCTCGATCAGCGCGGACAAATCATTTTCCATTCTCTTTGTCTCCTTTCTTGACTATGCGTAAATCATATCCGAGAGATTGTAGGCCGAGAATGAAGTCCAGATCGCACACGAAACTGCATCCATAGGAATAATCGTATACTGTACTCCTGTGCTTATTAAACTTATCAGCCAGCCAAGCGATTTTGTGCTTGCCCATCTCATTGGATATAATTTCGGCTAATTGTTCAAATACCAACATAATCACCTCATTGTGTTGGAAATCTGTTACCACTGTTACCACCTAATTTTGCTTGGTGGTAACACATTTGGTAACACCGTTTTTTCCCGTAATATCAAGGGATTTCGGCTTTCAAAAAACCTCTGTTACCACTGTTACCACTAAAATTATCATCTTTCACGCGAAACAATATATTTTTCGTTCGATGAGTGAAAAAATATTTTTTTCTCTATATAAGCGTGATTTTTTTTGGTAACAGTGGTAACAAGCCATTTTTAAAACCCGGATTCGCCTGCGGCACAGGGTAAAAGTGGTGTTACCACTAAGCCATTTTTAGTGGTAACAAAGTGGTAACAAAACGGCCCTTGGTGGTAACAAAATCGGGTTAGAACGGAAAGTCTTCGGTCGGATCCGGGTACGACAGACCGTTAAATTCCTCATTCTGCCGAATAACAGCGCACCGGACGAGACCGTCTTTGATTCTGACTGGGCAAGTATTGTGGGTGCCGTTTGTCTTGAGGTAGCCGCGCCGGTTCGCCCAGGATAGAAAACTGTTTGAATTATATCCGGCGTTGCTCAACTCACGGTCAAAAACGGATTTAATCATATAGATATAGCCGTTCTCGATTTTGCCCCAAATCTCGCCGATGTACTCACCGTACTTGTCCGGCACGAATCGAGCCTTCTGCCGCACAATCAACTCATTGATGTATTCGTAGGTTCGCTGATTCAGGTCAACCTCGTCTCTCTTGGCCATGATCTCGGACAGGTCCTCAATAGTCAAGGCGTACCCATCACGGAAGATTAGTTCTGTCGCGAGGTGGTCGGCGGTCAGAAGCGCGGAAGCAGACGCCGCCTGTTTGTCCATCGAATCGGTGTTCAGCAGCCGTTTATAGTAGTCCTTCTGGAGCGTCTTGGCGCGTTCCATGTTGTCGGAATCTTGCAGCCATTCCACGAAGCGGCGACCGGCGAAACCATAGTTTGCGCGGATCGTGTCGCAGAATGGCGGTATGTCCTTGACGATTTTTTCGCTGCCTTCAACAGACAGGATCCTATTCACCGCACCAGCCTTTGACGAAAAGGACGTTATCGTGTTTTCGCCGGACGAAATAATGCAGTTGCGCCATCTGCCGATTTTCTGCAAGCCGCCGATCTTAGTTGACCTTGTCTTACCGGCACCTTCGCAGAGTTGATAAATGAGATTATCAAAGTCCCGGACGCCCTGACTCTCTTTGATCTCCAACTCGTCGATGCAGAGCGGCAAAGAATTAACGAAGCCTGCAAGCATTTCAAGGCCCGCGCTTGTGCTGTTGAATGTCGTGATGTACTCCCCTACCACCGGCTTGCCCCAAACGGACGCGGCGACCATAAGTGAAACGGTCTTGCCGAACTCGGTGGATCCATGCAGATGAACGAAAAAGGGGAGCAAACCGCACGGCTCAATGAGGACCGAAGCGAACGAAGCAGCCAAGGCCAACCGGCCGAGGGTCTTCTCTGAGCGCATCTGCGTCATTGCCTCGCGCCACTTTTCAAAGGAGCCGTCCGTCCTGATCGAGTTAAACAGGTTTTTATACTCGGCTTCTCCGTCAAAGGCAAGACCATCCACGAACGGCGCAAAGCCGTGTCCGTCGATCCAGCCGAGGCGACTCACGGACTTCTCTTCCGGGAGGACGTCGGCATTTAACTGCTCCATGTCAAAGAGGTATGTAGACAAATCGTTCGCGTTCCGGGCGTTCACGGCAATTCCCTTGTCGGCGAGATGTACGATAGCAGACGGGGAAGCCAAGATGGATTTAGCGACCGTGATGGAGCGCCAATATGACGAGCCGCTCTTATAGGCTATCTCAAGGCGTTCGTCCCCGGAATCGACGTTCACGAAGCGTCTCACCGGCATAATCGGGTGTTGGCAAATCACGATTGGATTCCCGGACCTGTCAATTCCCATCACGCCCTCGTCTTTGCATATATACCGCCCGGAAAACAGTTCCAGAGGTTGTCCGTCGAACTCGGTGCCGTTGGAATACGAAACCTCAATTTGACGGCTTTTCGGCGCGTTGTTGCGGCTCTTCGCATAGGCATTCCAAAGCGAGATGAAGGTCTTCACACCGACCTTTGAGGCAGCGGCCTTTAGTCTCTGCTTCATCTGCCCCAGCGCGAACGGGTCGTCCTTAAAACTGTATAAATATTCATACGGCGCTGACGAATCAAGGAAGTCCGATGCGGAGTAGTCCGGCACGGTCAGTTCAGTTCGTTCCATTTCCGCATGACCTCCTTTCTGTGGATGTCGGCCATTTCGAGTTCGTTTTCAAAGTATGGTAGATTGTCACACGCCTGCACAAACAAGGGCGACGGCGGTTCATCAATTGACTTGGGTCTGTTCGCGTCAATAATGTCCCTGAGGCGCTTAACTGCGTCGAACACCTCCCAATAGGCACCGTCGGCGGCGTCCAGTTCGGCTTGCATTTCTCTGAGCCTCTTATTTCGCTCAAAAACCGCCCTTCCTCGCGTTTTTAACGTGAGTGGGGAAACAGTAAAGAGTCCGAGATGAAAGTCCGCATCAAGCCGTTTCAGCGTCTCCGGGAAGGTAGTGCCGAAGAGATCCTGTGCGAACCGAATCACGTCTCCGTGAGCGCCGCAGCCGAAGCAGTAGAAGTGGTCCTTGAATACCTTGCAAGACGGCGTTTTCTCGGCGTGGAACGGACAGAGGCAGAAGCCTTTCGCGTTCGTTTTGAATCCGTACCGGAGAAAAGCCTCCGGCACGGAAACGGATGATTTGATGGTTTCGATTGCGTCTATCTCCATCAAACTTGTCTCCTCTCATTAAGGATCTCGATAATACGGTCGCCGGTCTCATTCTTTGAGCAGAACCTGAACTCGCATTCATAGGTCTGTGCCATCGTGGACAGGATCTTATAAAGTCGTTCTCCACTCATTGCAAGTGGTGATTCTTTGAGGCGCGGGTTCTTCCATTCGCGGACGTCCTCAAGGGTTTTGATGCCGTAGCCATGTTCGACGAGGAAAACAATGTGGATCCCCGCCGCCTTGGCTCGGAGCAGTTCGTCCTTGAAGCGCTTGTGGTCCTGGCACACATTCACGGCAACCTCAAAGAGGTTCTGCTTGCGGTCAACCACTATCATCGGATTGTCTAATCTCTGATAGTCCCCGACATAGAGTTTCGTGGAGATGTGGGTCACGCCGCGCCTGTCGAATGTTTCGATGATCTTTTTGATTGCACGGGCTTTTTCCCGCGTGTCGATGAAGACGGTCATATCAGAACGGGAATCCGTCATCGTCAGCAACGACCTCCGAAAAATCGGCCTGTGCCGGTGCAGGCGCGTTGTTCTGATAGGAGACGTTGTTGTCCTTTTTGCCGCCGCAGAAACCGACCTGATCACAGTTGACGCGCCATGCTGTGCGGTTCTTGCCGTCCTTGTCGGTGTACTTTTCCGACCGGAGCGAACCGACCAAGGAGATCATGTCTCCCTTGTGGAAGTAGGTGCTGACGAAAACGCCAGTTTTCTGCCACGCTTGGCATTCGATGAAATCGGTCTGTTTCTCTTCGCCCTGTTTGGCATAGCCTCTGTCACAGGCGACGGAAAAATTACAGACCTCTGTGCCGGATGCGGTCGTTTTGAGTTCGGGGTCTCTTGTAAGCCGTCCCAACAGGATCACTACATTGTTATTCTGCATCGATTAAATCCTCCGTAGAAATAAGTTTGACTTTCTTAGTGCGCTTACAATAATCACACGATTCGCAGCGGGTCGGTTCGATGATACCGGCCTTGATTGCGTCGAATCTCGGCGCGTTCTTTTTGACCTCGTTGAGTTCGTAGTCGAGCGCCGCCTTATCAACGAGTAGGAGCGCAAGGTCGGGTTCGGGTTCCTTGGTCGCGGCGTTAAGAATGAATGGCAGTTTTTCGCCCGTGTTTTGGCGTACAATCTCTTGGTAGATCGCGCCTTGAATGTCATAGCCCCAATATTCAAACCAAGGCACACGGCCCTTTTCGGGGACGTATTTCGGTTCAAAATTCTGCATGACCTTGCCGTCCACGATTGCCTCTCCCGGAAGGTAGGAATCCAGTTTGCACTTAAACGGAACGCCTGCGATCTCGCCGGTGAAAATCTTCTGATGTTCGCCGTCAAAGTATCTCATCATCTCTGGCTGGCTTGAGATCCGTTCGATGATTTTGTTGGCGTGGGCAAATTCGGCTTTTAATGTGCCGTCCTTCTTGAAGATTTCGGGATGAGCCTCGGCGAACTCGTCCATCTCGCCGGAGAAATATGCGTCTACATATGACCCGATGAGCATAGGCAGAGTCGTCTCGGTTTCGTATTCGCCTTTGATTTTAGCGAGGGCTGCCGCCTCGCAGCGCAGGAAGTCCTTATACTGCGAGGCAGACATATATTCGCGGTTCGATTCTGCTGAATAATAATTACTGCTGTTCAGTTCCATCGGCTTTCTCCTCTTCGGCGGGTCCGCTCTTGGCCTTTTCGGCCTCCTGTTTAGCCTTGATTTCTTCGGCGGCAATCTTCGCACATTTCAGACAGAGCGCCTTGCCGATTTTCTTCTTGCAGTACGCCGCCGCCTGCTTGCTCGTCATGTTTCCGGTCGGCAGAATCGGTTCGCCGCAGTTCTCGCATTTGACATACTCCTCTGCGGCAGGCGGGAGAACCGGCTTGATGCGGAGCGCGTCATACACGCCACCGAATGCGCGGACAGGCTCGGTAATGATGGTCACGCGCTTGCCCTTGAGTTTATCGGATTCGCGGGTCTTGTACAGTTTGATGATGCGCTTTTTGTTGGTGATGTTGAGGATCATCGGCTTGTACTGCGGTTCAGCGAAATAGCAGACCGTACAGTTCTCTTTGCGTCCTTCCGCGCCGGTCACAGCCTCGTCACGGATGCCTGCGATGGTGAGCGTGATTTCACCGTTCGGCACATCCTCTAAGTCCCAACTGCCAAGATAGTTCGGGTTTTTCCCCATCTTCATGATGTCCATTTAGTCATCCTCCTTTTCGTTCAGAGCGGCTTCGACCGCCTCCCTGTAGAGTTTCGGAGCGCACTTTTCAAGCAAAAATTTGATGGCGTCCGTGAACTCCAGGTCGAGGCAAGTTGCGTGGGGGTACGGTTTTTTGATGGCCTTGAGCAACGATTCGACGAGCATATCATGTAACTGCTCCTTGATGAGCAACTGGTCGTAGTCGTACAGGTCGATGGTCACGGTGGGCGTGGGTCTGATTTCTTCCATTTCGGTTTGTCTCCTTCTGTTATTTTATTTTTTCCAATACTCAGGAAGGTCTTCCCAAGATTTTTTGGTTAAGCAATGGTCGCAGCCGATGAACTCGCCGTCCTTAAAAAAGGCGTCATCGAATTCAGCGCCGCAAATCGGGCAGATGGGTTCCGGCTGATAGTCCGGGTCAGGCATCGGATAAACTCGCATCAGTCCTCGCCTCCTTGAATGATTGTGCCGGTGCCGTTGCAAAGGACCGTATTGATCTCTTTGCGGAGGCTTGCTTCGGCGTCGGAGAAGTGCTTAAAAACGACGCAATTTTGGATGTCTGATTGCCACCAGGCGCACTTTTCGCCGAGGCACCTGCCACCGCCGAAGTCAGCGGAATGGCGCTCAAACGGGCAGATTTTATTCGGCATCTCCGACTACCTCCTCTCCGAGCCAATCTATCCAGCAGATATTGCAACGGTCATTGTCCGGCGTGTAACGTCTGTCTGCGCAGCGGTGAGTTATGTCGCCGGTCGTGTTTGGTGGACACGAAAGCGGCACAAGCGACGCGATCAGTTGCTCGTTGCTCAGTTTGTTTAATATTTCACGGTTGGTCATTTTCTTCTCCTTTCGTCCGTTTTGCGCGAAACCGTTCCCGCCGCGCAAGGTACTTTTTAGCCCAATGCTTTGTGCCATTGCGAAAATGATGCCACGGGGATTCTCGGATGATCCATTCAGCGCAATGATGTGTTACGCGGCGGTATCGGTTTCCTTTCATTTTTAGTCGCTCCCCGTAATCTTCACGCCGGGAAGGTACTCCGGCAAGAAATTGATTTCGTAGGAATACTTATCCACTTTCGCTCCGGTCAGATCCTCGACTGTGTAAGTTGTCCATTCGTTCAGGTGGACAAAATGCTTCGTATAAACGCCGTCGCCGATTTCGCAGATTACGTCGAGATCTCCGTCTTCGTCAATTTGGAGTGAAAATGTCCCGGTAATCTGGAACAGGGCTTTGTCCGTGCGGCAGTTCAACACGGTAAGCCGCCGTACAATGTTAAACTGGTCGGCCTCTTTCGATACGTTATAGGCCACCTTGTCCGCTTCTCTGCATCCCGCGAAAAGCGTAATGATGCAGATAATACATAAAATGATGCAGATGATTTTTTGTGTTTTCATCGTTTTACCTCCGTTATTGTAAGATTTTGATATTTCCACTCAAAAATTTTCTTTTTGAGCGCAAATTCTTTTGTGCGGACGCCCTTGACGTCCTCGATTACGGTGTTCCCGTTCCGGTCGGTGTACATAAAATCGGCTCGGTACTTCACTGCCCGGATCTTCCGTCCGTTTTTCGTGTAGGCCGGGATCAGTTCGAACTCCGGCTGGAGGACGAGGGAGGAGATCTCCCCCGCCCGTTCCAGCAGTTTGAGTTCGGCGTACCGCGTCGCCTCGGCTTTTGAGTCAAACGTGATCCCGTCGATGGTGGTTTTTCGCGCGTGGTATTTATTCGTCATCGTCATCCCCTCGGCACGGGCCCTGATCGCCAAATCAAGTTCCGATAATCTCATAAATTAATCGTCACCACGCTTCCCTCGATGTTCGTCGCGTTGCTCCCGTACTGGTTCACTACTCAACCGCCGATACATTTCAGATAGGCGGCTTTCGGATCGTCAGCCTCGACGAGCGTGAGCGTTTCCTTTTTTCGATCACGGACAGCGTACAGACGGCGTTCGCAGTAGTAAACGGCGAACCTGAAGCCATAGAAATTCACGGTCTTCTCAGGGCGGAAGTCCCATATCGCATGAGCCGCGTTGTCGGGATTGATGTATTCAGCCATTGTCGTCACCTCCCTCCGTCAAGCCGACATACCCGCTGTAATCGCAGAGTTTTTCATAAGCATGGACGATGTTGCGAAGCCATTGTAAACTGTCAACACCCGGGTCATTTCTGATTTGGTCAAAAATCGTCGTGGAGACCATATCGGCGAGGGCATACGCCTCGTCTTTGGTGAGATTTAATTCAGCCATTGTCAGCCCTCCTGTTCCATAATTTTTCTGCGGCAATTAAATGACCACCTTCGATTTTGCACCTGATTTCAGCACCGCAGTTCTGACATTGAATGTACTCATAGCCACGCAAAGTGCCTGTATATAGTCCGAAGTCAATGTCATCTTTTTCTCCGCAGAACGGGCAAGGTTTTAATTCAGTCATTGTCATCCTCCATTCCGACGTTAAGGCTTGGCAATCGGATTACATCGTCTCGTATGATCGCATCTTTTTCGATCTCAGCACGGATGGAAATCCTCCTCCCGAATCCGTCGAACGGCGCGTCAAACGTATTCAATGTGAGCACATACTTCCCAGAGGGGAACGGGATTTCGTCAGCGATTTTATGGAAGAGTTCGTGCTTCATATGGTCGAAAATCCTCTCTCTCAGTTCCGCGTCCATCCTCATGTCAATGATCTCGGATGTTTCGATTTTCATTGTCAGCCCTCCATTTTCGGAACCCAAACACGACCCAGTCCTTCTCGAGTCCGTATCCACTCATAACATAAGTAATCTCATACTCGTTGCGGTCAATGTCGTGCATCCTATGGACTCCAAGCCGGTCAAGCACGGAGAATGTTATGATGTCCCCCTTTTGGAATCCTCTGTCGTCGTTTTTGCGAATCTCAAACGATTTGTCGCCTGCCAAAATTGCGTCAGCAAAGCATTCCTTGATCTTTAGGTTATGTATCATTGTCGGCCCTCCTATCTCTCTCCACACGAGCAGAAGTCATCGTCGTGCATCAATTGCCGTTCAATGTTGTGGCAGCAATATCCGATATATCCTGTCCCGTAGGAGAGAAGGTCGTCTTTAAGGAATCGACAGTCCTTGCACCTTACCACCTCAACGACATCGACCGCACCAGTGCCTCCTTCTTTTTCTTCCGCATCTTCAAACTTTGCAAGCCGATGATAAACATTGAGCCAAAAATGTTGGTTTTCTGCCGTCAACGACGGCATTTCTTTGTTTCTGTTAGTTAATCTCTTACTCATTTTGTTCCTCCTCTTTTGCCTTTTTTAGCACCCTTTCTGTGACAAGCTCGATCCGCGACGCCCATCCATTCCTCGTCGTTTTCCATGCGGGGATGTCGCCCCAATACAAAACCTCATCGCTTTCAGGCAGAAAGGTCGTCATTTCCTGCGGCAACCCGGAGATATCAACGCGCAGTATATCCAACCCCGGCTGATACCACGACTTCGGATTTTCTGATAAGTAGATGGCGAACGCTGTATGATCCGAGTATGATCGAAGCAAGCCATATTTTATTATGTTCCCTACATTCTCTGGCTTCGTAACGTGGTACAAATAGCGTTTACGCTTCATCGTCATCACTCCTCTCTCCATACGCGCAGTAAAAGTCAGGATCAACAACCAGCACGGCACTTTCACCATAGAAAGAGATCTCGACATTATTATTTGTGCAAATCGAATAGTACGTAGGAGAATAATGCTTACAATCCTTGCACCGCACCACCTCAACAACATCGGCGGCGGGTATTTCCCGTACCTTTTGCATGGCACGGCAGACATCGACATCTCCCATCAAATCGCATTCGACAAGGATGTGGATAGCGTCATCTCGTTTAATATACTCAGCCATTTTTCCACCACCCCACACTTTCGGCTCCGGTCACCGAGTTTTTCAAAATCTGCACGGTGCAGTTTTCGTGGATCTCCTCCACATCGAAAACCGAATCAGCAATCTCTGCGGCATTTATCATCTCAAGGACGTGCGCGATGATCTCGTCGTACACGCGCAGACGGATTTTGCTCTGCCCGTGCTTTTCAAAAAAGCGTTTTTTGCGGCGAAGGTAATCAATAAGGTCGTGTCCGTTTATCATGTCTGTCACCCCCATTGTTCTGCCATTGCTTGTCCCACACCGAAAAAGGTGCGACTCCTGATTTTTGCGGTCATTTGATCAGAAAAACTATATTTTTTCCCATCATCCCCGACCGCCTGGCCGATACCCTTCCCAAACCTTGCGATCTTCCCGTTTTTGCATTCGTAGGATATAATCTCCGGCTCGACGATGTTCGTTGGATGTAAAGGCGGTAATCCTTTTAGCCACAAACACGTCGATTTTTTTGTAGGATGACCAAACATATACGGCTGGATTATTTGAGTTGGTTTTTTATAACAATTGCTCATTATGCCTATCGGGTTTTCGACCGCGATTCTGTCGCAATTCGCCAAAACAAAATACATGAAAAACACACAAGCCTTTTGCTGCCGAAAATCTTTTTGCTTCTCTGGGAACCACCTTGCCCCGCTCACGGCGAGATCAGTACACGGCGGGTGTGCAAT
>Ga0247611_10008801_pt1 | contig 12330 bp, 10 predicted proteins | sample 177DNAGHGhighgp2_FD_192422 | JGI IMG/M metagenome (GOLD analysis project Ga0247611, IMG submission 192422) | Sheep rumen microbial communities from Palmerston North, Manawatu-Wanganui, New Zealand - 1770 DNA GHGhigh gp2 | ecosystem: Host-associated > Mammals > Digestive system > Stomach > Rumen... | reverse complement strand
TCCATAACGTCAAACTGAAACAGCAGGTCAAGCTCTCGTCCATCGCCGACAACGGAGTTTGCGTTTTCTGTGGTGACAAAGCTCGTTTCCCCCACGCACATGCAGTTGCGCCAGGCAAAGCACTGCTCCCGCATTTCGCGCAGATAGTCGTGGAGCCTTGGCTGGAAAGAAAAATGCTCGGGCGAAAATACATAACCCTCGCCCTGCCCGTCCAGCAGACCGGGTGCTTTCGCTAGCAGGCTGATTACGTCCATACGAAAACCATCCACGCCCTTGTCGAACCACCAATTCATCATGTCATAGACTTCGTGGCGCAGTCTGGGATTCTCCCAGTTAAGGTCTGGCTGCTTTTCGGAAAACAGATGAAGATACCATTGGTCAGTGGCTTCATCGTAGCTCCATGCTGACGGCGTAAAGAACGACGCCCAGTTGTTGGGCTCATGACCGTCTTTACCATCCCGCCAGATGTAGTAATCCCGATAGGGGTTGTCTTTGGACTTGCGGGATTCTACAAACCAGGCGTGCTCGTCAGAAGAATGGTTGACGACCAGATCCATGATCAGCCGGATGCCCCGGCTGTGCAAACCCTTCAGCAGCTCGTCGAAGTCTTCCATCGTGCCGAACTCCGCCATGATGGCCTCGTAATTGCGGATATCGTAGCCCATATCGGCGTTGGGCGAATCATAGACCGGGCAGAGCCACACTGCGCCGATCCCCAGCCACTGAAGATAATCCAGCCGGGAGATGATCCCGCGAAGGTCGCCGATCCCGTCACCGTTGGAATCCTGAAAGCTGCGGGGATAGATCTGATAAAACACACATTCTTTCCACCAGGGAAAAGCCATAGGATCACTCTTCTTTCAAAATCGTTGTTTCTATAATGGGGAGCACACTTCGGCCGGAGCAGAGCGCCGATACCGCAAAAATCAGCAAAAGCAGAAGCGGCAGACTGTGCGGGAAGAAGGCCAAGGCGATCACCGGCAGCCATACCGCCGCAGCCAGCCAAGTGAAGAGCAACCGCGGCACCTGAAGCATCAGGAGAACGCTGTTGCGAATCAACTGCCAGGCACTTAGCTGCACCCGCGCCAGCATATGGAAAGCCATATGACCGCAGCAGAGCAGCAGATAGACCGCGACCAGGCAGAACACGGACGGGATCAGCAGCCAGCTTGCCTGTGCTGCTGCCTGGCGGTAAAACACACAGCCATAGAGCAGACAGGCAGGAAAAAGTAAGAACAGCAGCCCCGGCGCCAGCGCGGAGAACAACTCACGTCGGAAGGCGGCAAGAAATTGCCGCACCGGGTGGGCATCCCCGCGCAGGCAGGTCTGTGTTCCCCTGCAGAGCGCAGCAAAGGCCGCAGGCAGTGTGACAAGCGGCACACTGCCCAGCAGGAACAACAGATTGAGCACAATCAGGCTGAGAAGATTGTCCCAGCAGATGCGGAAAAAGCCGGTGTTGCGATCCATTTCTTATTGCCTCGATTGCCTGTAAAAGTCCGTCGGCGTCATGCCGGTTTGCTTGCGAAAGAGTTTGGAAAAGTAATAGCGATCCTCAATCCCCACCAGATAGGCCACCTCCGCAAAGGGAAGATCGGTGGTCGCGATCAGCTGCTTGGCGTTATTGATCCGGAGAGCATTGAGATAAGCAAAAATCGTGCTGCCCGTCATCTGTGACACCACACGGTTGATGTAGTCAAAATTGACCTCGAAGCGTTCGGCGATCATCTGACTGTTGAGAGGTTTGGCGTAGTTCTGATTCAAGTAGCGGATGATCTGCTCAGCCACAATCTCCGATTTCCGAAGTGTTTTCTTCGGATCGGTCAGGGACTCCAGCAAATGCTCGTGGGCAGTTTGCAGCAGGAAGCTGTGTAGCAGCGTTGCTGTGCGGCTGCGGTAATGCTCCTCCCGCGCGTCATAGCACTCCACCATTGCGTGGAGAGCGCTGCGGTAGTCCTGTCCGGCCAGATGAAACCACTTTGGCAGACAGGTGATGGCGTCTGTGGGATCGGCCTCGTCCAGATTGTAGCTGATCAGCGTGCGTCGCCGCTTTTCACCGAGCTCCGCCATGGCCGACGCATCGTCATCGATCCGGTGCATATCAGGGTGTGTAAAATGCGCATAGTAGTAATCACAGCTGGCCTTTTGGTAGCCCTCATGGGGCAGTCCCGGCTCCAGCAGAAAAAAGTCTCCCGCCGTGAGGTGATAGCGCATGCCTCCCTCCTGCAAATACAGATCGCCTTCCCGAATCACATATAGAATGTACTCGTTGATGGTGCGCGCGAAATGAATCCAGGGCTCGCTGTAGCGAATCCGCCCCAGCATACGCACATGAGGCAACAGATCGGCATTGTAGGAGAGCAGCATAGTTCAATCCTCCACTTCCGCCCAGAGGGCAGTCCAGTATGTCAAGGTGGGAAGTTCCGCCGTATACATTCTCCCCTGAGCTGTGGATTCGTAAGTACAGGCGAGCGGCACAGCTTGCAAGCTCTCGCCATCCGGAGAAGCCGCGTAGATTCCTTTCAGCTTGCGATCCAAACGGAGGCTGATCCGTATTCCGCGAAGCTCCTGCGGTCTTTCCTTTGGCGCGTTCCACTGCTTGTCATTGCCGCAGAGGTTGATGAGGTTCACCGTCAGCCGACGTGGCGACTGGCGCAGGATCGTCCAAACCGTATCCGCTTTCGCGTCCACGGAAAACCGGCAGTCTTCCGAATAGAAGCAGACATCCTCGTTGATCCCTCCGGAGGCAGTGCGGCTGATATCCAAGCCCTTATCATCATAGAGCAGTTCCGCATAGCGCACAAGAAAATCACAGTAGCGCTGGACCGTTGGAAGAAAGCTATGGCGAAGCGGCGCGTAATTTGCATAATAGCTGTCGCGCAGGACAGCGCGGTTTTCGCCAAATACAAGCTGGGTGCCGCCGGAGGCGGAGATGACTGCCCAGGTAAGGCGCAGCGCTGCTTCCGCCCTACCCGTGTCCTCTCCCATAAAGGGCTTCATATACGCTGCCAGCACTACGCTCTTGTCGGCGCAGGCCCTTGCTTTTCGGATCAGCAGATAGAGATCGTAATAGCTATCATGGGGCGGCCAGACTTCAATATAGACCGCGTCCTGCGCGGCAGGGGCCACCGCCTCCGTGGGCCAGTCATTCACAGCGTTGAAGATGACGCCCGCCTCCTTTTCGGTCTGGGAGACCGCATCGGCGGCGCAGTCAATCAGCTTGGGGAACTCTTGCGCCAAATCCACGCTTTTCCCCTGGACATCCCACACATGCTTGGGGAATCCGTAGGTATCCATATGGATACCTTGAAAGCCTAAGTGAATTGCTTTGCCGTACTCTGCCAACAGGTGCTCCGTCCACCCGCATTTCTCAGACACATTCATGAAGTGCAGCCAGTCGGCAAAAACCATGGGCTGGCCGTCCATGGTGTACACGCCCCATTCCGGGTGCTTTTGAAAGCAGTCCTTTGTCGCCGCGTAGATCGCGCCATAGGCAAAGGGACGTATTCCACATTCCCGGCAGCGAGAGATCAACCGCCGGATGCTATTCAGAGACATTGCCCGGCCCAGCGGATCAAGATAGGCTTCCGATGGCGCGATCAGATCGTCGTGCCGATACATCCAATCGTAAAACTGAACGGTATTCATATGCAGATCCCGCAGCCAGAAAACCGCTTTCGAGTCCCCGTCTGCCGGTGAGAAGTCGGACAGGAAGGCGTAACGGATGACCTTGCGCGGAGATTGCACCACATCGAATGCGCCCTCCCAGCATTCCTTCCCCGCAATAACAGAAACGCCATAGCTGCCGAAGGGAAGCCTACGAAGGACAAGGCCGGCTTCTTCCCATTCGATCTGCGGGAAGATTTCCTCGTGCAGGCGGAATACACGTACTGCCGCTTCTGTAAGCGCATGAGGGAAGGAAATTCTGATCTCCTGACCCGTCAAATACTGCGCCCGGTCAAAGGTACAGATGAAATTATCCATATTCACTCCTTGACCGATCCCTGTGTCAGTCCGCCCACCACCATCTTCTTCTGCGAGATCACGAACAGGATCACCACCGGGATCAGAGCCAGGAGCGAGGCGGCAAACACCCATTCCCAGCGGGTGGCATACTGCCCGTTCAGCCGCTGGAGAAGCAGGGGCAGCGTGATCATGCTCTCGTTAGCGCCGACCAGCACCTTGGCGGTGAAATACTCCTCCCAGAATCCCTGAAAGGCGAATATTGTCATAGTCCCGATGGCAGGAGCCGAGAGAGGCAGCATGACTCTAAAGAAGATCGCACCGTGGCCGCCGCCGTCGATCAGTACCGATTCCGAGAGTGAGTTCGGAAGCCCGCGGAAGAAGCTGCGCAGGAAGAAGGTATGGCCGCAGACATTGGTGGCTACGTACACAAGGATCAGCCCCAGCCGGGTGCCGACCAGCCCGTTTTCCAGCCCCGGAAGGCGGATGCCTCGCAGCACGAGAAACTGCGGGATGATGTTTAAAAAGCTCGGCATCATGAGGGTAAACAGGTAAACCTTAAAGAGCAGCTCTCTGCCCGGGAACTCCATCTTGGCAAAGCCGTAGGCCGACAGCGTGGAGATAAAAATGGAGCAGAGGACCGTCAGGCAGGTGTTCACCACGCTGTTATACACCGCTGTCGGGAAGATGTCCATTTGCAGGATGTGCTTGTAGGCCGAGAAATCCAACCGGGTAGGAAGGAGCTTGGGCGGATAGGGCAGCACATAGCTGAATTCCTCAAAGGAGTTGGTGATCATGAACAGGAAGGGCACCACGAAGATGACCAGTGCCGTCAAGAGGATCACCCAAAGCAGGATCTGAGACAGGAGTTCAGCCGCTTTTTTCCCGGTTTTCACCTTCATGCGCTCTCCTCCTCATTCTCTGTGTCCAAATTCAGCCGCTTGTTCAGCACCGACGTCAGGATCACAATAGTAACTGCAGAAATCAGACCAATGGCCGAGGCCTCGCCAAAGGCAAACTGGTTAAAGGCCTTGTCATACAGCAGATATTGCAAGGTGGCCGTTCTTCCGTTGGGCCCGCCGCTGGTGAGCATCATGACCTGGATAAACACGTTAAAGGAGCCGATGATCATATTGACCATGACGTAGTAGGTCACAGGGCGCAGGGCAGGCATGGTGATATTGGTAAACTTTTTCCATAGTCCCGCTCCGTCCAGCTCCGCCGCCTCATAGAGCTCATGCGGAATGCCCTGCAGCCCCGCCAAAAAGATCAGCATAGCCCAGCCCATGTTCTTCCAGATCCCCATGAGCCAGATGGCCGCGTTGCCTGACCACTCGCGCAAAAGCCAGGGCACATAGTCGTCCATTAAATGCAGAACATCCACCAACAGGTAGTTGATAAGGCCGCGATTGGAGTTGTTGAACATATACTGGAAAACCAGACTGACAATGACCCAGGACGTAATGACGGGCAGATAGAATCCAACACGGAAAATTCCCTGCCCGCGCTTGAGGTTATTGATCAGATAGGCAAAAAACATGCCGCCAAAGATAATAAACGGGACCGTCACCAGCGCATACAGCGCATTGTTGCGCAGCGCGTACCAGAAGCGGGAACCGCTTGTGAGAACAGATTTGAAGTTCTCAAGCCCAATAAAATTGATTTCGCCCTGTACGATACGGTACTCCGACAGCGAAATGCGCAGCGTAAACACCATGGGATACAGGATAAAAACCGTCACCAGAATCAACCCAGGCAGCACAAAGGGAAGGGCGTTGAGCCATTGCCGTGCGCCCTTTTCCAGCGGAGATTTTCTGACAGTCAGAGCCTCTCCCTGCATAAAAGCACCTCCTTAAAGTGCGCCCGCAGAACGTGTGTCCTGCGGGCATTGCCTGTTTGCTTACTTGAGCTGAGCGTCAATGAGCTGGGCTGCGTTGTGCAGCTCCGTCTCCACATCGGCGCCGTTTACGAAAATGTTAGTGATCGCTTCGCTCCAGATCTCCTGAATAACAGAGTTGTTGGGTGAGGGAATCCTGGCCTTTGCCGACTCCATCTGCGCCATGTACACCGACCATACGGGATTGGCCTGCACTTCTTCGCTGTTCACCAGGGACTTGAGAATCGGCAGCTGACCGGACTGCAGCATGGCAAGCTGTGCCTCGGCAGAGGTCATGAATTTGGCAAACTCATAGGCCGCGTCCGGGTGCTTGCTGGTGGCAAACACGGCGATATCCTCGCCGCCGACAACAGAAGCGCTCCGGCCTTCATAGGTAGGAATCGTGGCGGCGACGATGCCCTCCGCTTCCTTATCTTCGTAAGAGCCAAAGTACCAGGGTCCTTCAAAGAACATGGCGTATTCGCTGTTGATGCCGTCCCATGCGTCCACGGAACCGTCAACGTCACGAATGGTAAAGATCTTCTGATCATGCAGCTCCAGAAGCTTGTTGATGGCAGCCACGCTTGCCGCGCTGTCCAGATACCCGGTGGCCTGGGTAAAGGCGTCGTCGGTCAGCACGCCGCCAAAGAGCCAGAAGTAAGGATACATATCCCAGTCACCCACGCCGGAAACGTTGAGGGAATAACTGCCGCGATCCTGTGCTGCGGATATAAACTCCTCCATCGTAGCCGGTGCAGCGTTGAGGCCCAGCTCCTTCATCACATTCAGGTTGATAACGGCGGCTTTGCAGTTGGTGTCCAGCGGCAGTCCGTAGTACTTGCCCTGGTAGAGGTTGGTGGAGAGCGGGCCGTCCATGTAATCGGCGGCGATCTCTGCGAAATCCGCATAGTCGCTCAGTGCGACCAGGCCGCCCTGATTGGCATAGGATGCGATATTGGCAATATCCACACGGGCAACATCGGGACTCATGCCGGTTCCGAAGGAGGTGACAATCATCTCATGGTACTGGCTGCTGTCCTGACGGACGGCTTCCACCTTGATGTTGGGATGCGCGGCCTCCCAGAGAGGCATGACCACGTTCAAAAACTGGTCTTCCTCGCTGTCCCCATAGGTATGCCAGAAGGTGATGGTGATCTCCTCCTCGGAGCTTGTGGATGCTGCCGGTTTGCTGCTTGGGGTGTTCTGAGCGTTACCGCTTTCTGTCGTGGTCTGGCTTGCCCCGCAGCCGGCCATACACAAGGCCAGTAGGCAGATAGCCATCAGCATCGCTGCTACTTTCTGAAACTTTTTCATTGCTGTTCCTCCTGTTTATTTTTCCGTTCAGAGCATGAAGGCTCCAAGCTAATGTCATTATAGCCGTCCGTTCCTCTTCACGGAATAAACAGAAACGCCATTATTTGTATTATAGCGACTTTTTCAGCAAAATAACAGCCTGTTTTTTAGTATTCGGTTGTAAAATTTCGTCTGCCCCTTTGAGTAGCCGGGTCAATCCTCCCTGAAAAGCGCAAAAGTATGCGCTGATAATAAACCCTTGTTCAACGTGACGCTTCCAAATATGGGCGCCTGCTTCATGTTGTCAAAGCCTGTGACAGGCTGCCCCGGCCTGCCGATCACAGTGAGCAGGCGCTCGCCGACAGAGTTTTCCATCCTGATTTCCAACCCTTCCCGCAGAGAGAGCTCAACGATCCTGGCATCATGGAGAAGGGTCTTTTTTATGTGTATCAGCCCCTCATAAAAGTCAGGCAGCTTCGTGCCACAGCTACCCCACACCATTGCCCGGCGGTTATCCGGGTCGTCGCCGCCCTCCATGCCGCGCTCGTCTCCGTAATAGACACTCATGTTTCCGCCGAGGACTGCGGTCAGGAAAAGCGCGAGCTTGGTACGCTCCGCATCGCCGCCGCATTCGGTCAGCAGGCGCGGAATATCGTGATTGGAACAGAACGCCCATTGATAGGGATGAATCTCTTCCGGTGCGGAGAGAACCCAGCGCTGAATCCGCCGGGCAAAGGCGACGAGATCGTCTTGCCCTGTCATGGCAAAATCCCGGATCGCATAGTAAAGCGGGTAGTCCATCGCGCCGTCAAACACTGCGTTGTCGAGCCACAGGCCCGCGTCCTGCCAGATTTCACCGATGATATAGATCTGATCGGACACAGCGCGAATACGTCGCTTGAACTCTCGCAGGAATCTCATGCTGATCTCGTCCGGCACATCCAGACGCCAGGCGTCGATCCCAAAATCCCGCGTCCAACGCTCGGCTCGCCCGATGAGATAATCCATCACCAACTCGTTTTCCGTGTTCCACTTCGGCATATTCGCAGCGAAGGCAAAACACGCAAAGGGATGTTCTCTCCTGATGATTTCGGGGGAGAATTTTTCTTTTCCCGATCCTTCCAGCGCGTGGGCGTCCTCTATGTAGAACCATTCATAGTAGGGCGAGCTTTCGCCCTTATGAAGCACATCCTGCCAAAAGGGATGGTTCCAGGCACAGTGATTGAAAACGCCGTCCAGCATGATCCGCAGTCCGGCTTCATGCAAGGACCCTACCAGCTGACGAAAGTCATCCTCATTACCCAAAAGAGGGTCGATCTTGGCATAATCTACCGTATCATAACGATGATTGGAGGGGCTTTGAAAGATCGGGTTCAGATAGATCCCCTGTACGCCAAGGTCTTTCAGGTAGGGTATTTTCCCGGTAATTCCTTTCAGCGTTCCGCCGAAGAAATTGTCTCTCGTCGGAGCAAACACCACAGGGTCTCCTTCTCCTGCGAAGCGGTCGGGAAAGATCTGATACCATACAAAGTTCTTTGCCCAGTCCGGCGCACAGTAGTGCTCCCGTTCGAACACATAGGGAACCATAAAGGGACGCAGCTGCGACTCAGGCAGTATGTCCGTAACCCCCAGCTCGGAAAGCATGAGCTTTGTCCCGTCGCACAGGGTGATCCCAAAATGATAGCGGAGCTTATGCGTCTGCATGGGGATCGTGACGGAATAGAAGGTATCGTCCAGCAATATCTGTTTTGCGACAAGCTCTGTTTCTTCCAAAACAGGCTCTTTCTTTTTCCCCTCTGCAAACCAGAATGGGTCGCCGTGGAGGACTGTTATTTTAAGCACCGGCTCGTTGCAGCGCAGACGCAGCGTACAGTTTTTTCCCTGTACGAACTGCCACGGATAACGGGCTCGGTGCTCTATTTCATAATCAAAAAACCGCATAGACTATCCTTTTAGCATACCATCCATGGCGCCGCCGCGGATGAGCTTTTTCTGCATCACGATATAGATAATCAAAATGGGAAGCACGGCAATCAAAGACGCCGCGAAGATCAGCCCCCAGTTGTTCAGATTCTGCCCCTGGAACAGGCGCAGCGCGATAGGGAGAGTCCGCTTGTCAGGAGTCTTGATCATGGTGAGGGCGATCAGAAATTCATCCCATACATTGGAATAGGCCAAGATCGCAAAGGTGCCGAGCGCGGGCTTGGAGAGCGGCAGCACAATGCGCCAATAGATCTGCCAGTGATTCCCGCCGTCGATGATGACTGCCTCTTCCAGTTCTTTCGGCAGACCGAGAAAGAAGTTTCGCAGGAAGAAGGTGTTGCTGGGTACACCGATGCCGATGTAGATCAGTAACAGGCCGAGATAGGTGTCTACCAGCTTCAAATCCTTCATCAGCAGAAACTGCGGGATCAGATTTGTCACAGTCGGCACCATCATGGTGAAAAGGTAGAGATAGAATACGAACTCCCGTCCGGGAAACTGCATGCGCGCAAAAGCATAGGCTCCAGCGGAGGAAACCAGCATAATGATGACCGTGGCGACCGCCGCAACGATCAGACTGTTAAGAAAATACTGGCTGAAATGGTTGGCGTTCCATGCTTCCACAAAGTTGCCGAAGTATATGCTTTCCGGCACCAGGATCGGTGGATAAGGCATGGAATAGCTCAGTGGGGTCATAGCCGTAGCCAGCATGTACTGAAACGGGATCAGCGCAAAAAGCGCAAAAAGGGCAAGTCCGATGTAATTTGGAATCTTAGATAGCTTTCTCCTCATCTCGCAGCCCTCCTCAATTCACCTGATCCTGTGAAACACGGCGCTGGATCATGGTCAGGATCAGAACGATCACGCCCATCAGCACGGCCTGCGCCGCTGCGGATCCGATGTTGTAAGTAGAAAACGCGGTGTTGTACATATAGTTCATCAGCTCATTAGTCGTGCCCAGAGGCGCGCCCTCCGTAATCATCATGACGTGGATATAGGCGCCAAAGGCACCAATGGTCAACACCGTCAACAGGTAGTTCGTGGTGTTGCGTACCATGGGCAGAGTCATGGAAAAGAAGCGGCGAATGGCCCCGGCTCCATCGATCTCGGACGCCTCGTAAACCTCGCTTGGAACGCCCTGCAGCGCAGCCAGATATATGATCATGACCCAGCCGACGCCCTTCCAAATGCCAAACAGCCACAGCACGACATTGGCCGTCCATTCACTCTGCAGCCATGCAATGGGCTGCTGAATCAGGTGGAGCTGCATGAGTGCGTAGTTGATAAGCCCGCCCTTGCCGGACATGAACAGATATTTGAATACCAGCGACACAACGACCCAGGACGTAATGACGGGAAGATAGCAGACCACCTTAAAAAAAGTCTGTCCTTTTCTTACCGAGTTAACGAGACAGGCAAGGATCAGGCCGAAGAACATCTGACCCGGCACGGTGACCAGTGCGTACAACAGCGTGTTGCGGAAGGCGATCAGATAATTCTTGTCCTTCAGCAAAGCCAGATAATTCTTCGCCCCGACGAACTCCGTCACTTCGTTTTTGATCACGTTGAAGTCGGTGAAGCTGATATAGATATTACGGATCAGCGGATAGAGAATGAACATAGCCATCAGCACAAAGCCGAAGATCAAAAACGGCAGAGCCTTCAGCCATTGCCGGCAGCCGATCATGAATTTTCTTTTTAAGGAAGCCATAGTATCAACTCCATGATTTCAAAAACCTATCGGGGCAAGTTTGCCCCGATAGGACGGTGCAATAATTACTCCTGTGCCAGCAACTCGTCGATCTGAGCGGCAGCGTTGTCAAGAGCTTCCTGGGAGCTGGCCTGTCCGCGCAGGACGCTCTCAAAAGCGGTGTTCAGGATGGTTTCAATGGTCGGCCAGCTGGAGCAAGGGATACGGGCTTCCGCGGTCTTCAGCTGTTCCATGTAGACGGCAACATAGGGAGATGCGCTGGTGTCGATTTTGGCCATTGCAGACGCGGTAACAGGGATCATGCCAGCTCCAGCCATGGCAACCTGCTGTTCATCTTCCAGCATAAACTGCATAAAGGTCCACGCGGCCTCCTTGTTCTTGCTGGTGGAGGTCATCACAATGTCCTCACCGCCTACAATGGAAATGCTGCGTCCGTCAACAGAGGGAACGAGAGCAGGGGTGTAGGTATCCAGCTTATCCGCTGAGCTGAAGAACCAGGGGCCTTCCACGAACATGGTGTAATTCCCGGCTTCAATGCCGCCCCAGCCATCGGGCTGCTCACCCATGATCGCCGGACCAATAACGCCGTCGTTATACCAGCCGACAATGGTGTCCAGCGCATTGACAGTGGCTGCTGAGTTCAGATAGCCGGAGGCTGTCGTGTAATCCGGATCGGTGACAGTTCCGCCCAGTGTCCAGATAAAGGGCAGCATGGCCCAGTTGTAGGAGCCGGACACGCAGAAAAGATACCTGTCATTGGCTGGATCGGTTTTGTCGAGAGCGCCCATCAGCTCGTCCAGCGTCGCAGGTGGGGCGTCGAAGCCGTACTCGGCCAAAACCGCGTTGTTGTACACGGCTACGGTGGTATTGGCGTTGAGAGGCAGGCCATAGTTCTGCCCCTTATAGAGCGTCGTATTCAGGGAGCCCTCCAATGCGTTGGCAGCGATGGCGTCGAAGCCCTCATAGCCATTGACACACTCCAGGGCACCAAGCTTAGCCATCTGGGAAACCCATGTAAGGTCCATGCGGATCACATCAGGCGCAGCATCACCGCTGACGGCAGTGATGAGCTGCTCGTCCAGGCCCTCATAGGGCATGCGGATCGCGTTGACCTTGATCTCCGGATGCTGCGCGGCAAACGCAGTCAGCACGGTATCGTTGAATATTTTTCCCTCACCTTCGCTGTAGGAATGCCAGAAGGTGATCTCCACAGGATCCGCCGTCGCGGTGGCAGGCTGCTGATCGGCTCCCTGGCTAGTAGACTGCGCTGCGGGCTCATTGCCTGTTGTCGATGATCCGCAGGCGGCAAGGGACAGCGCAAGCACCAGCGCGAGAAGCATCGCTATCAAACGCTTTTTCATGTTTTGTTCTCCTTTTCAGTTTTTTGAGACTTTCAGGCAGCTTCAAGGCGCCGAAATTACTGATTATCCGCCATTGTAACCGTTTACAATTCTGGGTAAAAAATAACTCGGCTTTACGCCTTGTTATTTTGTTGATGCTCGCTCGA
>Ga0247611_10008800_pt1 | contig 12331 bp, 11 predicted proteins | sample 177DNAGHGhighgp2_FD_192422 | JGI IMG/M metagenome (GOLD analysis project Ga0247611, IMG submission 192422) | Sheep rumen microbial communities from Palmerston North, Manawatu-Wanganui, New Zealand - 1770 DNA GHGhigh gp2 | ecosystem: Host-associated > Mammals > Digestive system > Stomach > Rumen... | reverse complement strand
CTTTCCTTACAGGAAAATCCTGGCATCCGCATTCAATAATCAGGCTGAATGCTTATAAAGATTCACTTGCAGAACACGGAATCGAATTCAAAGAGGACCGGATTTTTTACGGAGACTTCTGGTATATGAGCGGCGAGAGTCTTGCAGACAGTTTTATAAAGAGCGGAGATAAACTCCCTGAGGCCGTGGCATGTGCCAATGACTGCATGGCTTTGGGATTCGCCAAGAACATGACTGCTAACGGATATTCGATCCCCGGAGATATTGCCGTCGTAGGATGTGATTCCAATGATGAAGGACGCCACGCTCCCATTCCGCTCACTTCAATCCCTATCGCATCAGAAGAACTTGGAAGAAATGCAGCTCTTATGGCTGATTCTATGATAAACGGTACTGAAGCAAAGAAGATCTCTGCTCCTCCCGAGATGTTCATCGGCGGCACATGCGGATGCGGATGCGACAGTGCAAAACCTACTTATTTCAAAAGATCCTCATGGGATACCGACTTATCTCTTGCTACCATTTTCTCACCTTTCAACACCATGGATGAGGATCTTATAGCACAGACGACATTTACCGGACTTATCAACACGATCTTCAGTTCGATCCATCTCGTGCGCGGATTTGACAGTTTCAATCTCTGCTTAAATCCGTCTCTAGGGGCTTGTGACCAGCTCTTTGAAGATAAGATAATGCATGTAATTAAATGCGGCAGCGACAATGATGGCAATGACAGGATTCTGTCGAATGTATTCTTTGACAAAGATGAGATGCTCCCCGAGATTTATGAAGACCGTGATAAGCCTTCTGTATATTATTTCCTGCCGCTCTTCTACGATGAGAGCATATTCGGTTATACAGCAGTGAGATTTGACGGGAGACCCTCAGTTATATCACCTGAGTATCGTGCATGGCTTAGGAGCATATGCAGAGGCATCGAATGCTACAGGAGAAGCGATGCGATCATCTACAGTTCAAGGATTGCACGCAAAGGCATGACAACAGACAGCCTTACAGGTCTCCTCAATTACAGAGGCTTCCTCGAACAGACAGAGACCTTCCTTCATCTTATGAACAATAACGGCGGATATATGGGCGCTCTGGCAATTGACATCAAGAACCTGTCATATGTCAACAACACTTTCGGACGTCAGGAAGGCGACCGTGCCATCGTTAATGTGGCAAGCGCTCTCGAGGGCATTTTCTCTTCCAGAAACTGCATATGCTTCAGACTCGGCAATGACGAACTTGTAGCTCTGCGCATAACGCGGGACCCGATGAACGCGAACTCCTTGATGAGAAAAACAAACTGATGAGCATAATCGAAGATGTATTCAGTTCTTGTGATTACAATGTAGAACTCTACTATGGTATAGAAAGCGGAAGTCCAAAGACTTCAGAAGATGTAGAACGTCTTGTAAACGTGGCGATAAGCCGTAAGAACACCAACAAGGCAAATGCTCTTAACCTGACACACGGCAAGCTCACCGAAGAGGAACAAAACGATGCACAGACTGTTATGATGATTCTTGACGACAACAGGATATCCTATCATTTCCAGCCGATTGTTGATGCTCACACAGGCAAGATCTACTCATATGAGGCTCTGATGAGGGCTGACGTCACTCCTTATCTGACACCTCCGGTCATCTTGAAATATGCTGATTTCTTCGACAGGCTTTATGATGTTGAGAAGATGACTTTTTCAAACGTTATAAGACTTATGGAAAAGCACAAGGCTATCCTGTCTGACGGCAAGAAGATATTTATCAATTCAATTCCTGGATATATGCTCTCAGATAATGACATTAGAATCCTTGAGAATTACGTTGCAGCCAACCCCGGCTCAATCGTAGTGGAACTTACAGAACATTCGGAGATATCCGATGCCGAGCTCATTCACATGAAGAATACATATAAGAGGATAGGAATCGAGACAGCCGTAGACGATTACGGCACCGGATATTCCAACGTATCCAATCTTCTCAGATATGCACCCGATTATGTGAAGATCGACCGTGAACTGATCTCAGGCATACAGGACAGCCCGCAGAAACAGCATTTCGTGAAGGATATCATTGAATTCTCGCATAATAACGGCATTAAAGCTCTTGCAGAAGGTGTTGAGACAAGCGATGAACTGATGACGGTCATCAAGCTCGGAGCAGATCTCGTTCAGGGATATTACCTTGCTCTTCCCGCCAAAGAAATGGTTCAGTCCATCAGTTCACTTGTTTTTGATGAGATGAAGAAGATCGTGATGTTGATAGATTCCCTGTCTGATTAATTGTCCTTAACAAAAAGATTGATCAGACACATTACCGCCAGCAGTATGTGACTGCCAACGAAGATATAGAATCCAAAGGCGTGACTCATTGTGATACCCTCAACTCCGTGCATCGATACCCAACTGTTGAAGAGGGATCCGTTTGCATAAGCTCTTGCAGCAGTCTCGGCCATATCATGGATGTAATACATAGCAAATCCGTTGATAAGGCACGTTATAAATCCAAGAACAGAAGACAGTATCCTCTTGCCGAAGATCAGTGCCGCAGCTGTTCCGACAAGAAAGCCGATGCAGCAGATGGATCCGTTCGCATCGACAAGAGCCTGAACGTCATGATGCGTGACCCCTTCCCTTACGACATCTATCCTGATCGCAGGAAGGAATAGAGCCACAAGCGATATGACTATGGAAGATATAAAGAAAATGTTCGTAAAATCTCTCTTATTCATGCTTACAATATACCACGATTACTATCAGCATAAAAATGATGTTATCTGCCCGGGAAGATCATATCCTTCCATTACAGGTCTGAAAACCATTCCCGTATGACCTGTTGAACCCTGATCAAATAGTTTATGTTCAACACTATTCTCCCTGAGGATCCCCTCAAAGTGATAAGTCATGTCTGTCAGGACATCCTTTTTATTGGTTACAAGAGCAACCTTCGGCAGTCGTGCAATATCCGGGTTTCTGTCGAAGAGCAGATATTTATAACGGCAGTCAGATTCATAACCCTTGGGGAAGACCATCCTTCTCATTCCGTTATATGCGATGCTCTTCTTATAGTAATGCATCAGCCCGCAATCCAATAAAATGCCGCAATAGCTGTAGTCTTTTGCATCAAGCCCGTAATCTGAGCACATCTCGGAACTTAGAGACAGCAACGCTTCAGCCGTTGCAAGAACGCCTCCGGAAGAATGACCTGAGATATAAAGCCTTTCAGGATTTCCTGAGTATTCTGCAGCATTACAGATGATCCACCTTACAGCCATATCGATATCACTTATCTGGTCGAATACTGTATATTCGGGATACGCAAGGCGGAAATCCACCTCAAAAACAGTAAAACCCCGCTGTGCCATAACATTTGCAAAGACCCGGTCAAACTTCTTGCCGTATGAGATGAAGCCACCGCCATGTATGTCAATGAGCACCGGGTGATCCCTGCCGTCTTCAACACAGTAAATATCAAGCGTATGCTCGATATCGCCGTTTCCGAGATAGCACACATCAGTAACTTCCTTTACCGAAGGATCGATAAGAGACAGATCTATACGGGTAAGATCCTTGTCATATGCCTTCTCCCCGCTGAACTTCATTATCCTGTTGATCATTGCATTCTTCCCTTAGTTCTCCGCAAGCACGATCAGGCTGTCATCAGCATTCAGTTCTATCTCTTCATCCAAACGCGGATTGAAGAAGCTCTCATATGTCTCAGCTCTCTGATAACCCAGGAACACAAAACTGTTAACAAGAGCCAGAAGCCTTATCAGAGCAACAGAACCTCTTGCCATCTGAGTGTCAAACCAGTATGCAAATCTTTCCTTGAATGAATGTTTCATGTGCCGATCCCCACCATAATGATCTTACATAAATTCTATTATAGCAGAAAGATCTTATTTCTTTTTGCTGCGGGAGACTTTCCTGCCGGCGCATGTGAAGGCTACTGCTTTATGCGGACAGGCCTTAAGACACTCACCGCATCTTATGCATTCCGTGCTGTTAGGGTTCTTAACGGGATCGACTCCCATGGGACATGTCTTTGCACACGCACCGCACTTTGTACAGACATCTTCATCGACTTTAAGTCTTATAAGGCTGACCTTCTGGAAGAGTGCATAAACAGCGCCAAGCGGACAGACGTATTTGCAGAAAGGCCTGTATATGAATATTGATGAGACTATACACAGAACAAGCAAAGATAATTTCCAGATAAACAACCCTCCGAGAGCAGGTCTTAGAGCATCATTTAAGAGAACAAGCGGTATTCCTCCCTCTAAGGTCCCCACAGGACACACAAATTCGCAGAAGAACGGGAGCCCCGCTCCATATTCAGTTCTGTACAGCAAAGGAAGAGCAATAACGAGGACTGCAAGCATGGCATATTTCAGATACCGGAGTACTCTGTCCACGTGTTCGTTCACCTTGATCTTGGGTGTAGGGATCTTATAAAGGAGTTCCTGGATAAGTCCGAACAGACACAGCCATCCGCAGACAAAGCGTCCAAGGAATAATCCGATCGTCATGAGAAAACCTATAACATATAAAGGAGCTTTGCGCTGTCTTGATGTAAGTATGGCCTGAAGTGCTCCTATAGGACATGCGCCGAGAGCCCCGGGACAGGAATAACAGTTCATTCCGGGCACACAGAAGTGCTTTAGCGGACCTCTGTAAATGGAAGATCCCCCGGCCAAAAAGCCTTTGATATATGAATTAGTCAGGACACCCCAACAGATCTGCACTATCTTACGTATCTTCTTAACCAAGGCCTATACACTCCATACATATAGTTGATGCCTTTTTGAAGACAGCTGCTGCATCACCGTTTATCACGCCGAGAACGATCATGCCGACGGCAAGGAATAAGGCTATTACCCAAAGAATTCTTCCGACCTTTTTCTTATCCATAATTGCGATTATATCACAGGCGCTTCATCTTTCTTCCGGTTAAGCAGTAAACTTATCCTGTCTATCAGCCATTTGAAGCCAAGAGGTCCCAGTATTCCGACCATCACATATAGTATCTTGATATTGGGACTGATCTCCCAGTAATACCATTCAGATTCACGGAAGTAGTCAACATCAAAATAAGGAAGTTCCGTTATGTATTCGTTAATAGCCATCAATAAGCAGTTAAGGATGTTAAAGAAAAGTATATGAAGCCCCATTATCCAGAATGTGTTGCACGACATATAATTAACAAACCTGCTCTCGTAAACCGGCTTTCCGATAAGATCAACAAGTGTAAGATAAAAAAGGATACCTACAAGCGAAGATATTAGTGGTGTCACAATATACGGGCTCGTAAAACCCGACATGTCATCTATGCTGTCGAAAGCAACATCGTACGGCACCGGAAGATAGTTTGTGCGTATCGTGTTGAAGATCAGAAGGCCTGCAAGCAGAAGGATCTTATAACCTCCCGTAAGACCCGCATGCTTTCCCTCAAGCTTTTCCCGGTATATTATCCCGAGTTCTATAAACGGAAGGAAAAACAATACTTTAAGCGGCAGAAGAAAACTGTTAAGGGAATCAGGTTCAACTGTCTTTGCAAGATATACTGCCAGAAGGTGCAACGCGGCAAAGATGGCGAACATAACATAACTGTTCCAAATCTTATACAGGATTTTTTTTAGTACCGCATAAATGATAAGTGACACAAACAGTGATATTACAAACCACATCGGGGTGACAAGCGCAAATGGAGTACCCTCAGTCACAATCCTCTCAAGCATATACATTAAGTATCCGGAAGGATATGACGGCATCTCTCCTGTCTTGAACAAGCTGATAAGCCACTGAACTGCAAAGACAATTGCACAGATGATCACATATGGCAAAAGGAGAGTTTTCACCTTCTTACCTGCATAAGGCAGCAGTTTTGTAGAGGAATCCACTTTGTTGAAATACCCGGATATAAAAACAAACATGGGCATAAAGAAAGAATTGTAAGGGATATAATCAACCAGGAAATTAAAACATGTAAACGTATGGAGATCAACTACCATAAAGATACCGATAGCTGATAACAACATAAATTTCTTATTGGATTTACTCTTCACTGCCATCCTCCGCTGAACCTGACATATTAGTTACTGTCAGCACAAAATTTTTTGTAACGCCATTCTTGAGCCGCGCCGTCAGAGTTACCTCGCCTGTACCATGGTATATGACAAGACCATTCTCATCAACCGTGGCATAACTCTCGTCAGATGAAGACCACTCAACAGACCTGTCGATCGCATCTTCAGGGATAACCGTATATTCTATCTGATACCGGCTGATCATGGGAATGTAGTTAACCGTAGCTGAATCTCTCTCAAGGATGATATCCTCCCCGTGAGTAACTTCACTGTCAGGAATATAAACCGCTTCAAGCCTCATATCCCTCGTGACATAGACAAGGTCAGTGATCATGTTGCCATCCTCATCTTTCCAACCCACGAAAGTATATCCGTCTATTGAAGGATGTGCCTCGTCAGGTGTGATGCGGTCAGATGTGGAATAGTAATCAGCCCTGTATACCTGACCTTCTACAACATATTCCACTCTGTGTATATATTCACCAAGGTTTCCGATATTTGCATCAACCCATTCTATCCTGTCACGGATCCACTGCTTGAGATTATCTATCTCGGCCTGATAGCTTTCTGCATAATCTTCATTGGGATACATTGCCCTGTTGCACTCTGCTGATGCCCTTGTCTCTTCACAGTATTGATCGATCACACCTCCGTCAGCAATGAGTTCGTTAAGAGCAGGCTTCATGATCTCCCACTGTTCCTGAACTGCCGGAACAAATCCGCCTTCACTTCTGTCGCAGAGCAGCGGCTTGATCCATGCATCATCTACAGGAAAACCTCGTACGATGCGGTTATATGTCCATGCATAATCAAAATCCCACAAAGGACCCCAGTATATCTTGCCGACCGTATCTCCCTGATCGCGCTCCTTGTAAATATAGGTACTTCCTGTAGCATATGCATCGTTATTCAGTGAGAAAGCCTGGACCATGTAGTATTTTGCGGCTGATTCGACATCCATCAGTTCCCTGTATGCCGTACCACCCTGATACAAAACATCTTCAACATGCTGAATATGATTCTTGATGTACTGCTGCTGAGCAGGATTCTCGTATGCATCACCGAGTTCCGGGTCGCCGAATGTATCATCGTAAACATAATCTGCGCCAAGCAGATTACCGTTCGCTGCAAAGTTGCCATCCTCAGCCGTATCGAAAGAAGGGGTATGTGTAGCCCAGTTCTCACCGCGGTCTGTATAGAACTGGTCAGGAGATCCTATACGGAGCTGTGTGCCGTTCTGGACCAGATATCCGCCCGTTATTGTCTGAGGATCCGTATCGTCTTCATCAAGTTCATCAATATCAAGTCTGTTGCTGTCAACACGGACATTCTCACTGAGATAGTAACTTCCGAGATACTGTGTTCCGTATTCCTCTCCCATTAAAACCAGGTCGACCGGTACTCCGCGCGGCGTGAAATCAAACCCCATGCGGTCACCGAGCCAAGCGGTAATCCTGTCCTTGATAAGTGTGGAATCAAGGGCATTTGCTACGAGTACCCAATGCTTATTGGAACCCAATCCGAACAGATCGGCTTTCTTATCGAGCTTGATCTTGAACGGCTTCTTGGATGATTTATTCCACGTGGAATTGCCCCTTCCGCGTACGCTCATGGCAAGTCCCGATACACTCTCGCAGACATTATCAGGGAAATCGCAGTAATGGAATCCCTCCGGAACGTCAATGCTTAATGTACCGTAACAGTAAGCGCTGTGATCTGAACTTCTGATCATATCATCGATCGTTCCTTCAGATTCTTTGATATGCAGATACATTACGGGTATACCATTATCAGGGATCTCATCCTTGCCATTTCCTATATAAAGATCTGCAAAAAGTCCAAATGCATACATGGCACTTGACAGATCTGCCAGCTCATTGCCGCTTGCCGTACACTGTGCCAGATAGTCCAGCGGAACATACTTGTATGTCTTATCATTTATCTTTATTGCCAGTTCTCTGCGGTCGAACATCTCGGGGTTAAGACCGCATATCTCCAGGTACATGCCTCCGTCCTGCAAGTGAACGGGAAGTGTCTTGCCGTCAATGGATGCAGTAAGTGAACCTGCAGCCGTTTCGTCTGTTACATCGAAGAAGAGTCTTAATGTCTTCTCGTTCCTGAACTGAACTGAAGCGCCACGATAGCTTATGCCGACTCCGTCAGATGCTATATCCTTGATAGAAGAACCGCGCAGGTCGAGCATTATGTCGTCTACGATATCGGAAGCGTTATTTCTGAAATCCCCAACCACTTCCGTCATCTTCTGATTGCCGGTATTGGTCATGATATTCCGCATGTATCCGGCAGAATCTGCAAGATCATCTGTCCTGTAAGAGTAATACTGCTGGCACTTGCTGCCGTATATAAGGATGGCCTCCAAGAGTCTCTGGAGGTATTTATCGTGATTTTTTACCGTATCACGGTACTGCAGTGCAAGAGAATCAATATAATCAACGATCCTGTAATCTTCCGTAAGGAGAACCCTTCTGTTATTATCCACAAGCGTCATCCTGACAGTATCTGTCATGCAAACCGAAGGAAGACTGCATTTTGCCAGACAGTTGGAACCGTTCTTACTGACACTTACAAGTCCTGTTTCCGAAGACCCGTCTCCCCAGGAGAATCTGGCCTTTGTGCCGCTGTTGGCATACTGAGAGGGAATATTCAGATAATAATTCAGTTCTATGGTACCGCCAAGCGAGATGGAATGTCCCTTGATAACGGGAGATGCACTTGTGATCTGTGCATTACTGTAATCTGCGATATCTGCGTTCAAAGACAAGGGAAAAGTCCCTGTCAGGATTACTAACCCAAGCAAAAATGCAACAATACTCTTAACTCTCATAATAGACCTCCAAAAGGCGCTAATATCGGTTATCATTGCATAACCACAAATGTTTATCACTTCTTATTGTACTTGTCAACAATAAATTAATAAATATAAAAAGAAATCATCTGCTAACTATACGCCGATCGTTAACCGGCGGTAATCTTTCGGTTTTTCCAGGCATTCCAAAAACATTTTAATTGAATCAGAGGTTTTTATTTCCTGTAGAATATCTTCTGATAGTTCTCCCTTTTCGCATACGCTCCGGGCTTGATGTAATATTCCTTGCTCCATGAGGATACTCTGATGAGGCCGTTATCTCCTGTACCGGTAACAGTTAAACTGTGTCCCGCCTTGGATTGATATGCAATATTGCCGTCTTTATCGTAAAGAATCACCGGACAGATATCTGCTACCACAGGAGACTTCTTAAGAGCCTTCTCCACATCCAGAGGCATTACGATAACAGACTTAACATCAACGGGAATTCCGTGCTTTCTCATATATAATTCGAAGCGCCATTCCCTGCTCTCTTCAGTAGTCCCGAATCCTTTCTCGTACCCGGCATCTTCTTTAGGCTCAAAACTATCGAAAAACAACCACTGATTATGATTATCCGTTGCACAATAGAAATCAACAATAAGATCGTTGAAGTTAAGTCTGCCGTCAGGAGTATACATCGGGAATCCGAACACCTTCTCAAACTCGTCAGCCTGACCATAGAACCGAAGGAAGACCGTATTAATGAGGGCAACATAACCGCACCCTTCTGTAGCAAGGAGCTTCAAACGGTCTTCGATCTGCTTATCCGTATATTTCTTAAAATATTTCCTGACAATGCCTGCATAGCGCATCGGATCATGTGAGGGCCCATGCTGATCTCCTCCATATAATCCTTGTTCATCGAAGACATATTGATAGTTCTGCAGAAAACTCCGGTCTTTCATAGGCATTACCGTCTGAAGTTCGCAACCTCCATTGTATCGAGATCAAAGCAGCGCTCCATCTCTACGATCTGCGTAGGAGTATAAAGATATCCTAAAACACCTATATCTCCGTTCGAAAGGATAATGGGTGTGATCTTATCGTATCCGATAGCGTCAATACTCTGTTCGAGCATTGAATTGTATTCACTTCCAAGCCATGGTTCCGTATTCCAGTAATTTCTGTATACCTCTTCCGTCTTGTCAAAGAAATCCTGATCAGTCATACCAAGAGCTGATACAACCTCATCGTCATCCAAAGCCTCAAGTGTATCGATATCATAATTGAATACCTCATATACTGATCCATCCTCTTCAAGGAAAGAAGCAATGGCAACGATCGATACGATATTATCCTTGACTCCCCAGGCATATCTTACTTGATATCCCGTGATGTACTTCCCCATCGGATCAGGTTCCATAGGATATGTCTCCACAAGGTAGTCTTTAATGGATTCGTTTATCTCAGAAGCTTCCTGTCCGTCAACTATGAGCTTGGGATAAACAGATATGTACTGACCATTTTTATCTGTCTGCGTGATCCTTGTCAGTTCCTCAACCGTAACGCGTACGTCGTCAGATACCTCTTCAGTTATCTCTGATTCTTCCGGAAGATCGTCAGAAATGCTTTCAGAGATCTCTGCTGTCTTGCTGCAGCCTGTTGCCAAAAGAGCAAGGCAAAGTGCAAATGATAATATTGCTGTTATTTTCATGATTAGTTACCTCACAATGTCTTTATAAAAAAGCAGGTGCGATAATTTATATATCACACCTGCTATATTATTTATTCCATATTGATTATCAGATACCCGGGATTAATCTGCGTTCTCGCCGTAATCTCTGCCTGTCAGGCCTGCATTCATGCTGGCGCGCTCCATCTCGGTAATCTCATCCTGTGTAAGCTCACCATAATCTCTGCCTGTCAGGCCGGCATTCCCACTGTCGCGCTCCATCTCGTTAATCTCATCCTGTGTAAGTTCACCATAATCTCTGCCGGTCAGACCTGCATTCATATTTGCACGATCGTTCTCATCAAGTTCTGCCTGTGTGAGTTCGCCGTAATCTCTGCCTGTGAAGCCTGCATTGTTGCCTTCACCGCCATTTACAACTGTGTTGCTGTTGTTTCTATTGCTGTTGTTACCGGAATTGTTGTTTGCATTGGCATTTCTGTTATTGATACGATCGATCTCATCCAATTCTGCCTGTGTAAGTTCACCGTAATCAGCACCTGTAAGACCTGCGTTCATGATATAACGGTCGATGGCATCAAGTTCTTCCTGAGTAAGCTCACCATAATCTGCACCTGTGAAGCCTTCGTTGTTGCCTTCACCGCTGATGAAAGCTTCCTGTTCTGCCTTAGCCTGTTCAGCGATAGCAACAAGATCCTCTGTACCCTTCTTGAAAACAAGAAGCACGTCAGAACCTGTAGATGCATCGTTGATCGTAAGTGTCTGAGCTGCTTTATCGTAAACAAAAGAACCTGCATTATTGCCATTCAGCATGAGGTCAACACCGTTCTTTGTATAAGCTACATCGAATACCTGTGCACCATTGATGCTTGAGAATACAGCCTTATCTTCTGTAAGTGTCAGATTGATAGCAACCTGATATGCAGGAATGCCCTTGGAGGAAGCATATTCCTCACGAGTCATTCCATTGAAAGTACTGATGAACCAGCCTCCCTGAATATCCTTCTCTACACTGCTGCAAGCTGTAAAAACAAAACCCATCATCAAAACAGCGATTGCTACAGCGAACATCCTTGTAATTGTCTTCATATTTATTTCCTCCTCACAATTAGTGTCAACTTATTGGTTGAAGGTTTATTTTACCTTAACCGTATAATAATACCTCTACGCCGCAGGGCAATCAACTTGACTTTTTGAACAAACAACAACGTTCTTCCGACACTCAAATTGTGCAATTGTGTCAAACAGCACCCTGATTAACAGCTTAACTATATTATAAGGATAAAGTGAATATTCTTATGAATTCAATGTAACAAATCTATAAAACCTTATGGTTTTACAGGATAGATATCAGCCCCACAAAGCTGTGAGCATAGGAATGATCTGCTTTTTGCGGCTCATTACTCCGGGAAGGAACAGTTCGTTATCGTGGGCTTCCGTCGAAAATGCATTCTGTATAGTATCATCGCTTCCAATATATAAAAGTACTGTTCCCTCAAGAAGAACATCCGTGAGCATGAGGATGATCATATCGTATCCGTTCTTTTTCTTCATCTGCGACATCGTATCAAGGAATTCTTCCTTTCGAGCGATCACCGGCTTGGAATCAACACAGATGATCTGGCTTACACCAAGCATCTGCCCTGCAATGTGGAATTCTTTGAAATCAGTTTTGATAAGCTTCTCCGCACTCTGCTCACTTACTCCGGATGCATCATAGAGTTCCGCGCCTATCTCCTCTA
>Ga0247611_10008799_pt1 | contig 12333 bp, 8 predicted proteins | sample 177DNAGHGhighgp2_FD_192422 | JGI IMG/M metagenome (GOLD analysis project Ga0247611, IMG submission 192422) | Sheep rumen microbial communities from Palmerston North, Manawatu-Wanganui, New Zealand - 1770 DNA GHGhigh gp2 | ecosystem: Host-associated > Mammals > Digestive system > Stomach > Rumen ... | reverse complement strand
AAGGAATATAGTATTCCATTGGTTATGAAATATAATTGGGATTTATTAAAAGAAATAGATATGAAATTTAAAGAAGCTTTTTATGAAGAAAATGTATTTGATAAGCCAGAAAAAAGAATTGCATTTTCTAAGAGAAATAAGGATTTAGTTGTCATTATAACATCCCAACTTATTGCAACGGGACATGGCCCAACAAAATCAGCTCTTGATAGGGCTGCTTGTTTACAAGATCTTGGCAAAACAGTAATTATAGTTAATACAGCAGAATTAATGACGATGGTAGGAAATATTCCATTAAAAAATATCTTTTTAGCAACTTATCGTGAGGATAATTTAGAAAAAACAAGTATTGAATGGAAAGGACATGTGATTCCTTATGTTCAATGTGAGCCAAATATGCCAAGCATTGAAGTAGTAAGAGTTTTATATAAAACTATAGCTGAGTTAAAACCTGCATTTGTAATGGAAATTGGTAATTCTAGTTTACTAGCAAATTGCATAGATGATCTAATTCCAGTAGTTTTTATTTCCATGGGGCCAAGCCTTATAACTCCTTGTATATGTTCATATCACACAAGAAATAGAGATTATACTACAGAGGAAAAGGAACTATTAAAATATGAAGGAGTTGATTATGATAGATTTTTCCCCTTGCCATTTACCTTTAGTATTAAAGAAGCGAGAAATATATATAAAAAGTCAGATTTAGATATAGCAGAAGATGTATTTGTATCTGTAGTTGTAGGAGCAAGATTATCCTTAGATGTTAATAAAGAATTTTTAGACTTTTTAGAAAAATTTGCATCAGATAAACACTATATAGCATTTTTAGGATTTTGGGATAATTATGAAGAAGTAAAAAAAGAAAGACCAGGCCTTTTTAAGTATGTTAGATATCTTGGTATTCAAGATGATGTAACTGGAATTATGAGAGCTTTTGATTTATATATTAATCCTTATAGGAGAGGCGGAGGAACATCAGTGGTTGAAGCTATGGCACAAGGACTAGTGGCTCTTGCTATAGATTATGGTGATGTAGCATATAATATTGCTCCTGAATTCTTATGTAAGGATTATGATGAAATGTTAGATAGAATAAAAATTCTTACAACAGATAAAGATGAGTATAATAAGGCTAGAGAAATTGCACTAAAAAGGGCAGAGTATATGTTGGATACTAAGAACGCCATGAAGAATTTGTGTGACATGATCTATGAAAGAGAATCTACAAGCGAAAAAGATTGATTTTAAGACGATAGCTTAATAGCTATCGTCTTTTTTATTCGGGTAATATATTAACACACAATTAATTGCTTTTTTACTATAATTATTTTAGAATATAAATATATGAAATTAGATCGTGGGAATAATTTAGCAGATATAGACATTCAAGGCTAAAGGTATGAGTGTCTCTTTGGTGAATGGAGGGAAATTTATGGAGACGATTTATCAGCAGGCAGAGATTATTCTTAGATACATAGTAGAGTTTTCAACTCTTTTATTAGAACTTTTCGGCATATGTATTCTGGTTTACACGGCTATTAAAAGCTTTATTTATTGGCTAAAGAAGGATGATAGTATAAGGTTAATTCTAGCTCAAGGAATTGCACTAGCTCTAGAATTTAAGTTAGGTGGCGAGGTTTTAAGAACGGTTGTGGTTCGTGAATGGGCAGAACTTGGAATACTCGGTGCAATTATACTTTTAAGAGCCGCTCTTACATTTTTAATACATTGGGAAATTAAGAATGAGAAGAAGGAATTAGAGGAGCCAAAAAACTAGCTTGCGCAATAAGTATTACTTATCGCTTATGATTAAATATAAGAATTTTTCAAAGTTCTCCTTGAATGTTAGGATAAATCTAACAAAACAATTACTTAATGGAAGGGAGAATGATTATGAGCAATTATAAATTTGAAACATTACAATTACATGTAGGTCAGGAAGAGGCAGATCCAGTAACTAATTCAAGAGCAGTACCAATATATCAGACAACATCTTATGTTTTTAATAACAGCCAACATGCTGCAGATAGATTTGGACTTGCAGATCCAGGAAATATTTATGGAAGATTAACAAATTCAACACAGGATGTTTTTGAAAAAAGAATAGCAGCATTAGAGGGAGCTAGTGCAGCCCTTGCCTTAGCATCTGGTAGCGCAGCAATAAACTATACAATACAAGCACTTGCAGCAGGAGGAGGTCATATAGTAGCTCAAAAGACAATTTATGGAGGAAGTTATAATTTACTAGCCCATACATTGCCACAGTTTGGAATAACAACAACATTTGTAGATGCCCACAATTTAGATGAGGTACAGTCAGCAATTAAGGACAATACAAGAGCAATTTATCTAGAGTCACTTGGAAATCCTAACAGTGATATTCCAGATATAGATGCAATTTCTAAGATAGCTCATGAACATGGACTTCCAGTAGTTGTAGATAATACATTTGGAACACCATATTTGCTTAGACCAATAGAGCATGGCGCAGACATAGTAGTACATTCAGCAACAAAATTTATTGGAGGCCATGGAACAACTCTTGGCGGTGTAATAGCTGAGTCAGGAAAGTTTGATTGGAAGGCAAGTGGAAAATATCCTAATATTGCAGAAGCAAATCCAAGTTATCATGGAATATCTTTTGTGGATGCAGCAGGACCAGCAGCATTTGTAACTTATGTTAGAGCTATTTTACTTAGGGATACAGGTGCAACAATTAGTCCATTTAATGCATTTTTGTTATTACAGGGAGTAGAAACACTTTCTTTACGTATTGATAGACATGTGGAAAATACTAAGAAAGTTGTGGATTATCTAAAGAATCACCCAAAGGTTTTAAAGGTAAATCACCCATCTTTAAGTGAACATCCTGACCATGAGCTTTATAATAGATATTTCCCTAATGGAGGAGCATCAATTTTTACATTTGAAATAAAGGGTGGCAAGGAAGAAGCATGGAGATTTATTGATAATCTTAAGATTTTTTCTCTGCTTGCTAATGTGGCAGATGTGAAAAGTTTGGTTATTCATCCTGCAACAACAACTCATTCCCAGTTATCTAAGGAGGAATTATTAGATCAAGGAATTAAGGAGAACACTATTAGACTATCAATTGGAACAGAGCATATTGATGATATTATAGCTGATTTGGAAAATGGATTTGCAGCAGTTTAGCAAGGAGGACATTATGGAATCAATTCTTATTTTTGGAGATTCAAACACCTGGGGATTGGTTCCAGGTTCTTATAAAGAGGTAAAGCCAAGGAGATATTCCAAGGACATTAGGTGGACAGGAATTCTACAGCAAAAATGTAATGATTTAAAAATAATAGATGATGGACTATGTGGAAGAACTACTATTTTTGAAGATAAGTACCGTAAAGGTAGAAAAGGTGTGGATTCTTTGCCAACAGTTTTAAAAAAAGCCTGGCCAATTGACGGAGCAGTTATTATGCTTGGGACTAATGATTGTAAATGGGCATATGAGGCTAACGCTGATAAAATTGGAACAGGAATAGAGGCTTGCCTTGATGAAATAGAAAAATATGTAATTAGAGACAAGATATTATTAATATCGCCAATCCATTTAGGAGATGATGTGTGGAGGGAGGATAAAGATCCAGAATTTAACAAAAGTTCTATAGAAGAAAGTAAAAAATTAAAAAATGTATATAAAAAAATCGCCCAAACTAGAGGAATACAATTTTTAGCAGCTTCAGATTATGCAAATCCAGATGCAAGAGATGAAGAGCATTTAAACGAGGAGGGACATAAAAACCTAGCAAGAATAGTTTATCAAAAATTTCTAGAAATGAATTTCATAATCTAGTTCGTGTTGACAAACAAAAACCTTGAAATGTATACTGATTACATCATGAACTTATCCGGATGCAGCACATGCATCCGGTTTTTTGTGTTTGCGCGCCATGGGCGCGCTCTAACGGGTTAAAATCCCGAACACGACTAGCAGCTAATAGATGCTTGCTTATTTGATAGTTTAGGAGGAATTATGTTAAGTCTGATTTTTGATAGTGTGTTACTAGGAGCTGGTTTAGCGATGGATGCGTTCTCAGTGTCCATTGTTAATGGCCTTAATGAGCCTCATATGAGGAGAAGAAAAAGCTTTGGAATAGCTGCAACATTTGCTTTATTTCAGTTTATAATGCCAATAATTGGATGGACCTGCGTTCATACAATAGCGGAAACTTTCAAGGAATTCCAAAAATTAATTCCTTGGATTGCTCTCGTACTTCTTTTGTACATTGGAGGTAAGATGCTTATAGAAGGAATAAAGAATTCTCTTACAGGTTTAAGTGTAGCTTCTGATAATGCAAGCGAGATGGTCTGTCTTGGGAAAATGACCTTAATCATTCAGGGAATAGCAACATCTATTGATGCCTTATCTGTAGGATTTACTATATCTGGATACGATTTTTTAGAGGCATTTTTCTCATCAATTATAATAGCTATAGTAACATTTGTAATATGTATTTTTGGACTGATTTCAGGTAAAAAATTTGGCGAAAAATTATCTAATAAGGCAACAATCTTAGGCGGATTAATTTTAGTATTTATAGGAATAAAGGTCTTTGTGGGAGCACTATAAAATGAAAAAGCTTTTTTTGAAAAACAAATTTTTAACTAGAATGCTTGTATATGCATTGGTAATAGAATTATTAGTTGCCATGACCATGTGCTTTAATACTAAGGCAGATAATTCTAAGGTTGTATATGTAGGTTATTATGAGAATGAAATATTTCAAGAAGGTGCTAAAGAAGGTGCAGTTAAGTCAGGTTATGCTTATGAATATTATCGCAAATTGTCTGAATACACAGGATGGAAATATGTATATGTTTATGGATCATTTAATGAGCTTTATCAGAAATTAATAGATGGAAAAATTGATTTAATAGCAGGACTTGCTAAGACATCTGAAAGAGAACAGATTATATCTTACCCAAGCATGTCTATGGGAATGGAAATATATAGTCTTATAAAACATACAGATGATAACGATGTGAATTCTGATCCAGAATCATTTTCTAATAAAAAAATAGGTATATTAAATAGTGTAATTCTTAATGCATTTGATGATTATATTTCTACATATAACGTTGATTGTGAAGTGGTTAAATATGATGATTATGAAAATTTGCTAAAGGATTTTGATGATGGAAAAGTAGATATAGCTGCGGTTGAAGGCAGTGGAACATATAGTCGAAAAAATTCTGAAATTATAGGAAATTTCGGTTCATCAGATTATTATGTATGCGTTAATAAAAATAGACCGGATTTACTTAATGAGCTAGATATGGCTCAGACACAAATAGCAAATCAAGAACCAGGATTTTTAAGTAATTTAAAGAATAAATATTATCAAGGAAGCGTTTCTAGTTTATCTTTTTCTGATTATGAAAGAAGATGGCTTAAAGAAAATAATGAATTAGTAGTAGGTTATCTTGAAAATTTATTACCATATAGTGATACAGATGCAGATGGGAATGCAACTGGAATTGTAAAGGATATAATTCCACAGCTGCTAACTAATTTAGAACTTAACGACATAACAGTAAAATATGTGGGCTATGCATCCTATTCGGATATGATGAAGGATATAAATGATGAAAAAATAGACATAGCATTTCCTGTAGATGGAAGTCTTTTTTATTCAGAAATAAATGAGATGTATGCATCTAATCCAGTTTTATCGATTACAAACGAATTGGTTTTTAAAAAGAATAAGGGAGCAAACAATATAAAAACCATAGCTATTAATAAGAATAATAGCTTGCAGTACTATTATGCTAAAATAGCTTATCCAGATACTGAAATTGTTTACTACGATACAATTAATGACTGTTTAAAAGCTGTAAAAAATGGACAAGTTGATGCCACTATATTAAATGGTCTTAGAGCCTATGATATTTTAAAAAATAGCAAGTATCGTTCATTATCAGCAATTCCTTTAAACATACGAGAAGATATATGCTTTGGTGTTAAGATAGGTAATGAAGGTCTGTTAAAAATAGTAAATAGAGGCATTGGATTATATAATCCGGATTATATAACAGGAGTTACAACACATTACACAGATATCCTATTTACATATACCTTGTTTGATTTTTTTAGGGATAATATTGGACTAGTAATAGGATTTTTTATTATATTGTTCATTATTATAATGATTGCGATTGTAATGGCCATGAAATCAAAAGTTGAGAAAGCAAGGAAACAACGCAAAGAGATTCAAAAAGTCTTTAATAAGATGATACAAGCTTTTGCTAAGATTATTGATAAGAAGGATGAATATACAAGTGGACATTCCTTTAGAGTAGCTAATTATTCTAAAAAACTTGCCTTAAGAATTGGCTATTCAAAAGAGATGGCACAAAAAGTGTATAATGTTGCATTACTTCATGATATTGGAAAAATTCTTATACCAAACGATATTTTACATAAAAAAGAAAAACTAACAGATGAAGAATATGCCATAGTTAAAAAGCATGCTGAATATGGAAGCGAAATATTAAAGGAAATAGATTTGATTCCGGAAATCTCTTATGGCGCAGGTTATCATCATGAAAGATTTGATGGAAAGGGTTATCCAGAAGGATTAAAAGATAACGAAATTCCAGAGATAGCACAGATAATTTCAGTGGCAGATGCTTTTGATGCCATGTATTCAACAAGATCATATCGTAAGAAGATGAAACTTAAGGAAGCCCTAAAAGAAATAGAGAATGGGGCAGGAACACAGTTTAATCCAAGATTTGCCAAGGCTTTTATTGAACTTGTAAATGATGGTGAATTAGAAACAAATGACGAAGATAATAATGATGTGTTATGGTGGAAATAAGAACTACAGATAGATGAATTATTAAATACCGATATTTAAGTTAGATTATTTTTAACTTAAACATCGGTTTTTTTATAAAACAGCGATAAGAAATTCTGATTTTAGCCTACAGTAGAATTATGTTTTTTACGATATTGACTTGGTGTCATATCCAGTTCTTTTTTAAAGAGCTTAACAAAATAGTTACTATCAGCTATACCAACAGCTTCGCTGATTTGCTGAATGCTTTTTTGACTGCTTTCTAGAAGTTGACAGGCTTTTGTAACTCTTACTTTTCTTAGGTATTTTCCAGGAGTTGTGTTTAATTCCTTTCTAAACAGAGTTAGAAGATAGCTCTTGGAAATAGACATCTTATCTGTTAATAAATCAAGTGTAATATCATCCTGGTAGTAGTTCTCAAGATAGTAAATAGCATTATTAATAACAGCGCTATGTTTGTTAGTATTAAGCTGCATAATAGCTTCGCAGAAATCCTTTACCATTTCTTTCTTGTGATCAAGAATTTTTTCAATATCTGTTTCTTCAATTGTAAGTTTAGTATTTTTAGATGAAATCTTATCTATAACATATACAGGTAAACCAGCTTTAAGGGCTGCAATTCGTAGGGTTGTTCTAGTAATTGCGCAGCCTATTCTTTCATTTTCTAATGTGGAACCAATTCTTTTTATATAGCTTACATCCTGCTGCATCTTAGATAAGTAGTTAAGGGCAGCCTCGCTATCTCCCTTAGTTACGCAGTTAAAGAAGCTTTTTTCATTGTCATATCGAAGTTGTAGAAGATTAACAAAGTTCTCTCTATCTTCTTCAAAAAATAAGAGCTGGCTTTCGTCTTCAAAAAAGCTAGGTTTCTTAATTCTACGACCTGAGTATTCGGAATCATTAGTTTTAAGGAAAGATGTAGCAATATGGACTGCCATATCTTCTGAAATCGTTGGAAATAGATTTCTGTAACGTAGATAAATATTCACATTTAGATCCTTTATGTTATTTTGTTCTAACACTCTTAATGCGTCTTGCTTTGTATGAAGAAGTGGTGTGAAAGGCCCTAAAATATATAGTTCATCATCAAGAAGAAAAACAAGCATTGAAATGTTAAAAACATCAGTTAATACATAGATTGTATTGGCATCCATGTTGTCTTTCATAGTCATGATAGCATCAGCGCTAAAAATCAATTGCACTCTATGTATCATATTTTTTTTGCCAAATCTTGCGGCTTCTTCTTTGGTGTTAATCCTATAAAATCCAATATTATAGAGTTCTCTTATAAGTTGTAAATTGTTGTCAGTAAGTTCGTTTTTCATAGTATAATCCTTTATATATTATATTGTGGAATAAAAACAAAAATATTCTACTAATATGAATAACTTTGTTCTATAACTATTTTACAATAAATGTTATCTTATTACCATAAAAATTCATTGAATTGGGAGGTTTTTATGGAAACTAATAACTTGGGCAAAAGCCAAAAATACATGAAGGAAGGGGGAATACATTTTGCTCCTCTTTGGAGAATAATAGGATTCTCCGGTGCTAATATGGCAGGTAATCTTTATATGGGATTAACAATGATTATGTCCTTCTATCTTAATGGCTATGTAGGTATGGCTGTTATTTTGGCTTCTAGCTTTTCAACAATAACACGTCTTTGGGATGGTATAACTGATCCAATTGTAGGTTTTTTTGTTGATAAGTTTAAGGGAAATAAGTACATTGGAAAAACTAGACTTTGTTTAATTATGGGTGGATCTCTTTTGTTATTTAATAGTTTTCTAATGTTTAATGTTACAGATAGATTGCCAGCTGGTCCTATTAGACCTGTATTTTTCATATTTTTTACAGCGATTTATTATATTGGATATACATTTTTAAATGTATCAAATCACGTGGGATATGTTTGCTTAACAAATGATCCTGCACAAAGAAACATTTTATCAATCACAGGTACTATTTTTGTTAGAGTTATGAGAGCTGTAATGCAGATGGTTACTGCTGCATTAGCTGTTAAGTATGGCTCAATTAGAAGTGCTTTATTTTTCCATGAATATTGGGGAATTGTGGCAATTATAGCAACAATCGGTATTGTGATTTCTTATATTTGTATTATGCCAAAGGATATTCCAGAGTTCTCTGTAATTAAGAACAATAAGGCTTCAAAGGTAAAATTTAGAGATTATCTAGATATTCTAAAGCACAACAGACCGCTACAAATGATGATCGTAGCAAGAGCTACAGATCAGTTTTCTAATACTTGTAAGACAAGTGCAATTACACTTGTCCTTTATGGAATAGTAGTTGCCAACTATAAGCTTTCAGGCGGTTGGACACTATACACAACTATTGTTGGGCTTGTAATGATGACATTTGGAATCGGAGCCATTGGTACTAAGCTTGGTTTAAAGAAGGCTATGCAAATTGGTTCTTGGGGAGTGATTTTTCTTGACACAGTTGCTATTTTAATTTGGATTTTTATGGACCCTAAGACACTTTGTTTACCAGGTTATGTTAATGGTTATGGTCAGGCCTTTAACGGCTTTAGTGCATTTACAATATGCTTATTTATTGTAACTGTAGTTGGTGGCGGATTCCAAATGATTACAAGTTCAATAGTTAATCCTATGATTGCAGATGTTAACGATTATGAAGCTGCTCGTTCAGGAAAATATAAGCCTGGTATGATTGCAACCTTATTTTCATTTATGGATAAGTTAATTTCATCTTTTGGCCCAACTTTTGTAGGTATTGGATTTGCAATAATTGGCTTTAAGCACGCATTCCCAGACCTTAATACAAGCTATAGCACAAGCTTACTTGCAATTGCTCTTATTTTTAATTATGGATTAGAGCTTGTTGGTGCAATTTTTAATATTATAGCAATGAAATTCTACGAGCTTACACCTGAGAAGATGAAGGAAGTTAAAGAAACAATTTATGAAATGAGGAATTTAAATGAATAAATTATCATTTAATAATGCTTGGGAGTTTACAAAAGTTAATAGTATGTCAATGGATACAAGCCCTGAAAAATCTGAAATTGTGGACTTACCTCATACATGGTATAGCAATGATGATTACTACAGGGGTATGGCAAAATATTCAAAAAAATTGTTAATAAATGACAATTGGAAAAATGTATTTATTGATGTTGAGGCAGCAGACCAACATGCTTATGTTTATGTGGATAATGTTTTGTTAACAGAGCATAAAGGTGGATATAGTGCCTTTAGATGCCAGATTCCAGAGGAAATTTATAAGGGTAAAAAAGAGCTAGAAGTAAGCATTTATGTAACAAATGCACTTGATGAAACAATCTCTCCCTTAGTTGGAGATTTTACGATTTTTGGCGGACTATATAGAGGCGTTAATATTCTTTATACAGAGCATGACTCATATTTTGATCCTTGTTATTATGGAACAGATGGGGTGATTGTTAGAACGAGTCTTAATGAGGATTATGGTCTAGTGGATATTGAACTGCACACCAAGACAAAGCAGGAAGATAGACTAGAGACAATTATAAAGGCAGCAGATGGAACAATTATTTATAGCTACGTCTGTGAGATAAGAGAACACATTCAGGCACAAATAAAGAATCCTATATTGTGGAATGGTAAGAAAAATCCATATTTATATACCGTAATTACTAGACTTTATTCAGGTGGTGAATTAGTTGATGATAAAATCACAAAAACCGGTTTTAGACGTGTAGAGATTGATTCTAATAATGGTTTATTTTTAAATAATGAGCACATTAGAATTAACGGAGTTTCTAAGCATCAGGATGTGGGAGAAAAATATAGCGCAGTTGTAAATGATGACATTTTAAATGATTTTTCCTTAATTGATGAGATAGGAGCTAATTCTATTAGATTGTCCCATTATCAGCATAGTAGCTTTACATATGAATGTGCGGATAATAAGGGATACTTAATATGGGCTGAAATTCCTATGCTTAAAATGACACAGAATGAAGAATTACTTGATAATGCTAGGGAGCAACTAAAGGAATTAATCCTACAAAATATTCATCATCCTAGTATTTACTGCTGGGGTATCCAAAATGAAATTGGTATGTTTAGAGATGCTCCATATATGTATGAAGAACTAATAAAATCTAAGGAATTAGTCAAGAGTCTTGATAGTCAAAGACTAGTTAGTGCAGCTAATCTCTACACTGTTAAATTTAAAAGTAAGCTTAATGAGACAACAGATATGATAGGCTACAACGTATATTTTGGTTGGTATTATGGGAAAATGCAGGATTATAGTAAATACCTTGATAAGTTCCATGAGGCTAGGCCAAATCTAGCTATTGGTATGAGTGAATATGGGGTAGACTGTAATATTGGGCTTCATTCAAGTAATCCGCAAGTTAAGGATTATTCAGAGGAATATCAGGCCCTATATCATGAAAATGTTTATAAGATATTTGAGACTAAGCCATATTTATGGGGCAGTTATGTTTGGAATATGTTTGATTTTTCAAGTGCCATAAGACAAGAAGGTGGCCTGGATAAAGTTAATGGAAAGGGCCTTGTAACTGCAGATAGAAAAATAAAAAAAGATGCATTCTATTATTATAAAGCTAAGTGGAGCAAGGAGAAATTTGTTCATATTTGTTCTAAAAGATTTGTAAATAGATTAGAGGATACTATTGATATAAAAGTATTCACTAATTGTGAGACTGCCACTCTCTTACTTAATGGAAGGGAGTACATTGAGGCAAGTAACAATGGAAATGCAACAATTATTTTTGAAAATATAAGACTAGAAAGCCAAGTTAATGATATCACTGTTATAAGCGGAGATTGTAGTGATAGCGCAAGTTTTGTTAAGGTTAAGGAAGAAGATAAATCTTATAGGCTTGAGGCTGAAGCTGCTGGAACTAGCGTAAAGAACTGGTTTTTAAAGGATGATGATTTAACTAAGGAAGGTTTTTATTCTATTAAAGATACAGTTAATGATCTAATTGAGAATAAGGCTACTTACGAGATACTAAAGAAGTATATTCCAGATATTTTAGAAATGATTTTATCAAATGAAGATTTTCCACTGGGTCTTGCATTGCAAAGTGTAATAAATAGGGCAAAACCTGAAAATTTGGATATTAACCTATTTAACAGCGAATTAAATAAAATAGAAGTTGAGTATTAGTAAAATTCCTCTCTACTGGATTCCTAGTGGAGAGGGATTTTATTATTTAGGTAGTTTTTTTTCAATTATATGTTAAACTACATTTATACACTTTTATAAAATTGTATTGAGGGGTTTTTGTTAGGCTTTGAGGAGGAGAGCGTAATGAATAAAGACAATCAGTATCTTAAGATACTATCAAAACAGTTTACTAATGTGGCAACTACTGCAACAGAGATTATTAATTTACAGTCTATTTTAAGTTTACCTAAGGGAACGGAGCATTTTTTATCTGATATTCATGGAGAACATGAACAGTTTGCTCATGTTTTAAAAAATG
>Ga0247611_10008798_pt1 | contig 12334 bp, 10 predicted proteins | sample 177DNAGHGhighgp2_FD_192422 | JGI IMG/M metagenome (GOLD analysis project Ga0247611, IMG submission 192422) | Sheep rumen microbial communities from Palmerston North, Manawatu-Wanganui, New Zealand - 1770 DNA GHGhigh gp2 | ecosystem: Host-associated > Mammals > Digestive system > Stomach > Rumen... | reverse complement strand
GTTGCTGAGCTTCTTCATGATGCCGGCGAGGAAGCCTTCGAGGTGCTGCAGCTGAGCTTCCATCTTCTGAATCTCGGCCTCCACATCGATGAGGTTGCCCAGAGGAACGGCGAACTCGTCGGTGCCCACCATGAAAGCAGATGCTGTAGCGTCTTTCTCAGCAACCACGTTGATGGCGCTGAGGTTGGCCATCTTTGTGATGGCAGCGCTATAGGCCTCGTAGTCGTTCTTTCCTACTGCCTGCAGCTCCAACTGCTCTTTCGGTGCGATATTCTTTGACGAGCGGACCATGCGGACACCCGAGACAATCTGTTTCACGTTCTCAATCTGGGCGGCCAGCTGGTTGTCGGCCTCGGTGGCAGCGGGCAGCACGAGCTTGTCGCGCATGATACTCTCACCCTCCTTGCGGTCGTAGATGTGTTGCCACAGCTCCTCGGTGATGAACGGCATGAACGGATGCAGCATCTTCAGCAGAATCTCGAAGAACTCGAGCGTCTTGTCGTAGGTCTGCTTGTCGATGGGCTGGGCCTCGCCGTTGATATAGGCAGGCTTCACCATCTCCAGATACCAGCTTGAGAACTCGTCCCAGAACAGCTTGTAGACAGCCATCAGGGCTTCGCTGATACGGTACTTCTTAAAGAGGTCGTCCACCTCGGCGTTGGTCTGGCGCAGCTTGGCCTCGAACCATGCCGTGGCAATCTTGCCGGCCTCAGACTGCTCAATGTCAGCCACTTTCCAGCCTTTGACAAGACGGAATGCGTTCCAAATCTTATTGTTGAAGTTACGTCCCTGCTCACAGAGAGCCTCGTCAAATAGGATGTCGTTGCCTGCGGGGGCAGAGAGCATCATACCCATACGTACGCCGTCGGCACCGAACTTCTCGATGAGCTCGATGGGGTCGGGGCTGTTGCCGAGCGACTTCGACATCTTGCGGCCGAGCTTGTCGCGGACGATACCCGTGAAGTATACGTGCTTGAACGGCATCTTGCCTACGTATTCGTAACCTGCCATAATCATGCGTGCCACCCAGAAGAAGATAATGTCCGGGCCGGTCACCAGGTCGGCAGTGGGGTAGTAGTAGTTCAACTCCTCGTTGCCGGGGTTGTTGATGCCGTCAAACAGCGAGATAGGCCAGAGCCAAGAGCTGAACCATGTGTCGAGGGCGTCCTCGTCCTGACGCAGGTCGGATGCCTGCAGGTTGGCGTTGCCACTCTCCTTGCGGGCAAGCTCAAGTGCTTTCTCTGCGGTCTCAGCAACCACGAACTTCTCGTCGTCGTAGTAATAAGCCGGGATGCGGTGTCCCCACCACAACTGGCGCGAGATGCACCAGTCCTGAATGTTCTCCAGCCAGTTCTTATAGGTGTTCTTGTACTTGGTCGGTACAAACAGAATGTCGTCGTTCATAACGGGCGGCAGGGCGATGTCGGCAAAGTGCTTCATCGACAGGAACCACTGCATTGACAGACGCGGCTCAATAGCGGTGTCAGGATTGCGCTCAGAGTAACCCACCTTGTTGGTGTAGTCCTCAATCTTCTCCATCAGACCGGCATCCTGCAGGTCCTTGGCAATCTGCTTACGGCAGTCCATGCGGTCCATGCCGACATAGATGGGTGACTGGTCACTGATAGTACCGTCGGCGTTGAAGATGTCGATGGTCTCCAGGTTGTGCGTCTTGCCCAGCATGTAGTCGTTGGTGTCGTGGGCAGGCGTCACCTTCAGACAGCCCGTACCGAACTCGATGTCGACGTAGCGGTCCTCGATGACGGGGATGACGCGGTTCACCAGAGGTACAATCACCTTGCGGCCCTTTAACCACTGGTTCTTCGGGTCCTTGGGGTTGATACACATGGCGGTATCGCCCATGATGGTCTCAGGGCGAGTGGTGGCTACGACAGCGTAGTAGCCTTTCGCATCTTTGTGGATGATGTTGCCTTCGGCTTCTAGGGATTCTAGATTTTCTAGATTGTCTAGACCGTCAACATAATATTTCAGGTGGAACAGATGGCTCTGCTCCTCCTTGTAGATAACCTCCTCGGTTGAGAGGGCTGTCAGCGCTTTCGGGTCCCAGTTGACCATGCGCAGACCGCGGTAGATGAGTCCTTTGTTGTAGAGGTCGACGAAGACCTTGATAACGCTCTCGGAGCGCTTCTCGTCCATGGTGAACGCTGTGCGGTCCCAATCGCAGCTGGCACCCAGACGGCGCAACTGCTTCAGGATGATGCCACCATGTTCGTGTGTCCAGTCCCAGGCGTGCTCCAAGAACTGCTCACGGGTAAGGTCATGCTTCTTGATGCCTTCACCGGCAAGTTTCTTCACCACCTTGGCTTCTGTGGCAATAGATGCGTGGTCGGTGCCTGGCACCCAGCAGGCGTTCTTGCCCTCCATGCGGGCACGGCGAACGAGAATATCCTGAATCGTGTTGTTCAGCATGTGTCCCATGTGGAGCACACCTGTCACGTTGGGCGGCGGAATCACGATGGTGTAAGGCTCGCGTCCGTCGGGTTTACTACTGAAAAGTTTGTTGTCCAGCCAGTACTGGTACCATTTGCCTTCGACCTCTTTCGGGTCGTATTTACTTGCTATTTCCATATTCTAATAGATAAACGGCTGCAAAGGTACGAATTTTCTGTTGAAAAGCGATAAGATTTCGATAAAAAGATTGGTGGAATGGAAAATAATGTTTACCTTTGCCGAGAAAAAACAGAACATAATCCGAGAAAAATGCATACAAGAGAAGAAAAAATGGAGGCTTTCGGACGCCTGCTTGATGTCATGGACAGACTGCGTGCAGAATGTCCGTGGGACCGGAAACAGACGAACGAGAGCCTGCGCCCCAATACGATAGAAGAGACCTATGAACTTTGCGATGCGCTGATTCGTGATGACCAACGTGAAATTTGCAAGGAGCTTGGTGATGTGCTGTTGCATGTCGTCTTCTATGGAAAGATAGGGGAGGAGAAAGAAACTTTTGATATAGCTGATGTTTGCAATAGCCTGTGCGACAAGTTGATATTTCGTCATCCACATGTCTATGGCGACGCTGTTGCCAAGGACGCACAGGCCGTACTTGAGAGTTGGGAGCAGATCAAACTGAAAGAGAAGGATGGTAATAAAACCGTACTCTCGGGCGTGCCCTCCTCGTTGCCTTCGCTTATCAAGGCTTACCGCATTCAGGACAAGGCCCGTAATGTAGGTTTCGACTGGGAAGACAAACAGGACGTCTGGGCAAAGGTGCGCGAGGAACTCGACGAGCTGGAGGCCGAACTGCGTCGTGAGGACCGTGAACGCTCTACGAAAGAGTTGGGCGATTTCCTTTTCTCGGTCATTAATGCTGCCCGTCTCTACAAGCTGAATCCCGACAATGCGTTGGAGCATACCAATCAGAAGTTTATCCGTCGTTTCAATTATATTGAACAGCACTCTATCCGTGCCGGCCGTCCCCTCTCAGAGATGACGTTGGCGGAGATGGATGCTCTGTGGAACGAGGCAAAACAACAAGAAAAAGAATCATCTAAATCATTCTGAAATATGAAGAAAAAATCATCAATCTTATTGTTCCTTTCAGTTGTGGGAGCCATGATATTTGCCGGTTGTGGTGGTAATAAGAATCAGCAGGCTGCTTCTGAGGAAGAAGACGGAAATGTCAAGGTGTGGCTTAGTGAAGACAGCACCTTATACGGACTCTGTGGTGAAGGTTCGGCTATGAACACGTTGCAGCTGATTACCGATACGGGCGACACCCTGAACCTCAGTGTCACTGATGCCAAAGAGAAAAACCATGTGCTTGGTGGTTACAGTGTCGGCGACCGCATGGCCGTGCTGACCAACCGCGAACGCACCATCGCTACCCTTGTTATCAACGAGAGCGAGTTACTGGGCAACTGGGTGATGCCAGACCCCATTGACGGCTCCGAAGAGGTGGGTATCAGTATCCGCGAAGGCGGTATTGCTGAGAGTATTGAACAGACGTCTATCATCTATCGTACATGGCGTATCACCAACGGACAATTGGAACTGGTGTACGTCCGTGAGGGCGGTGCTGAGGATGAGGAGATTCACCTTTACGAAATCCTGAGTCTCGGTAATGACTCGCTGGTATATCGTACTGTTGACAAGTCCTACGATGAGGAGGAGACATTTGAATACTCCCGTCAGCAGCTACGTAAGCGTGTAGACAAGGTGCAGCTCGAGGAATCCTCGTTTGACGATTTCAAGATGTAGGCATGGAACCGTTTCGTGTTCATATTCTCGGCTGCGGCAGTGCGCTGCCAACGCTTCGTCATTATGCCTCTTCACAGCTTGTCGAGATTCGTGGCAAGCTGATGATGATTGACTGCGGCGAGGGGACGCAGATGCAGCTGCGTCGCTGTCATGCCCGTTTCACCAAGCTCAGCCATGTGTTTATCTCCCATTTGCATGGCGATCACTGCTTCGGTCTCATTGGCATGATTTCCACATTCGGACTGCTCGGCCGTACGGCGACGCTCCATGTCCACGGGCCTGCCGCCCTTGGCGACATGCTGCGCCAACAGATACAGTTCTTCTGCCGCGACCTGGGCTATGAGGTGAAGTTCTACGAGGTCGATACCTCTCGTCATCAGGTTATTTACGAAGACCGTTCGTTGACCGTCGAGAGCATCCCGCTCTGCCATCGTTTGCCTACCTGTGGTTTCCTGTTCCGTGAGAAACCGTCGCTGCCGCATATCCGTCGCGACATGATTGACTTCTATGGCGTGCCCCAGTCGCAGATTCAGAATATCAAGAATGGCGCAGACTGGACGACAGCCGATGGCGAGTTTGTTCCGAACGACCGTCTTGTGACGCCTGCCGAGCCGCCTCGCAGCTATGCCTACTGTAGCGACACCCGTTACCTGCCAGAACTCCATCAGTTGCTGGAAGGCGTATCGGCGCTTTACCATGAGAGTACCTATGGCGATGACAACCTGGCGTTGGCCGAGAAATATAACCATAGTACGGCCTCCGAGGCAGCCCGCGTAGCCCGTGATGCTCATGCCGGACAGCTGTTGCTGGGGCATTACAGCTCACGTTATGAGGACGAGGAAATTCTGTTGCGCGAGGCATGTTCTATCTTCCCGAATAGCAGGCTGACGCAGGAAATGATGGTCGTTAACGTCTGATTTGTGTCTTTTATTGCATTTTTTCTTTGAAAAATTTGGTGGTACGGTGGAAAATGTCTATATTTGCAGCACAAACCGTATTGCTTATGACAAAAAGAATACTAAAATATGCATTTGCACTGACGCTGTCATTAGCTGTTCCGGTGCTGACCATCGCTTCGGAGATGGCGGCTCCTGAGATGGCGGTTGAGCAGACAGAGCCTGTCATCAGCGTGCAGCAGTCGTCGGTCACCGTGACCGGAGCTGTTGGTGAAACGCTGGAGGTGGTGTCGCTCACAGGCAAGAGCCTGATGACGGTGCGCATTGAAAGTCCTTCACAACGTATTGAACTAAACGTTCCTAAGGGGTGCTACATCTTGAAGGTTGGCAAGGTAGTCAGAAAGGTTACTATTCGCTGATAGTTCTCCTCCTGCTGCTTGTGTCCAGCTGCAATGACAGTCAACAGTCGGCTGTCAGCCAGATGGCACTCGACGACTTTACATCGTTGAAGTCAGACGAATATGCTCTAAGTTCTCAACAGATTCGTGAGAATTTAGAGCATCTTTTACGCTCTGACGCCGATGCCTCAACAGCCGATCTCCGTACGAAAGACTATTATCGCCATGGCCAGCCGTTGGTGTGGATAGGGCGTTATGGTGTCGATCAGCGTGCTGATACGCTTGTCGAGGAGCTTCACCGCCGCATTACCGATATGGGTTTCACGGAGCGTTCTTTCTGTGTTCCCCAGATTGAGCGTGACTTGGAGCGTCTTCGCAACCTCGATTTCGACGGAAACGGCAATCGCATCAGTCAGGTGGCTGCCCGCTTGGAGTATAACCTGACAAAGGCCTATCTGCGCTATGTCCTTGGCCAGCGCTTCGGCTTTACCAACCCGGTTCGTTCTCTTAATCGTCTTGATGCACGCGAGACCGACAGCCTCGGGCGCCCCAAGGGTTTCCGCAATCTCTTTGATGTCGATATGGAGCATCCGGGCAAGTACTACGAGTATGCAGCCCTGCGCAAGGTTCGCAACGACAGTCTCAGTGCCTATCTGGCTGAGGTGCTGCCCACCGATGAGGTTTACTTGCAGATGAAGCAGCGCCTCTCTACTGCCAGTGACGAGCAGCGCACGCGTATCCTTGTTAATATGGACCGTCGCCGTTGGCGTGAGAATAACCGTTTAGGCTCAGCCAAGAAATACATTGTGGTCAATGTGGCAGCCTACCATCTATGGGCTGTTTCGCCCGACAGTATCATGGACATGCGTGCCGCCTGTGGTGCACAGAAGACGAAAACGCCGCTGCTGACGAGTCATATCACCCACATGGAGGTAAACCCTCAGTGGCTCATACCGCATAGCATTATCAAGAACGATATTGCCCATCATGCAGGCGATTCTGCTTATTTCGCCCGTCACCGCTATTATATTGCCGACCGCAAGACCGGTCAGCGTATGGCTATTGGTGACGTCTCACGCAGTCAGCTCCTGAGTGGCGACTATCGTGTAGGTCAGGAGGGTGGCCAGGGAAATGCGTTGGGACGCATCATCTTCCGCTTCCCCAACAACTTTTCGGTCTTCCTGCACGACACGTCGAGTCCGGGTGTCTTCCAGCGCGACGACCGCGGCGTCAGTCACGGCTGTGTCCGTGTGCAGCGCCCCTTCGACCTGGCCTGCTTCCTCTTTTCCGAGCGGCCCGACGACTGGACGCTCGACAAGTTCCGTATTACCATGGGTATGAGACCGGAGACAGAAAAAGGACGTAAGTACGTGGCGGGACTGGAGCCCGGCGCCAAGCCAAAGCTCATCAGCTGGCAGAGCGTCTCTCCGCGCGTACCTCTATATATAACATATTACACGCTCTTCCCTGTGCCTGGTGGCCAGTTGACAACCTATCCCGATGTCTATGGCTACGACAAGGTGCTTGCAGGGGCGTTGGCTACATTCAGAAAATAAGTGTTATGGACCATGTCGATGAAAGCCTGCTGCTGAAACAGCTCAAGGACCCCAAGACCCAGCGCCGCGCGTTTGAGTCTGTGGTACGCCAGTATAGCGAACAGCTCTACTGGCAGGTTCGTCGCATCGTTCTGACTCACGACGATGCCAATGACGTGTTACAGAACGCGTTCCTGAAAGCATGGCAGGCGCTCGAGTCTTTCCATGGCGATTCGAAGCTGCTGACGTGGCTCTCGCGTATTGCCATCAATGAGAGCCTTGACTTTATGCGTCGCCAGAAGAATATGACAGCTGTCAGCACCGACGATGCCGACCTCGGTGTCGCTAACCAGCTGATGGCCGACGATTACTTTGATGGTGATGAGACCGAAGCCCAGTTGCAGGAGGCCATCGCCAGTCTTCCCGATGTGCAGCGGACCGTGTTCCAGTTGCGCTACTACGATGAGATGAAATACAGCGAAATCAGTCGCCTGCTCGACACCAGTGAAGGAGCCCTGAAAGCGTCCTATCACATTGCAGTGAAAAAAATTACAGAATTTTTTCATTCGCGCGATTAAACCTTTTGAAGGTTAGCGCGTCAGATATACAAAAAGAAGCCTTATGACGAACGAAGAACTTTACCTGAATAGCCGTATGAGCCGCGAGAATCACTTCCGCGTGCCCGAAGGATACTTCGACAAGTTGACGGCTGACGTGATGGCTCGATTGCCTGAGCGTGAAACAGTTGTTGAGCTTAAGCCTGCTGCTAAGCGTGTGTTCCTGCGCCCGCTGCTTGCCGCAGCCTCAGTGGCGCTGGTTGCTGCGATAGCTGTAGGTGTCTACTTTAACCGCAGTGCCATGCCTGCCGAAGACGAAGAGCAGATGGCAGCGGTGTCCACCGTCATGCCCGACAGCTATATTGACGATGCTGCCGATTATGTCATGATGGATCACAAGGATATCTATGCATGTCTAACCAGCGATTACTAAACAGATGAAAAGACTATCATTACTCCTGCTGGTGTTCGTTCTGGCCTATGTTGCTCACGCACAGGGCCAGCAGCGCTTCGATCCCGCCAAGTTCGATGCCGAGCAGCAGCAGTTCATCACCAAGTCGGCCTGCCTCACCGAGCAGGAGGCCGCCCGCTTCTTCCCGCTCTTCCGTGAGATGCAGAAGAAGCAGCGCGCCATCTATGAGCGCCAGCGCAAGCTGGGCTTCAACAAGCCTTCTACGGAGAAGGGCTGTGCCGAGTCCATCCGCCAACACGACCAGATAGACTTAGAGCTGAAGCAGATTCAGCAGACCTACCACAACAAGTTCCTGCGTGTCATCCCGGCTTCCAAGCTCTACGATGTTCTTCAGGCCGAGGACCGCTTCTTCCGTATGAAGCTCCGTTCGTGGGGTGGGGGTATGCAGCCTAACATGGTTAATGGCAATAACCAGTTCAACAGACCTAACGGTAACAATCACCGCTTCAATCCTAACGGCAATAACAACCGTTTTGGTCGTCAGAACAATAACAGGCAGAGGTAAATACGGGCGTTTGACTCGTGGACACTGGACAGTAGGACAGTAGATTTCTCAAACTTCTTACGCGTACCGCGCACGCGCGCGGTACGCGTAATATTTTTTATATTTTACTGTTTTTACTGTCCTACTGTCCACAGTATAATAATTATACCAGTTGTTCTTTGAGTGCCATCTTGACGAGCATGACGGTGTTCTTGGCCCCAAACTTGGCAAGCAGGCGCTTACGATACCAGTTGATGGTCTCCGTGCTTAGATTCATTTTCTCGGCTATCTGCGGATTGGTCAGTCCGTCGCAGATATGGCGCAAGATGGTCTGCTCGACGGCGGTGAGGCTGATAGTCTGTTTCTCGCCTTGTTGCAGGATGTCCTTCGCCTCGCTACAGACGTAGCGTTCCCCTTTCCAGACGCAGGCAAGTGCTTCGAGCAGTGTCTCGATAGGTGAGCTTTTCAGCACATAGCCGTGCACACCGCTGTCGAGCATGTGACGGATAATGGAATACTCATCGTGGCTGGTGAGGGCAATGACCTTCACCTTCGGGTAGTTGTCGATAATCTCCTTGCAGAAGGCACGTCCGTCGCCGTCGGGTATGGAGATGTCGAGCAGCAGCACGTCAGGGCGACGCTCGGCAAGCATCTGCCTGCAGCTTGCCAGGGTTGTGAACGTGTGGCTCACGTGGGCAATGTCGCTGCGGTTGATGGCGTCGGTCAGTCCATCGCAGACCATTGTGTGATCGTCGACGATGTTGACGTCGATGCGGTATTTCATTATCATGGTATGGTTACGTTGATTTCTGTTCCTTGGCCTTCCAGCGAGACGATGTGCATGGTGCTGTGATAGGGGGCAATGCGCTCGCGTATGTTCTGCAGTCCCATACCCTCACGGCTTGCGGTCATACCCTTGCCGTTGTCGCTCACGGTCAGCGTCACTTCCTGATGGTTCTGCATCAGCTGGATGTTGATATGTCCGGCCTTGGCATGCTTGATGGCATTGTTCACCAGCTCGTAGGCGCAGCGGTAGAGCACCAGTTCCTTGTCCTTCGGCAGGCTGATGTCGCCAAAGACCTGGAACTGTGCGCCGGGCACGCTGACGGCGAAGTCGTGCAGGGCTGATACCAAGCCGTTCTTCAGCAGTTCCTCCGGCATCAGGTGGTGGGCGGTGCGGCGCAGTTCGACATGAATCTTGTCGAGCAGCGGCAGCACTTCCTCGGGTTGTCCTTCTTGTCCCAGTTGCTTTTTGTATTCCTCTATCTTCAGCCGTAGCACCGATAGCATGCCGCCCAGTCCGTCGTGCAGGTCGCGTGCCATGATGCGGCGTTCCCTCGTCTCCGTTTCCAGGGCTACCTTGGCGGCTAACAGCGCTTTCTTCCGGCGGTGAACGGCCATCATCAGGAAAACGCCTGCCACCAGCGCCACAATAGCGATAGCCGCTGCCACGAGCAGCCAGCGATAGAGGCTGCGCTCCTTGTCGAGGGCGGCTATACGCGTCTCCTTCTTCTCCGTCTCGTAGAGCACTTCCATCTGCGACAGACCGCTCTGGTAGTGGTCGGTGGCGTAGCGCGTCATCACGTCGTACATCTTCCGGATATACTCGCGTGCCTTCTCCTTCTGTCCCAGCTCTGCGTAGATCTCGGCCAGCATCTGGTAGGAAGCCACATCGCTGTGGGTGGCCAGCGAGTCGGGATGAACGGAGCGCAGGGCGAAGTCGAGGGCCGTCTGCCACTGACGCTCGGCCATTGCCACCTCGCAGCAGGCCAGATAGACATCGCTCTTGCTTTCAAACATCAGACTGTCGGCCAGGCTACAGGCCTCCTCCGCATACGCCTTGGCGGCTTTGATGTCCTGATGGCCTTCCATCAGGTTCAGTCGTGCCATCGACGCCAGGACCACGGGATAGTCTTCGCACTCCTCTTTGCGGTGGGCGTAGTAGAAGTCATAGCATGGCTTTGCCGTCTCGCGGGCTTTCTGGTAGTTGCCTTTCTCGATGAAGACGCTGAGAAGGCCTTTGCGCGGCATAGCCACCATCAGCGAATCGCCTGACGCTTTACCTTTCTTGATGGCCAGCAGATAGTTGCGCTCGGCTTCCGTCAGGTTGCCCATCGTGTGGTAGAGCTCACCGATGTTATAATGGAGAATGACCTGACTCTCCAGCCAGTTGTTACGCTCGAAGATGGGCAGGGCGCGCTGGTAGTAGTGAATGGCCAGATGGGCCTTGCCCTGCAGGTTGTAGGCGTTGGCTATCGAACCGTAGAGTGCTGAGCGGGAATCGTCAAGATCCACCTGCGTGTAGCGTCCGCTCTGCTCCATGGTGTCTGTGATGGCCAATGCGTGGTTGAAGTAGCTGAGAGCCTTGTCGTAGTCCTCGCGGCCGTAGCTGAGCAGTCCGAAGTTACGCAGGGTGTACTGGCGGATAAGCAGCCCGTTCAGCTGGTAGCTCAGTGCCAGCGCCTTGCGACCGTACTCCTTGGCCTTCTCGCCGTCGTAGGGCAGGTAGCCGCGCATGAGTTCGTCGTAGGCAAACAACAGCTCCTCGCCTTTGGGCGGGTTACTGCTCTTCAGCGCCGCCTCCAAGGAGTCGACGCGGGCGTTGCGGTGGTCGTTATAAGCTATCGCATACAGGTTTATGGCGGCGAGCAGCACGCAGAAGAATAGTCTTTTGCCGTTCATCACGCTTGCAAAGTTACAAAATCTTTCTTATTTACCACCCAAAAGGGTGGAAAAATGTGCTATTTCTCTTCATTTCACCCATTTGCGTGAACACACAGTAGCCAAAATACCTATCTTTGCACCAAAATATTAACTATCAACCAAAAGCATATGAAAAGAATATCTACCTTAGTAATGTTGGCCCTCGCTCTGACGGGCGCACGGGCCAGCGTCGTGATTAACGAGACGAACTTCCCTGACGAGAACCTGCGCTTTGTAGCCAGCCAGTACGACGCCGACGAGGACGGTACGCTGAGCGACGACGAGCTGGCAGAGATTACGGAAATCAACGCCGGCTACATCATGAACCTGAAGGGTGCCGAGCACTTCAAGAACCTGGACTTCCTCTGCCTGTACTACGGTTCTGACGAGAATCCCTCCATCACGTCCATCAACCTGAGCCTCTTCCCGAAGCTGTACCGCTTCTCGCTGCAGGACTGTAGCGGGGTGACGTCGCTCGACTTCAGCAAGAACCCGTTGCTGACAGAGTTCGAGCTGCTCCGCTGTCCGAACGTCAGTTCTCTCAAGCTGCCCGCCAGCGTGGAGCAAGTCGGCTTGGATGGTGCGAAGAGTCTGACAGCCCTCGACGTGAGCCAGCTGCCTAAACTCCGTCAGTTCTTTATGATTAACTCAGGTGTCACCGACCTCAACTTCAGTGCAAATCCTGTCCTCAGTTCCATTGGTATTACGGGTGTGGAGGACGAGAAGCAGGTGCTGAACTCCGTGAACCTGACGAACTGCGACGGTCTGGAGAACATCGACATCCGCTACACCACCATCACGACGCTGACAATGAAGCACCTGCCCATCGTCCGCTCGCTGATGATGCTGTATAACGACATTACCAGCACCACCATCGAGGACTGTGCCGAGTTCAATGACATCACCTGCAACGACAACGTGCTGGGAACGCTCTGTCTGAAGGACAATCCGCTGCTGGGGACTATCAACACCGAGGACAACCAGCTGCAGGTGCTCATTGCCGACAACTGCCCCAAACTCGGACGCGTACAGGCGTTCAATAACAAGCTGATGTGGCTCGACCTGAAG
>Ga0247611_10008797_pt1 | contig 12336 bp, 7 predicted proteins | sample 177DNAGHGhighgp2_FD_192422 | JGI IMG/M metagenome (GOLD analysis project Ga0247611, IMG submission 192422) | Sheep rumen microbial communities from Palmerston North, Manawatu-Wanganui, New Zealand - 1770 DNA GHGhigh gp2 | ecosystem: Host-associated > Mammals > Digestive system > Stomach > Rumen ... | reverse complement strand
CCGAAGAGCCCTTCTTTCTACAATCCTTTGAGAGAGACAGGCAGAAGAAATGCTCAGAGACGTATGAGAACGATCCTCGGCAAGATGTACGAGCTCGAGATGATCACCAAGGATGAATACGAGGAAGCTCTCAATACAGAGCTTAAGTTCCGTCAGAGAAGTACGGACAGGACATCAACGATCAATTCCTATTTCTGCGAATATGCCATCTCTGAGGTTATCGGCGATCTTGCACAGGCAAGAGGAATCAAGCGTCAGTTCGCTTCAACGCTGGTATACAACAGGGGTTACCACATCTACACGACACTCGAACCCAAGACACAGGCCGTCCTTGATGAGGCATTCACCAAGCAGGATCTTTTCCAGTCCAAGCCAGACAAGATAGCCGACTATCCGGAGAAGCCTAACGGTTCAATGGTCGTCATCAACAACAGCACCGGCGCGATCGCTGCAATGGCGGGCGGTTATGGTGAGAAATTACAGAACCTCACCCACAACAGAGCCACATCAACGCGCCGTAACCCGGGTTCTTCCATTAAGCCGCTGATCGCTTACGGTCCGGCATTCGAGATGGGCCTTATCGCTCCTGCTACAGTAAAGATCGATGAAGTCAAGCACCTGGATCCTTCGCATCCGAAGACTGCATGGCCGGTAAACTATACCCGTTCCTATTCGGGTGAAGTCACGATAAGAAGCGCTCTCGTAAGTTCACTCAATACGATCGCTGCAGAGGTATGGTCTGAAGTCGGAGGCGACACAGCTCTCTGGTATCTGAAGCAGGTCGGTATCGACAGAACATCTGACGGTGCTTTCCCTTCACAGGCAGTAGGCGGTTTCACACACGGTATGACAACTCTCGAAATGGCAGCAGCTTATCACACATTTGCTACGGGCGGCACATATATCGAACCTTATGCATATACACAGGTCCTGGATTCTGACGGCAATGTCGTCATCAAGTCCGATCCTATGAGTTACCGTGTTTATTCTGCTGAGACGTGCTTCTTCATCGGTGATATCCTTAAGGGCGTCGTTACAACAGGTACGCCTTCCAACTACGGCGGACAGCTCAAGGGTAAGGACGGCAAGGCGATCGATACGGCAGGTAAGACAGGTACGACATCCGACGATATCGATAAGTGGTTCTGCGGATTTACTCCGTACTACACCGCTGCGACATGGTACGGATACGATAACAGGTTGAGGCAGACCAAGATCCCGTCATTCGATTACGCAGGTGCCGTAAGGATCTGGATGTACGTAATGAAGAAGATCCATGCGGATCTTCCGGGCGCAACGTTCAGCAAGCCGAAGACCATCGTAAAGGTATCCGTATGTTCATCAGGATACTATCCTACCGATGCCTGCAAGAACTCGAAAGCAAAGATCTACACGGATTACTTCGTAGCTGACAGTTCCCTCTGTCCTAAGGAAAGCAACCCGTGCCCGGTCCACATCGCCACACCGACACCTACACTCCCTCCTCCGCCTCCACCGGGTCAGGATCAGGGACAACAAGGTCAGGGCCAAGGTCAGGGTCAGGGTCAGAACGGATAATTTATTGCAGGAAAGCCTAATATTCCTTGCAATTTAAGGAACAAGAGTTTATTCTTGTCTAGTTTGAAATAAAAAGAACAGGAGATCCTACTTTGAGCAAATATTCCGGATCAAGAAATCCCGTTAACTTTGCAAAAAGAATTGTCGTCAAAGTCGGCACTTCGACACTTACATACGACAACGGCAAAATGAACCTGGGCAATATCGACAGGCTCTGCCGTTCTATCTCCGACCTCATGAACAGAGGCAAGGAAGTTCTTCTCGTAAGCTCCGGTGCGATCGGTGTCGGCATCGGCTATCTGGACCTCAAGGAGCGCCCCACCACAACACGTGAAAAGCAGGCGATTGCTTCAGTAGGCCAGTGCGAACTCATGAACGCATATGCCAGGAGCTTCTCCGAATATTCCTACCGCTGCGGCCAGATCCTTCTTACAAAGGACGGCATCACAGACAAGCTTACAAGAGCCAACGTAACCAACACTATCGAGACATTGCTCGAGATGCGAATAATCCCCGTCATCAACGAGAACGACTCCGTATCTACAACGGAGATCATGCACAACGGCACATTCGGAGACAACGACACACTCTCTGCTGACGTTGCAGTCCTTGCAAACGCCGATCTGCTCGTTATCCTCTCTGACGTTGACGGTCTTTACGATGCAAATCCCCGTGAGAATCCCAATGCTGAGCGTATCTCCTATGTAGATAAGGTCACACCCGAGATGCTCGACTTCACGGCAGGCAAGGGTTCATGGCTCGGCACAGGCGGCATGGCAACCAAGATCACTGCCATGAGCAAGGTTACCGAGAACGGTATCATGGGAGTTATCGCTGACGGCTCCGCTGTTCAGACATTAGAGAAGATCGTCGACCAGGACGACGTCGGAACCTTTTTCGCAGCACAGTAAAAGCAATAAATTACTTGATTTAACAATGTTAAACCCGTCAACAGACGGGTTTTTTAATGCTTAACCGGGCTTCTTGTCAGCCTTCGTAAGTCCAGCCGTTATCTCCGGGATAGATCATGAGCCTGGTCATTCCGCCGTCGATGCAGATGTTCTCGCCGGTAATGAATCCGGCCTTGTCAGAGCACAGGTACATGACCATCGAGGCTATGTCTTCCGGCTTGCCGACACGGCCCGCCGGCTGCTGGACTGCATCCGCGGTTGTCTCCGCGCCGGGGCCGCCTGAATCCTCAATTAAGGATTTGTTGCCTTCTAAGCGGACACAAAGAGCAACATTTAGAGCAACATTGCCGATGTTGCCTTATTTGTTGCCTTCTGGGCGGACAGAAGAAGCAACATTTGAAGCAACAATTCTTAACTGACGGAAAAAGAACAATAAACAGGCCCAAGGAATCGAAAAAACACAGTTCAAACAAGGGCTGCCTCAATGAGACAGCCCCCGGTAAAGATCAAATCAGCCCTAAAGCCTGTTATGCACTTGCCTTTACGGTATTCCAGATCTCTGTGTACTTCTCTTCGAGAGCATCGGATGTGAAGTAAACTTCCAGTGTGCTGAAGACTGCCTCGTCGGGATAGTAGTAGATGTTGCCGGATACTTCGGGATCGAGCATTGCCTTTGCAGCGGTATTCGGTGTGGAATAGCCGACGAATTCGCAGTTCTCAAGAGCGATCTCGGGATCGTACATGAAGTTGATGAAGTCCATTGCGCCATCGTAGTTCTTGCAGTTTGTGGGAACGCACATCATGTCTACTGACCAGTTGGAGCCTTCGGGAAGAACGAACTGCAGGTCGATGTCTGTCTTGCCGAGCTCTTCCAGTCTGTCGAGCATGACGATGTGGTCACCGGACCAAGCGATGGATGCGGCAAGCTCACCGGATGCCATCTTGTCCTTGAGGTTGTCTACGCCGTATGCGGGACGGAGAGCGCTCTTCTGCTTGATGAGGAGGTCAAGGGCTTCCTTGAGCTCTGCCTCATCCATGGAGTTGATGGAGTAACCGAGATAGTTAAGAGCTGTGCCGATAGATTCACGCATTGAATCGTACATGCCGATGCTGTTGCCGCTCTCGGTATCGAAAAGAACATCCCAGATCACCTTGGGATCAGTCGTATCTTCAGGAAGTGTGATCTTGTTGGCATCATAGACAAGGCCAACTGTGCAGTACAGATAAGGTACGGCATAGTCTAATACCTGGCTTGAGACCTCAGCGTTGTCTGTGTAAGTAACCGAACGGAACATGGGGTCCATGTACTGCTGGACAGCAGGAAGCTTTGTCCAGTCAAGGGGCTGGATCCAGTCTTCCTCGATAAGACGGCAGACCATGTACTCTGAAGGGATGATGACATCGTAACCGTTTGAGAGGTTGGGATACATCGTCTCGTTGGTCTCGAAAGTCCTGTAGACTACTTCGTACTGAGGGAACTTAGCCTCGAACTTGGCGATAGTGTCATCCGCAATATATTCACCCCAGTTGTAGATGACGAGCTGCTGCTTCTTTGCGCAACCGCATGACAGGATCATGGAACCGGCCATTACCAGCGCTGTTAATGAAGCAATTACTTTCCTTACGTTCTTGTTCATTTCTTTACTCTCCTTTTATATGCTCATTTGCTTGTTTGCTTATTGTCTTAAGGCTTCATGCCTTCTTTGCGTTCTTGCTGTTCTTCTTGAACGATGACAGGTTCGAAAGGACCATGAGGATGAGGACCGCGCCGAACATCAGTGTCGTAAGCGCGTTCATCTTAGGGTTGACGCCGAGCTTTGCCATTGAGTAGATCATCATAGGCAGAGTCTGGATCGAGCTGTCCACGTTAAAGTTACTGATGAGGTAGTCATCGATCGAAAGCGTGAATGTGAGAAGAGCCGAAGATAAGATGCCCGGCATGATCTCAGGGATGATCACGAGCCTTAACGTCTGGAACCTTGTGGCACCCAGGTCCATCGCCGCCTCGGTAAGGCTCTTGTCGAGCTGCTTTATCTTGGGGCTTATCGATAAGATCGCGAAAGGAACGCAGAGCGCGATGTGTGACATGATCAGCGTGAACTCACTCTTCTGTACGCCGAGGAACGAGAACAGGAGCATGAACGAGATACCCGTAACAAGGTCAGGCATTACGTTCGGAACGTATGTCATCGTCATGGCGAGGCTCTGGATCTTCTTATTTAAATATGCGAGTCCCAAAGAGCTCAAGACACCGAAAGCAGTCGATGCAACGGCTGCGATGGATGCGACCTTGAGTGTCTCGATAAGCGACTCCAGTATTCCGGTTCCGTCAGAACCTTTGAAGAGGCTCTGATAGTTCTTCAATGTAAAACCGCCCCAGATAAATGACTTCGGCAGCGCATTAAATGAGTAGATGATAAGCACTGCAATAGGCAGATAGATGAAGACCAGAAGGAGCGCCAGATAGACGTTGGGAACGAGCTTTTTGACAAATCTCATAATGCCATACCTCCGCTTCCGGCTTCTTTATCCTGACCTCTCAAGATTCCCATCGTGATTAGAACGAAGATCAGGAGGAGCAGTGACAGAACGTTTCCGGCCTGATTGTAGGTTGTACTCTCGTTTAAGATGAAGTTCTGAACCGTGTTGCCGATCGTTGTTTTCGAGCCCTCGTTAAGGATATCGGGGATCATGTAGAACGTCAGTGACGGCATGAATACCATCTGGATGCCGGAGATAACGCCCGGCAGTGACAGAGGGAAGATAACCTTAAGGAAGGTCTGCGTCTTCGTGGCGCCAAGGTCATATGCAGCCTCCGACAGGCTGTCATCGAGCTTGACCAGTACCGAATACAAAGGAAGGATCATGAACGGCAGGAAGTCGTTCGTCATGACGAGCTTTGTAATGATGTCAGCCAGTACCTCGTTCTTGAGGAACATAACGGGCGCATCGATCATGCCCCACTGCTGCATCAACGTATTGAGAACGCCTGTCTCGCTGAAGAATGCACGCCATGCGTAAGTCCTGAGCATCGTGTTCATCCACATCGGAAGAACGAAGAGCATCAGAAGCCTTGAGCCGCTCTGGCGCTTAAGCTTGGATCTCTTTGCAAGGACATAGCTTGCGGGATAACCGAGGATCAGGCATCCGATCGTTGTCCAGACTGCGTAATCCAGAGATCTTAAGAAGATCGAGAAGTACTCCTGCAAAGTAACGTCAGCGCCGTAGAATCTTGTTGTTACCGTCTTGTTCTGGAAAAGAACGGCAAAGCCTGCCGTGGTGAACTCATATCCGCCGCCTGCCGCCTTCTTGAAGAACGCGCGGAAGAGGATGAGGATCAAAGGCAGTATGGTAAAGATAACGATCCACGCGATATAAGGATATGCGAAGATCTTGTAGTTCATCTTAAGGTTCAAAGCACCGTAAAGACATGCGGCAACGCCGACGCCAAGTACGATCACCATGAGGTTTCCCGCAAAGGACTGTGCTACATAGAGTCTTTGAGGAGTTAAGTTGTTCTCGGCGATCATCTGCTCTGAGACCATCTTGGACAACGTGATGACATGTGCAGCGCCGCGTCCGACGAAGAGAACGAGAACGCTCAAATATCCGATCTTTCTCTTCTTGCCGGAGTTGTAATAGAAAGGATAAGAGAGTGCGAGCGTGAGCGCTGCAACTGCAAGGACGATCGTAATAACGAATGCCCATGCCGCGAACTGCTGGAAATTCAGGTTAACGGAGCCTGATCTGATCCTGGTAAATACCCTCGGATTCAAGAGCAGCGTGAACAGTGAGTATGTACGGAAAGGCACATACTGAACGAACAGTTCGAACATCGGTATGAAGATACTGACGAACGAGTAAAGTGCCGCGAAGATCATGACGAATGCATGAACCGGCATCAGTTTTATCCTGGCTTTGAGTTCAGTCATTATTCTGCTGTCTCAACCTCCGCTTTCTCCTCATCTTCTTCAGAAGGCTTAACGTCAGCTTCTTCAACGACGTTCTCGCCGATGCTGTTAGCCTTTGCTTCTTTTGCCTCAGCACTCTCTTCGGCATCCGGATGCTTTATTCCGAAGTTTCCGAAATCAGGTGAGAGCTCTGATCTTCTCATTATCTGGATATCGTCAGGGTCTACATAAAGGCCTACGCGGCTTCCGACCTTGAATGGATCGACGTTCTGAACGAGCCACTCGATGCCGTCATCGGACTTTACGATCATCTCGTAGTGAACGCCCTTGAATATGAGCGATTCAACAACTCCGTTTATCCTGCCTTCAGCTTCTTCTGCAACATAGAAGTCCTCAGGTCTTATGACCACGTCAACGAGATTTGCGATGCCTTCGGTAAATTCAGGGAACAAAGGGTCAACACAGGCAAACGTGATCCCGCTCGAGAGCGTTACCTCATTGTCCTTCTTCATTGTTCCCGCTACGATATTGGATTCGCCGATAAAGTCAGCGACATAAGCGTTCTTGGGTTCGTTATAGATATCTATTGGTGTGCCGATCTGTTGGATGATGCCGTCCTTCATTACGATGATCGTGTCAGACATCGTCAAAGCCTCTTCCTGATCGTGCGTAACGTAGACGAATGTGATGCCTAATTCTCTCTGCATCTCCTTAAGCTCGATCTGCATCTCTTTACGCATCTTAAGGTCCAAAGCGCCCAACGGCTCATCAAGAAGAAGGATCCTCGGACGGTTGACGATCGCTCTTGCGATCGCGACTCTCTGCATCTGGCCGCCTGAGAGCTGGTCGATGTATCTGTCACCGTAATCGGCAAGACCTACAGTCGCAAGGGCTTTGTTAACCCTTTCCCTGATCTCCTGCTTGTTAACCTTCTTGATCTTAAGACCGAATGCCACGTTGTCGAAAACGTTCAAGTGAGGGAAAAGCGCATATCTCTGGAATACCGTATTGATGTTGCGCTTGTTGGCAGGAACGCTCTTTAAGTCCTTGCCTTCGAAGTTGACGATGCCTGAATCGGCAGTCTCAAAGCCTGCAATGATCCTGAGCGTCGTGGATTTTCCGCATCCTGAAGGGCCCAGAAGCGTAATGAATTCGTTGTTCCTGATATAGAAAGTAATATTCTTAAGTACTTTGGTGCCGTCGAAGCTCTTGCAGAGGTCCTTGATCTCAATGATGTGCTCGCTTCCTGTGCTGTCTTCAAGAATCTGGTTGTATGCCATTATGTTCCCCTCCCGGAAGATTTAAGTCGTTATATCAGAAGCTCGGAGGCGAAGAGATCCAGATGGCCTTCGCCTGACGGTTCGTCGTGTTCTCAAGATAGTGAGGCTTATCGCAGGCGATATAAAAGCTCTCGCCTTTCTTCGCCTGATGCTTCTCATTGTCGATAACTATGGTAATGGTGCCTTCGGTAACGTAACCGAATTCCTCGCCCTCGTGCGGATTATCCGGATATGTCGAACCGCCCGGTTCAATGGTTACAAGGATCGGCTCCATCTCATTCTTCTGGGCATTGGGAATAAGCCAGCAGATCTCGTTCTTGAGCTCCGTGTCCTGCTTTACGGAGAAATCCTCCCTGCCGTAAACAACTCTCTTATTCTGTTCTTCCTTGAAGAAATGAGCAAAATCCGTACCGAGCACATTTAAGATATCCTCTAATGTTGCCATTGAGGGGGATGTCTTGTCGCTCTCCAGGAGTGATATGAAAGCCTTGGAAAGCTCACATCTGTCACCTAACTCTTCCTGAGTAAGACCCTTTTTAAGTCTGAGGTTCCTGATCTTTGATCCGATCTCCATAATCTTGCCTGTCCTAAACTTTTGGTTTACTACTACTTAACCGTGACGTGCGTGATTATACTATCTGCTAAACTCCGTGTAAAGTATTTCTAAACAGATTCCTTCACTTTTATGCACTTTTTTCGAAATTGTCGGAAAATTTGTATACAGTGCTCGAAAATGTCCTCAAAAAAGAGTATTTCGCTATTCAAAGTGTCTTGAAAAATGAAATACGCAAAGTATAATAAATTTAGTAATGATAATTAACAAATTATTAACAAAAGCTTGACATTCGGGGGGCAAACGGGATGGCAAACATTTTGGGCAACGTATTTAAGGGTAAAGACGGTATCAACGGCGGCCTTGCAACACAGGGGGCCGGAGGATCAGGTCAGAATGTAAGACCTGCAAATCCTAATATCGTCAATCTCCAGACATCAGGACGTCCGGGCGGACATACCACTCATTCTGCGTCCAATTCCACAGCTGCACAGCTCGCAAGAGAGCGCGCTGAGGCTGCAAAGGCTCAGATCGAGATGCGTAAGGCTGCCGAGGCCGCACGTAAAGAAGAGCAGGAAGCAGATAAGAAGGACATCACTCCTGTCGGATTGAAGCCGCCGATCAAACGTCCGAAGTCCGCATCTGTTAACCACGCACAGTATGTTGCAGAGCAGCTTGAGGAAGGCGAGAAGGCCGCAGCTGAGGGCAAGCCCATTGAGCGTCAGCCTCTTCCGGGAAGAAGTCCCGCACAGTCCGCATTGGCTCTTGCACAGTCTGTCGCATTAAGAGCACAGAATGAAGAGCGCAGGGCAAGTTCAAAGGCCAAGGCAGCTGCTGCCAAGGTCGTTGAAGCAAGAAGTGCCGTAACGGCAGCAGAGGAAGCTCTTATCGCTGCAAAGAAGCAGGAAGAGAAGTCTATAAGCAACGAAGCAATCGCAAAGGAAGCTACGCTCGAAGCAGTAAAGCGCGCCGAAGAAGCACGTGCTGCTGCCAATAAGGCAGAAGAACTCGCCAAGATCGCGATCGCAAAGGCTGAAGAGGAAGAGAAGGCTGCAGCTGCCCTTACCGCAGAAGAAGCCAAGCTCACAGAGCGCAGAAAGACTGACGAGAAGGCAAGGATCGAAGCAGAGAAGGTCGAGCAGGATTCCAAGGCAGCAGTTATCACTGCCACACAGGAAGAAGAAGCGGCTTCCAAGGAATATGAAGCAGCTAAGCTCGCACTCGAGAAGGCTCAGAACGATCTCGACGCCGCTAACCAGATGAAGGCCGAAGAGGATGCACGTGCCGCAGCTGAGAAGGCTGAGAAGGAAGCACGTCTCGCAGCCGAGAAGGCAATCGAAGAAGCAAGGATCGCCGCTCAGAAGGCTGAAGAAGCAAGACAGGCAGCTCTCCTCGCAGAGCAGAAGGCTAAAGCCGCTGCAGCTAAGGCCGAGGAAGAAGCAAGGATCGCTGCTGCAAAGGCAGAAGAGATCGCCAAGCTCAGAGCTAAGTCACTTTCAGCTGATACCGCCAAGGAAGAAGCTGTTAAGAACGATGCTCCTGCTGCTCCGGTAACACCTGTTGCAACAGGCAGACCGGGATCTACAACACCTGCAAGACCTGCAGCAAAGATCGCAGAGTAAACAAGATCACAAATTAGATTATTAAGGGCTGTCCGTTACGGGCAGCCCTTAACAATTATATTTTATCCGGCCTTTAACCTCTCTCGCTTAATACCTTCTGGACTCTGTCCTGGGCAATGGCGATTACCGATTCCAGATCCTTCTGGCCGAGGAAGTATGCGGGCATCTCCTCAATGAGGATAAGGTTGATCGAAGCGTCACCGGCATTGCTCCCGGAGCAGCTGGAAATGATCTTCTCCAATCCGTCAATATGCTCCTTGGAGAATGTGATCACGGAGTTAGGATTGTTCTTAACGTCGTTTTCAGAATAAATATTTCCTCTGCCTTCATTGTTGTAGAAATCAACAGCAGTCTGAGCGATCTTTCTGTATGCGGTACGGCTTAATACAAACTCGTCGTTAAGCGCAAGTGATTCCTGGATCTCATCTGACAAAAGGAGCTTAACAAATTCACCGCAGGCATCTGCGTTTACAGCCTGGGCAGATATTGCAATGGAAACGTGAGGGACAAACTGAGGTCCTCTGCCGTCTGCTGAAGGAATGCCTAAGAGCGCAGTACCGCCCTTCAACTCAGCGATGCCATAGAGATAAGAGCCTATTCCGTAACATGTCGTAAAGAAGCCCTTCTGGCCTTCTGCAAGTAATCTGTCACCCTTAAAAGCAAGTACACCTACTCCGCCGCCGTAAACAGGACCGTCAGCAACAGGATATTCACCCGCCGGATCATTCCAGGATCTTGCTCTCTCCTGAACGTTTTCCTTGACGTATTTTGCGAGTTCGGCAAACTCGGGCCCGGAGAAATCCGCTTTGCCGTCTGCGATAAACTTATCACTCATGGCATTAAAGAGCCTTGTAAAATATATTGCCTGGCCTGAAGTGATGACATCTTTGCCGTTCAGCTCGTTCGATAAGAACTTCTTATATTCCTCTGTGGTAAAACCTACTCCGGAAGCGCCGGCATACTTGCTGTCGGTCTGGATTCCCTGTATACCGTAGCAAAGTGTAAGCTGATAGAGCTTTCCGTCGGTCTTTGAAGCTTCGGCAATGTTGGCGAAATACTTTTCGTTGTCGAGGTTTCCGGTATATTTTGAGAGGTCAACAAGATAATTCGAACTGTTGAGCTGTCCGAAATTAGCCACGTTCATCAGGAGGTCAGGACCTTCACCGTTTATGAGGTCAATGGCAAGCTTGGTTCCGACTTTAGCATCACCGTTAAGAGTAGCGGTCTCCACTTCGTCATCATTGGTGAACTGGCCATTATAGTTGTAAGCACCATTGTTCGTATAGCGGCCGGATACCTCGATAAAATAATCACTGTTTGTTTTATTGAACTTATTGATGGCATCAGCGATCTTCTCGTTTACATATCCGTCAGGTACGTAGAGTTCCATTATCGTCTTGCCGGCATTAGGATTCTTGGATGCCTTTGTTAACTGCATAATGGTGAAATCATTAACGCTGGAATTGGTATATGCCTGCCCGTATCCTGTTGTACCGCAAAGAAGAATGCTGTTATCAGTTACATCACCGACACTAAGGTTGCTTAAGATGCTTCTGTTCTCACTGCACCAGCTGAAGTTAAATATCTGTTCAGTCTTCCTGTTCTTTGTGTCGATCTTGGCGATGCCGACAGATGATGAATAGTAGGTCACTCCGTCTCTTCCGATAATGGAGGAGAAAAGATAATCGGTGTTGAGCCATTCATACTCCTTGGCATCTTTCTCGGTAAGGCTTCCGGTCTTAAGATCCAGTTCAAAATAGCATCTGTCATTCTCAACGATCGCGGGTACGAGAGCCTTTCCGTCTTCAAGAGGGATTATGGCCGGAAGATCATAAGTGTTCTTTCCTGCTTTCCTGACTTCTGCAGAAACCGTGTTTCCGTCAGAAGAACTGATGGTCAGGGTATAGTATTGCTCAGTATCCCAGTTTTGTACGGAAGTGATCTTGTAATCACCGATCTTATAGTCCTTTCCGGGTGTGATATTCAGATCGAGCAGCTTAGATTCCACTTCTTTTCCTGTAGCAGGATCGATCGTAAGCTCTTTGTTTGTCGCCTGATCTTTAGCGGAATCGTAGTCGGAGATCACAGCCTTGATCTTACCGTCAGAGTATGAGACCCCGTTCATATAACTCGATCTTCCATAGTACTTGGTCAGATCAACGGATGATACGGCCTTCATTGTAGCTCTGTCGACCACGGTCAGGATGGCTATCTCGACATCTTTGCTGGAGTAATTCGCCCAGTCGAAATCTGCCGGGAGCTCATAATTGCCCGATGAACGGACAACAACATATTTCTCATCCGCTCCAATAAGATCGGAGAACAGATATTGTGCCTTCTTGCTCTTGTCATACTCAGGCGAAAACGTTGCTGATGTGCTCTCATACCAAGGTGAGTCATCAGTTATCTTCTGGCCTCTGCGGCTCGTCTCCTGCATGCCGACTCCACTGCCTTCGTCACCGCCGTTGTTTTTCTTCTTGTCACATGCGGCTGCCGAAAAAG
>Ga0247611_10008796_pt1 | contig 12337 bp, 6 predicted proteins | sample 177DNAGHGhighgp2_FD_192422 | JGI IMG/M metagenome (GOLD analysis project Ga0247611, IMG submission 192422) | Sheep rumen microbial communities from Palmerston North, Manawatu-Wanganui, New Zealand - 1770 DNA GHGhigh gp2 | ecosystem: Host-associated > Mammals > Digestive system > Stomach > Rumen ... | reverse complement strand
TGGCAGCCAAATACAATTGGCTGAAAGAAGGTGACATCCTGACCGAGGAGTTCATCAAGAAGCTGAGCGATGACAAACAGGAAATATGCAACCAGTTGAACAGAAGAACCGAATTCATCGTTCTCCGTACAACATACGGAATGTTTGACGAGCAAGGTAATCTGAAGAATCCTCCTCAACCCAAGAAGCTGGAAGACGACTTCTCCGACGATGAGGGATACGAACTGATAGAGTAAGGCTGACAGAAGCCAAACCCATGGCACCATTTTCATAACCCCTCACCATCGGTTGCAGAATTACGGAACCGTTTGTATCTATAAAAAGACGGAATGAGTTAGGATGTGATGATATTCCTCAACTCATTATATGAGTTCACGACATCGTAGGTGACGGTGCTGCCTGAGATGGTAGCGAAATGGCGGCGGGCACACTCTATCTTTACATTCTCGGCTTCTCGATAATCCAGTAGTTTGTCCTTGTCATAGCCCTTGGTCTCAGCCACAAAATAGACGTGCTTGATATCCGTTCCTTCCTTGAACACAATCGCCCAGTCAGGATTATAGTGACCGACAGGTGTATTGATATAGAATCCGTTGGGGAGTTTAGTATAGACAGCCACTTCGTTTTGTTTCTCCAAATCCTTGGCAAAGCTCATTTCTATGCCTTGCGAATCCACCACAACGAGGTCATAAAGCGACTTCACCGACTCCATTGCATTGACACCTAATTTACCTTTTAGCGCAGAGGCGCTGAATATGTCTGAGTCAAACTGCTTATCCAACTTATGATATTGGACATGTTCAATCACAGCCATTGCCTTACATTGGTTGATGATGTTACCGGTACGGATGATAAACTCTTCGGGGTTAGCCTTGAACTTATTGAAAGTAATAGGACGGATCTTCTGTAAGATGGTGACCACAGCCAGCCGCGTCAGTCCCGTTGCCTCTACCAGTTTACCCACAAGGTCATATTTCACACGTTCATTCACTAGTTCATGAACTGTCGTAGTCCTTGCCATATTCTCTCTTACCACCATGGCATCTCCAGCCAACAATTTCTCCTTGCTCTCTATTTTATCCATCGTACCTTCTACCACTTCAATCTTGATCTCCGACACTTGCAAGTGGTTGTCGAGTGCATTGACAGCTCGCTCAATGAGATCTTCCGTCTTGAAATCAACGGTGTAGTAAGTCTGATGGTTAATCTTTCTCCACAGCTCCTGAAACTCCTTGCGTTCAAATTTCTTTCGGTCAAAGTGGGCTTCCTTGGTCTGTCGTGCATTCTCTGGCTTGACGCTATCGGGATCGAACACAGCATCCAGTCTCTTAATGATGTCTTCCTTATAATCATTATAGTCATCACCAAAGTCCAGCACGCCCTCTTGCTTTTCCTTATGATATAGTGGCGTGAGCTGTCCTTGCTTGTTGGTATATCCCTTACCACGCAGAACAAAAGTCAAGTCTAAGGCATCATCATAATTGAACCTCTTCCGTTCTCCTTGAACATTAGTAACAACAATATCATGAAACAATTCGGGAGTAACCTTCACCGGACGGTCACCGACAGCCTCGGCAATCTCCGTCTGCAACTTGGCTGCAAACGAGTTATACGACTCGCTGGCAATGATAGTCAACTCATTCACCTCGAACACACCACCATGCAGCACGCTTTCGTCTTGTCGTTCGCCCAGCTTGTTGACACACAGGCGCATACCGCGTCCCACTTCCTGTCGCTTCTTTGTCTGGTTGTCACTATCCTTGAGCGTACATATCTGGAACACATTCGGATTGTCCCAGCCTTCCTTTAATGCAGAGTGAGAGAAGATGAAACGTGTTGGCTCAGATAATGAAAGCAGACGTTCCTTGTCTTTCATTATCAGGTCGTATGCCGAGACATCGTCCTGCATTTTCTTCTCTGTCAACTGAACGTAGTGACCTTTCTTGTCACGTGAGAAGTAACCATTATGTACTTCGTTTGCGCTGAACTTCTTCAGGTATTCCACATATTCGGGATCATCGGATATCTCCAGTTGCAGTTGTCCGACAATATTATCATATTCCTCTTCGAAGATTTCTGCATAAGTACCATTCTTCGTGCCTCCTCCCGGCTCATAAACACGATAGTTATCCACGTGGTCGATGAAGAACAGCGAGAGGCACTTAATCCCCATCTTGAAAAGTTTACGTTCCTTCTGGATATGTGAAAGTATGGTCTCACGAATTTGGGTGCGGCGCACCAAATCCGTATTAACCGCTCCCACCATTTCGTTTACCCCTAATTCTTGCCTGTTCAGTAAACGTATCGTGTGACGATACCCGTCAATGTGCTCTATCTTATATCCGTTCCGATATTCCTCCAGTTCCCCTGAGTTTTGATAGATGTCAAACTTCTCGCCAACTGTCCTGACCACCTGCTTGATACCCGTTGCCGTCTTCTTCTCAAACCGGATGCGTGCTTTGGGATTTCCTTGCGACAGTTCTATCGCCTCTAGACACAGATAGCCGTTGGTGGCTGTCGTGTTCTTCTGTTCTACTCCCTTAACCGAAATCTTCTTCACCAGTTTCTTATTGTAAGCATCCATAGCATCCAGGCGATACACCATGTTTACGATGTCATCCGCTCTGTGTGTGGCACTATATAATAAGGTGAAGAGCGGGTGGAACTCCTTCAGCCGGTTGCGTGTGGCGTTCTTCTTGTCTGTACCTAACACCGACTGAGGCTCGTCAATGATAAGAATAGGATTCGTGGCAGCAATCACGTCGATAGGCTTACGAGAACGGAAAGCATCCAACTTCATGTAGATGCGCCTTGCATCCTCACCACGAGCGGCGAAAGCTTGTGTGTTGATGATCATGACGTGCATATTGCTATCACTAGCGAACTGGTCAATCTTCGTCAACTGCTTGCTGTCGTAGATGAACGACTGAATACGCTTGCCATATTCTGCGGCAAAGTGTTCGCTCATTATCTCGAACGAGCGGCATACACCCTCACGAATGGCAATACTAGGTACAACGATGATAAACTTACTCCAACCATAGAGCTTGTTCAACTCGTACATTGTCTTGATGTAAGTGTATGTTTTACCCGTACCTGTTTCCATTTCTATAGTCAGGCGCAGGTCGCTTGTATCTATTGTTTCCGAAGGCTTCAGCTGTGCCGGCATCTGTATTTGCCGTATCTGCTCCAGCAACTGTCCTGCTGAAACCGTGATAGGTTGATTTCGGAAACCAACCACATCAAAAAGATCCAGAGCACCGTCAGCACTCCATCCCATGTCATGCGTAAACTCCACCATCGCTTGATTGCGTTGCCCACGGAATACATCCGTCACAGCACGAGCAGCATCAGTTTGGAATTGTTGGTTCTTGAATTTGAGTGTCAATTTTTTAGCCATAGTTCCTATCTCTTAAATGATACAAACATTCTTCTTCATGTGCTCATCCTACCTTGTTATTTCAAAGTAATTGGGCTACCTTCTTCTGAGTATTTCACAGATAGATTCATTCCCTCTTGTGGATCTGCGCAATTAGGAACGCCCGTAGTAATCATCCAAAACGTAGTGTCATCGCTTCCATATTGGTAGCTACCAGAATAACAAATAGAATTGCCACTGTCACGGTCGTTGAAGTAGCCAGAATAAATGTTCACCCATTTACCCATTGTTCTCTTATATATTTTCGCATTTTTGAATTCAAGAGATCGAATTTCTCCAGCAGTATCTGTCTTCCAATCCTCAAGGAATACTGCTGTATTACCCTTAAATTGCATCTTCGGTGCCCCCATGTCAAAAACACATAACTTTGTCCAGCTTTTTGCTTCCAAGTCGGCTACCCAAAATTCGAGTTGCGTATTGGCATTTTGTTTCTCTGCACACTGAACAAGCATACGATACCACTTCCCAGGCTTCCAATTATATTTAGGATGATAGCTTACCCCTTTACCCTCATGGCTATATCTTATAGCCTCTTTTCCTTCAGGATATATGAGTGTTGCTTTTATTGTATCTATCTTTCCTGACTCATTTGTGCAATACGTATCCCATATCGATAAGATACCAATATACTCAGGTTCATTTGGTTTGTTTATTCTTTGGAATCCTGAGTAGGAATAATAGTTACCCCCATTATTCACTGTTTTATATTTATTACCGAGCGAGGAGGTATCTAATCTGAAAGTAGCAAGGCTGCAATATGTCTGTAGCGGTAAATAATCAGCTTTAAAGTCTATGGCATACCCAGAGAAGCAACTGTCTTCTATGGCGGTGTAAAGCCAAGCTGTAAGATATGGCGATCTGCATTTGCTCGTACTGTTTGTGTTGTTTATATTCTCTTGTGAAGGGAAAGCTATTATATCTTCCCAGGTTCGCATAGAGTTATTCTGAACAAAAGTAATGTGATCAATATCTTCAGTTCTAAACTGATGTAAACCACCATTTTTGTTCCAGACTTGTAACGACCAATTGTCTTGTGCAAAACAACAAAGAGAAAATAAAGATAAGAGTGACACTATTATTTGTTTCATGTTTCTTCAATATTAAATAACTCTTACATTATTCCTCACCTCTTCATCTGTCCAATCGCATTTCTGCTTGAAGAGTTCAAAGAGATTCATCTTATTGGCTGCTTCATTGAAACTGCTGTCACGGAAGACTACCCGCACAGGTGAGAGTGCTGCGATAGCGTCAATCACCTTCTCCGTGACATTACCATCGAAGCAAGCCACGAGGTCACCATCATTCACATTGTGTATGGTGCAGCCATCTACTTTCTGCGAGGACAACGGCATCGACAACTCCACACCCCAACGGAGCATACAGTCAAAAAGCAGGTCAAGGTCGGTGCGGTCTTCCTTGATGTTGTCAAGCAAGCCAGCCAACATATCCTGCGTATAGTCTTTCGGGGCAAAAGCAACATCCTTATAGTTACTGCTTTCGCACTTGAAAACACGAAAACCCGTGTCAAGGTCTTGCGTTGTCAAAGGGCTCTCTTCTTTGATTTTCTTTCCGGCACGGCGAAGCCTTTCCTTTCCAAGTTCACAGATGTTGGCTGGATGTCCAAGGTTCGAAAGAATATTGACAGCATCTTGCATCATAGTCTTGGCTTTCGGAGAGGTTGCCATTTCTGGATTTATTTCTTCTGGAAGCTGAACTAATATATATTTGATATGCCTAGTATGCTGAAGATTTTCAGCCAATACAGAATGGCCTGTAGTTGCTGAGCCTGAGAAAAAATCAAGAACAATAAAGTTATCCTCTGACTGTTTTGTTAGAAGATAGTTAATTAATTCAATTGGCTTTGCATAATCAAAAATCTTCTTGCCAAATAAATTTTTCAAGAGAAGTGTACCATTTTTGGTTGTTCCTTTACCGACAATCACAGTTGATGGAGTATCACCAGCACGCAATTTTTTTGTTTGTAACATACCATTTGGTGCAATGTATACTTCTAACAATTTTTGTCCTTTATTGTCTATTATCTCCTCTCCATTAAAAAAGCGAGTCAGCATTTGTGCATTTCCTAAAGGCCCGTTTATAACAATGTCGTTTTGCAAAACCCCATCAACTATGACCATTCCTTCAGGTGTCATTATGTCGTAATAGTCATCTGTTCCTCCAACGTGTCCCTTTATGGTCTTTGTTAATTTTTCAGAACATTTAAGGCCTTTGGGTACATGCAAGTCAACGCTCTTATTACCTCCCTTTGTTATAAGCTTTTCGATATATGTTGAGCTAGGTAAATCTAATGGGAATTTATATTTATCTTTGCCGTATGCTAGGACATACTCATGCGCTTTCTTTAAAGTTCCGAGGTTAGACCCTGCAAATTTTGTATCATCATCTATCTCTTCTTTGAGGGAATTCACCCATGAGAAGCAAGAAAGAAAGTTATATACGCCAAACACTTCATCGCATATTTTTTTCATGTTGTCAATTTCATTATTATCAATAGAAATGAAAATGACCCCATCTTCTGCTAACAGACTTCTTGCCACCATTAATCTCGCATAAATCATCGAGCACCAATCCGAATGGAACCTACCATTGCTGTCAGTGTTTTTACGGAAACGGTTTCCTTCTTCGTCACGATTGCTTTCATCATATTCTTCAGCAGACTGTGAAAAGTCATCATGATATACAAAATCATTACCCGTATTATATGGAGGGTCAATATATATCATCTTGACCTTGCCCATATAGGAGTTCTGAAGCAGTTTCAGAACTTCGAGGTTGTCGCCCTCGATATATAGATTTTGTGTATTCTCCCAGTCCACACTTTCCTCGGGATAAGGGCGCAGCGTCTTATTGATGGGAGCAGCAGCCTCACGGAGGGCAGCACGTTTGCCCACCCAAGTAAAGTCATAAACTTCAGGGGCATCCTCCACAGTCTGGTCGCCTAAGAGCAGACGGAGTTTGTTGAAATCTACTACGCGGTGCAACTCACCGTCTTCACCCTTTGCTTCCGTAAAGCACGATGGTGCAATCTTATAGAGTGCGTCAAGATTGAGCTGTGCGCCATTAGGCGTTTGCATGTCAATATGTTTTGGCTGTTCCATATATTTATTTGTATTTATAAAATTCATGTTTGCCGTTTAACTTGTAGATGAAGTCCAAAGCTGAAAAGTCATTCGTGTGTGAATACACTTGTTCTGCATATAGATACCTCATCCAATTATATTTTCGGATATCCTCGTCTGTCGCAACGACAATGTTTCCATCTGTAGATGCTTTTTCTTTGAAATAATCTTTCTCCCAAATAACCAACACAATGTTTGGAGAGATGGGGAATGATAGTTCTGCACCATACTGAGTAAGTCCTAAACACAAAGGTCGTGCATTTGGCACATGTGAACTTACAACTATAGGGAAGCGTGATGTGTAAAAAACTGGTGTTGGGGAATAGTAGAAGTTCCAATAGTTTGAAGCCAACTGCCCCGCAAATATGTTTATGATTTCTTCATTCCCAAAAGAAGAACGGAAATGGTGCATCGCTGAGTCATATTTATAAGAAATATTAAGTTCTGCTATTTTAGGATCTTTCTTTTCTAATGAAAGCCCCTCCTTGAATAGTTCAATGAAATCAGGTAGGAAATCATTTAAAGATTGTTCATCTTTCTCGCGTACTTCTTTGGTTCGAAGAAATTGAATCGCAATATGTATGGCTAATCCCATTTTGAGGTTATCTGTAATCTGCGAACCATTTTTAATGCTTTCAATGGTTTCATTCAGAACTTTTGAATATTTACCTTCTACATCACCTGCGAGGTAGCTGGTTTCAATAACCTTGGAATCAAATGTTCCATCATTAAATTCCGGAGATATCGTATAGAAGTCATCTATTCCAGCAATGTCTTTAATTGCTTTTGTATAATACTTATTCTGTACTTTATCATATACATACACAAAATCAGATTTACCTTTAACGGCAAAATTCTTAAGATAACATTGAGGCACAATGTGATGATATGTATTGGGGTCTTTAGCCATTATTTTAACTCCTCCAGTTTCATTTTGAGATTATCTACTTCCTTGCGCTTCGCCTTCACTTGCTTATTCATCTGCATTTGAACGTCAAGTTGTGGTTCACGGCGCATCTTCTTCTGCAAGGCAAGCAGCTCCGCTTCCGCTTTGGCGATGACTTGCTTCAGCCTGACAATCTCAGCCATGGCACCAGCCTTATGCTCACCAATGCCCGATACCTGTGCCACGAAGTTGTCATAGATACGAGGCAATGACTGTCCTTGCACTGAAAGTTCAAGGTCTGCCAATGGTATCCATGGCGAGGCAAACGCCTGTCTAATCTTAAATTTCGTGTGCGTGTCATCAGTCCAGTCCTTGTAGTTGATGAGCAGCATAGCACTTTCATCATGTACCAAGACAAAGATGATGTGGTGCGGCATGTTCGTATCAATGAAGGTGAACAAGTCTGTCGGACAATCGGGGTGTTTGAGGTTTACCACAAACACCTCGATTTCCTTCATCTCCCCAGTGTCTGTAACATTGAGCGTAGAAGCCGACAACTTGTAAAGCCAAGTGATGTTCACCACATCATTGACGAAGTGTGACTTCATGCGGGGGTTTACCTCCATGAACTTGTAGAACATCGTCTTCGGCACAACACGGCTGACGATGGTGCTTTGTGGATAGTGAAGAATGTTATCCACGGGCACCTCCCTCCTTTATTACCAGGAAGCAAATCAGTTCGAAGTCATCAAGCCCCTTGATGTCATCCACGAGAGCCGTTGTTTCTCCGAAAGAGAACAGGCTTTCGAGGTCGCTTTCCTCCTTCTGGTCCACTATTGTACCAACTGCCTTTTGAAGCAGTTCGCTATAGTGCTGCATCTTGCGCCCGTCCTTCGTCTCTTTGTTGAAGGCATGGCAAAGCTCAAGTATCGGCTCCGTCTTACCCTTGCATGAAAGGCGCATGATGTCCAGCAGCCGTTTCGGTGAAAGATGATTGATGATAGGCTCCCCGTCATCAGACAGATACACCATATAGAACGGATGCAGGAGATTCTGCCTACCGATATTCACGGCATTGTTCCTGTTCTTCAGGATGAAGATAACGCCAGGCTTTGCCTGTTCGCTGGCAGGAACAACGGCACACATGCCATAGGGCGTGTGCTCAATATCGGGGTTGTCTTTCATGTAAGCCAACAAGTCCAGACGGAACTCATTCAGACCCAAGTCCATGATGTTGATGCCCGTGTCCATGTCCTCCAAGTCCACGACTTCCTCCTGAAGCCGTTGCAGCTGGCTCTTGCGGTAGTCAAGATCCGCCTGTTCCTCGTCGGAAAGCAGGACATTGCTGTTACCTGCGCCTGTGATGTTCACACCGGTCATGCGTGCTTCCACACGACCCTTCAGGCGAAGGTAGTCATCCAGTTCAATGTCCGGCCAGTAGTTCACCAGTTGAATCACCTCATTGCGTGAGCCGATACGATCGACACGACCGAATCGCTGAATGATACGCACGGGGTTCCAATGAATATCGTAGTTAATGAGGTAGTCGCAATCCTGCAAGTTCTGACCTTCAGAGATACAGTCCGTTGCAATCAGCACGTCAATCTCCTGCTTCTCTTTTGGCAGTAACTTGTCAGCCTCCTTTGATATGGGAGAGAAAAGTGTGAGAATTGTATTGAACTCAGCAGGTACGCCCTTGATGGTGGAAGCTACACCATTACCTGTAACAAGCCCAGTGTGCAGCCCCGCCTTCTCCATGATGGCAGGGGCGAGGTACTTGTAAAGGTATTCAGCCGTATCAGAGAAAGCCGTGAAGATGATAACCTTCTTGTTTGTTCCATTGATAGGATGGGCAAACTTATCACGAAGGTTATCCACGAGCATCTGCAGTTTGCTATCGTGCTCAGGGGTGATGTCTTTAAGCATGACCAGCAGCAGACCGATGATTTCCTGGTCGGCTTTCAAGTCGCGCTTCCATGAGCGGCAATCCATGTCGGCAAGAGCTACACGAGTTTTCTTTCCACCCACAAGGAAGTCATTCTCGCTGTCATCACCGTCCAGCATACTCTCCAGAGTTTGCAGGGAAAGGTTGGCATTCTGCCTTGTTTCGAGGAAAAGGTCAATCGCTTGCAGCGTTTCATCAATCTGCTCCTTAATGCGTGTGAGTGTCAAACGGAAAGAATTGACGGAAGACTCCAGTCGCTTTAGCAGATTGATAGCCATGAGTTTCTTAAGACCCTTCTCACGTCCATACATTCCAAGGTGTGTGCCTTCTCCATCTTTGTCAATCTCATACTTATAGCGCATGGACGGAAGAATGTAGTCAGAAGGTGCATACACACCTAGGTTCAAATCGTCCAACTGTCCAGAAATCTCCTTGTAGGTGATAGCCTCGTCAAGATCGGTCAGTTTGGGGCGCTTTGATATGGGGCGCAGACGTGTCGGGAACTTACCGACGTCTGCCGTATCGTAGTATTTTTCAATGTGCTTTCGGCTTCGTGCTATGGTGACTGCATCAAGCACTTGGAAGAAGTCGAACGAAAGCATATCCAACAAACGCTCAGCTGTGCGCTCCTTCGGGTCATCAATCTTCGACCAGACATTGTACTGAGCCTGAGCGGAGCGGAAGATGTCCTCGATGGGGCGGTCCACATCCAACTTGTCGTTAATTAGCTCCTGTCTGCCCTCGTAGGCAAGCTGGAGTTGGTTCTTCAGGTCATTGAAGCGATTGTTGACTGGTGTAGCCGACAACATAAGCACTTTTGTCCTCACACCTGCACGAATGACCTTATTCATCAGACGCAGGTAGCGGTTCTCGCGAGGGTTCTCATCGTCCTCATCCGTTGTAATCTTTCCACCATTGCGGAAGTTATGGCTCTCGTCTATGACAATAAGGTCATAATTACCCCAGTTCAGCAGTGCGAGGTCAAGCCCGTTGCTTTTACCCTGTTCACGACTGAGGTCAGTATGAAAGAGTACATCGTAACGAAGTCGGTCTTTCTCCAGGGGATTATTCTTGTAGTTGCTCTTGTAGGTATTCCAGTTGTCGTACAACTTCTTTGGGCATAGTACAAGTACCGATTTATTGCGGTTCTCATAGTATTTGATGACCGAAAGCGCGGTAAATGTCTTACCGAGACCCACACTGTCCGCAAGGATGCAGCCGTTATATGTCTCTAACTTGTTGATGATGGCCAGCGCTGCGTCCTTCTGGAAGTTGTAGAGCTTATTCCAAATCTGCGACGACTTGAAGCCCGTTGCTTCATTCGGCAGCACATCTTCGCTGATGTCTTCCAAAAACTCATTGAAAATATTGTAGAGCGTGACAAAATAGATAAAGTCAGGTGCATTCTCCTTATACACATTTTCGATGTTCTCAATGATGGCCTCTGTCACGTCGGCGAAGTTCTCTTTGTCCTGCCAGAAATCATTGAAGTTCTTCAGGTAGGCATCACTAATAGGCGACGGCAGACGTTGGATAAGCTGGAATATGTTGTTGCCACGTTCACAGCCAAGTTCCGTTGTCGTGAACTCGTTGAACGGCATGTAGGTCATCAGCTCACCGTCTGTCTTCACATTCAGGAAGCCAGGCATCTGCATCTGCGATACATTCGTCTTGAAGCGTACCTTCTGACGAATCCAGTCAGCACACTCTTTGGCTATGGCACGCTGCGTAAGGTTGTTACGCAGTTTGATTTCAAAATCAGAACCATAGAGCGTGCGCTCACGATTCAGTTTGGGGATATAGAACTCCCGTTTCTGTTTCTTTGCCCGTTCCTTGTTGAATGTTGGAGAAGTGAAGATGAAACGCAATTCATCAACCTGCTCCAGCTCTTTCTGTAAGGCTTCGAAGGCATAAATAGAGAAGGAGGCTGCAGCCAAAGAAACTTTGGTACCCCTTTTCAAAGTAGCTTTCAAGTCGTCTATGACTCTCGTTGTGATATTGTCGAATTGCTTAGGTAGTTCCATCTTAAATCTATGATTTGTTTCCAAGAGACGGATATTTGACTACAAAGATACTCTTTTTCGGGCAAACTTCACCTTAAATATATAACAAAAGTGGTCTCAATGGAGCTGTTATTTTACTTTGTTTAGCAGTTTGAAAGTCTAACGGTATGCAAATAAAGGATATTTAAGGCTCTTTCTTATCGCTATGACGCTTTGATTGAGATAAAAGAAAAGGTCTACATGAAAAGCGTGGATTAACATCATTCCATTATCAATTTAATTTACAAAAACTTGTCGGGGAAAAGTGATGAAAGAGAAGTTAAAAAGTGTAAAAGACAAGAATTACTTCCTCCTTCCTAATTCCTACTTCCGCCATCGCTTATCTTTCGCAGTGCGAAAGATAAGGGTTGACCGCGCCAAAGGTTATGTTTCGTCGCATGAAACATGGTCTTTCACACGATGAAACGATACCTTTGGCGCAGCGAAACCTTACCTTTGGCAAATTCGGATTTTGCAAACTGAGAGGCTACAGTTTATCATCCGTGTAATAACTTGGCAATCAACGCTTTACAAAAAAGTACAAAAACGGCCTTCTTTTCGACCAAAAATATTTTTGTTCAGAAAGAAGGCCTTAATTTGGGGTCAAAATTCGAAGTTTTCTTTACTAATTCTCTCTATTCGTTCTGTCGAAATTCCGGATTCGGCAGCATCGAGTCCGGGCATTAGTAATGCCCTTTAGCAAAAGACAATTTATTACTTTTTCCTGTAATGCTTCACTAAGAAATAGAGGCCGACGGCGACTACAAGTCCGATGATTGTATAGGTAATCACATCGCCATATTCCATGATCTTATCGGTGAGCTGGTCTTCGGGCACCACAGCATGCAAGTACCAACCTAATGCCGCAAGGATACAATTCCAGAT
>Ga0247611_10008795_pt1 | contig 12338 bp, 14 predicted proteins | sample 177DNAGHGhighgp2_FD_192422 | JGI IMG/M metagenome (GOLD analysis project Ga0247611, IMG submission 192422) | Sheep rumen microbial communities from Palmerston North, Manawatu-Wanganui, New Zealand - 1770 DNA GHGhigh gp2 | ecosystem: Host-associated > Mammals > Digestive system > Stomach > Rumen... | reverse complement strand
GGACGTGGTCCTGAGTTTATTCTCTGCCCTGTCCAGGATTTTCTTGAACTTTTCCGGGTTCTTCAGGTAGTAGTTCAAACTGGCATCGTAGTCCTCGAAGGAATACCCGAACTTGCGAAAAATAGATTCATAGAACCTGGTGGTATCCGCAGTCCTTCTTTGAGAAGGATTGTCGTTGAGCCACTGGTCTGCAAGGAACATTTCCGCGTAAACAGCCGCCATGTCTTTCTCGCTCATGATCTTCACCCGCCTGCACGAAGGGAACAGGCAGATGCAGACCAAAACCGCGAGAAACACATATTCAGCTATCTTTTTCATGACTTAGCGGAGCGAGCAGCCGAAATCTTTGGTAAACACCTCGAGAAGCCCGGCCATAACGCGTTCCACGTCCTGGTCGGTGAGAGTTTTCTCGACATCCTGCAAAGTAAAACTCAGCGCATACTGCTTCTTGCCGGCAGGGATTTTATCGCCCCTGTACACATCGAAAAGACTTACCTGCTTGAGAAGCTTCTTCGCCTTTTTGAAAGCGGCGGAACGCAGGTCGGCATATTTCACGCTCTCATCGAGCAGAAGTGCAAGGTCGCGGCGTACCTCAGGGAACTTGGGCATTTCCTTGAATGCGATTTTGTCGCGTTTGACTATGGAGAACAATGCGTTCCAGTCGATTTCTGCTGCCACCACCTGCTGCTTGACACCGAACTTTCGGGCAAGTGCCGGGTTGATGACGCCCAAAACGGCCAACTTCTGTTTTCCACCGGGGAGACTGTATACGGTTCCCTCCGAGAAGATATCGGAAGGAGCAGGCTCAGTCCACATCTGATACAGATCTGCGCCATAGCGGCGGAGCAGGAGTTCAAGATAACCTTTGAGCTGGTAGAAATCACCTTTCCCGGCCGGGTTCTTCCAGTTCTTCTCGGGAGCTCCGCTGATGAACAGTGCAAAGCAAGGATGCTCCTCATAACCTTCGAGTGTCTCTGATGTCTTCTCAGGAAGACGCTGATACACAGAACCATACTCAAAGGTCTTGATTCTGGATATCTGCCTGTTCGCATTGTATGCCACGACCTCCAGTCCATTGAGGAGGAGGGTCTGACGCATCACGTTCAGGTCTGAACTCAAAGGGTTCACTATATGCACGAGCCTCTCCGCGGGGAAGGTCTTGAGGTCCTTGTAGTAATCCGCCTTCGTCAGGGAGTTGTTCATGGTCTCGGCGAATCCGTTCGCAGCCAGGAAGTTGGAAATCTGATTGCGGATCGCCTCCGGCTGAGGAGTCGGGGATGCCGAAACACTCATCTTCATGTGATGAGGAAGGTCGATATTGTTGTATCCGTGGATACGGAGTATTTCTTCTACCACATCGCATTCACGGTAAACATCTATCATGTAACTCGGGGCAAGCACCGTGGCCTTGTTGCCATCGTTGCTTATGAATTTGTACTGCAGGGCCTCGAGCACCTTTGTCATATTCTCGTGGCCGATCTTCTGCCCTATGAATGCCTCGATGCGGTCGTAATCCAGTTCTATGCGCTTGCGCTCGACAGGATTAGGATAAGACTCGAAGATATCTCCGACTATATGGCCTCCGGTAAGTTCGCAGATCAGCATGGCAGCCCTCTTGAGCGCGTAGACGGTAATCTCGGGATCCGCTCCTCTTTCATAGCGGAACGAAGCGTCGGTCTGCAGGCCTTGAGTCTTGGAAGTCTTGCGGATGGAACCGGGATCGAAGTATGCACTTTCAAGGAAGACTTCGGTAGTGGATTCTGTTACACCACTGTCTTCACCGCCGAACACGCCCGCGATGCACATGGGACGGGTGCTGTCTGCGATGACCATGTCCCTGGAGCAGAGTTTATGATCCACTCCGTCCAGAGTGCGTATTACCTCTCCCTCGGCAGCACGGCGTACAACGACCTTGCGTCCACCGATCTTGCCGGCGTCGAAAGTGTGCAGAGGCTGGCCGAGTTCAAAGAGGATGAAGTTGCTGATGTCGACCACGTTGTTGATGGGGCGAAGACCGATGCTGAGGAGTTTCTTCTGAAGCCACTCGGGCGAAGGTCCGACCTTTACATCCTTGATGGTCAAGCCGGTATAACGCGGGGCACCCTCGCTGTCCAGCACTTCCACATCAATCGCACCGCCTGCTCCACCGGCAGCGAAAGCAGAGATATCGGGATATGAAAACTTGCAGGGAAGATTATGATAACGAAGATATGCATACAGGTCGCGGGCGACACCGATATGCGAAGCTGCATCCACACGGTTGGCTGTAATCTCATACTCGATCACGGCCTCGGTCTTCAGATGCAGATACTCCTTGGCAGGAGTTCCTACTACTGCGTTATCCGGCAGCACCATGATACCTTCATGGCTGCTTCCTATACCCAGTTCATCCTCGGCACAGATCATTCCAAGAGACTCTACCCCGCGAATCTTGCTTTTCTTGATCTTGAAGTCGCCAGGGAGGACTGTTCCTATCTGAGCGAACAGGACCTTCTGTCCGGCAGCCACATTGGGAGCGCCGCAGACCACCTGAAGCGCTTCTCCGGTGCCTGCATCAACCTTTGTGACGTGAAGATGGTCGGAGTCGGGATGCGCCTCACATTCAAGGACTTCCGCTACAACCACTCCGGCTAGACCTCCGGGGATCTCTTCCTGCTCTTCGAGGCTGTCTACCTCGATTCCAATAGATGTCATGGCCTCGGCCACCTGCGCCGGGGTAAGGTCTGTCTCAAGATAATCTTTGAGCCAATTATAACTGAGTTTCATATCTTATTTCAAATCTTCCGGATTGAACAGAGAGGCCACAAAGGCATCCCTGTCGAATTGTTTCAAATCTTCGATCCCCTCGCCGGTACCGATGAAACGCACCGGCACCTCGAACTGGTCGGTGAGACCAACCACGACCCCGCCTTTGGCAGTGCCGTCGAGCTTGGTGACCGTAATGGACGTTATATCCGTAGCCCTCGAGAATTCCTTGGCCTGCTGGAATGCATTCTGGCCAGTGGAAGCATCGAGGATGAGCATCACATCGTGAGGCGCATCCGGAATCACTTTACGGCACACATTCCTTATTTTGGACAACTCATTCATGAGGTCTATCCTGTTGTGCAGACGACCCGCAGTGTCGATGATCGCGACATCGGCATTACGGGCGACCGCCGCCTTGACAGTGTCGTAGGCCACGGATGCGGGATCCGACCCCATAGCCTGACGCACTATGTCCACTCCGGCACGCTCAGACCAGATCACAAGCTGGTCGACCGCAGCGGCGCGGAAAGTGTCCGCGGCTCCAAGGATCACTTTTTTCCCACGGCTCTTGTAGAGGTGCGCCAGTTTACCTATGGTAGTGGTTTTGCCCACTCCGTTCACACCTACAACAAGAATCACGTAAGGCTTATGGGCCTCCAGTGATTCTACAGAATTTCCGCCCTTTTGCATGAGGGCGGAAATCTCTTCTCGCAGATAGGACACCAACTCGTCGAAGGAGGTGTACTTGTCTCTGCTTACTCTATCTTCAAGGGCATCGATAACCTTGAGGGTAGTATCGACGCCCATATCAGATTCAATCAGGGCCTCCTCGATTGCGTCAAGGGTATCGTCGTCAACCCTCGACTTTCCGGTGATGGCCCGGGATATCTTCTGGAAAAAGCTCAGTGCCAAAGCTTACTTCTTTGCGAAGAAGTCTTTTGCCTTCTCTGCCTCGACAAGCTGCTCAGTGAAAACATAAGCGCCGGTCTTGGGAGATTTCTCCATACGTATGCACTTGACCATGCTCTTGGCACCGGCCTTGGCTGCGAATGTTGCAACGGCTTTCTTTGCCATAATTTATCCTCCTATGATTGTTACTTGATTTCGCGATGAACAGTGACCTTCTTGAGATAAGGATTGTATTTCCTGCGCTCGAGGCGGTCGGGGGTGTTCTTCTTGTTCTTGGTAGTGATGTAGCGGCTCATTCCGGGAACACCGCTCTCTTTCTGCTCTGTGCATTCGAGGATGACCTGCACCCTGTTACCTTTTGCTTTCTTTGCCATAACTTGAGTATTTAAACAAGGTTAACAAGTCCTGCCTTCTTCGCCTTCTTGATAGTGGCGTCGAGACCGTTCTTCTCGATCTCACGAATGCCCTTGCAGGACACTTTAAGGGTAATGAACCTCTGCTCTTCTTCGCTCCAGAACTTCTTGTTCTTAAGGTTGAGAGAGAAGTCGCGCTTGGTGCGCAGTTTGGAATGGGCAACGTTGTTGCCTTTCATCCTCTTTCTTCCGGTTACTTGACAAACCTTTGACATAGTTTTATAATTTTAAAATTTTATTTTTCCAAATCTGTTCCACCTTATGCTGGACGGGAAACTGCGTCCCGAATCCGTTGAGAGCCAGATGATGGCAGGCGTCCCGACTATGTGATCTTCGGGGACGAATCCCCAGTATCTGGAGTCGAGGGAGTTGTGCCGGTTGTCTCCCATCATAAAGTAGTAATCCTGTTCGAAAGTATAGTGTCCTTCTTCGACAGCTTTCTGCAGATCGCCCTTCTCGTAGTCGCGGATGATGCGCTCGTACAGAGGCAGGGATTTCTTGTCTATTGCCACCGTCACTCCCTTTGCGGGGATGCAGAGAGGCCCGTATTCGTCGCGGGTCCATCCGTATCCGCCCTCGAAGGGGAAAACGAACTCATCTTCACGGTCCACATTCGGAGTAATGCTCACTACGGAAGGAAGGGAACGCAGTTCTTCAAGCATGGCGGCGGTAAGCGGCATGGCCGGATATCCGGGAAGCTGTGCGTTGAAGTAGAGTTCCTGCACGTTGAGCCCCAACTTGTCGATAGTCTTGGAGTTCAGCTTGCCTCCGGTGGTCACCACCTGATAGCTGAGCTGTACGCCAGGCCAAACCTTCTGCTGTTCTCCGTTCACCCACACGAGTCCGTCGCGGACTTCGAGCGTGTCTCCCGGAAGGGCTACGCAACGTTTCACGTAGTGGTCCGTTTTATCCGCAGGGCGGACGATCACAGGACCGAGTCTGTCAATGAGCTGTTTCCTCCCATATATGCGCGAGAGCATGTAGTAGTCGGCTGCAGGATCCCTGCGCAGAACGGTATCACCGTTCGGGAAGTTGAAAACCACGATGTCGCCACGTTTGACCTGCCTGAATCCTTTGAGACGCCTGTAGTCGTTCTGAATCAGCTTCGAGTACGACTCCTTTCCGAAAATGGAGTTGTGCGTGAAAGGAATGGTCAGCGGAGTCTGTGGCACCCGCGGCCCGTATGTCAATTTGCTCACGAAGAGATGGTCGCCTGTATACAGGCTGCTCTCCATTGAGGAAGAAGGAATTCTAAAGGCCTGAAAGAAGAATATATTGATGAAGGTGACAACCACTACCGCGAAAATAATCGCATCGAGCCATCCATCCTTTTTCCAGAAACGCCACTTGACTTTCTTGCTTACGCAGAGGTCGAAGATTACGGCGAGACCGAAAAGCCACCAATAGTTCCCCAGCCAGATTACCCACAACACATAGAGCAAAGCCCAAAACGAGAACTTCACCCATTTGTTCCGGGTAATTGCCTTCAGACTCACTTCACTTTACTTTACTGAGTTGATGATTGCTTCGAACGCCTTGGGGTTGTTCATTGCGAGGTCTGCAAGCACCTTACGGTTAAGACCGATATTCTGCTTTGCGAGCTTGCCCATAAACTGGGAATAGCTGAGGCCGTACTGGCGGGCAGCTGCGTTGATACGCTGGATCCACAGTGCACGGAAAGCACCTTTCTTGCGACGACGGTCGCGATAAGCATAGGTGAGACCTTTCTCGTAAGTGTTCTTTGCTACAGTCCAGACATTCTTTCTGGAGAGGAAGTTACCGCGGGTTCTCTTGAGAATCTTCTTGCGGCGCGCCCTGGAGGCGACTGAGTTGACTGATCTAGGCATAATTTAACTTTTTTAGAGAACCAACAATTCTTTTACTCGCTTCTCATCGACTTTGTCGAGGATGGCGAAATGATCAAGATTCCTTTTCTGTTTCTTGGTCTTCTTGGTGAGGATGTGGCTGTGGTAAGCGTGTTTCCTCTTGATTTTTCCCGACCCGGTAAGCGTGAAACGCTTTTTGGCACCGGAATTGGTTTTAAGCTTTGCCATTGTTCTTTTGTTTTTGTTAATAAATATACATTACCGCAACTCTGCGGACTATTTCTTTTTTACAGGGGCAATGATTATGTGCATACGCTTGCCCTCGAGCGTAGGCATATTTTCAGCACGGCCGAATTCTTCGAGTTCCACGGCAAAACGCAGGAGCTGTTTCTCACCCTGGTCCTTGAACATTATGGAACGTCCGCGGAAGAATATCGTAGCTTTGACCTTCGAACCTTCCTGAAGGAACTCCTGGGCATGTTTCAGCTTGAACTGGAAATCATGCTCATCGGTATTGGGGCCGAAACGGATCTCTTTCAGCACGACCTTGGCAGAATTCGACTTCATTTCCTTGGCCTTCTTCTTCTGCTGGTAAAGATACTTCTGATAATCGAGTATCTTGCACACAGGAGGATCGGCCTTGTCGCTTATCAGCACCAGATCCAACTCCAGTTCGTCTGCAATGGCAAGGGCCTTCGCGAGGGGATACACTCCCTGTTCAGGAATGTTGTCGCCGACCAGACGCACCTGAGGTGCGGTGATCTGCTCGTTAATTGGCGCCTCGTTCTCGTCGCGTTTCTGTTGGAAACGCGGATCGGGTTTGCGGGCTTTCTTGATACCTGCCGGTTTCGGTCTGTAGGGTCCTGCCATTTAAGCTAATTCTTCAGCTATCGCTGATTTTACATATTTAACAAAATCTTCCACACTTTGAGTGCCCACGTTCACCCCTTCCCTGCGTACAGAGACGGTGCCGTCGGCCTCTTCCTTTTCACCGACAACCACAAGCAGAGGCACTCTGAACTGGGCGATATCCCTGATTCTCTTGCCGAGCGTCTCGTTGCGGGCGTCTATTGAAGCGCGAATTTCGGAATTATTTAGCAATTCGCAAACTTTTTTTGCATAATTTTCAAATTTCTCACTGATTGGCAGCACTTTAACCTGCTCAGGAGCGAGCCAGACAGGCAGATGCCCGGCAGTATGTTCAAGCAACACGGCCGTGAAACGTTCGATGCTTCCGAAAGGAGCGCGGTGAATCATGATGGGGCGCTTCTTGCTGCCGTCGGCGTCGATGTATTCAAGTTCGAAACGCTCGGGAAGATTGTAGTCGACCTGGATAGTGCCAAGCTGCCACTCGCGGCCGAGGGCGTCCTTCACCATGAAATCGAGCTTCGGTCCGTAGAAAGCGGCCTCACCGTACTCGATCTTTGCAGGGAGTCCCTTCTCTTCGCAGGATTCGATGATTGCTCGCTCCGCCCTTTCCCAGTTCTCCTCGCTACCGATATACTTGTCGCGGTTGACTTTGTCGCGCAGGGAAATCTGAGCCTTGAACTTGTCGAACTTGAACACCTTGAACACATACTGTATAAGGTCGATCACTTTCTTGAACTCGTCCTTGAGCTGGTCGGGACGCACATACATGTGGGCGTCATCCTGGGTGAAACTGCGAACACGGGTAAGTCCGTGCAGTTCTCCACTCTGCTCATATCTGTACACCGTACCGAATTCCGCCAGGCGGATAGGAAGTTCCTTGTATGAGTGAGGGGACGATGCATAGATCTCGCAGTGGTGAGGACAGTTCATGGGTTTGAGCATGTACTCTTCGCCCTCCTGGGGAGTCTTGATGGGCTGGAAGGAATCCTTTCCGTATTTAGCCCAATGGCCGGAGGTCACATAAAGCTGCTTGCTTCCGATGTGAGGAGTAACCACCTGCAGATAACCGTATTCCTTGAGTTTCGCACGAAGGAATGTCTCGAGCTGATAACGAAGGACAGCGCCCTTGGGAAGCCAGAGAGGCAGGCCCATGCCTACGCGGCTGGAGAAAGTGAAAAGACCCATCTCCTTTCCGAGCTTGCGGTGATCACGCTTCTTGGCCTCCTCGAGAAGGACAAGATACTCGTCGAGCATGCTCTTCTTGGGGAAGGTTATACCGTAGATACGGGTAAGCTGCTGACGGTGCTCGTCGCCACGCCAGTAGGCTCCGGCAATCGCGGTGAGCTTGACGGCCTTGATAACTTCGGTATTGCGGAGGTGAGGGCCACGGCAGAGATCGGTGAAAGAACCGTTGGTGTAATAAGTGATGGTTCCGTCCTCAAGCTCGCTGATCAGTTCGCATTTGTACTGGTCGCCCTTTTCCTTGAAATGCTTCATAGCATCAGCCTTGCTGACCTCGATGCGTTTGAAGTCTTCCTTTCCCTGGGCAAGTTCCAGCATCTTCTTTTCGATCTTGGGAAGATCGGCCTCGGTGAGGGTGGCTCCGGCGAGATCTACATCATAATAGAAACCATTCTCGATTGCAGGACCGATACCGAACTTGACTCCTGGATAAAGGCTTTCAAGGGCTTCGGCCATAAGATGCGATGAAGAATGCCAGAAAACATGCTTGGCTTCTTCGTCTTCCCATTTGTGGAGCTTGATCTCCGCGTCGGTCGTAATAGGACGCATGAGATCGTAAATTTCACCATTAACGCTTGCAGCAAGAACCTCTGCTGCAAGACGGGGAGAGATGCTTTGAGCAATTTCGTAGGCAGTAATGCCTTTTTCAAAAGGCTTGACGCTGCCGTCGGGGAAAGTAATGTTAATCATTCGGCCATTTATATTTAGCCTACAAAGATAAGAAAAATATTTACTACCTTTGTGCATTATGGCAGAAGACAAGAATAATTTCATCAACGAAGCCGGCAAAAACGGCCTTGTTCTGGCAAGCGTTGCCATCGTTTATTTCCTGGCCACCAATCTTTTGGCCAAGATCGAGAACGGAGGCACAATGCTTACGGCTCTGAATTTTGTGTTGTGGGCGGCGAAACTCACACTCTGCATCTGGCTGATGTTCGCAATCCTCCGAAAAGCCGCGGCGGAAAATGGCAACGACCGTTCCGCAACTTTCCGTTTTGGCATGAACGTAGCCGCTTGCTCGGCTCTGGTTTATGCCGGATTCTATCTTCTGTACGTAACCGTAATCGATACCGAATTCTTCAAAGAAGCTTTCGACTCGATTGCCAGCGTGTACTCGGGCATGATGAATTCAGACGAGATTGACAGATTGATGAATATGGAATCTTCCATGCCTGCAGTCACTTTCTTTTTCAACCTGATATGGTGCTGGCTTTTCGGTACTATCATCTCTGCAATCGCATCAAGCAAAATCTGCGGACCCGACGATCCCTTTGCCAACGAGAACTGATATGGACATTTCTGTTATAATTCCTCTTTTCAACGAGGCGGAATCGCTTCCTGAACTTTCTGCCTGGATCGCAAGGGTAATGGCGGAGAACAATTACTCCTACGAAGTGATCATGGTCGACGATGGAAGCAACGATGCATCATGGGATGTCATCAAAGGTTTGTCGGCAGCTGACGCTCACATCCACGGGATCAGTTTCCGAAGGAACTACGGCAAATCCGCCGCCCTCTACTGCGGGTTCGACCGCGCCGGAGGGGATGTCGTGATTACCATGGATGCCGACCTTCAGGACAGTCCGGATGAGATCCCGGCTCTCTACAGAAAAATTAAGGAAGAAGGCTACGACGTAGTATCCGGATGGAAAAAACACCGCAAAGACAATGTGCTGACCAAGAATCTGCCGAGCAAGATTTACAATGCGACCGCACGTCATATTACCGGCATCAAGCTGCACGACATGAATTGCGGCCTGAAGGCCTACAGGAGCGAAGTGGTAAAGAACATCGAGGTCTACGGCGAGATGCATCGCTACATTCCTTATCTTGCGAAGAATGCCGGATTCACAAGAATAGGAGAAATTCCTGTTCACCACCAGAAACGCAAGTTCGGAAAGAGCAAATTCGGGATGGACCGTTTCGTCAACGGATTCCTGGATCTGCTCAGCCTCTGGTTCCTCTCCACTTTCGGCAAGAAGCCTATGCACTTTTTCGGTTACAGCGGGATTTTCATGTTCCTCATCGGATTCGTGATGACGATATGGATCATAGTCGCCAAACTTGTGCATCAGGCCCAAGGAATACGCTTCCGCGCTGTTACCGACCAGCCGTTATTCTATCTTGCCCTGCTTGCAGTAGTGCTCGGCGTCATGCTGTTCCTTGCAGGATTCATCGGCGAGATGATTGCGCGTTCGGGAGCCGAACGGAACAAATACAATATCAAGGAAACGCTTTAAGCGAGATTTGCCAGGGCTGCACGCACCGATCCATGCTTCAAAAGTGCGGATTTGGCAGAATCATAGTCCAGCCCGCTGGCTTCCATGATCATACGGGTGCCCCTGTCGACAAGTTTTGCATTGCTCAGCTGCATGTCATACATCTTGTTCCCCTTGACCTTGCCCAGGCGGATCATGGTGGCCGTAGAGACAGTATTGAGAATCATCTTCTGTGCCGTCGCCGCTTTCATTCTGGTGCTCCCGGTAACGAACTCCGGCCCTACGACGGCAACTATAGGTATCTCGGCAGCTTCCGCCAGAGGAGAGTGCTCATTACAGGTAATGCATGCTGTCAAAAGGCCCTCGGATCTAGCCTTGCGGACTCCCCCTATCACGTAAGGAGTGGTTCCGGACGCTGCGATTCCGACCAGGACGTCCTCTCTTGAAGGAGAATGTTCAGCCATATCGGCCCATGCGCCCTCCGGATTGTCTTCAGCGCCTTCCACAGCATTGAAAACCGCTTGTTTCCCTCCTGCGATGAGAGCTATGAACAATCCCCTTACGCCGTAAGTCGGGGGGATCTCGGAAGCGTCCACCACGCCCAGGCGTCCGCTGGTACCTGCGCCGATATAGAATATCCTTCCACCTTTCTTTACTCTGTCGACAATGGCGTCGACCAATTTTTCAATCTGAGGCAGCGCTCTCTGCACGGCATCGGCAACCAGGTGATCTTCACGATTGATTCCCTCGACCAGATCCTTGGTCGAAAGTTGCTCAAGATGGTCGTAATTTGAATTCTGTTCGGTCGTTTTCATTTCTGATGGAACTTTATGAGCTCTTCTGAAGGGGAAGCAAGATATTTGTCGACGTGCAAGTCGTATTCACCCGCCAAACGGTCGAAGATCCGACGGCAGGCATAAGCGAAGCCACCGACAACACCCAGATGAAGAGGCCCTTGCGACCTGTGGATTGCCAGAAGAAGACAGCGTTCGATGAAACGGCGGAAGTTTTCATCGACAAGATTCGACATATAGCGATTGTCATCATAAAAGGCAAGAATATCCGGGGCGAACTTGCCAAGATATGCAGCCGGTGAATTACCATGGTATACATTGCGGACAATCGTAGAATACGAAAGATCGTACTTTTCTTCGAAAGCGAGAGCGACACACTCGGGCACCATTCCCTTGATGTAATCCTCTATGAAACGCTTGCCCAAAGCGCCTGCGCTGCCTTCGTCACCAAGAATGAATCCGCCCGATGGGATTCTCGAAACGATTGTCACACCGTCATACACAGAGACATTCGAGCCGGTTCCGAGAATGCATGCGATTCCTGCATCATGACCGCACACGGCCCTGGCAGCAGCCAGAAGATCATTCTCCAGATAAATCTTGCTGTCAGGGAAATTCCGGCTCAAACAACCATATAATATATTATAAGGAGAAGAAGGGTCATCGGAAGGGAAAAGCCCTGCAGCATAAAAATAGATTGCATCCAAACAGGCCGAATCAGCAGCATCCCTGGAAGTAAGGACACCGTACTCCAAAGTACGAGCGATGAATTCTTCGTCGCCGGAAGAAAAATTCAGGCCTTCAGTCTGAAAAGATTTGTGAACAACACCCCTGTCCAGCAGGGTCCAGTCGGACTTGGTTGCTCCGCATTCAACAATAAGAATCATGACGCAAATATAATAAAAAAGTCCCTGGCATCGTAAGATGTCAGGGACTTCGAAAAACGGCGGCTACCTACTCTCCCAACTGGTCGGTCAGTACCATCGGCGTAAGTGCGTTTAACTTCTCTGTTCGGAATGGATAGAGGTGGGTCCACACTGCTAAAACCACCGCAGTATTTTTCTTGAGAGACACTCCAAGACAAAGATCGGTTTCACCAAAAGATTTCGGGCTATTAGTACTGGTCGACTGATACCGTTACCGGCATTACATCTCCAGCCTATCAACGTGGTAGTCTCCCACGACCCTATAAGGAAACCTCATCTCGCAGACGGCTTCGCGCTTAGATGCTTTCAGCGCTTATCCTGACCCAACGTGGATACCCGGCGGTGCAGCTGGCGCCACAACCGGTATACAAGAGGTTGGTCCGACCCGGTC
>Ga0247611_10008794_pt1 | contig 12338 bp, 9 predicted proteins | sample 177DNAGHGhighgp2_FD_192422 | JGI IMG/M metagenome (GOLD analysis project Ga0247611, IMG submission 192422) | Sheep rumen microbial communities from Palmerston North, Manawatu-Wanganui, New Zealand - 1770 DNA GHGhigh gp2 | ecosystem: Host-associated > Mammals > Digestive system > Stomach > Rumen ... | reverse complement strand
CTTCGAAGGTGACGTATCCAGTTGAAGATACGCCGTAGGGCTCCACGGATACGCTGTCGAAGTGGAATTCCCATTCTGCGTTCGTTGCTATGTCCTTGTACGGTACTTGCTTGGCGGAACCCTTGGTAAAGTTGCTGCCCGGGCCTGTGGCGCCTTGGAATTCAAATCCGAACGAGGGTATGCCGAACACCATCTTTTCGGTAGGTACGCCGCGTTTTTTCCAGTAGTCGCGCGTTTCTTCCCATGACCATGTGGTGTATCCTTCGTGCGGGTAGAGTGGCGAATCGAACATGGCTTTTTCATCCCAGTCGCCGGTGATGTCATATGTCATGAATCCGAACCAGTCTAGATTCTTGACGAGGACTTCGGCGGTGAACCATTTCCCATAATAGGGCGAGCAGGGGAGGGCTGCCGAAAGGCTTTTGTCTTTGGGGAGGGCTTCGCGGAGTTCCGTGAGCAATTTGCTGTAGGCGATTGTGTCCGCTTCGGGCACGGGGTGGTGTGCCCATTCCCAGTCCATGTCGAGGCCGTCGAGATTGTGGTCGGCGACATATTTTACGAGACTTGCGACGAATTTTTGGCGGAGAGTATTGTCTTTGGCGACTGGCGCGAAGTTTTCGCTTTGACCGCCTCCGCCGAGCGAGACGATGACCTTTGTGCCAACGGCGTGGGCGAGCTTTACCATTTCGTCTAAAGCGTTCGGGTCGTCTGCTGCGTCTCCGCGTAACGTTCCGTCGGTATTGGGTGTGATGAAACTCCAAAGCACATGCGTCAGTTTTTCGTAGGGTACTTTATCTACAGTGTATGCGGGCTTGTGCCATTTGCCCCAATCAGGGTAATAGCCGATAAATAGCGGTGCTGCGTATGCGGAGCAGAATGCCGCGAATACAAAAATCGAGAGTGCAAACTTTTTCATGTGCTATTCCTCTTTCATACATTCGTCAATTTGCTTTTGAATATATTCTGTGTTGGAATCGAGCTTTGCCTGATAACGCGGATTCACAGTTGTGTCACCGTCGCAAATTTGTTTGGTGGCGATAGAACTGCGTAGTTCCAATGGCCAGATTTTGTTTAGACAGTTCTTTTTCGCTTTAAGCTCGTCTTCACTTAAGGTGCTTATGGTGCTATTTGTAAGGTCTGTTCTTGTTTTATTGAAAGTCTTTTGTATATCAAAAATGTTGGCAAAATTGTTTTTTGTGCAGAGGGGTGAAGGAACGGTTGAACTACTGGATGATTCACTGCTAGAGCTGAGAAATTTTTCTTTGTATTCTTTCCATGAATATATGGTGTTGTCTTCTTGCATGTATTCGTCTGCAGGGAGAGTGTTGTGTTTCACAATTGTTGGATTGTCATCGGGTATGTGTACGGAGTATTGGTTTCCATCTGAGCAATGGTAGGGAATCAAGAATGTGTATCTGACGCAATAAGAAACGCCGTAAACGGGAGCATCTTCAAATTCATGCATTGCCTCTAATGAATCTTCGAGGGCGTTAAGTTCTTCTAGAGTTCTTGTCTTGTTGTTTTCCAGAAGGTCTTTAAGATCGGATACGATGGTCGATTTATTTTTATAAGAGTTGTTCCCAGGTAAAAAACAATCGGGTTTGTGGTATCCCATTTGTTCTCCATAACACTTTACCGTTGTGTCGCTTGCGAGTTTGTGTGTAAGTGTTGCGTTGAAACTGCTGGAAGATTGCTCGATAGAACTACTGGAAAGAGTTTCGGAATTGCTTGATGGTGCTTCGCTAGAGCTGCTTTTCTGGATTTCTGCACTGCTAGCAATGTTGTTTACTGAACTGTTTGTTGTATTCTCGGCGGAGCTGCTGGATGGCGTTTCGTTTCCGTTGTTGTATGGAATGATGGGTGAATTTTCGCTGTCCCCACCGCAACTAGCCCAAAATAGAGTTGTGGCCGAAAACAAAATCTTTTTCCAGTACTTGCGAATGTTCATGCATCCTCCAAACAATGGCTTGCGTAATACATCTAAGATATATTTTTTTTTGAAGGTTAAGAAAAATTTTTTATTTCCGCTTCAGTTCCAACACATAATCGGCTGCATCTACAAAGTCTTGCGCATGTTCTATGGCTATGACGGTGTGGCCTGCGTTGCAAAGCCCGTGAATGAGGCCGAGCAGCTGCTGGATGTCCTTTTGGTGGAGACCACGGGCGGGTTCGTCAAAGAGGAATAGCGTGTTGGGCGCTTTCGCTCTTGCAAGGGTAATGGAAAGCCTGAGTCTCGCGCGTTCGCCGCCGGAGAGGTGGGCTGTAGTTTGTCCGAGACGCAAATAGTCGAGGCCTGTATCCACGAGCGGTTTGAGCTTTTCGGCGAACGGCTTCATGTTCGTGAATAGCTTGTACGCACTGCCGATTTCCATGTCCAAGATGTCTGCAATGGAGAGCGACTTGAAGCGGACTTCCAAGACTTCGTCGCGGAATCGCTTGCCGAGGCACACGGGGCATTCGGATTCTTCGTAGCCGAGCGGGTCGTAAATGACGCCTTCGCCCTTGCAGTTTTCGCAGCGGCCGCCGGGGGCGTGCGTCGTGAATTTGGATGCTGTATAGCCGCGCACTTTGCTTTCGGGAAGCTTTGCGAACAAGTCGCGGAGCAGTGTAGTGAGACCGATGGCACTTGAAACTGTGCTGCGTCTGCTTCCGTGAAAATCACCGGTCGTGAGGATGGATAGAGCGTCGATGCCTAGACTCTTGAATTCTTCTGCTTTAGCGCGTTTCGCGATGTTTTCAAAAAGGAGTGTTGATTTTCCGCTGCCGCTTTGGCCCGTAATCACGCTAAATTTTTTGATAGGGAAAGCCGCGTTCACCGGAGCCATGTCGAACTTCGCGAAATCGTTGACGAGGATTGCTGGGCTTTCCGAACTTGTCATTGCACTTCGTGCATGACCGCTGCGGGTATCAAATGCGAGTCCACAAGTGGCCTCTCGCTTGATACCCTTGCTCGTCATTCCCGCCAGAGCCTGTGCTGAGCGCAGTCGAAGTACGCCGGAATCTCCTCTCTCGTCTCTCGTCTCTCGCCTCTCGTCTAATTTCCTAATCCACATTCCCGTTGGCGATTCCGGATTTTCAAGCACTTCATCGCGGTTGCCTTGGAATAAAATCTCGCCGCCTTTTTCGCCTGCGCCGGGGCCCATTTCGATGATGTAATCGGCACGGGTGATGATTTGCGGGTTGTGTTCGATGAGTACGAGCGTGTTACCGCGTTTGCGAATTTTTTCGAGGACTTTCCAAAGGGCCGCGACATCGCTTGCGTGTAGGCCGCTGGCGGGCTCGTCAAGAGCAATCAAAAGACCGTTCAAGTGTCCGGTGCTGAGGCTTGCGAGCTTGAGCCTTTGCAATTCGCCACCCGAAAGAGTTTGCCCGGCACGTCCAGGCGTGAGGTAGCCGATGCCCAAATCGTTGATGGCCTCGATGCGTTCAAGCAACGAATTGAATGTCGCTTTTAAAGTTTGACCGATTTTATCGTCGAAAATTTTGTGCAGAAGTGCGGGCAGTTCCGCAAAATCCGTATTGAGAATTTGCTTGTAACTGACTTCGTCAATGGTTGCGTTCAAGTACGTTTTCTTAAGGCGGAATCCGTTGCAATGCGGACAATTCGTGTTTTCGTCTTCGTCGCTATCCGCTGCGTTTCCTTGAATAAAACCGGTTCCTTCGCAGTACTCGCAGACGCTTGTGCGGCTGTAAGGCGAGAACGAACGAGCTTCTAGCGCTGTGACGGCTTCGCTGGACTCTTTTGAATGGTGATGCTTGTCGCCTGCGTTTGGGCAGCAAGGCTTTGTGCTGTAAAACTTGCGTTCGCCAGCGATGTCGAGCGTAATCGTAGAATGTGTAAGCTTTAGCGTGCCGTCAACCGCTTCGGCAATTCGCGTGCGCGTGTTCTCGCGAACGATGATTCTATCGACGATAATGAAAAATTCTTCGGGAGTCAAAACTTTTTCACCGGGCAGCAAGTCTGCAAGCGAATACATGGTGCCATCGGCAATTGCACGTGTGAAACCCTGTGCTAAAAACACTGCGGATAGCTTATCCAAAGTCGTGCGACTTCCGCTCAACTCGATTCTCGCCAAGAACTGTAGCTTTGTCCCGACTGGCATTCCTGCGATTTCGCGGATGATTTCTTCTCGGCTCTGGCTCACCATCGGAGCTCCGCAAATCGGGCAGGCTGGCTTTGCAAATGCTGCAAACAACGTGCGTAATGCGTTATCGCATTCGGCAATCGAAAGAGCCGTTGCTTTTGCAGGGGCTTCTCCGCGTGTGGCCGCAATCGCTAAACTCGCTGGGAGTCCTTCGGCGCTGTCGAGCGGAATGCTACGCTTGCCTCCGAGCATGTCTGCTGCAAACGGCGAGAGCGTTTCTAGATAGCGACGCTTCGATTCTCCGTGGAGCGTGTCCATCACAAGTGTTGACTTGCCGCAACCGGACGGACCGCATACAACTGTAATTTTACCCAGTGGAAACTGGGCGTCCACATTTTTCAAGTTGTGCAGTCTGCACCCGCGAAGAGAAATAAAATTAAGCATCGAGTAAAAGATAATTTTATAAAATGAACTTTTGTCGCTAAAATATGCATTCTTTTGCCATAATCATTCAAATGAATATTTTGGGGAAAGCTATATTCCTTTTTATGAAAAAACTGCTGTTTTCCCTGCTACTTCTGTTTTTATCGACGGACTCATTGGCTGCGTATGTTGCTGTGTTGGAGACGATGGCTGATGGCGATGCGAAGGATAGCGTGTCACTTTTGGACCGTCAGTATTTGACGAATGTGTTGCGTGAGCAGGCGATAAAGGAACTCCCGGCAAAGCAAGGCTTCACGATCATGACCCGCGAGAACATCCAGCAGATGTTGCCTCCGGGCAAGGCCATTGAAGATTGCGAGGGAAACTGTCTTGTGGAAACGGGCAAGAATATTGCCGCTGACTACATTTGCCAGGCGCGTGTTGGGCGTTTCGGCGTTTCGTTGACTCTTTCCGCGGAACTTTATGAAACGGCGGGAAATAAGTTGATAGCTAGCTTCAACGGACGCGGAGCCAACGTAGAAGAACTGCTGCTTCTGATTGAAAGTAAATCTACCGATTTTTTCCGTGAAATAAAGGAGCAGAATACTCCTGCGACGGCGAATCCGTCAAGCGTTTTGGATTCGTCATCCTCGATTCAAAACGCATCGTCATCCTTGACCTCGATTGAGGACCCGTCTGCTTCTCCTGTCATTCCTAGCGAACAATCGCATATCTCCAGTGAACAACAGCATGTCATTCCCGCGAAGGCGGGAATCTCCCTTGACGAACCTCATGATGATAAAGCGAAAGTAGGCGAGAACATCCCTGCGAACGTGAACGACGAGCCTGAGAATAAATCTGGAATTGCAGGTAAGGTTTTACTCGTTTTCGGAATACTGGTGACTACGTACGGCGTGGTGTTTGCCATTATGGGGAACAGCGATGCAAAAGAAGCTGCTGAAAGGAAAAATTTTGCAAATGAATATGAATACAAAGGAGCTAAGGATGATGCAGAATCGGGTCAGACTCTTCGTGGCATTGGAATCGGTATTGCAATAGCCGGAGCCGTATGTATCGGCGTGAGCTTTGCATTTTAGGAGGGATGTATGTTGAAGTGGTTAGTAAACCGTGGTTGGTGGTTACGAAATCGTTATTCCCCGCTCCGACGGGGAATCTCTCTCGTCTTTAGTCTTTCGTCTCTCGTCTTAATCATTGCCTGCACCGATTACGTGTCGCAAATCGAAGACCGCTACGGTGAGTGGAATGATGCTCATGCTCAAGTATCTTCTTCTAGCATCACGCAGAAGTCCAGTAGCAGTGTTGCTCAAAATGTGGTTAATCCTTCAACAGTGGTTGTCGGGTACATAACAGATTCCCGCGATGGCCAAATCTACAAGACAGTTACCATTGGTTCCCAGACGTGGATGGCGGAGAACCTCAACTATGCTTACACTGGTGTTCCCTATAACTATAACGGCTACACCTCCGATTCCATTAGTTGGTGCTATGACGATGCCCTCGTTAACTGCATCAAGTACGGTCGCCTTTACACCTGGGCCGCCGCGATGGACAGCGCAGGCACGTGGAGCACAAACGGCAAAGGTTGCGGATTCTATAAAACATGCATGCCTATGTATCCGGTGCGTGGTGCTTGCCCCGAGGGTTGGCATCTCCCGACAAAGGATGAATTCGAATCTTTGTTTGCTGCGGTCGGCGGACGAATTACGGCGGACAAGACGCTCAAATCGACAAGTGGCTGGAATAGTAGCCGCAACGGCACGGATGATTATTCGTTCTCGGCGTTGCCTGCCGGCGGTGGTCGCTACGATGGGTCTTACAGCGATGTTAGCTACACTGCGTACTTCTGGAGTGCTACAGTGATAGAGGTTGATAACCGTTACGCGTACCTCATGTATATGAGCTACTCACTCGGCTCCGTGTACCTGAACAGCAGCTACAAGAGCCTCGGTTATTCCGTTCGTTGCGTAAAGGACTAACAGCGAGGGACTCCGCAGGAGTCCACTAGCTTTCAATGATTGCTGATGTCGCCGAAGTTTGCTTCTATGAAGAAAATGTGGAATACTTGTTGTTCCTGCAATCCTACCAAAACGCGATTGTCTCCGCTTGAACGGAGAATGTGCAAATCTTTTACGTCTGGTGTTAGACATTCGACTTTTGCGTTATGTTTAATCTGATCAACCGGCATTTTTTCCATGCCCCATTGATGTCGCCCAGAAGCGCGGATTCCTTGCCAACCTAATGTCGAATATTTTTTGAATCGTCCCAATAAATCAGTAAAAAATTTTGAGTTGCTGCACCTGTTGTATGATTCTTCAACCAAATATTTGAATGAAAAAAGAACATCGTTGCTAGATACGGCTGTTCTAGATACTGCAGCGACTCCTTGTATTGGTGGAATGATTTTAAATTTATGCGTCATTGATGTCAGTTTTAGGCGAGTCTTGTTAAAAAGAATTTCTTCATTGATTCTTGGCTGATAATATTTCCTTTGCCAGGAGGAACTGAGTTCCATGGCGGCTCGCTGTGTGTCATTTCCACTAATTTTACGGCTGAATACTGATTGTAAACATCAAAGACGTTGTTGAACAAAGTTGTTTCTTCTTCGCTTAGCTCGATGTTAATTTTGGAAGGAGGTTCAATTCCTTTCGCATCATATTTTGCATATTTTTCATAGACTTCGGGAACTACGGGGCCAAACATCCATGCTTCGATATTTTCGTTAAATAAAGGCGTGTCAAAAGCTGCCAAGTGGAAACCCTGCTCGTAATAAAGCATTTTCTGCAGCTTGAGATTGGACATCAATTCCTGATTTCCTTCTGCTGCTTTTGATAAAAGCAATTGAGCTATTTGTAACGCCTTGTATGCCATTTGTGTGCCTTTTGCCTCTAAAAATAAGTTTTGAAAAATCTGATGTCAATGGTCCGAAATCTTTTGGACTTTTTGCTGTTTTATAGGTTGATGTTAAATCTACAAACGATAATCACGAAAAACGAAAATAGCCTAAATTTTGCAATCAACCGTTAGCAAGAATAATGGAAAAACTTTTTTACAAAAAAAGATGGTTCGAAAGATCGTCACAAGAGTGTTATATTTACAGTTATGAAAAATACTTTGTTCCTTTTTTTGTTTTCTCTATTTTTTGTTGCTTGCGGAAATGATTCGTCAACCTCGGCGAATAATTCGGATGATGGTGATAGTTCGTCAAAATCCAGTAGCAGTCAAAAAACGATTTCGTCATCATCGGACAGGGTCACTGAGCCTGCCGAGGTGACTACAGGAATCATGACGGACGCTCGTGATGGTCAAACTTACAAGACGGTCCAAATCGGTTCGCAGACGTGGATTGCTCAGAATCTGAATTACGAAACGGCAGATAGCTATTGCTATAACGATACAGCAAGTAACTGTGTTAAATATGGTCGATATTACACATGGGCTGCTGCGGTGGGCCAATCGGAATTTGCTTGCGGCTATCTTCACAACTGTTCCTTGCCGTCGGGTAATATTCAAGGTGTCTGCCCCAAAGGCTGGCATTTGCCAAATAATGAGGAATGGGAAGCCTTGCTCTCTTTCGTTGATGATTCTACGCCTGATAAGTTTATCCCTATTAATGTGGTCTACTCAAATGCGGGTTATGTTCTTAAATCCTCGTCAGGATGGGATAGCGATGGCAACGGTACGGATGCTTTCTCGTTCTCGGCGTTGCCCGCTGGCGGCATGCGCAAACTTGGGGAGTATTACGAAGTTGGCGACGAAGCTACCTTCTGGAGTTCTACAGAGTACAATGGCGTCGATGCGTTTGCTGTGAGCTTGTGCAACTATAACAACAATGCAATCCTGAAGGTCAACTCCAAGTCTAGCGGGGCTTCAGTTCGCTGTTTAAAGGACTAGTTTAAATTAGAATTGATAAATAACAAAACTGCCCGCGCAGTTCATTCACTGCCGGGCAATTCTTTTGCGAAAATCCGTTACGGTCGAGGATGACGTTCCTAACTCCTAAAACTCCTTAAACGTGAATCTCAGTTCGCCAAACGGTGTGCGGAAATCCTTGTTCTTCAGGTTGTTTTCTTCGATGCCGGCGAAGAGCCTGTAGCCGCCGCCAATCGAAACTTCAAGAAGCTTTGTCACGCGGAAGTTGAACTGTGCCGAAAAATCGGAGGTGAAGAAAGCGTCATCAGACTTGAATCCGTCTTCGTCGCCCTTGTTCATGAAGTTCACGCTGCCGCCGCCGATGCTAATCGGGAGTGAAATAGAGAACATGCCGTTGCGGAAAACGACCGGTTCCGCGAAAATGCCGTACGAATGGTAATCGAGCATTTGCGGGTGGCGAACTTTCGGGTTCTTCACGTCGCTGAGGATGGTCGAAAAGTATGCACCCAAACTGATGTACGGGTTCAGCACGACGCCGACGCGGAGGTTCATGAATATGGTACCGTCGCGGGCAATCAGCGAGTTGCCGCCGCCTACGCTAAGGAGCGCGCTCCATTCGGAGCTCGATTCCTCTTTCGGTTGGTAGTCTTCGGAACCCTGGAGCTTTGCGTTCGCGCTTACGGTAAGGGTCAGTGCCGCAAGAATCGCAGTCCATATTTTTGTCTTTTTCATAGTTCGTCCGTTTTTGCTTCCCATCGCCAGTTCTTTGTGCTGACTGCCGGCCAGTGGCAAATCGTCCAGACTAGGCTGTTGGCACACAGGATGATAGACCAGACGCCAAAGAACAGGAAGAGAATGAGTGGAATGAAAGCCAACGATCCATAAAAAATGGACATACGCGTGACCATTGTTGTCTGGATGAGCATTAAAATTTTGACGTAAATGATGATGGCAAGCCAAGAAATCAGCGTGGAAAGCATCGATGCCAAAAAGAGTTTTTTGCGAGTATAGGGCTTATGGCCATTCGGTCGTGCGGGCAATGCGTAAAGCATCAGGAAAATGACAAGGAGAAGCGTGATGTGGAACGTGGAGTACCAGAACGCGGAAATCAAAGTCTTGATGACTTCTGGAGAAAAGTGGAATCCATCGACGATAATGGCGGACATTACGTTCTGGACATGGTTCATGAAGCCTGCGAACATGCCGACGAATGCAGCCCCGATGAGGAGGAACGGCGTATAGACCTTGATTTGGCGGATTAGCGTTCTGGAGGTCTTGTTTTCCCAGACTACGTTGAAGTTCGTTTCCAGGCTCCCGAACGAGAGGATGAACGTGACAAATAGGCCTGCTGCACCGATAACTCCGAGCTTTCCTATGGGAATGTGTTCCGCATTTTCAACGATATCCATGATTTGCTCTGTGGGCCAGTCCAAATTGAGCATGTCGAGCACGATAGGGAGGTAGTCCGAAATGAAGGTTCCGAATCCGACCGCCAAAGAAATCGAGGTGAGCATGATGAGAAGCGGGACGACGGCTACAAGAGTCGTGTAGGTCAATGCTGCCGCACGAGTCGTTCCATGATAATAGAAAAACGACTTTCCGGTAACGACCATGATTTTTACAAACGTCGGAGAACGGGCTGCGATGTTGTCGAACAGCCATTCCCATGAAAAATTTTTCCACCAGTGCGGCATACTTGGCGCAAATATAGTTAAAGGAACGACTTGTGTGATTTAAATCATACTGAACTATCGCTCTTTTTACCAAATTTTTCAAAAAAAAGACAATAAAATGTTGACAATTAAATAGAAATTTTTGTGGACGTGTTGTGAAAATATATAAATATATGTTACAATGTGGACTTTTTATTAAAAAATAGATTATATTAAGCAAGAACAATAGCCAAAAATGTAGGAGTGTTGTTTTATGGGATCACAATTGTGTTTTAGGACGATTTTTGCAAGTTCCTTGCTTGCAGTTGGTTTGGTCGTCCCTTCTCTTGCCGCGCCTCGTCAAATGGAAAACTTGACGCGCGGTCTTGTCGTATCCAATGTGGGCAGCGGGGTGCTGGTAAGTTGGCGCCTGCTCGGTACGGATGACCCGGCTACGGAGTTTAATCTTTACCGCGATGGCTCAAAGATTGCCTCTATTACGAAAAACGCTGGCACGAACTACCTGGACAAGAGCGGAAAAACGACGTCCAAGTATGAAGTCGCTGCTGTGGTTGATGGAAAGGAGCAGGCGAAATCTCCCGTTTCGCTCGTTTTGGACAAGACCGTTTCGAATAGCGGAAATTCCTTCCCGTACAAGACCCTTAAACTGGAAGTGCCTGCTGCGCAGACGATGCCCAACGGCGAAAAGTGCACTTACACCCCAAACGACATGAGCGCTGCCGACCTCGATGGCGACGGCGAATATGAACTCATTTTGAAGTGGGACCCGAGCAATGCCCACGATAACTCGCAGACGGGTTATACGGGTACGGTGTTTATCGATGCGTACAAACTCGACGGCACGCGCCTGTGGCGTATCGACCTCGGCAAGAACATCCGCGCGGGTGCGCACTACACGCAGTTCCAGGTATTTGACTACGATGGCGACGGCAAGGCCGAAATGATCGTGAAGACCGCCGACGGTACGATTGACGGTACTGGCAAGGCTATAGGTAATGCGTCTGCCGACTACCGCGATGGTAACGGCCTTATCCTCAAGGGCAAGGAATATTTGACGGTGTTCCGTGGCGTTGATGGTGCCGCCATCACGACAATTGACTATGTGCCGAGCAGGGACATCAACAAGCATGAGAAAGGCAAGAACGGCAAGGGTTACTGGGGTGACAACTACGGCAACCGCTGCGAACGCTACATTGCGGCGACCGCCTATCTCGACGGCGTGCATCCGAGTGCCGTCTTTATTCGCGGATACTACAGCGCCTCTTACGTTGTTGCATACGACTTTGACGGAAAAACTTTGAAACAGCGTTGGTACCACAAGTCCGAAGATCCGGGCAAGGGCCTTTACGAACAGGGTAACCATAACATTGCCGTGGGCGATATTGATGGCGACGGCTACGACGAAATCGTGTTCGGTGGCGCGACCTTGAATCATGATGGAACGGTTCGCTTCAGCACGCAGCTCGGGCATGGTGATGCGGGCCATTTGGGCGACCTCGACCCGGACCATCCGGGTATGGAATTCTGGGACGTGCATGAACATACGAACGCCCAGTACACCGAAGAAATGCGCGGCGCCGATGGCAAGGTTTATTGGGGTACGCCGCAGCCGAATCCCGGCGTGGATAACGGTCGTGGCATGGCTGCCGATATCGATTCCGAATACCGCGGTTATGAAGTCTGGTCGGCGAAAGGCGGTGGCATGAAAACCGCGTCAGGCAAAAAAATCGGTTCGCCTGCAGTTTCCCAGAATTTCCGTATTTACTTTGACGGCGATGTTTATGACGAACTCTTGGATGGCGCGTATGTAACAAAGTTTGATTCCAAGGCCAAAAAAGCGAACGTCTATTTTGATGGTGGGGCTGCTCTCGGTGCTGCCGGCTGCAACGGCACCAAGAATACGCCGAGTCTCGTGGCGGACCTCTTTGGCGACTGGCGCGAAGAACTTGTGGTGCGTTCTGAAAAAGACCCGACGACGATGTACATCATTTCGACTCCGGTTGCAAGCGAACATCGCGTCTATACGCTGATGCACGATGCGACTTACCGCGTGGCGATTGCCTGGCAGAATACCGCTTATAACCAGCCTCCGCACATCGGTTATTATCTGCCTGATGCTGTTAAGAAACTCGCTGCGCCTGATATTTACGTTGTCGGTGAAACTGTGGTTGTGCCCAAGGATACGACTCCTGTCGTGAATGACGGAAAATCGACGATGGATGCCTCGAAGCCGAAGGATGGTGCCGGATGGACGGAAACGACTAAT
>Ga0247611_10008793_pt1 | contig 12339 bp, 9 predicted proteins | sample 177DNAGHGhighgp2_FD_192422 | JGI IMG/M metagenome (GOLD analysis project Ga0247611, IMG submission 192422) | Sheep rumen microbial communities from Palmerston North, Manawatu-Wanganui, New Zealand - 1770 DNA GHGhigh gp2 | ecosystem: Host-associated > Mammals > Digestive system > Stomach > Rumen ... | reverse complement strand
CAGTGAAGCCAGGCTGAGGGTCAGCACTATCTGCAATACAATTTGCAAAGCCACCAGTCGCAGATAGCTGTCAGAACGTCCGCGGCTGATGATGAGATTCTGATAGAGGGTCTGCAAGGGAATAAAGGCACCACCAATGCATAATAGCTGTAGTAGGATGACAGACGGCTCCCATTTCGTGCCAATGGTGACTATGATGAATTCATGGGCCACCAAGGCCAGTCCGAACATCAGGGGGAAACAGATTAACGACGTGAAACGCAGCATCTTTCTAAATACCCGCTCCTGACGCCCTTCTTCGTTGTCGGCATTGGTAAGCACGGGCTGTGCCACCTGCGCCATCGTGTTCGAGATAAACGAATGGCCCATGGTGTTCCATTTGTTAGCCTGGCTGAACTGTCCAACCGTATTGATAGGCAGCAGCTTTCCGAAGATGAAGGTCTGCACGTTTTGGCTGACGACAGTGAGGATGTTTGTCAGCAGCAATTTTGACGAGAATCCGAACATTTGCTTGATGGGAGTGAAGTCGACAGGCAATTTAGGCATCCATCGGGTGAAACCGTATTTGATGAGGGTACTTGAACCTATAAAGATGATTTGCTGCCACACCAAACTCCAGTAGCCATAGTCATGAAAGGCAAGCCACATACCTGTCGAGCCCGACAGCAGCAGAGACACGATGGCTGCGATGGCCAATTCACGGTTGCGCAGTTCAATCCATAGTTTTGCGTTGGGTACAATGCCCAATGCAGAAAGGGGAATGGCCAGAAAAGCCAGTCGTGACACATCGGTCAATAAGGGCTGTTTGAAGAAGTAGGCAATGAGTGGCGCACAGAGGAACAGAATGGCATACATCGAGAAACCAGTCAGGATGTTGAACCAGCAGACTGCATTGTAATCACGGAAGGTGGGCGGTTTCAGATTGGCCAAGGCCTGTGAGAAACCTGCACTCTGCAGGCAGCCGGCCAGCGTTGTGAAGATGGTGATCAGAGCCACAATGCCGTAGTCGGCCTCTGACAGATTTCGTGCCAGGACAATGCCGAATATGAGATTCAGCACTTGGGCTGTACCATTGTTAATGGCCCCCCAAGCAATACTTTTTGCCGTCTTTTCCTTCAGGTTTTCCATTCTAAAGTGCAAAAGTAAACAAATAATTTTGAAGTTCCAAATTTATTCATTAAATTTGCACCCATGACTGAAATAGAAAAAGTAAAAAAGCCCCGTTTGGAGTGGCTTGATGCCCTGCGTGGGTTCACCATGATACTGGTTGTGGCCTATCATGTAGCTGAAATGGGCTTCGGTGAGTCGTGGCGTCATTCGTCGTCGATGCCCTTCCTTGTGTTGTTCCGCATGCCGTTGTTCTTCTTTGTCAGCGGATTCCTGGCCTATAAGGCTTCACAAGTATGGAATATGCGTAACTTCGGCTCTTTGATTTGGAAGAAGCTGAAGGTGCAGACCATCCCGACCATTGTGTTCTTCTGTCTGGCAATGGCCATCTTGAACAAACACGTGTTGCCTGCGATGGAGACCAGCTTTCATTCGCCCTACAAGGGTGGCTATTGGTTCACCATCGTCTTGCTCTACATGTTTATCGTCTATTATGTGTTTTCCTACTTGGAAAGCAAGTTGCCCTGGAAGTCATGGATTCCCATTACCCTCTTGTTTTTTGTGTCGCTGGCATTCTATGATTCGTGCTACCAACCCAAGTATTTCTCGTGGGCATTGGGATACAAGGGACCCAAGACAGCTACCTATTATTTCATGATGGACAGCAGTATAGGGCAGTTGCTGCTCTACTTCCCCTTCTTCCTCTATGGCAATATTGTACATCGCTACTGGGATAAGTGGCAGCGCCTGATGGACTCGAAGTGGTTCTTCCCTATGGTTGTGGTCATTGTCGTTTTTGCTACGGTCGACGCCCTGAAGTGGCACACCATGCGTATGGCTTGGGCTATCGTGCCGCTGACGGTGGCAAAGTTTGGACTACTGACCATTACCTTTATGTATTTCCGCAACTACAAGCAGTATTTCACCAAACTTTCCCCCATCGGCGTGTCTCTGCAGTATATCGGACGGCGTACGCTGGACATCTATCTGCTGCACTTTATCTTCATTCCCGATTTGCCAGGTTTGGGCTCCTTCTTCAATGCCCATTCGCATAATTTTGTCATTGACATCACGTTGTCAATTATCGTAGGACTGATTATCATCGGTTTCTGCATTATCACGTCAAACATTCTCCGCATCAGCCCGTTCTTTAAGAAATGGCTGTTTGGACGATCATAGGTTATGAAGAAGATAGACGATATAAACGAATTGCGCCAGATTCAGATGGGCATACTCGATGAGGTGCATCGTTTCTGCGAAGAGCATGGGCTGAGGTATTTCCTTTCTAGCGGTACACTGATAGGTGCCGTGCGCCATCAGGGCTATATTCCTTGGGACGACGACATCGACATCTATATGCCGCGCGAGGACTATGAGAAATTTCTTGCGTCTTATCGTGATGACAAAGGTGTGTATCGTGCCATCAATCCGCAGACAGAGGCTCATTATTACTATACTTTTGCCAAGGTGGTTGATAAGCGTACCCGTATGGTAGAAAAAGAGACTGAAGGCTATGAGATAGGCGTATATATGGATATTTTCCCTGTAGACTATGTAACGGACGATGTACAAGAGCGTGAGCGTATATTTCGTCAGAAAAAGCTACTTTACAAGATTCGCCGCTGCAAAATTTCACAGAGTAACCCTTTGCAATCGCGCTTGGCCTATTGGATTTATAAATTCTGGCCTATGAGCGTGCGTCAGATAGAGCACAAGATACGTCAGCTAATCGTGTTGGCAGAACCAACGCATATGGTGTGCAACATGACAGAAGCAGGCCCAAAAATTAATGGATGTTTCCCTGCCGAGGATATCGCATCCAGTGTAGATATCCTATTTGAAGGTAAAACCTACAAAACCATGATAGGTTATAAGGACTACTTAAAGTGCACTTATGGCGACTACATGACATTGCCGCCCATAGAGCAGCGCGTCACTCATCATTTTGAGGCTTACTGGCTGTAATGGTTCAGCAATTTTGTCCCCCAATCATAAATCATGTCTATGGTAGGAGAAGGTACGCCTTTCTCATGCGCTAGTCGATGGACAATAGCCAATCCATAGGGAAAGTCCTCTGTAAAATAGCGACTTTGAAAATTGGGAACATAACCGCCTTCTACTTTTATCATAGGCGACAGAATGCCTTTAAAAGCTTCAATACTGCGAAGTTTTTGGGCTAACGATGCTGCATCAGTGCTCTCATAATAGTCGAGCACAGTCGCAATGCTACCTTTGCGTACTGGTAATGTGTCTAACAGAGCCTGTAGTTCGTTGTCCATATTGATATAGAGTTCTGCGGCCTCATCGGTCCATTCCTCATAGAACAAGGGAATGCGATCATAGACGATTCCAGAGTGCCAGTCTTTCCAAAGGGAATAAAGGCGCGAGGGATGCAGCAACGGGTTGCTATTGCTAAGGCTCACCTCGTAGTGACTGCTCAACAGATGGATTGGTGTGCGCAGTATATCACTCAGGGTGTCGCACAATATTTCAGGATGGGTACTGCGCTCGATGGCCAGTTCAAGGCTCTCTTTATAGCCCATAAGGCGGGCACGATGACCATATTCAATGACGCGCGAGATGAAAGGCACACGTTGAAAACCAAAGAGTGTCTGTGAGGCAGGAAGAATCTCCATAGCCTGAAAGAAGAAACCAGTACTGCTGACCACCGTACCAACGGCGGCGTCAGGACGTAGGTAATCTTTTATTTGCAGAAGGGTATCGCGAATGGCATAGCCAGGCAGACATAGTAGGATGATATCCGCATTGGAAATAGCTTGCTTGGCATCACCAACCACGCCGTTTAATCGGCCTTCGTATGTAGTATCAGGGGCTTCGATAAGCAAATCTTGATTCCATTGTTCTGGATGTCGTGTCAAAAGGCATACTTCATGCTTATTTTGTGCGGCTACAAAACCTGCCACCACATGACCTAAATTCCCTCCTCCGCAAATGCAAATCTTCATTTCGCCAGTTCTTTTAATCCTTCAACGAGTCGGGTGTTGTCCTCGTGGTCACGCACGGCAATACGCATATACTGCTTCTTCGGGGCGAGACCAGGCTTCAGACTGCAGTCGCGTGTCAGGATGTTGTGCTGCTTGAGCATGTAGATGACTATCTCGCTGGCTTTGTAAGGGGGCAATACCTCACAAAGGAAATAATTGGCCTGCGAGGGCATTACGTGGAAGAAGGGTATCTGCTGCAGCTGCTTGTAGAAGTCGGTACGCTCAGCCACAAACTTGGCGCAGGCACGCTCATAGTCTTTTTCATGCTTGTTGTATATCTGCATGAAGAACTCGGCAAACGAGTTGAGGTTCCAGATAGATACCTCTTTTTTTATACGCGCGATAAGATCCTTGTCGGCAGAGCAGAGGATGCCCAGGCGCAGACCTGGCACACCATAGCTCTTGGATATACTCTTCATCACAGCCATGTGGGGATAGGTTTCAAGTATCTCGTCGCTCAGCAGACTATTGTTGGAGTAGTCCTCGCTGAAGTCCACAAAGCTCTCATCGACAATCAAACGAATCTGGCGTTCCTCGCACCATTGTGCCAGACGCAGGATGTCTTTCTTGGGAATGAAGTTGCCTGAAGGGTTATCAGGGTTTATGACCATTAACTGCAGGATGTCCTTATCACCAAAGAATGTCATCAGGTCATCGGCCGTATAGCGATAGTCGGCATCCTGAGACACAAAAGTCACCTGACTGTCCTTATCATAGCGATTGGGGTATTCCTCGAAGGTTGGACGGATGAAACCGGTCTTGCCATTATTCTCTTCCATCAGCACCTTGATGAGTTCTGCGGCACCGTTGCCTGGCACAATATACGGTTCGCTCACACCAAAGCTCTTGCTAGCAATGAGGGTGTTTACTTTCATACCCGATGGGTATTCCGTGAGCAGGGTGTCAAAGTTGGCGCGTAGCTCGTTCTTCATGCGCTTGCTGGGGAAATAGGGGTTCACCAGATAACAGAAGTCGAGCATCTGTGGGAAACGCCAGAAACCACCATAGCGTCCGTAGTATTTGCGCAGCACGTCTTTCTCATCGGCAAAGAGGGCTTCGGCAATGTCGAGGTCCTGCTTGTCGTCAATCTCGTACCACTTCTCGTTGCCAATGGGTAGCGCCTTCATGTCGTGGTTGTTGAGTAGCGAGATGATGCGTAGCACGTTCTCGTAGTACTCGTTATTGCCTACTGCCTTGGTGTAGGCATCGAGGAAAGGTACGTATTTCTGTTGTGAGAATATCTTTGATAGCTTGTAGATGTTGACCGTCTTATAATACGAGTCTACCTCGTTATAGTCGAAGGCATCCTTCGATATGAAGTTCACAATGTTCTGATCATCATCCAGACGCACCATCGTGCCGTCCATCCATGTCTCGTACTTAGCTACCAGCGCAAGATTGGGGTATGGGTTGTCGACAATCATGGGAATGATGCGGTCGCTGAAGATGAGGTCGCTCTCGATGAGCAATGTGTCATCCTCCTGCAGCTTGTCCTTGACCAAGGCCAACGAGTAGATATTATTCGTCTTGTCGTAGATGGGGTTCTCGGCAAATTGCAGTTGGCAATTAGCTGTTAGCTTTTGGCCATATTGCGACGCAATATACTCTCGTAGTTCCTTGCCTTTATAGCCCACTACGACAATGACGCGATTGAGCTGTTGCTTGGCAAGTTGTCCCAACAGGCGATCGATGAGTCGTACGCCATTAACAGGAACCATACACTTCGTGTTGTCCTTTGTATAGTCGCCAAGCCTGCGACCCATGCCTGCTGCTAAGATAATTGCCTGCATTTCTTACCTCTTTACTATTTAACGCTTTTACCTTTATCCTACCTGACTACCTGGTTTTACGTTCTTAGTGGTAGTTACCACGCTGAGGCTCTCGTCGAAGTCGACAGCCGAAAGAATCATACCCTGACTCTCTATACCCATCATCTTGCGCGGCTCGAAGTTAGCAACAAAGAGAATGCGCTTGCCAACGAGCACAGAAGGATCATCATAGAATGCCGCAATGCCTGAGAGAATCGTACGGTCTGTACCCGTGCCGTCTTCGATGGTGAACTGCAGGAGCTTTTTGCTCTTGGGTACACGCTGGCAGTCCTTGATAAGACCTACGCGGATGTCGAGTTTCTCGAAGTCATCAAAGCTGACGTTAGGCTTGATGGCTGCGGGTTCTGCGTTTGCAGCAGCGGCGGCAGCGGCGTTGGCTTTCTTCGTCGTCTCCAGTTTGTCGAGCTGCTTCTGGATAACATCGTCCTCAATCTTCTCGAATAATAGGGCGGGCTCACCTAACTGATGACCAGCCTTCAGCAGGTCTGTAGAACCTAGCTCTTCCCATTCGAAGGTTTCAAGGTTCAGCATCTCACGTAGTTTCTTGCTCGAGAATGGCAGGAACGGCTCAAAGACGATAGCCAGGTTGGCTGTCAGTTGCAAGCAGATATTCAGGATGGTTTCACAACGCTTCTGATCGGTCTTCCATACCTTCCAAGGCTCGCACTCAGTGATATAGCGGTTGCCGATACGGGCCAGATTCATGGCTTCGAACTGGGCATCGCGGAATTTAAACTGGTCGAGTAGGGCCTCAACCTTCTGCTTTACGTCCTTGAACTCTGCCAGGGCGGCCTTGTCAACATCCAGCAGTTCGCCGCAGGCAGGAACGACACCGTTCCAATACTTCTTGGTGAGCTGCAGGGCACGGTTGACGAAGTTGCCATAGATAGCTACGAGCTCGTTGTTATTGCGATCTTGGAAGTCCTTCCAAGTGAAGTTGTTGTCCTTGGTCTCAGGGGCGTTGGCTGTCAGTACATAGCGCAGCACATCCTGCTTGCCAGGCATATCTTCCAAGTATTCGTGCAACCAGACAGCCCAGTTGCGCGAGGTAGAAATCTTATCGTTTTCCAGATTCAAGAACTCGTTAGAGGGCACATTGTCGGGCATGATATACTTACCGTGGGCCTTCATCATGACGGGGAAGATGATACAGTGGAACACGATGTTGTCTTTGCCAATAAAGTGTACCAGACGTGTGTCTTCATCCTGCCACCACTTTTGCCAAGAGCCCCACTTCTCAGGTTCCTTCTCGCAGAGTTCGACCGTATTCGATACATAACCGATAGGCGCATCAAACCACACGTACAGAACTTTACCTTCTGCACCCTCAACTGGTACGGGGATACCCCAGTTTAAGTCGCGCGTCATTGCACGAGGCTGCAAATCCATCTCTAACCATGACTTACACTGACCATAAACATTGGGACGCCACTCCTTGTGACCCTCCAGAATCCACTCCTTCAGCCAATCCTGATACTCGTTCAAGGGCAGATACCAGTTCTTGGTAGACTTCAATACAGGGGTGGAACCGCTAATGGTCGACTTCGGATTGATGAGTTCCGTAGGACTCAGGTCGCGTCCGCACTTCTCACACTGGTCACCATAAGCCCCCTCGTTATGACAATGTGGACACTCACCAGTCACATAACGGTCTGCCAAGAATTGTTTAGCTTCCTCGTCGTAGAGCTGCTCAGTAGTTTCTTCTACCAGTTTTCCTTCGTCGTAGAGCTTGCGGAACCATTCGGCGGCAAACTTATGGTGGGTCTTACTCGTTGTGCGGCTGTAGATATCAAACGAAATGCCGAATTCAGCAAACGAGTCCTTAATCATCTTGTGATAGCGGTCGACCACATCCTGTGGGGTGATACCTTCCTTGCGGGCACGAACGGTAATGGGTACACCGTGTTCGTCAGAGCCTCCGATAAATAAAACGTCTTCCTTCTTCAGACGCAGATAACGTACATAAATATCTGCTGGCACATAAACACCAGCCAGGTGACCGATATGTACACCACCATTGGCATAAGGTAATGCAGATGTCACGGTCGTTCTCTTAAACTTTTTCTCTGCCATTGTCATATTTCATTTAAATTTGGGTGCAAAGGTACGAAAAAAAAACATTATATGTTAAACATTAAACATTAAATTTCAGATGGTCTAAGCAAATTTATTACTTTTCATTTCTTGCTTTTCACTTTATTTCGTAACTTTGCGGCCGGATTACATAATTATCAACGACAATGAAGAAGATCATCACGATTATTTTAGCACTGGTTACTGTTGTAGCTGTTCATGCAGCTACAATCACAGTTACAGTTAGCGATACACACTATCAGAAAATAACTGGTTTCGGTGCTGCATGCTGCGATGGTGCTATGTGCCCCTACGGAACTGACACAAATCCTGTTAAACTGCTATATGGTGCAGAGTCCAAGATTGGACTGAACATTATGCGTATGGAAATCTCACCAAATTTCGAAGGTGATATTAGAGTTCCCGAATGGGGTAACTGGGATACTCCTTACGATTGGAACGGCTCGCTACCATCGGCAAAAATTGTCAAGCAGCGTGGCGGCATTGTGTTTGGCACACCTTGGTCTCCTCCAGGAGAGTATAAGACGAATGGTACAGCACAGGGTGGTAACTCTGATGATCAAGGTAATAAGCGCGGCGAGCTTCGTGCCGACTGTTATTCTAAGTTTTTCCCTTGGCTGAACACTTTCTTGAAATGGATGAAAGATCATGGTGTCAATGTTGATGCCGTGTCCGTCCAAAACGAGCCGGACTGGTGGGTCAGCTACTCCGGTTGCCTTTATACACCTGAACAGCAACTTAATTTGGTGAAGAACTATGCTCATCAGCTTGACCGTGAACAATTTAATGGTGTTCGCTTGATTAGTGCCGAGCCTTTAGGCTTCGATGCTAGGTATTCCAATATGTTGTTGAATGACGAGGTGGCACGTAAGCAGATTGATATTGTGGCAGGTCATATCTATGGTCATGAGCCATTGAGGAGCGGACATATGAAGGATGCTGCCGCATTGGCAGCACAGTATGGTAAGGAGGTTTGGATGACAGAGCACTCTTCGACTGACAATATCGGCAATCGTCTTCCCAACTGGCATGAACAGTTGCTTTTTGCTGAAGAGTTGAATGAATGTATGTTGGCGGGTTGTACGGGCTATATCTATTGGTATATGCGTGCTCACTGGGCTTTCGTTGGTACAGGTGAGACGAAGTATGGTTCTGGAAATGTCAAGAATAAGTTGCTGCCCCGCGCATACGTCATGTCGCATTTTGCAAAGCATGTGACAGGTTCTACGCGTCTTGGTACTACTTGTAGTATCAAAACTGCAGGCGATGCAGGCGCACCTACCAAGGAGACTTCTTTTGAGGCATCTGCCTACATTAAGGGTGATTCGCTCATAGTAATGGCTATTGATACTACGAAGAATGCCGTTGACTTGAAGCTTAATCTGCCTGTCAAGGTAAAAAGTGGAACTCATATATTGTCAACTGGCAATGAAACAAAGAAACTATGTCAGGAACAAACTATTGAAATTGGCGAACCTGTTCAGGAGCTGACCGTCAGTGTACCTGCTCGTAGTCTGAACACCTACATCTTTATGATAGACAAGGGTAGTGCAGCCATTCAGGAGTTGAAACGAATGAATAATACGGGTCCTGTAACCTATTACGACCTTTCTGGACGTCGAATTGATATGCCTCAGGGATTGTGCATCGAGAAACGTGCTGATGGCTCTTCGAAAGTTCTCTTTAAAAGAAAGTAAAATAAAAAAGAGGTCATCGAGACCTCTTTTTTGTGATCCGTTTGGGGCTCGAACCCAAGACCCCAACATTAAAAGTGTTGTGCTCTACCAACTGAGCTAACGGATCAACCGATATGCAATCTTTCGAAAGCGGGTGCAAAGGTACAATGTTTTTTTGAAATAGCCAAATTTATTGCGATGTTTTTTCATTTTTGGCCTTTTCTTCGTTGATAGCTTGCTGGTAACAGTCACGACAAAGAGGCTCGTATTCCTGAGTTTCTCCAAGCAATACGCGCTTGTCGTTATCGACAGTGCGATGGCTGACATAGGCTAGTGAACCGCATCTGACGCAGATAGCATGTACTTTGGTAACATCGTCGGCAATGGCACATAAGGCAGGCATTGGACCGAAAGGAATGCCTTTGTAGTCCATGTCGAGGCCAGCGATGATGACGCGGACTCCCCTGTTGGCCAGTTCGTTGCAGACATCAACCAACCCTTCGTCGAAAAACTGGGCTTCATCGATACCTACCACGTCAATATCACTTGACAATAATAGGATACTGGCCGATGAGTCGAGTGGGGTGGAGGGGATGGCATTATGGTCATGGCTCACCACTTCCTCGTCGCTATAGCGTGTGTCGATAGCAGGCTTGAAAATCTCAACCTTCTGCTTGGCAAATTGGGCACGACGCAGACGGCGTATCAGTTCTTCGGTCTTGCCAGAGAACATAGAGCCGCACACGACTTCTATTCTTCCTGGGCGACGTGCTTCGCCCGATGCAGGATATGTTATCATGCTGCAAAGATACAAAAAAGTTTAGAGTTTAGACTTTGCTGTTTAGAGAAATTTTGTTTCTAAATGCATTTTTTTTAATGTTTAATGTCTAATGTTTAATGTTTTTCGTAACTTTGCACCCGAAATGGGCATATTATATATAGTACCCACGCCCGTGGGTAATATGGAAGATATGACATTAAGGGCTATCCGTATACTGAAGGAAGCCGATGTCGTGTTAGCTGAAGATACCCGTACATCGGGTGTCCTGTTAAAGCATTTCGACATCAAGAACCATCTGCTGTCACACCATAAGTTCAACGAACATGGCACTTCCGCATCAGTGATAGAGCGTCTGCAAGCAGGTCAGACAGTTGCACTTATCAGCGATGCTGGAACACCAGGTATTAGCGATCCGGGCTTCTTTCTGGTTCGCGAAGCAGTACGCGCTGGTATCGAAGTTCAGACGTTACCAGGAGCCACTGCTTTTGTGCCAGCTTTGGTGTCGAGTGGCTTGCCATGCGACCGCTTCTGCTTCGAAGGTTTCCTGCCGCAGAAGAAAGGACGTCAGACAAAAATACAATCATTGGCAGATGAGGAACGCACTATGGTGTTTTATGAGTCACCATATCGAGTATTGAAGACACTGCAGCAGTTTAGTGAGGTCTTTGGACCAGATCGCCAGTGTAGTGCTTGTCGCGAAATATCTAAGGTACATGAAGAGAGCGTTCGTGGCACGTTGGCAGAGGTTATAGCCCATTTTCAAGAACATGAGCCGCGAGGTGAATTTGTCATTGTAGTAAGTGGAAAAAGCGAGCAACGCTCTAAATCATAAAATAAACGATAAAGATAATATGAAGTATAATGTTTCAATATTTGCCCTTATACTGTTATTTGTAGGGTGCGGCCAGAAAACAGACAATTCTAAAGAACTGGCCTTTGCGCAGCAGCGTGATTCGCTGGAGAACATTATCCAGCAAAAGGATAACGAAATCAATGACATTATGGGTACGATGAATGATATCGAAGCAGGATTTCGTGCCATCAACGAGGCAGAACAACGCGTCTCGGTAGCTCGTCAGGTAGAAGGCACATCTTCTACGGATCGTATTCGTGAGAATATGCAGTATATCCAACAGTCTATGCAGCAGAATCGTGAATTGATTAATAAGTTACGCAATCAGTTGCGACAGGGCAGCGTGCATAGTGACCAGTTGCGCCGTATGGTCGATAATCTCACTCGCCAGATGGAAGAGAAAGATGCTCAGATTCGTCAGCTACAGGCTGAATTGCAAGCTAAGGACATGCAGATTGGCGAGCTGACGGAAAAAGTGGAAGACTTGTCGAATAGTGTCAGTACCCTTCGCGAGGAAACCACCCAGAAGTCGCAAACCATCTCTACACAGGATAAGCAGTTGAATACGGCATGGTTTGTATATGGCACTAAGTCAGAACTGAAAGAACAGCATATCATACAGGATGGAAAGGTCTTGCAATCGAATTTCAATCGCGAATACTTTACTAAGATTGATATTCGTGTTGATAAGGAGATACGTCTATATAGTCGTTCGGCCAAATTGCTCACCTCGCATCCCGCATCCAGCTATACCCTTGTTCAAGATGCTCAGAAGCAGTATGTGCTTCGTATTCAGAATCCACAGCTGTTTTGGTCGACAAGCAAATATCTGGTGGTTTTGGTTAAGTAATTAGAGAGTTAAAGGATATTTTCAAAGTGCAACAAAAATTGCCTTTTATCGCACGTTTGTGGTAGGTGAATCGTCATTTGTGTTAATTTATTGCATGAAAATGTAACTTTTTAATAAATTTATTCGTTTTTTACAATCGGATAT
>Ga0247611_10008792_pt1 | contig 12341 bp, 25 predicted proteins | sample 177DNAGHGhighgp2_FD_192422 | JGI IMG/M metagenome (GOLD analysis project Ga0247611, IMG submission 192422) | Sheep rumen microbial communities from Palmerston North, Manawatu-Wanganui, New Zealand - 1770 DNA GHGhigh gp2 | ecosystem: Host-associated > Mammals > Digestive system > Stomach > Rumen... | reverse complement strand
AACCGTTAATTACCTTAAAGTTGTCGCCTTGACGATGGTTGTCCACCTCAATTTTCCAAATGTCGTATAGTGTTGTGGGCCAATCGTTATGGATATTCTCGTCGAAAACTATAGTTTGGGCTTGTGACGGTGTTACAATTTCCTCACACTTGCAAATATAGTGGCGTGACGGACTAGTCTTTCCATCATCCCAAAAATGATAAAATTCGCCAACTACAGGCCTCGGCAAAAGTTTTTCTTTCTTTTTCTTTCCCATAAATGATTATTTTCTGCTTGTTTTCCTATTCTCTAAGAACAATTGCGAATACTCTTCATCAAGGCACTTAATGCGTATTTTAATACTTTCAATTTGATTCTTAAGGTCATCAATTATATTGGTGATTTTGTGCATTCTGATATTATTGCACTCAGCCTTAAATTCATCAAAATTTTCAATCCATTTCATCTCTAATTCTATATATGCATCGAGAGGTTCACCAATAGTGCCACGACTATAGAAGAACGTGATGAGGCCATCCTCACATTTCACAACATTATATATTCGCCCACAGCCATAAGCATATTCGCCGGCGCCTTCACCAAAGAATTCACATGGGCTGATTCCAACCTTTTTCATGTATTCCCCCATCTCGTTGATGATTGGCTCACACAATTCGATTAATAATCTTTCGGCTTCAGCGCTTTTTGATTTTGAATCAGAGTTGAAATCCTTTTTTAGTTTAATTACGTCAAATAGTTTTCCCATATTATTCAGTTTTAATATTTGCGCAGCCGGGACACTCATGAATATGTTCTGTTGTTTGTGATACTCCCTGACCATGCCTTACCACATGAGACATGAGAATATGCTCACGCCCGTTTATATTGCAGTGAATGAAATCAATGTAGTTTACCTCCCATCCCGTGATATTTCTTACATCATTTGGCGGCGTAATGACATATCGCTCTGTGATGAACACGTCATCGTTATCGTTTGAGAACACTTTAATCTTGTCACGGCTAAATTTAGCATATTTACTAATATTTGTCTTTTCTTTATTTTTCTGAGAACAATCATCGCAACTGTTAAAAGCGCAAGCAAGGCTTAAAACAATGATAAGCAGTGATACTAATCTAAATTTTCGTTTCATGACTTTTTAAGTTATATTTAGCACTTATTGACTATATAGTCAATTAAATCGACTGGGTACGCGTAAACCCCCAAAACAGTTGCATCGTCATCCCCATCCCATTCAGCATCAACTGATGTACAATCTGTGATTTCAATTTCTCGTTCTTCAGAAATTCTACCGCTTTTAACACCGTCAAGCACCTTTAAGCACAATTCAATGTCTTCATCTTTTACCCCTACAACATTGCTTTTAATCAATTGAAATAGGGTATCATATTCATTTACTGATAATCCACTCATATTAAATTACTTTAAGTTTTTGCGAAGGTACTATAAAAATTTTTAATTTTGAAATTATTAAATATAAATTATGTTAATTTTCATGATTGTTTTCCGTATTTATATTCGTAGTACTTGCATTTATGGATAACGATGCACAGCAAAAAAAACATAGTGCAACGACGAAAAACGGTGGTAATAATTCAATGCAGGTCATTCGAAGATTATATCCATTATTTCCTTAAAAGCGACTTCCTCAACGACTTTAATTGCTGTTGAAGCGTACTCATTGCGATAATTGTTCACCCAGTAGCAAGTACCTTTTGGTATTATACATTTAATAACGTGAATGCTGGCCCGCCATGCGTTACTTAAAATCGACGTTTTTAATGCTTTATAACTATGAAACACGCCACATTTTAAGGTATCTCGCTCATCAAGAAGAGCTAAAATCTTAGCCGAATTCTCTTTGTAGGTTTCTCCAAGTCTATATATAAAACCCATGTATTCTGAAAGATAGCAGTCACGGTAATTATCGCGATATACTATTTTATAGCAAATGATATCTTCCTTTGCTATGCTATGCCGCATTTCTTCTTTTACAAAGCACATGTTTTAATCTTTTCTTTATAGATTGGGTTCTTCACTGACTACCTTGATTGTTGTTGAAGCGTATTGCTTTCTATCGCTATTGAGCCAATATATAGTACCTTTTGGTATGATGCATTTCACGACAACGGGAACAATATTCACAAAAACAATATATTCAAACATATTAGCAGATAAATCGCTATAACTGTGGTATACAAAATGTTTTAATGTTGGCCGTTCGTCAAGCGCCTTTAATAAATCATCGGATAATTTATTCTCGTACACTTCGCCTTGCTCATAGATGAAATGGCGATAAAATGACTCCCACCTCTGTTTTGAATCAGAAGGATACCTATTTACTACTTTGTAACAAACGATGTCTTCTTCTGCTACTTTATGGGTATAATTGATAACTTCTTTATCGAAACACATAATTTACATCATTTCATGTTTAGAGTAATTGTCGCCATAGTCACTCTCAACCCACGTATTTTTGCTAACCGCAGCATAGTGTTCTTTCCACGATTTTGGCTCTGTACAATAGTAGTTAATACGCATGCGCTTAACATCACCGATATATGATAAGAACGATTGTTTTAGATTGTCGTCGCAAATTATTACTTCTCCACAGTAAACAAGTTTGTATAAGAGTGAAGGGCGTGTATCCAACAGTTCTGACACGTAATGATACTCATTATCAATAGCCAATACTTCCATTTTAAGCAAAGACTCAAACTCGGACGGATAGTTAGAGTTGGCCATATCAATCTTAATTCGACTGATTTGCTTTTCCAATTCTTTTATGCTCTCGTACATAATGTTTAAAAGATTGTATCGTTAAAATCTAAAAATTCTCCATTATAAATCGGGCAATACTTACACGTACCAAGATACTGACAAGTATCATTTGTTATATAGCACATCTCTTCACCACCCATCATTTCAGCGCACTATTATAGACTAAGTGACTCTCGCCAGTAATCACGTTATAGGTAAAAATTGTATAGTTTTCTATACAGCATTCTGGCATTTCCAATTCCGCCTTCAACCCATCTAATGACACAAAATCCTTCGGTATCGCAAAAGAACTGTTATCGATAAGGTCCCAACGGCACCAACGGTAATTCGCTTTTATCAGCCACATATCCTGATATATTCTCTTGATGACGAGCGATTTGCTTCCGTATTCTCCGTCTGCGCCAACCCAATAAGAGACGCCATTTGGTATTTCGCACTCAACAAATACTAATTTTCTGGCGTCCATACGTGCATATCTACGATTAATTGGCGTGTTTACATCATAATAAGGATATGAATGCACAACTTCCCCTGTAAGGTTTTTCAAACGGTCAGTTTTCCAATTATCTATTAAATTGTATCTTGATAATTTGAACCTTGACGTTATCGTATCACCGACAATATATCCTTTACTATCTGGATATGCTACAGAGTTGACTTTCATGAGACCACTGTCTATTATCAACTCCATGATTTTATAGCACGGAATCGGCTCTTTTGCTTTTTTATGCTTTGTTATCCTTCTTAAACACATAATATAAATCAGTTTATTTTATCCAATGCAAAGGTACGTCATTTAGATAAATCTGCAAAAAATAAATTGTTAAAAAATGTTAAACCGTTTATTTCTTCTTTTTCGTAAGAAAAATCTATCCTGTAATCTTTGCAAAGTGGGCATAATATTCTCGGATTATAACAATCTATAATCACGCCAAATCCACCACATGTAAGTTGACCGATTTTAACCTTCGCCTAAAATAAACTTTTCTCTTCGTAATAATCGTTTATTATGTCTTCAAAACCACCCATTATGTCATCTTCCTCGATTAACGGATGCCCCTCGTACTTGAAGATTATCTTGTCTATTTCTTCACGTATTCTTCCGATTATTTCTTCCTGTGTCATGATTTTCCTCTAAAAACTGTTTAAAATTTTCAATAACTTTTTCCTCATTCAGAGTATAAACGCCAAAATCAGCAACTTCTTCCAAATAATCATATGCGTCATAATTCTTAATCCATTTACAGGCCTTTTTGGTTGTTTCCTTACAACCATACTTGTATGATTCTTCTATGACATCACCAATTGAAATGATACCATCGAGAAACAATCCTACAAGTGATTTTTTTTAATTCCTCATTCATTTCTTATTCTTTTTCGGGAAATACAAATCTCGGATTATGGATACAATAACGTATATAATCACGATGGCTAAACAAGATAAACCAAATACATCAACAATCGTCCAAACAATCACAGATTCGCAACTGCTTAACAATGCAGCGCAAGACAAAAGTAAAATAAATCTATTCATATTATTCTTATCTTATGTAAATTTTTACAACGAAGTATATCTCTCCACATATCTTTTTCAAACCGCTCAACTTGACGTTGAATTGGATGTTTGTACATATCTATATATGCTTCCAAATACTGAAGTTCACGCTCAAACTCTTCTCTTGTCATCATTTAATCTTGCACGATTTTCGTCTCTTGCTAACCAAAGTCTCATAATTCATTCTTTTTTTATTCTATCAATTTTAATTCCCTCAGGTGGTGGTGACAAATACTTCCAATGAGTAACATAATTAGCATCACTTATTTTCCAATCTTTTTCTTCGAAGTCATACCAATCAGTTTCTTGCCAACCGTATATATCAATCACTTGTACATATATACTGTATCTGTTATTTTTTTCATGTCTTGGTGGCATTTCTTTGTCAACAGGAATCCATTCAGGATTTTCGTCAGCCCATTTTGCACCTGCTTCAAAACCTTCCACAAACCCATTCCAATGGTCTGTCTGTGCTGAAATGCAATAATCGGTTGGCTCAGGTTGATTGTCGGCTGCGATAACAGCCTCATAATGTATTTGTTCTTTTCTCATCTATATCGGTTTTATTTTTCATCATTCCAATGTGTTGTTATATAATTTGCGTGATGTTCATACGAGTTCATATAAACGCTGCAAGTTTCTTCATCAACGATTTGACTCTCAAACCACAAATCAAAGATGCGATATAATACTTCATTGCACGGAAGGTCTTTATTAGGATTTTCCTTCTGACACTCGATAAGTGCCTCCCGTTTTCCACATTCAACGCCATACTTGTAGCCTCTTAAAAAATCATTTGTATTTTTCGCCTTATTTGACATATTCTCTTCAATTATCAAAACAAAATACCACTCTACATTCATGTTTCCCATCCGATTCAATTCCTTCGCACAATGAAACTAGTCCTAACCATTCAATATAGTCCCCATGATAAGTACCGTCTTCATTTTTAAAGCAATCGTCAAAACATTCTCTAAGTTCACTTGCGGTAAGCCAAGAACATGAATGGTAATCGGGGTCGGTAATGGTTGTATGGTCTTCGTTCAACCACTTAGAATAACCCTTTTCTGCCCATCTTTCAGCATCTTCTTTCGAACAGTAGTTATTACCCCAATTAATTGCGCCTTCATCATCTGTAACATTGAGATAAAATTGCCTTGCTGTTCGCCAGTTCATGTCTTCCGGGAAACCACGTGGTTCGAACTTAACCTTGTAGTCATCATTACCATAATCCCTAACGCTTGCCATTCTTGCAAACATTCCGTAGATTCTGCTTGAGAACTCGTCTCTAAACCCTGCATTATACCAACTATAAAGTCTGGCTGAATCGGGGTTTTTAACCTTTTTTCTTAATTCAACCATTAAATGTATATCACATCCCATAATATTAGTTTATTTTGTATTATTGTTTTTAATTCATTATGTTACCGAAGCACCACATATTTTTTCGTTCCCAATATAAATTCTAACAGTTAAAGTTGGATTATCGTCCCACTCAAAACGCCATGCCTTTTTCAATTCAACCCGCATGTTCTCTTTGAGAAATTCAATCAATTCTTCTTTATTCATATTTCACTACTATAGCATCCAACCCCAAAATTATGACTACTACAACAATCTTGAAGTGGGCATGTATAACAACTTATAAAAAAGTCTGTAACTTCCCATGTATAATCAGCCTCATCCCATGTGTATTGTTCTTTCAAAAGTTCTTCATCTGTCATTTAACATTAAGTTTTTTTTGAAGTTCATCGTTTTTATCGTTGTATCTGTCTATCAGCCACTCCAAAGCATCTTCGCAATTTACTTTTTTAAGAACCGGATACATATCAAGCATATCCCTTAATGCAGATATTCTTCGTGGTATGGAAAAGATGATTCCAAACTCCTCCATAAGGTCATAATATTGTTTCTTATTCATAATTCATTTGGCGTAATAGTTGTAAAACGGCTGAATTCTTATAATCCCATAAAACGGTTTCTTTATGCCGTGCCACTCATCCGAAAACAACCCTGGGATATTCTCTATGATGAAACCAAGACTTGAACCGCCATCAGCATAACTGAACGGGTCTTCTACTTTTATTTCAGTAGCAATTTTTCTTATCTCCTGTTCAACTATCTTTGCTACTATATCATAGTCGAAGTCAAACTGATATTTCACCCACCCATTTTCTGCTACATGTTCACCTTTTGGGTTCATTGTCATCCAACCGATGCAATAACTGTCCTCTGTGCGTTGAAAACAGAAATTCCTTTCACCCGAATATTCAAGAGCGAATTTTAAAGCCTGTTTTAATAATGAGAAATCTCCGCTTATTTTAAATTCTTGATTGCTTGAAAACATATATTTCTAATTTAAACTTCAACCATCATTTCAGTAATATCTCTATGGTACTCGTCTTCATCTTTGTTAAACTTATCACAATACTCCTGTGCTTTAGTCTCGTCAATAAAAACTTTCTCAACATAATCACAATGTTCTTCGCTACGAGTGACAACATAAACTTTACTGCCTTGATTTAGTGCTTTTAGTTTATTTTGTATTTCTTCATAGTTGTCAATAAATTCGATTTTTACGTCAGAAAAATCAACTGAAATATTTTTGAATGTTACCACTTTCAGCCATTCCTCGGTAAACCAATCTTCGGGGTCTACAATCATTGGCGTTTCCCATTCTGCGAGTTTACCCTTAAACACGTTGCCACGATATAATTCTTTAATCTTACAGCCACAAGACAATATGATTGTTAATACGCTGTTTGCAGTTTCCTCATTCTTTGTCCTGTAATGTCTAACGTTAAGATTTCCGTTATCAAGCAACGGATGCCTTGGATTGATGTAATCAATGCAATAACGTAGTTCATCACGTATACTTGTATTTGTGTCCGTATCGTCAATTAGTTTCAGCCAACCTTGTTGCCAAAAACGGAACAAGATGCTGTCAAGCACATCCATTTCTTCTGGTCTTGCCTCAATGTTTGTTGCTTCGATTAAACGCTGTTTAACACGCTCAATCATTTCAAATCTACCATCAGTACAAATGTCACCCATAATATTACTTTTGGTTATCCCATAATTTAAACTCCTTATCCACATTACATGACTTGAGCAATCTTTGAAGTTGATGCAGGTATTCAAACTCTGTATCTTCCTCACAATATTCAAGTGCGCATGTATTGCCTAATTCATAATATGAAACACAAATGGAATCAAACTCATATCTCATTTGATATGAATCACCAGGATAAGACTCATCACAGTGTTTCTCCAAAAAATCCTTTGTTAATTTAATTGGATTAACATCATTGGGGTCAACGGTGTATTGGTCTCCCTTATAGTTTTCAACAATAAGTTTGTCATGTCCAAAAACAGTACCTACGACTTTAACGTATTCACCATTCCATTCAACCCAATAAAAGTCTATTACATCAGATACTTTCATAAACCAATTTATTAAAGGCGTGTGGAAGAATTAACCTCCACACACCAAATTCAAAACATTAAACAGTTTCAGTTCCATTACCATAGTTGTCAGCCATCTCAATGTCCACTTCACCAGCATCCATACGCACGGATTCACCCAATGCGAATGCTGAAGTCTTCAACTTGTAGCAAGATGGTCTCTTTTCTCCAACCTTACGGATACAAATACCCTCACGAGGAACTTGATGATGGGTGCAAAGAGGTTCATTTTCTTCCATGCCAAAGTGTTCCTTGTCGGACTTCATCTTTTCAAGTAGGTTTGCTGCCCAATGATTCTCAGGGTCAAGGTCCGGATACAAATCCTCAAGTGTTCCATGATATAGCAGATTGATGGGCTGAACTCTAATGGCATTTAATGGGTCATTATTTTGATACATGCGCTCTTTTAACTTCACAGTCCATTCAAAGACCTCTTGAACTTCCCACTCGCGTTTACTACCGTCTTCATTGGTTGTTGTAATACGGTAGAACATAATGGTGTTTTCACCCTTATCGCAACCATAGTCATAGGTCTTTTGAATTGGTGTCTCTGTATCAGTAAGATATCCGCAAATCTCACCGTAAACGGTCATACCCTCATCAAGGTACGGATAAATGATATCGCCATATTCAGACCAAATGTCCTTTCCATAGAACCCACCATTAACATCCTTATTGATGTACTTGTTCTTGATTACAGTTCTTGAAGAATAAACAGGTCCATAGACAATCTTGTAGTCAATAACCTTATGAGACTTGAACAATCCTGTCCAATCAATGAACTTATTGAAAAGCCTCTTAAATAACGGCAACTTGATTGGTTCTTTAACATGGAGTTTACCAATTACAATTGAAGTGCCATGTTGCTTAACACTGATATCAACCTCGTCTTCAGGCTTAAACAAAGTAACCATCTTTTGGAATTGGTCAGTTGTATAGTGGAAGTTGAACTCACCCTCTACCATACGGTCAAAGCGGTTGAGTTTCTTCTGTGCCTTACCAGCTCGGCTTCCACGCTCAGGACGTTCCTTTACAGGTGGTACGTAAGCCTTAACAAACAGTTCACCATTGACGGTATCAAACTCTTGGTCAACATAGTTATCAACGTCAGAAAGCATGATACTGCTGTCAAACAAACGCAAGTTCTCAGGCTTGAACAGGAAACCGAATGACGGTTCGCCCTTCAAAACGATGCAACGCACACGTCCATACTTGTTAAAGAAACCGCAATGCTTCTTTGCCTCAGCAATAATGTCAGCACCTGTATCGGTAATCTCCTTTGCCTTGTTCTTGGCATTGGTGTATGGTGTTGTGTTTGCCATAGCGTCTGCAGTACACTTTTCAGCCTTAGCCAAAGCATTCTCCATATCACTCTTAGCAATAAGATATTCGTCGCTGCCCTCTTCCATGTTAGCGAGTTTAGCCTTAATTTTTGCAGCCTTCTTGTTGAATTTTGCTGCATTTCCTGTGGCCTTATCAATCTTTGCCTTAAGACTCTTTGCTTCTTGACGGTATATTTCAGCCTCCTGTTTGATTGGCTCGTAATCCTTCATGATTGCCTGAACTTCCTCAGCGTTAGCATTCTTCTCGCGGCAACCAATCTCAAAAAGGTTATTAACTGAGAGGAAACGTTCATTCAACTGCGTCTCGTTGGCAGCATAAATCATCACGTCACCCTCCTTAATTTCATCCTTTCGCACGACAATTTGTGTACCAAAAACCTGTGTCTTGGCAAGAAAATCTGAACCCTCAACAGGTATCAATTCACCAACACGCACTACTGCACAACTGTACTCTGACTTGAAACCGTCAGACTTTGTAAAAACGTTACTCATTTTTCTTTCTCTTATTTAAAAATTCTTGAAAATTCTCTTCTTTTTCCTCAAACTTAAACCCCATATATTCAAACTCATTATTTACTAATTTTTTGAGTTCAATATCAAACATTGATTTAAAAAATTCAACAGATTCTTTGCCTTCATTGTTGCAATATTCCTCGTCTTTTTTAAAACCTTCGAAATATTTTTTAAAACCTTCGAAATAATCAATCAGTTTATATGGGTCTGTTAAATCGTCAAGTGAATATATGTCACAGTTGTCAATCCTCATCCACCAATGCATGTCTGCACTAACAATAAGATTGATACCATGTTCAGTACAAGCGTCCAAAAACCATGGCGAACAACTGCCTGTTGAACCAAGACATACTTCTATCTTATGTCCGCAAATTTCAGTTGAATAGTTATTGTAATTCATAACATTTTACCTCAAATGAGTCAAATCTACTTCTTTCGGGATAACACATGTCAAGCATGACAAATCTTACACCCTCAAATTCTTCATCCATGTGCTTGTGGAAATGCCCATAAATCCATGTTGTTATCGGATGTCCGTCATCTTTCAAGCGTTTCCAAAGTTCATCCATTACACCGCGTTCTCGATTCATGTCGGCTTCCAAGTCAGGGTCATTTTCCAGCCAAGCCCTTACCCCATCTTTGTCTTTCAAGCCAACAAAAGAAGGACATGTGTGGGTGCATACAATATCAATCTTCATCCCACTTTCCGCCAACTCGGATAGTACTTCGTCGTTATAGGTTGGCAATTCTTCCTCCCAATAGGTTGGTTCAAGTTTCTTTTTGGCTTCTTCTAATGATAAACCAGCATGCCTTGCATATTTGCCAGCATTTATAATGTCGTTCTTTATTCGCCAAGTTCTGTCAATCGAAACCCCACCACCAACACATAATATGGTATGTACAACCTTGTTTCCTTCCCACACTTGAACGCATGAGTAGTCATGCATCGACCTTGCACAGTCAAAAGTCACAGAAGACCTTTTTTTATTGTCGTAACCGCCTTCAAAGTATTCGGGGTCATCATGGTTTCCCCTGAAAAACAAAACCTTGCAATCGCTTTCCTTGCAGAATTTGTCTATCTCTTCCAACTTCAAACGGTAATATTGTGGCTTGTGAAAACCGAAACCTATATCACCACATACTATAATGGTTGTGTTTTTGAACACAAAGTTTTTGAGCCAGAATAGTAATGTGTCAAAATTTCCATGCAAATCACCAAGAAATACAACTTGGTCTGAATATACATTGTGTACCGTTATCATTAATCAATAATTTCAACTGTAATTCTAATCTTCTTACCAAGCAGTTCGTTGAATTTGGGGTGCTCACCATCAATGTCATTGGAAGAACCAATTGTGCATGACATCTGTTCCTTTGCCTCAAATCCACCAACGAAATCATGTGAAACAACGTCTTTTCGTGATTCTACGGTCACATCAATAGACTCATTTCCAACGTCCTGTACAAGACGTGTCATTTTTAGAAAACCATTCTCGTATAGAAGGTCATCAACATTGCCTTCCAATTGTAAAAAATTCTCGTTCATCTCTATATCAAATTTTAAACATTATTTTTCGCAAATATACTACTTAAAAATAATAAATGCAAAAATCGCCAGTTAAAAAATGTTAAAACTCAATATCTCCCTAACATCCGTTTAACTTCTTCATACAAATAAACAAGTTGGTCAATTTGGTCATCAGAAGTTTGAATCTCGTCTATAATACGATTAAGTGTTTCCTTTTCTTTTTTTGTCATCTTCTGTAACTGTTAGTTTTTGTTTTTGGAATATAATCGGTAAAGAATACTCTGAAGGTTCTGGAAAATCCATACGCCAAAACATATTGTCAATAACCTTTGGGTCAATCATGCCTTCCCTACGTTTCTTGGTTTCTTCTAACGTGGGTGCTTCGATATAGATATAAACAGGAATACCGCCATGACTAAGAATGACTTTATTAAAGTTTTCGCGATACTTTCTGAGTAGATTTGTATTATTGATGAAGAAGTTTGTATGGTTTTCACATAGTTCTTTCATGCGTTGGTTGAATATGTGTGTAACCTTATCTTCCTCAGCTTTATTTCCCTGTGGTTTCTCGCCCTTTAATCCAATCTCAGACCTAATGGTATCACGACACAATACAGGAATATGGTCAATGTTGAACACTTTTTTTAATTCATTGATGAACGTATCCTTGCCTGAACCAGGTAAACCAATAAGAACAAAAACTTTGAAACCTTCAACCTGTTCAACATCTTCTGCAATACCGTAATTCTGTTTCAGTCTATCAAATGCACTTTCATACTTAAAAGTTGTTTCATAACATCCAAGTGCCTCAGCGAGTTCCTTGATTTTGATACAATCTTCCATCTTGCTCTCGTCAGTCTCAATGTCATTCTGTGAACCCATTGAATCACAGTACTTCATAAGGTTCATATCCTTAACACGTACCATGTTCCAAGACAATTTCTTCAACTTCTTTATTGCATCAACTTCTCCACCATCAAATACATGATGAAGTATCATGTGGTTCTTGACGATGGCGCATACACGCTCTCGCAGTTCAATCTCTTCGTCAAAGAACAAATGACGCGTTATTCTTGCCCCGGCCAGTCCATGACTCTTGGTCTTATACTCTTGCAATTCCTCATTCCATGTAGTTGATGAAGGTTTCCCAAGGTCATG
>Ga0247611_10008791_pt1 | contig 12341 bp, 13 predicted proteins | sample 177DNAGHGhighgp2_FD_192422 | JGI IMG/M metagenome (GOLD analysis project Ga0247611, IMG submission 192422) | Sheep rumen microbial communities from Palmerston North, Manawatu-Wanganui, New Zealand - 1770 DNA GHGhigh gp2 | ecosystem: Host-associated > Mammals > Digestive system > Stomach > Rumen... | reverse complement strand
CGAAGCATGAATAATTGAACTTGTCATTGACTTGAATTAAATATGTTATAAAATTACAAACAAAAACGAGAATATTTTTCCCGCTAATGTTTAGAAAAATTTGAGACATTTTCGCAAGTTATTGACAAAAATCAACTCTCATTCAACTCTTCTACATAAGAAAGGGCTATATCAATATCTGCCAAATTTTTTTCTTTATCATCATGAACTTGTTTCTTTAATTCTTCTATCAAACTTATATCATCTATTTCAATCAATTCATTATCTTTTTCTATAATCATAAATTTATAGTCTTTAAAATTATCGATATTTAACAAATAAAGAATTTTATCAACACCATAATCAATTATTTTGACAACAAAATATCGTTTATTCCCATCTAATGTTAATACATATTTTTCATGAAATTATAATTCCATATTATAACCCCTTACCTTTATCACTTATTTCTTCACGTAATTTTTTAAGCTTTTTAATAAGATCATCTCTTTGTTCATATAAAGATGGAGAATAATCAGACAAATAATCAAAAAGTTCTAATCCTTCACCATAAAATTTTCTATTATTAGGGTTAAACTTAGTAATGATTCCAGCTCTAGAAAGCAAGCCAAAAATACTACCCGCAAAAAAAATGTACGTTGGATCAGTTAAGATAATTCCAGAAATTGCATAAGAAGATATAAGTGCAGCAATAGGAGCCATATTTATTAAATTATTTTTAATATTAACATTTTTTAACTCAGCTTCAAGTTTTATTATTTCATCAAGAGTATGAACATCAATAATAAAATGTTTTTTTCATTCATAATGTTACCTTCATTTAAATTATTCATCACACGATTCACTATATTGAACAAGCACTTCTCGTGGTTTAGAATTACCAGTAGCTGGACCAATAATTCCATTTTCTTCCAACTCATCAATCATAGTTGCCGCTTTATTATAGCCTATTTTAAATTTTCTCTGTAATAAAGATGCTGATGCTTTTTGAGTTTTTACAACAAAGTCTACAACTTGATCGTACAATTCATCATCTCCACCACCCTTAGAAGGAGTAGAAGAATCTAAATCATCAGATGCCTCTTTTTCAACTTCAAGTTTCATGAAATCATCACTATATGAAGCATCCTGTTGACTTTTTGTAAATTCGATTATTTTCTCTATCTCATCATCATTTATAAAAGAACCTTGAATACGAATGGGAGAATTCATTCCAATAGGTAAAAAGAACATATCACCTTTACCCAATAACTTTTCAGCCCCAACTTGATCCAAAATAGTACGTGAATCAATTCCAGAACCAACTGCAAAAGCAATTCGTGATGGAATATTAGCCTTAATTAAACCAGTAATTACTTCAGTAGATGGTCTTTGAGTTGCTACAATAAGATGAATACCAGCGGCTCTTGCCTTTTGAGTAATTCTTAAAATGGAATCCTCAACTTCTTTTGCAGCTACCATCATCAAATCAGCTAACTCATCAATAATAATAACAATAAAGGGCATCTTATCAAGTTTTTCATCTGGATGAGATTTATTCCACTTTTCTACATACTCATTATAACCTTCAATTTTCTTTGTACCAGTATTAGCAAACATATGATAACGTTTTTCCATCTCATTAACCATTTTCTGTAGCAAAATAGCTGCTTGTTTAGGATCACTAACAACTGGACACATTAAATGAGGAATACCATTATAAACAGATAACTCAACAACTTTTGGATCAACCATTGCAAGTTTTACTTCATCTGGTTTCGCTCTCATCAAAATAGAACAAATAATTCCATTAACACAAACAGACTTTCCTGAACCTGTAGTACCTGCAATTAACATATGAGGCATTTTATTAATCTCACAAACACCAATTTCACCCATAATACTTTTTCCAAGTGGAACCATTAATTTTTTATCTTGAGATTGCATCATAATTTTACTAGCCATAATTTCATAAAAACTAACAGACGAAGGTGAATCATTTGCAAATTCAACCCCTACAGTACTTTTTCCAGGAATAGGTGCTTCAATACGAACATCTTTTTTCGATAAAGCTAGAGCAATTTCACGACTCAAAGTAGTTATCTTATTAACCCTTGTACCACTAGCAATTTCTAACTCATATTGAGCAACAGTTGGCCCAATATGAACTTCAACCACTTTAGCAATTACATTAAAACTTTTTAAAACATTTTCAAGCTTTACAATATTTGCTTCTATTGCGCTATTATCTGTAGAAACATTTTTATTTTTCGGTTTGTTTAATAAATCAAGTGGTGGTAATTTATAACTAGGATTTATAGGTACACTAACAGAATTGTTTTCTTCTTTTTCCTCAGAAACTGGTGCCCCAATTTTCTTTAATTCATCAATATTTTTAACAACTTGCTTCTCCTCTTCCATTTCATTACCATTACTAATAATGACTTTCTTCTTATCAACTTTCTCTAAAGAATCATCATCAATTGAATCATCATCATTTTCTCCTTTTTTCTTTTGAATCTCCTCATGAACATAAACAAATCTATCATGAAGAAAATCTACAATAGAAAATCCAGTAAACATACATATACCAACTATAATTAAAGTAATAGTTACAATTTTCATACCTGTTATGGAAAATAACTTAAATAATAGTAAAGCAAAAGCTCCACCTATAATTCCCCCGCCAACACTAACATCACTAGAAAAATTACCAGATGTCATTATTCCATTAAACGCTTTAATTAATTGATTGATAGTTTCTTTAAAAATCATACTACTATTCCCAGTATTTAAAGAAACAAACTCCCAATGCATTAAAGTCAAAAAACCTATTACAAACAAATAAAAACCAAACATTTTAGTAGAAAAAAATTCAGGCCATTCTCTTTTGAAAAAAATATAGATTCCAATTAATAAAAGTAAAAACAAAGTAACTAAATATATAGAACCAGTTAAAAACAAACCAAAGGACGCTATAAGTCTTCCTACTGGACCAAATTTACCAATTCCAAGAATTGCTATTAAAATAAATAAAATCGCATATAACTCAATTGTAATTTCAATACTTGCTTTATTTGTTTTCTTTTTCTTTCTTTTAGCCATTTTATATAACTCCTATCTACTAATCATTATACAACATATTGAAGAAAAAAGAAAAGAAAGTTATTATCATTTGACAAAAAAAGAAAAGATTAATCTTCTTTATAATCACAAGAAGAACACTTAATCTTTTCATTTTTAGTAACTAACATTTCACCACAGTCTGGACATTCTTTACCTATTGGCATATCCCAAAAAGCAGTCTTACATTTTGGATAATTTGCACATCCATAAAATATTTTACCTTTACGGCTTTTTCTCTCTATAATTTTACCATCACATTTTGGACAATTACATACTTCCTTTTGAACAACCTCTTCTTTTTTTATATATTTACATTCAGGATAATTACTACAAGCAACAAATTCTCCATATCTTCCTTTCCTTTTAACTAAAGGATTTCCACATAAAGGACAATCTTCTCCAATTTCTTCTGGAGCCTTCTTTTCCATATCAGTAAAAGCATCTTTTACTCGAGGTTCAAACAAAGTCCAAAATTTTTTTAATACCTGCACAGATGAAATATCTCCATCAGCTATTTCATCTAATTCCTTCTCCATATCACTTGTATATTCAACATTAATTAAATCACTAAAAAACTCTTGTAATTTATCAGTAGTCTCAATACCAATTTCAGTAGGTTTAAACTTTTTCTCTTCTAAAATAACATACCCCCTAGAACGAATAGTATCAATAATAGTAGCATAAGTAGATGGTCTACCTATTCCTAATTCTTCAAGTTCTTTAATAAGTTTTGCCTCACTATATCTAGCAGGAGGTTGAGTAAAATGTTGTGTATATTCAACATTATCAGTAATGCAAATTTCTCCTTCTTGTAATTCCGGTAACTCTTTATCTTCATTTTTTTCATAGTCTTTGTAAACTTTTAAATAACCATCAAATATTAATACCGTACCAGTACTTTTAAATTTATAGTTATTATTATCTAAAACAATTGTCGTTTGAAAAACCTTAGCATCGGTCATTAAAGAAGCAAGAGCTCTCTTATATATTAAACTATATAATTTAAATTCATCATTACTTAAGTACTTTTTAATCTTAGTAGGTTCTCTTAATATACTGGTAGGTCGAATAGCTTCATGGGCATCTTGAACATTTTCTTTTTTCTTTGAAGTTTTTACATATCCAATATATTTTTCTCCATACTTTTCTTTTATATATTTTTTAGTAGAAGAAACAAAATCATCAGATAGACGAATAGAATCAGTTCTCATATAAGTAATTAAACCGACTGTTTCTTTTTCCAAATCAATTCCTTCATATAATTTTTGTGCAATACTCATAGTTTTTCTTGCAGGAAATCCTAACTTAGTAGATGCTTCTTGTTGCAATGTTGAAGTAATAAAAGGGGTTTTACTCTTACGTAATTTTTCTTTTTTAGAAATAGATTCTACAATATATTTTTCAGATAAAGATTCCAATACTTTATGAACTTCATCTTCTGAATGTAATTCTAAATCATCTTCTCTATATTTAAATAATTCTGCATCAAAATTTTTAAAAATTGCAAGAATTTTCCAATACTCTTCAGGAATAAATGCTTCAATTTCTCTTTCACGATCAACAATTAATTTTAAAGCAACACTTTGAACTCTCCCTGCACTCTTCGCCCCAATTTTACTTTGAAGTAATTTACTTAAACGAAAACCAATTATACGATCAAGAATACGTCTTGTCTCCTGAGATTTTACTAAATTATCATCTATCTTAGTAGGATTAGAAATAGCTTCTAAAACTTTATCATGAGTAATCTCATTAAAACGAACCCGCATATATTTATTCTCTTTAATTCCTAATGCATCTTTTAAATGCCAAGCTATTGCTTCTCCTTCGCGATCAGGGTCGCTTGCTAAATAAATCATTTCAGAGTCTTTTGCATCTTTTTTTAACTCAGTAATAACACTCTTTTTTCCTTTAATAGGTATATAATTTGGAGAAAAATCATTTTCTATATCAACACCCAACCCATATTGACCAGAAGTTGCTAAATCACGAATATGTCCCTTAGAAGAAACAACTTTATAGTCAGCACCTAAGTACTTTCCAATCGTTTTACTTTTACTAGGACTTTCCACTATAACTAAATTTTTTGCCATCCATTTCACTCCTTTTAATATTTTATATAATAATTAACTATTTTTTGTCAATTTTTTTCAATATAATCTTTTACAGGGCCATAACTTCTTCTATGTTCTGGAATAATACCATACTCTGCAATAGCATCTAAATGCTTTTTAGTAGGATATCCTACATTATTTTTAAAGTCATACATAGGATATTTCTTATCCAATTCATATAAAAGATGATCTCTCGTAACTTTAGCTAAAACTGAAGCAGCACTTATTGTAATACTTTTTAAATCTCCTTTAATAATTGGTTGAATAGGAAGATCAATATCTAATTTCATAGCGTCCGTTAAAACATATTCAGGCTGAACGGAACAATTCTTTATAGCTAAAATCATAGCCTCTTTTGTAGCTTCGTAAATATTTATTTCATCAATTCTTTTTTCAGATACTATTCCAATTCCATAAGATATAGCTTGCTTTTTTATTTCTTCAAAAAAATACTCTCTTTTCTTTTCACTTAATTTCTTACTATCTGTTAAACCATCCAATTGAAAATCCTCAGGTAAAATACAACAAGCCGCAACAACTGGTCCAACTAAAGGTCCTCTTCCAACCTCATCCACTCCACCAATTAAATGGTAACCAGATGAATGAAGTTCTCTCTCATAACGATAATTATCTAAAGAATCAAGATAAAGTTCTAACTTTTTTATAATTGCTTTATCATTAGTATTATTCTCCTTTTTTTTATTTTCCAAACAATTTTCTAACTTTAAAAAGAAATATCCACTAATTTCATCAGCATCATCTAAAGTAGAAACTTTATGAATAACACACCCATCACAAGAAAAATCTACTAAGCTATTTATCTCAACAATATCACAATCTCTTTTCAATCCATGACAAACTATACTAGCTTCATTAATAATGATAAAATCATTCTTTGAAACAGAAATATTATTTAAAAGAGAAAAGATATCTTTTTTTTTCATAAAATCACCTATTTAATTTTCTACTACTTTTCAAAAAAAAGCAAGAAAAAAATTCTTTAGGAATTTAATCGATCAAAAGTAACATTCCCAAAGAATCCACCTCTAAAATCTAAAACTATTATTTTAGAAACTTTATCATAATCAATAATTCCACCTTTTTTTAAAGCTCCTCTTTTTTTACCAATCATTTCATAAATAAATTCTATATCATCATCTAAACTGTCTAAACCATACCTTTCCATTAATTGATTAGGATATAATTCTTTCATCTTTCTAATAATAAAATATGCTAAATCATCAATATTTAGTACATCTTCTTTAATAGAAGAAAAACTTGCTAAAATAAGAGCTGTTTCTTGATTTTCAAACTTAGGCCATAATATACCTGGAGTATCTAATAACTCAATATTTTTATTAACTCGTATCCAAGAAAGGCTTTTAGTAAAACCAGGAATATTTCCCACTCCAGCAGCTTTTTTACCAACAAGCTTATTTATTAATGTACTCTTCCCAACATTAGGAGCCCCTATTATTAATACTCTAGCCGCTCTTTCTTTCATACCCTTTTGAATTCTATTTTTATTAATTTCACTCATAAAAATATTAGTCTGATTAATTAATTGATCACACTTTCCATTAATTAAGTCTAACGGAATAACAGAATAACCTCTTTCTTTATAGATATTTAATAACAAATCAGTTTCCTTCTTATCACAAATATCATATTTACTAACAATAAGAATCTTAGGTTTATTTTTAATTAAATCATCTATATCTACAATCTTAGAAGAAATAGGCATCCTAGCATCAATTACTTCATATACAATATCAACTAAATTTAATTTTTCAGAAATTTCCCTCTTAGTCTTTGCCATATGTCCAGGAAACCAATTGATTTGGTTCTTTTGAAACACCTTTTCATTATCTTGATTGTTCATTAGAAATCACTTCCTTTTTTCTATAACATTATAACATAATTATTAAATAGAATTTATATCTTCCTTAAAATTAATCTCAATACTTTTATCTTCATGAATAAAAATATTATCAATATATTTTACAATTCTATTTCTTGTTAACTTTTTTATTTCTTTGCTTTCTACTCTTTTTAAATTCATTTGTTTTAATATCTCATCGTATAATTTGTTTTTTTCTATAGAATGATTAGTGCAAAGGCCATTTGTTATATAACTTTTACAATAATAGTAATCTTTATTTTTCCCTTTCTTTATATACATTGACTCGCCACAATCCTTACATTTAAAATAACCAGATAAAATATCTTCTCCATTACTAGTTTTATTTCTTTTAGGTGCTTTTAATAGTTGTTGAACTTTATTAAAAGTATCTTTATCAATAATTGATTTATGATGATTTTCAGTTATCGTCCATTCTGATTCATCATTTAATACTTGATTATGATTTCTATAACTTACATTTCTATATTTATTTTGTATTAAAGTTCCTATATAAGTTTCATTTTTTAAGATTCTATCAACCATTTTAGCTTTCCACTCTCTTGTATTACTTTGTTTAGATTTACCTATATTATTTTCAAATTTATAAGTTGCAGGATTTGGTATATTATTTTCATTTAAATACTCTGCTATTTCTATTTTTGACTTACCAGATAAATACATTTTAAATATATTCCTTATATTGTCAGCTGCTACTTCATCCATTATAAAATAATGATAATCCTTAGGGTCTTTTTTATAACCATATGGCACTGACGAACCTACATGTAATCCTTTTTTCTTATTAATATCAAAAGAATTTTTTACCTTTTTTGAGGTTTCATATGCAATGTAATCATTCATTAGATTTGTAATTGGTACATCAATTCTTTCCATAATATTTTTAGTCTTTAAACTATCATAATTATCATTAATAGAAAACACTCTTACATTAAGTGATGGAAAAATATCTTCAATATATTTATTTACTTCTATATGATTACGACCAAGTCTAGATAAATCTTTAACCATTATCATATTAATTTTGCCTTGTGTTATATCATTTAATAATTTATTAAATCCTGGTCTATCTAGGGATGTACCACTATAACCATTATCAACATAGAACTCTTTTAATTCGCAATCTAATTCAATATTAGCAATTATTTTAATTAAGTCCATTTGTCTTTGAATACTATCTGATTCACTATAATCATCATCTCGTGATAATCTAACATAACCACCAACTCTATACTTAGCCATATGAATCACTCCTTTCTATATTATACCATAGAAAAACAGGATTTTACTCCTGTATATATATCGCAATATCTTAATCTTCCGATTATTATTTATTTAGATAATACTTACCATCTTTTGTTTTTACTATAACTTTTTGCTTAATCAATCTTTCGTTAATTTTATTAAACCCATTAGGATTAATAATACCTGCTTCTAAAAATGTTTTAGCAGTTTCCTCAGAAAAAGCATTACTCTCTGTTAATTTTTTTATTATATGATTTTTTCTTATTAATGGAATTGGTGGAAAAAATGCCATATTACTCACTCTCTTTCAATAAATATTATATCACAAAAAAACGGATTTTCATCCGTTCTATATATCTTAGTCTTCCGATTATTTATTTCATTACTTTTTCAAATCTAAACATACCATCATCTTCCTCATAACAATCTAATGGTCTATTTGTATCTGGATGTTTTTCATTAAAATATTCAACTATATGAAATTTTAATCTATTTACATAAAAGTGAATATTTCTTTTATCAAAATATGGTGTACATGTTTCCCATACTTCAGTATCTGGATATAACTTTTCTATTTCTTTCCAAATAGTTTGTCCTATGCCTTTACTTTGAACTCCAACTTTAACAAATAAAAAATCTAAATGGTTATGATTGTTTTCATTTATTGTTACAATAACTCCACCTACAATTTCATCATCTTCAATCATTTCATAAGCATGGCTATTTAAATTATTTAAATTTTCATCAATATCTTTATCAGGTAAAACCTGTTCTTTATCACTACCATATATTGATTCATATCCATATTGAAACGATTCTTGCATAAGCCTTTTAAATTCATTTATATCTTTATCTCTTAATTTTATTAATTCCATACAAGTCACCTCTAAATTTAACCACTTATAAATGGTATTCTAATTATAAATGCTAATATTAAACCTATTATTAAACTAATTCCTAAATTAATTGGTTTCTTATATAAAACTACACAAGTAACAATAAATGTTATTGTATATAGTATTCCTCTAAAATCAAAGTAGAACATTCCTAAACTAAAGCAACTTGCAAACAAAACAAATATTATTAGACTGCTAACTATAATTGATAATTTGTTTTCACTTTTACTATACCAGCATATGTATGCAAGTATTGGAGATACAATAGTAAAACCATACCAAATCATCATATAATTTCTTGGATTAAATCCACTAAATATAATTGTATACAAATGATAACTAATGCAGATCCCTGCAAAAAACAAGAAAACATTTATACTTGCTCTTATAGGTGATTTACTAAATACTGAAATAGCAATAGCTATAAATAACCAAATAGCCATTTCAGAAAAGAAATTATTTAAATCCAATTTGTCAATTATATTCATCCACCATATATTACCATCAATAGCTAAATTATCTAACCATTTAGAAAACATTCCTAATGCTATTCCAAATATTAATATTAAAACAGTATTAATTATTTTATTTTTTAAATTTAAACTATCATCTACTTTTCTAATATTATTTAAAATTTTTTTCATACACATCACTCTATATAATTATATCACAAAAAAACGGATTCTCATCCGTTCTTAATATCTTAATCTTGCGATATCTTTTATTTAACTTTTATATCTCCTGATTTTGTATCAATTTTCAATTCATAATCAGCATGACGATTATTATTAGTTATTTTAACATCTCCACTTGTTGCTGTTGCATTATAGTAAATATTATCTGCTGTTTTATTAATGGTAACATCTCCACTTTTTACTTTTATATTAGAATCTTTCATAATAGTTAAATTATCAATATCAATATCTCCAGAAGTAGTTTCAATATTTAAACTATTATTTATTTTTCCAATTTCAACATCACCACTTGTTGATGTAACTGTAATACTATTAACTTCATTAATTTCAATATCACCACTAGTTACGGTTAATACTAATTCGTTTACTTTTGTGAAATCTATATCTCCACTTGTCGTAACAATAGTTGCATTATTAAGATCTACTTGTGATTCAATATCTCCTGATGTAGCATTAACAACTAAATCATATTCTTTTTCTGGTAAAGATATTACAACCTTACTTTCACCAAAGCATAAGAAACACCATGATGTATGACGCTCATTCTCAATTTTTAAAGTATTATCTTCTACTTTAACAGATAATTCATTATCTTTTCGATCATATACCTTAACATTTGCTTTTAAATTATTTGATTTAATCAATTTAATATCTAAACTCTTAGTCGATACTTGAATATTATTAAATGACTCTGTGATAATCTCATCATATATTAATTTACTTTGGGATATATTTAGATCTATTTTATTATTTAATAATAAAACAAATACTGCTATTAAGCCTACTACTAATATTGTCAATAATATAATTAAAAGAATTTTAATAATCTTATTCACCATTATCACTACCTTCTTTATTATTATCAGTTTCCTCTTTTAAACTAAATATTAGTTTGGCTACAGCACAACATAAACCCATTATAATAAATATAATCCATGATATATGCCATGCTCCTGTTAAAAAACTAACTATTAAATATGCTATTACACCCACTAGAGCAATAATACCACACACTTGTTTTACGATAGGATTTTCATTTTTTTCTTCTTGCTCATCTTCTTTTTCACTTTTATACTTAATTGAAGAATAAACAATTAAACTTGTAGCAATTGCATTAACTATGAAAAATAATGCAATACCAATGATTTCCTGATTAAATATTTCATCAGCCACAACTACAAATACTACTGATATAATATACAATCCAATAGCAATAGCCATATTTCTAGCAAAACTATTTCTATTTTCTTCTTTTTTTGCTTCTATAATATCTTTTTTACCAGATAATAATTCGTCTGATGTTATTCCATAAAATTCACATAATGGAATTATTTTATCAAAATCAGGATTAGATTCACCAGTTTCCCATTTACTAATTGTTTGTCTAGATACACCTAGAACATTTGCAAGTTCCTCTTGTGATAAATTTTTCTCTTTTCTTAAATTGAATAATCTTTCTGATATATTCATGTTTTCACCTCTTTCACAAACAATATTATAAAAAATAACAGTTGCGTTCAATACAGTTGCGTTGGAAATTTGTCAACCACGCTTAACATTTATTATTATACCATAGAAAAAGCAGAATTTATTATCTGCTTCATAATACATAATATCTTAATCTTCCGAACAATCATTATTTAAAAATTATTGGTATATTTCCATATATTACTAATCTTATAATTCCTATAATAATTAAATGCAATGGATAATATATGTAAAATAAATATTTCAGATTTACTTTACCTCTTTCACCATTATATAAATATAATACTGGAATAGTTAAACAAGTAAACAATTGTAACAATCCATATACTTTATCTAGGAAAATAAAATAAACAGTTGCATACATTAATGTTCCAAGCATCATCATTATCATTTGTTTTTTAAAATTGCCTCTATATTTATTCATAAATATTATTGAAAATACAGCTATACAACTCCAATCTGATGGAAATGTTATTACAAATATTAAAATCATTAATAACACTTTTAACTTTTCGTTTATCTCACTATCAAATATGGCAAGAAGTGCTACTGCCCAAGCAAGAGACCACATAACACTTGTTCCATTAAATATAGAGTTAGGTATAAACGGTATACCAAATGCTAAACAGAAAGCAAAATGAGAAATAAATGCAAATAAAAATAATCTTATTAAATATTTTTTTAAATTATGGGTATGATTATACCCTTCTACGATGAAAAACCACATTATTGGAGCTGTTAATCTTCCAACAATATGAAGTAACATTACATACCATATTTTTTGACATCCTGGAAATGCTAACCAAGTTAAATGATCTATTGTCATCGCAATTATTGCGATTAGCTTTAAATGATTTTAATTTAATTTTTTCATTTT
>Ga0247611_10008789_pt1 | contig 12343 bp, 15 predicted proteins | sample 177DNAGHGhighgp2_FD_192422 | JGI IMG/M metagenome (GOLD analysis project Ga0247611, IMG submission 192422) | Sheep rumen microbial communities from Palmerston North, Manawatu-Wanganui, New Zealand - 1770 DNA GHGhigh gp2 | ecosystem: Host-associated > Mammals > Digestive system > Stomach > Rumen... | reverse complement strand
ACTGGCCTATTTCGTCATAAGACGATCCGGTCATAGATGCTACACCTGAAATTGCTCTAAGGGATCCTTTCATACTATCCCCTATTTCAATTCCTGAAGTAACTAACTGAGCAGCTACTCTAGCTGCAGCATCAAGACCATAAGCAGTATCTTTAACACCATAATCGATGTCTTCTTTTATCTGATCCCAAGTAACGCCAAGTCCTTCTAATTGGAATTTGGCTTTCTCAATATTCATGGCTCTTGTTAAACCACCCTGAGAAATCATTCCAGATATAGAACTTGTTATCCTGGCTACACCAGATATCATTTCATTAGTAATCCTAGAAACTACAGTAGCTCCTACTAACCCAAGATTACTAAATCTGTTTTTTATTGTTTCTATTGAATCCGTTAAACCACTAAAATCTAAATTATCCAGCTGTTTAGCGAATGTTGTTAATGCTTCTTTACTTTCTTCAAATTTAAGAGCTTGTTTGAGTTTGTCTATCGTAGACATACTCTCTTTAACGTTCTTCTCAAAGTTGGAGTTGTCAAATTGCATTTCTACAACGTTACGTTCAACTACATTGCTCATAATCTGACTTCCTCCCAAGCTTCTTTAGCAAGTTTCTCGAATATGGGTCTCATGGCTGGATTAATGTAATCTATACCTTTAACGTATCCGCCGCTTTTCGTTCCATGGCCATATTGTAGAATAACTGCTATGTTGACTCCGTTGTTAACATTAGAATTGCTCCATGTTATACTAACCGAGTCATTTGATTTTCTTATACTATAGGACCAAGACTCAGAAGTTTTTCCTGTGTCTTTTGGTGTTGCTTCTCTAAGGGCTTGCACTCCTGCTTCACCATACTGTGAAAAATTTGCATTCTGCAATGCTTTGCTAATTCTATCAAAATATTTAGTTGTTTTAGTAAAACTTCCAGATCTAAAATTGATTCCCATAGTATTTATCCTTTAGAATGTGCTTTTGCTCTACGAGCAGCATTCAAAGCCTTATTATTGTTATATATCTCGTTCCTAGGCATTTTCTTTGGCTTCTCATTCTTAGCGTTGCATACTCCTATAAGACAAAGTAATCTATTAAGATGCCATTTTTCACATTCAAAAGGAATGTTATAGTTTGTCATCCAATAATAAATTAGTTCACTGGTTACTATTTCTTGTTTACCAGGTTTATGCTCTGTTTTTATAGTAGTAGCAGTCATAGGATCATCTATATACTCTTGAACTTGATCGATTACTTCGTTTGGTAAAAAAGTATAAACTAATGGATTAACATTTTGTGTAATTGTCATTAGTCTAATGTAATCGATTGTTTCTTCATGAGTTTTAGGTTCCTTAGATAAGAAAGGCTTTTTCCATTTTGCCTCCCATTTTGAAACTGAGACCAATGAATGCTCTAATCTAAGATGCTGCTCATTAATTTTTATGAATTCCTGCTTCTCATCATCAAAATATTCAGCTTCTTTTATCGTTAATGGCAACATTCGTCAGTCTCCATAGATTTATCTCTTATCAACCGGATACGGTTTGGGTTTTTCTTCGATCTTTGGAATAATAGCGTTTACAAATGCTGCAGCCGAATCTGCATTGGTGCAGAGTTCCGTATAAAGATCTGAGTATGCCTCTGTGGAAACAAATTCATCTGTCAACTCCTGACTCTTTATAAATCTCTTTCCATCGTCAGACTTAACACCATAAGCTTTAAGTATGATCTTCTTAAAGATTGAAGCTAATTCCGGAACATCTTTTGCATTTATTATTCTCTGAAGGAAATTCTCAAGTCCTCCTGAAATCCCAAGTTCCATTTCAAGAATTTCCGCTTTACTAAGATTAAAATAGAAATCTTCTGTTCTCTCATTTCCATCATAATCTGTATAAGTCATAGTTTTCTTTAACATTTTATCTCCTTTCGAAAAACAAAGAGGGCCAGAAATATATCCAGCCCTCATATAATTATTAAGCACTAAGAAGTGATATAACCTCATCGGGAAGAGGAAGTCTCGGAATCGGAGGATCAATCTCGTCCCAATTAGCAGAAGCCCAAGTACCAGTAGTATCAGCAACTTTACATTTATACAATTTATTTGTATGTATTGCGTAGTCACCTACACCATATGTCTTGGTTGCATCGTACTCGTCAGCTGTGATTCCATAAAGGATTTCTTCAAGAGCTTTAAGCTTATCAGCGTTTACCTTTGTAGAATTTATGATCAGAGTTGCTGTAGGTTTAGAACCTGTTACATTAACAGGAGTAGTTGTAAGTTCCCAAGAGAACTCGTTAAGATCAGGGCTATCATTTACAGTGTTGTATGTCTTCTCTGAAGGAGATGCCATAGCACCATAAACGAGATGCAGCTTATATCCATAATTATTATTCTGTGTATCATTACCAAGAATAGTTCTGTATGAAAGACCGAATACCTTTCTATCCTGCTGTCCAATATATACACCTGGAGCTACTTCTTTTGATCCATCACATTCTTCCCATTCATCCGGATACATGTAAGCACCAACTGATGCTCCAAATTCCTCAGCAGAGAAGAGGTTAGCATATTTAATATTATCTGCATAGAAAGCATTAGCTTCTGCACCGGAAGGATTCTCAGATATGTTTGTGATACCATTCCATGCTACGCCAGGTCCATAATATGCAGGAGTTGCTACTGTGTTATACGGATAAAGTACAGCACGGTCTACACCAGTTTCGTATAACTTTTCGCCTGATTTGTCCCATTCTAAAGGACGTAATGCTGTAAGAGTAGGCATAGTTATTTCCTCCTATATATAAATAGTGAATACATAATGATATAAACCATCATTAATAAAAGACCTATTAAAACTACACATAGGTAATTCTAATAAAGCCTTTCCGATGGTTTCGTCTGGCAATTTTGTAATAAGCGTTATGTTATACTGATCGCTTATATGATGCTTGCCATTGCTTGCGTGTATTAAGTTGTAATTTCCGAGTTCATATATGATACAAGGATACTTAAGTTTTAAACTTTCTGGAGGTTGAAAGTATACTTCGTTAGAACCTAATATGGTACGAAGAGCTTTCTTGAGGTCTTCACGATTAACTAAATCAACCATTGTATATACCTCCAATAGATAGTATCAACCTGGGATATTGAACGGTAACTGTAGAAACGTCCCATTTTTCTCCCATGAACTCAATATAGATAATATCCATGAAATGGTCTCTAGCAAACGGATCTGATACTATACTGATTTCAGTATTAATATCTTTGTCGTCATTTTTATGACCAGATGTTTTCCATTGAGAATTCAATCTTGTTTCTTCGCCATAGTAAGGACGCTCTACGATTTTATGTATCATAATATCGCTGTCGTCTTCCATTGGAACTGTTGTGTTGAATCCTACTTTACCAAACCATTTCATAATATTACCCTCATTTTGAATTAAGAAGAAGCCTTAGCAGTCCATTCAACTCCTGTGATAGCTGCAGGTGATCCAGCAAGAGCTGCTGTCGTAACCTTATTACCATCAAGTGCGATCGGAACAAGAAGTACTTCACCTTCCTGAACAAGAAGCATGCCTTTCTTGAAAGCATCTTCAACTACGGCCTGTTCAACCTGCTTTGTCTTCTCTGCTGTTGTATAAAGTTTATGATCTGATGTTTTGCCATATACGATGACATTTCTTACGTGCTGATCATTAGCATCTTCAAAAATCTTACTCATACCTGTGATCCTCCTATAAATTATTCAGCTGCCTTAAGAACAATTGCTGAGAACGGCTTGATCAAGCAACCTGAACAACGTGTCTCGATCAGGTATTTCTGCTGGTTGTAATCAATATCGAAATCATCGAACATATTGATAGCACCACCCTTATCAGCACCAACATTGTAATCTCTAAGGTCAAGCATAACTGCATAAACGCCTGCAGGTACGATAGAAGCAGGAACCTTAACGATCTTATCTACACCCATAGCAAGAGCAAGATCACTCATATCTTTGTACATTCTATGTCCCTGAGTATCTTCAAGAAGCAGCATATCAGATACATCTGAAGCCTTCATGAATGCTGTAATATTACCAGATCCTTCATAATCATCCTGAGCCTTAACAGCACCTGTGATTATTGCATGGCCAAGACTTTCACCCTGAGCAGGTGTTACAGTCTTCTTAATGCAGTACAGATCTGCATCTTTCCATACCGGAATAATGTTCGTTTCGCTGATCTTATCTTCTGAGAGAGCTGATCTTCCATCACCATAGATGTAAGCTCTTGCAAGCTCTTCGTCCAACATCATTCTCATCTCGCCCTTAACCCAGGCAATGATATCAAAGTCTGTAATATCTACTACATCGTCACGATCAAATTTCTGTTTCTTATAAATGGTTGTAGGATCTACTACTCTCTTAAGCAGGCCGAATACCTCTTCCTTCTTAAGTTTACCTTTGAAGTAACCCTTAGCTCTTGCATCATCTTCGCGAAGATCTGCAAACATCATCTTAATTCTTGCGAAAGGTGTGTGATGTACACCATTCATAACAACATCAACCCATCCATCAGGCTGTCTCTTTATGAACTTGGGAGCTCCATTGCCGTCTATGTTCTTATACTCAGGCATCAACCAATCAATATTGTCAACACCATATTCGGCTGCATGCTGCAAGAATGACTCTTTCATAGATCCACATCTCTTAGCATCTCCGATTACTTCTCCCTGGAATTCTGCATGAGCAAGGAAATTGTCCTGCTCGTCGTAGTCAAATACGTTGTGCTTCATTTCGTCTTCTCCTTCGTCATCGTAATCATCGTCATCATAATCATCGTCGTCATCGTCAGCGCCACTATCTTCAATAGCCTGACCTATGAGACCATACATAACTTCTTTCTGTTCATCATTCATACTGTCTATAACATCCTGAACAGTTCTTTCTTTGTTTTCTGCTGCCATTTCATTCTCCTTTTCTTCCTTAGGCTGTTCTTCTTCAGGCTCCTCTGAATCATCTGAATGTGCGAGAACTACTATATCTTCATCTGTATAGATATTCGCAGATACACTATCATTGTCAGAATGTGCCATTACTTCTTCGATATAAGCCCCAGGATTAGCGCCTGCTAATACGAGACTTACTTCTCTGATGTCACCGTGAATTACATCACTCCCAAGCTGTTTCAATCTGTTAGCGAATATTGAGAGATTTGTAATATCTCCATGCCTTACGGATTCTTTAGCATCAAGTCCATTCTGAGTATCATTGAATTTTCCGTAAGCATACATACCTTCCGGACGCTCTTCAAGATCCACATAACCTAGCACATCAGAAACATTTTCATGACCATGATTCCAAACTAATGGAACTCTTGTATTATTCTGATGCGAAAATGAACCATGCTTAATCACTCTTCCGTCGGAACATCTACGATTATTCACAGTAGCCCAACCAGCGAAATCGTATTCTGCCAGATTTCTACTCATTTTGAATTTCCTCCTGTTGTTCCATTTCTGCCATTTCTTCGTCGCCACCAACTTCAGCTGTTCCGCTACCTTCACTAAATTCTGTATCCTGAATTGGCATATTCTTATTTCTAAGTTCATCTGCTCCAGGATCATCAGCCGGTTTAAGACCTATAATCTGTCTAAATTCATTAGCAGTCATAATCTCATTTCTTGTAAGCTTATCTGCTAATTCGGCCAAATCAGTAGCTGTAACTAACTTGAATGGTTCCCTAAAGAAAACAATAGACTGCCTTTGTGATCTAGCAGTCTTGGTTAGAAACTTTCGTCTCATTTCATCTACTACAGCAGAAAGAATAGGTTCTATGGTTCTTGAATAATAGTTATTCATAACCTTTTCATCAGCTGAACCTTCCATAACCTCTTTAGTGATACCTAACTGGCTATATAGCATACTCGTTAACTCAGTAATTTGATTAAGGAGTTGGTTCTCTAATGACCTATTAAGCTGCGTTATTCTTTCAGTTCCATCAGTATATGCTATTCCATATTTAGAACCTGAAAGTTGCATCTCAATATCTTTACGCCTTGATTCTGCTTGCTTTTTTCTAGCTTCTGATCTTATTACATAAGGAAGCTGTATAATTAAATCAAGCTTACCTGTGCTAGTCTGTTCATCGACATAGTCAAGCAAGCTTAACTTTTTCATTAATCGCTGCAATGTTGAATTTGGTTCATTCATTACAGCATAGAACGGATTTTCAATAATAGCTATTGAAGATTTTGGTAAGATTAATTCTTCTCTTTTTCCAGTTCTTTCATTGTAAACTTTTACTTTTACATACTGTGGATACCACTCTACTATCTTTCCAGTTCTCATAGTATAAATCTTCAAAGAATCATTTCTTATGATACTAGAAGATGTATCTGTTGGAACTATTGCCACGCATCCTTCGTCAAGCATAGAAAGTACTACATCTTGAATAAAAGCCCTTCCGGTTTGGTCTGTATTAGCCTCTATTGTAAAACATTGATTGAGTTCATCATTTATTTCTTCTATGAATCTATCATTATCATCCAATCTTACATGCTGAATCGATATAGCTGAACAATCCATTGAAATTCTATTAAGAACTGCTGTTACAATAGATCTTTCTTTTCCACTTGTCAGACGTGGTCTGTCAGGTCTAATAGAATTAGCTTGACCATAATGATATGGAGGTGTAGGATCTCTACCAGTAAAAGCGTTCCACGCATTACGAAATCTATCGTTTATTGTTGGCATTTAGGTTACCTCGTTTCTTAATATCTAACTCCATGCCTTCTATTAAAATCATTCATACGTTTACGGTAATCATCGGTCGGTCCATCAATTAATGCACCTGCAGGCATAGGCATCTTTTGATTTGAAACTATATAGTCTAATTTGGCTTTTTGTTTTGAATTAACTTCCTCCATGGTTTCTGGAAGTGGACGTTTTCTTTTAATCCCGTTACGTCTTTCCCATTCATTAATTCGTTTGTTTAATTCTAAATTACGATTATCCCATGCATCAAGCATTTCCTTTGCTTTTTTGTAGTCTTTATCAGAAACCTGGCCTTTCTTATAATCTTCTTCTAATAAAGAATGCCCGTGATACCTTGCAATATAATCTTTATAAGTTTTTTTTCGTTTATTCCATTGAGTAGCCCGTCTATCAAGATCTTTCATATATTTTGCTTTGCTATGACCATATTTCTTTTTAAAATCTTTATCTGACATAGAAGCAAGATCAGTCTTTTTTTTCTTATCTCTTGGAACATCCCAATCCCTAGCTCCATACCTAGCTCTACCTTCAGGTGTAAGTGTACCGTCAGGATTCTGATATCGCCTTACGCCCCATTTCTGACCTAAGATTCCATGATGAGCTAAAGAATCTTTATACATATATTCTGTGTACATAGTTGTTACCTCCTTTTATTCCAATATTTAGCATTATTTCTAGCCATTTTTGATACTAGCCTATCTGATGTATAAATATTTCCGCTTCTATTTTTATTCTTTATTTCACTAACTTTTTTATTGGAATTTTTCTTAACGATTTTCTTTGCTTTTTTGGATTTATATGTTTTCTTATTAATAGAGGTATCACCTTTATTAATAATTCGATCCATAGCTTTACCAGTATTATAAATAGCAGCTCCTCCAGCTACAGCAGCTACAGGTTTTCGAGTTGCTCTTTTTACACCTCTTACTAAATTAGGCATATTATTTGCTATCATTTGGGCTCTAGGGGAAGCTTTACTTAATGCTTTTCCTACTAATTTATATCCGCCTCTAGCATATAAATATTTTGCTCCTAGTCCAGCTGCAGCTAAACCGGCTCCTGTTGCTATTTTCTTTCCTGTCTCTGTCACTATGTATCTTTTGATGGCTTTCTTTTGATCTTTACTTAGATGCTTAAGATTCGTTTTTGTTTCATGATATTTACTCCTAATTTTATGACCTATTCCTTCACGACCACCATTCGATTTGTAAACACCACCATGTATTTTGGCTAGTCTTCTTTGTTCTCCTTCTGGGGTGTATCTACCATCATCATATTGATACCTGCGTACACCCCATTTCATTCCTTGAGTTCCATAATGACATAAGGAGTTCATATACATTAATTCTGTATAACACATAATCCCTCCTTATTTCTTCTTTATAGCATACTTATAAATATCTGATGCTAATTCTGCTCCATGTTTACCTTTTGTTATATGCGAAATTGCTTTCTTTCCGGCATATAAAGCACCTACTGTAGCAATTGCTGGTATAGTTCTTTTTCCGACATCTTTTAGTATTTCTTTAGCATATGTTCTTCCAGCATTAACTTCTCTTTCTGTTAATTCTCTTAACATTTTTTCATTTTGAAGACGCCTTACAGCTGCTGCCAATTCATCATCAGATAGAACTTGTCGATTTTTATTGTTTTTACGGATCTTCTTTACCGCATCTTTTCTAGCTTTCTTTTCAGCTTTACGCTCTGCTTTTCTAACTTGACGCTCCAACTTTTTACCGTATCGCTTCTTGCCTTCTTCCGTCCAAGTTCGATCTTCATTCTGAAAACGCCTTACGCCCCATTTCTGACCTCTAATACCAAAATGAGCTAGAGAATTCTTATACATATATTCTGTGTACATAATTGTTACCTCATTTTGAATTTCTATTCGAAATCCTCTTTATTTAATTTGTATGCGACGAAAGCATCCATCATAGCAGCTACGTTGTCTATCTTTTCGTCTTGTCTATTTTTGTAAAGTTTTCTATTTCCATTTGTGTCTTCAAGCGCTACACAGTTTCCCATTGCGAATGACATAAGTTTCTCGTCAAACAATAGCAATCTCTCTTCTGAAAGATGCTTAAGTTCTCCTAAAGGAACAGATTCTGTTTTAGCTCCCTGAATTACTTTCTCAACACCATACGGTCCATTCTCTGCAGTCCATCTTTCAATAAATTCTCTAGCATTATATGGATCAAATCCGAAAGATCTAACATCATACTGACAATTCTGTATATGTTGATCTAAATCATCGTAGACTTGCATCATATTAAGAACGGTACCATCGAATACAATGAGAGTACCTTCTTCCATAAATTCCATATACTTTTGTCTCATTGCTGATGAGAGTTTATGTAATGTAACTGATGTGATGTATGATCTAACCTTTATACCAAATTGTTCTCTTGGTAATGGAAATAGAAATGTGAATGCACAGAAATCGTCTCCCTGTGACAAATCTGCTCCTAATGAGCACGGCATGTTCCAATAATCTCTACGCTTATGGCATAGAGTTTCCTCGTAGGTGAAATAATATGTATAACCCTCCATAGGAATGTTGAATCTCTTAGCTAAGATATCATTTCTTGCTACTGGATTCTGTTCAGCTCTTTCAACATCTAACTGATATGTTTCATAAGTAACTGTTCTTCCAAGATTTGGATTTGCTTTAAGCCAAATTATTGGATCTGTCTTACCTTGTTCAACTTCATTAATATTATCCAGACCATACCACCAAATGGAAACATGAGGATTTCTATAATCTCCTTTAAGAATCTTCATTAATTCCATTTTGATTGAATCGCCAGGGCCATTTCTTACTGTACCTTCTGAACTAACAGCAAGAATAAGATAATCGTCATTTTTAGATGCACCTTGTTCTAATGCACCTATAACATCTTCTTTAATATCTCCTGAAAGCCATTCATCTACAGTATTAATTCTGCTATTTAATCCCTGAAGCTTATCAATTGTCATAGGCCTAATTTCTAGCACAGAGCCAGTAAGAAAGTTTTGAATTCCGATCTTAGTGGATGCTAATTTTTGCCTAGTTGCTTTTGAACCTGTGGTATTTTGAAGTGAACCCTCGGTTAAGAATTTAAAAAGAGGCCCTCTGGACCTCGTAATCGATGTACGTATTGGTGAAAGAACTTCTTCTGATTGTTTCATAGTTGGAGAAGTATGTACTTGATGCGTTGTACTTGTATCCACATTTAAGAAATAACTATGAATTGTAGACTCATACATTGATTTGGCAGCACCTCTTGGAACTATAAGATACTGCTTATTAATCAATCTCTTCTTAATTTGTTTTTGTACATACTTTCCACTATGACCATCAGGACTTGGTTCGAATACTGAACGTTCAACGAAATAATACCAACCAAATATCTGTTCAGCCCAAAGTTTAAATGAATCTAATAGATTTAAATCTGAACCGTCGGTTAGTGTTAATTCATTTTCACAGTATTGTATATACCCGTTAATTGCATCACTATCATAATACACGCCAGGATTATCAATTAGATCATCTATACGATTCATCTCTAATGAGATTTTTTCATTTACGGGTATTTCACCTCTACGTACAGCTTCTCTGAATTGACCGTAATAATACGGAACAGCAGTATTAGATAGTGACATTGTTTACTCCTCTGATTCTATTAACCTTAGTAATTCATCACAGAATTCATCATTAGATTTTTTTCTCTTTGCTTCTAGCTCTTCTTCTGTATATTTTTCATATACAGGATTTTGTAATGCCTTCTCATAAAATTTCATATCCGTTACAGGATTAAAGCCTCTTATATCAGAAAAATCTTTTTTCATTGTATAACATGGATCATAGTTATTTGAGGATCCTTTTGGTTCTGTATATAAAAGGTATTTATTTCCGCCATCATATACAGATATAACATTTCTTTTAATCTTCTTATGAAAAGCATTTACTATTTTACTTAATTCTTCTTTCATGCGGACCTTCCTTATACCTATATGCTTTCTTAATAGAATATAGTGTCTTTTCTTTACTGGTACCTTTGTTAAATACTTCTGGAACTAACAATGAATCTGGTGTGCCTTTTCTTCTCCATTTATCAGCTAATTCATCACTTATGTTGTATTTTCCTCCCAAATTAGGTTCTACATAGTTTGTAGCTAGATTCCAGTCTATGTTTCTATTATCTGTTCTAATGAAGAAAACACTATCAGATTTATATACTTTTCTTGATTTTTTAGGAGAAACTTTAGCATCTGAAAATATAGATTTAATAAAATCGTATCCTTTTCCTCCTATTTCCTGCTGGCCATCTACTAAATATACTTCTCCATCAGCAACTATATAATTAAAGAAGTGCTTTCCATCACTATGAATCATATCGCAGCCTATTATACCTCTTGCTCCATTTGGTTGCGATTTTAATTCTTTGTATATGCCTTCTGCAGATAAACCAGAACCATTTTTCATTTTAGATACTATGTCTTTTTTCTCTTCATTTGTAATATTAAGTGTTTTGAATATATTCATAGTATCTGATGCTGAATACGATCCTACTTGTTCTTTAGACACAGAATCTATACCTCGTGCTCTAAATTCCATATTTAATGCATTAGATATACAATTGTGATTCCTTCCAAATATAAAACCTTTAGAACCTTTATTAGAAATTTCTATATCTCTTAGAACGTCATCATACGTTTTTGTTAAACCTTTACTATCAGCAATCACTAATTCTTTTTTAAAAGAATTTGTTTTACTATCAAACACTGGTTGTTCTCTGGTTATAGCACTAAATCCTTTATGAGCTAAAGGATTCATTTTTCCATCAGAAAATTTACAATATATTTTTCTTCCTGTACCATCTACAAAATATGCATCCTCCGGTTTCTTTTTGATCATAGAAGAACTATTCTTTATTTTCTCATATCTCTTATCTTTAAACTTTGCTATAGTTTTATTTACAGCATTTCTTACCGCAGGATTTGTTTTGTACGCATATATAGATAAACCAGCTGCAGCTGCAACACCAGCACCTATTGCTACTCCTTTAAGAATCTTCTTTTGTTTATCAGTAAGATGTTTATTTTTTTTATTTTCTCCTTTATTAATTTTGGAAGTTTTCTGATCTTTCTTAGATTTTAATCCAAAACCTTTTGTTTCAGATTTTCCATCTATTCTAGTTTTAGAATTAAGTTTTTTCTCTACCTTTGAATGTGATTCATATCCAAGTGGATAAGGAGGACCATTTCTTTTTCCCCACTTCTGACCTAAGATTCCATGATGAGTTAAAGAATCTTTATACATATATTCCGTATACATAGTTTCATCTCCATAAGCAAGTATCACCAGGTTCTCTATCTTCTTTGAGTTTTAATCTATTATTGTTACCATAATGAATAGCATTATGAGTTTTATGTGTTACTGTAATAAGATACTCAGGATTAAAAATATCTGGATCTCTGTCTTCTATCTGTTTTTCAGTAATAGGATTCATATGATGAATAATTGCATGACTTGAAATATCTCTCCCTGATATTCCAAGATCACAACCACCATCACGAATAAGAACTTCATTCCTTGCTTTCTTCCATTCTG